>Ga0209157_1002191_pt1 | contig 15768 bp, 14 predicted proteins | sample GraSoiAngelo_135_FD_185892 | JGI IMG/M metagenome (GOLD analysis project Ga0209157, IMG submission 185892) | Grasslands soil microbial communities from the Angelo Coastal Reserve, California, USA - 14_0929_05_40cm (SPAdes) (version 2) | ecosystem: Environmental > Terrestrial > Soil > Grasslands ...
AATTTACAGTCTAAAGCTTCTGATTCTTTCATTTTTCTACTCTAGATTGGCCATCAGTACTATGCACCTGAACCCTTTTATCCGATGGCTGAGAAGCACTCATGCTATGCCGGAAACAGTATGCAAGAAATGTGGCTCGGACCTGCGGGAGGGAGATCAAATCTGTTCGCTCTGTAACCAGATTCTTAGAATGCACTGTTCGAATTGTGATTTTATTTCTGACACCAAATTCCATGTAGACTGTGCTAATGCAGAGTTGTTCCTTCGCTAGCTATCTTTTATATCCCTTGATTAGCTTTGAAAAGAAGAAGTTGCCCCGACAGGTTGTTATTTCAAGGAGTGCAGCAGACGGGATTATTAGTTATTCCAGGGCACTTCATCCAAATGAAGCGATCCTCGTGCTTCAGGGTAAGACAACCAAGGAACAAATCATGATCGAAGGTCTTGTTCTTCCACCTTTTGCCTCCAGCGGTCCATATTACTCTGGGTTTTCAGACTATCATCTGCCGTTTGACAATTCGTACATAGGTAGCGCTCACTCTCATCCCAGTGGCTCGAACAGGCCGTCGCTTGAGGACCTCAATAGAGGATTCTATGGCGCAGTCTCGATCATAATAGCCCATCCGTACGAGGACGAAACGGTTGCAGCTTATGACAGGGATGGGAACAGATTGGAAATTAAGATCATCAACACAGTCTGATTAGCGAAAGATCTTGTAGCTTGTGAGGCCTTCACCAACCTTATTTTCAAATTGAGACCAACGAGCCAGGATTGTGCATTTGCGTAGATATCTTTAGCTGTGCCATATGAAATTCGGACCCAGTGTTAACATCTAGAACAGTTGTCCAAATACCTTAAGACGGATTGTTTCTTGTGTATCCTCGGTTTGAGCGGGCAGAGGCCGCGTAAGGAAAGTATGGACAAGGTTTACTTTTGTCAAATATGCAGGGTTGTCTATCTTTTTAGCGAAGACCTTGAAATGCACCAGCTAGAAACAGGACACCGGGATGTTGCTCGCATGCAGTTTGAAGGTGACGTTGGCCCCTAATCGGTAACCCAGATTTTTAGATGCTCATACTTTGAGAGAATAACTTGAACTCTTACGTTAAGTTATGCACAAAGGGCTTTGGCGTGATCCCCCAGCTGGACGATTGATGGCCGGTTTGGCAAGTTTGATATCTTCAGGACGCGATGTCATCTAGAAAAAAGTGCGAAAAGTGGAGGTAAACTAGTTTATCTGATTTTACTTGAATTTCTTCTGCTGCCTATGGCTGTATCTCTCGCACGGCTATAGATTTGACAGTTTTTCTTTCCAAAAAGCCTTTTGCCATCATGGCTGAGCCAGTTAGAAAGACTACAACAAATATCGCAACAGCGAGGACAGCCCATTCTAGGCCGCTATTGATTGCTGCGACGTTCAGTCGGGCGAGGTCCGGGAATTTGAATATCGGGTTCAGAAGCAGTAGTGCAAATGTAGTGATTATTGCTCCACCAATAATAAGTCCTATGTTCGCCATGTTCTTCATGTACAATATACCACAAATAACGTTAAAGCATTTGAGAATATTCTTCTAGTGCCATCTTATTAGATCAACAGTTTCAACGGCACGGAAGGAGGGTAGAAAAGAACAAAGATAAGGAAAAGCTACGGTTTCCTCTCCTTCTCAATAGATTAGGAGTGTCGTTCTATGAATCTGCCTGTGATGACAGTGTTTTCTTCAAACTAGCTAGAATCAAAGGTGCGGCATCAGAAAACAAGTCGTTTAACGCATGTTGAATCTCTGTCATACTGTACGAATTATCGTCGTTTGATAATTGCAAACCAAAGGTCTCTAGACCATAAATCAATGCGTCTACATTAGATCTCCCCAGACTTGGTGCAAGATTCTCGAAAGCTGTTCGTATGGCTCTTGTTGAAAATCTGGTGTTTTCAGGTGTGGAATCGCTATTATTTGACAATATTAAGCGATCATTACTGGTTTACGCAACAGAATTATAAAAGCAATGCGGTAAACACGCTTTTGAAGTCTGATTTCTTGCCCCTAAAGTGCGCGTTTTGATACTGCAGAATTCATCTATTCTTAACAGAATGCGATCTCTAATTAGATTGGCCGCTTCGCTGCCAATCACAAGGCTAATGCCACGACTTCGCACACAATTTAGTTTAGCTAATAGGAGCTAGCATGAGTGTAACGTGAGCCAGTATCCAAAGAAAGTTAGCTACATGCACAAGTCCCTGTAACAACCTTTTCTTCTCTATGTAGGAGGTCACGCATCATAAAGCCATGAGGGCATGGGACATACGAAGAATGAAAATCGCTAGTGCGGAAAGAGAAACATGAATTCCCGGCATAGTGCTTTGAAAAGGGATGTATAGATCAAAGTTTGGTCTTGAATGGATAACATCAGAACTAGCTATAAGTCTACTAGTACCGCCTTTCTACACAATTATTAAACACCTGGTGCGCGTCTACTAACGATGTTCAAATACCATTGCAACGATTGTGACAAATTCTTTAACCTGTTGTCTGAGCTACAAGAACATGTAAAGGTTACAGAACATTACGATTACGAGTTGATTGAACTCAAAGCTGAGGTAGAATGAGCATCGAGGCAGTAATTGGGAAGATGTACTGGCTTAGTCGTTCAAAACTCGAATGCTCTCATTCGTTATTCGGTGCACCTGGTCGATATGTCTCTTCAACAGCGTTCTTGATTCAAAGTATAGCCCGCATATGCCACATCGAGATGTTTTTCCCGTCATCGTGAGCCTATGACTATGGGTATCAATAAGATTTGTGAAGTTGGCGTTATAGAAAATGTTCTTGGATGGACCGGTCTTGCTTATTCAAGGTTCTATCTAGAGGCTGAACTTGTTTCCCCATCTCAGCTGCAAGCACTTCAGAAGTGACAAATACTTCAAGGGCGGAGAGGGACAGGCTGTTTGAGCGGGAGGTCGAAAGCACCTGACGAGGAACGACAACAGCCCATCTCTTAATAATCCACCATGCAAGGTTGGGAATGGAACTTTTGCAGGCCGTCTCTACGGCTCTCCCATAGAACAACCACGAAAAGGCTCTGGAACGAGCGATTAATCATGATGAGATGTTCATAACATTTACTTTACCTCAACGATTCAAGCTCTTTGAAGCTGGAGTCTTTCTCATGCTGCATGACGCAAGTAGTCTATGGGTCTTTTGCTAGAAGGTTACGCCTGAAGGTGGATGAGAGAATAAGAAAAATCTATGGCCGCAGAAATCCTACCCAACACCTCATGAAACAGCTCATTCGCGGCCTTTTTAGGTGGCTGTCAACCTTGCGGAGGGAGCTTTCAACTAATAAATGCAATTCTAGAACTGCCAGATCACACCCAGTTATATTTTTGATCAACGAATAATTTGATCCGGTTTCTTGGTTCTCAGCAAAACTATCTGCCGTGTACGAGTGTTGGCGTGATTAGGAATCTGGAGCAATAGAAGGCCTTTTAGCCGTAAGAGATTGCGTCAAATCCAGCTAATGTCTACCTTGATATTCTAGACTGGGATCAGCCGCCTCTTCTCATCGGGGATAACACCCTGCGCCTTATCCGCCGATAACGCTGCACCCTCCCAAGGTAAATCCGCAATCTAGGGCACGTGTGAGTCATCGCTTTCCTTGTCTTATCATGCGATAAATGGATTCGATCCGATTAGTTCTCTATTTCGCTTAGGATTGTGTAGGGGACGTGATCCACTCTAGATTTGTGCGAATTTGGCGGTCATAAGGCTCTTAGCCCCACCATTTACTAACCTTGCGTCCTGCTGCTTTGATTTCCCCTTGTGCATCAGACTGTTTGTTGACTAATCCGGCAAAGTTCGTTTCAACGCCTGTGAGTACAATCATAACCCTTGCTTTTCCTCTCAGTGACGGATCTACCCTTGCTCCCCAGATTATCCTTACATCCTGCGGAAGACTTCTTGTTACCAGCTCACCTGCCCTAGTTACTTCTTCAAGCGTAATGTCCTCTCCTCCAGCAACATGAACAAGTACGCCTGTGGCCTTACTCGTGTCTTTGATATCCAGAAGCTGCGTTTCAAGAGCCATCCTTGTTGCAGCCTCTATTCTGTCCATTCCTTCAGCCGTCCCTACTCCAATTGCTGCCAAGCCTCTGCCTTCCATGATGGCTGTCAGATCTGCAAAGTCAATGTTGATAAGCGATGCTGTAGTTATTGTTTCTGTAATTCCCTTCACAAATTGTCCAACAAGTTCGTTCGCTACGCCAAGTGCTTGCTGCAGTGGGAGGCTTCCGGCCAGTCTTGTCAACTTGTTGTTATCAATTGTGACTAGAGTATCACATGACCTCTGAAGGTTATCCAATGCTTCCCTTGCAGAGTCGTACCTGAATCGCTCTACAGCAAACGGAAGTGTCACTACGCCTATGACGAGTGAGCCGGATATTCTCTTTAGCTCGTCTGCAAGTATCTGCATTGCGCCAGTACCCGTTCCGCCTCCTAGACCTGCGCATAGGAAGATAATATTCGCGCCCTGCACCTCTCTTTCAATCTCTGAAAGGCTTTCCCTGGCAGCGGACATGCCTTTTTCGGGATAACCGCCGCAGCCTCTTCCTTGGGTCGTTTTTGGGCCGATCAGGATCCTGCGATCTGCTTTTGTGATGCCCAGATGTGCCGCGTCCGTGTTAATAGCAATCAACTTACCCCCAGATAGGCCCCGCTCTTTTATCCACGAGATAATGTTGCTGCCCGCTCCTCCCGCCCCCAGCACGCACACTGTTGGCTTAGCCATTTCCATCACTGCCCTGATAGTTTCTTCTTCCATAATGGTTGACGGTGTCACACTTGCTTTCCTTGACGCTTCAAAGTCATAATTGCTATTGGTGCTACCTTTTGCTGCAGACATATGTCTATTGAATAATATTTGCGCGACATATACCAACTGCTATGTGAGAAAAATTAACGACAACTACAACTCATCATTTGATTAGCTTATCACCTTTGGTCGCTTCGGTTCCTAGGCTTATTCTTCTCCTCTTTCCCTCGGACCCGCCGCCTTTATCAGTTCTGTCTCGTCAGACGTTGTTAGGTCGTAGATAGCCTCAGCGGGCGGCTGTGGCACGACACTCTGATGCTTGCCTTCTGGGACCTCAGATTTTTCTGCCGATCTTTCTTTCATGGCATTATCATGGATCATCATTGCTTAAGAAAGCTGCACCATCAGAATGGAAATGGGAGTAAGGGTGTCTGCCTGAGTTGGCCGTAATCCGCGACTGCGTCACACGTGTAATGATCAGCAGAGTCCAAATTCTGACAACAAAGATCCTTCCCTGGCAGCTTTTTTCTAGTTTTGTAGTTGTTGTCCGTCATCGAAAGGAAAGTTAAAGAGCTATATCGTCATGAAGAGAAAATTCGGAAAACTCTTTCGGCACCATTAATTGCCTGATTATACTATCACTATCAATGTTCCAGAGCTTCAAGAAGTTTTTAACAGAACTGAAGCAAATACCGCCAGCCTGTTCCGATATCGCAAGAGAAGTAGACTTCGAAGAAAGATGAACGATCTCATCTGCTTGTTATGTGTTTGACCTCTGCCCGCAAGCGGTACCTCTGAGTTACTGCAACTCGGTATTGACTTGGAAATGCGACATGAGGCGTCGCAACAAAAGAGGCAAATGTAATAGAAACCCAATGTTAGATGGTTTAAATAACTCGAATAAATTAGGTAAGCCTAACTATGCCATCTCGTGAATGGCCTACTGGTTGCTTTGAAATGATCTCTGCTCTCAAAAACCCATTAATGATGATCGTTCCCGCACTTGGAATGCTAATTTTCACTCCAATTGTCGTTTTTGCACAGCAAGTTGATGACGATCACGCGATAGTCATCATGGTGAACATTGAAAGGATAAGGGCGCAACTGCTGCTAGCAGATCAGAGTTTAACTGCTGGCGACAGCGAAATGGCATTTGCGCATGCATTTATTCCGCACACTACTACTTTTCCTTCGATAAAGAGTCAGCTAAAAGAGATTGACGAAAAGTCTGCAACTCAGCTGGAAGCACTGCTGACCGACCTGCCAGTCAACATCAGGTCAGCCGATCAACCTGTTGACACGCTAAGGCAAGACATTGCGCAAATTGAAAGCCTGCTTGACGGCATATCGGCCAAGTTAGGCCCGCTTGCTTCTGACAAGGAAATGACTTCTAAGACCGTGGTATTCCTCCTGAAAGACGCAGTCCAGTCATATCAGCTATCTGACGGCGGCTCAGGCCGGGTCAATTACGAAAACTCGATGGGGCTTGTTAATGTGGCCGAGATAAAATACAAGACGATAGCCCATTCGCTTGCCGCAAGCCGGAGTGCAGAAATAAATTCATTCTTCACCGGCCTGAAAAGCTCACTTGAACAAAAGGCTGAAGACGACTCTATGGTGCGCTTTACTGATGCCATCGAGCGCGACCTTGCAGAGGACCTCTCCCTGAGCGCCGAGAGCGAGAGCGCAGGTGTGAACGCCAAATACTTCTCAAACATTCGCACACTATTGACAAATGTCATGACCGAAGTTAAAAGCGGCAACTACAAACAAGCAGACCAGCACGCAATTACTGCTTACCTGGACAATTTCGAGTACCTTGAAGCCTCCATAGAAAAACACGACCCGGATCTCAAGGGGACACTCGAGATCGACATGAGGGAGAATCTTAGGGGCATGATAAATGACGAAAAGCCGTCCCAAGCAATAGAAGAGTACGTCAACGGCATTCTGGGAAAACTTGAAAAAGCAGAGGAGCTGCTGGCAAACGATACTTCCTTCAGCCAGCCTAGCCCGCCTGCCGGCTTTGCCGACATTAAAGGGCTGGCCGCCGGCTTTGGCACCTATACAGGCGAGCGCAAAGACATCGGCCAGGCAGATGACCCTGCCAAGGCCGCGGTTCGGAACGGTATCGACGAGATAAGGATCAAGCTGGACGAAACACTTCGCCTCTACAAGGAGGGCAAAGCTGAAGGTGCCCTCTTGACTTCGCGCTCGGCGTACCTTGATAGTTATGAAAACGTCGAGATTCCGCTCCGCCCCATAGACCCTGACTTTACTCTAGACATGGAGATCAAGTTCGCCGAGCTGCGCAACCTAATGCAGTATGGTGCGCCTTTCGCGCAAGTGGAGGCGAAGGTAATAGAAATCAGGCGCGGCCTAGACGAGTCAGAGAGGCTGGTATCTGGCACCGGCATTGTTGCGCCAGCAATTGCCTTTTCAACGTCGTTTTCAATCATATTCAGAGAAGGCCTCGAATCCGCACTCATTGTGGGAGCAATTCTAACATACCTTGAGGCGTCAAGGAACGAACGCTTCAAGAAACATGTCTACTACGGCATCGTGATAGCGTTTGCTGCAACCGCGGTGACCTGGTTTGTCGCGCAATTTATCATCAACATGTCGGGGGCAAGCAGGGCACTAATAGAAGCCATAGCGGGCGTATCTGCGGTAGCGGTGCTCTTCTGGGTCAGCTTCTGGATACTGAACAAGGTGGAGACGAAAAGGTGGATCGAGTTTGTCAAGGCGAAAGTCTGGAAAGCAACCACCACTGGCAGTGTGACGGTATTTGTTATGCTGTCATTTTTTACAGTCTACCGTGAAGGCTTTGAAACCGTGCTCTTTTATCAGGCCATCATCTCGTTTGCAGAATACATGGAGTGGTATGTGGTAGCGGGGTTGGTCGCCGGCCTTGTAGTGATATCCGGTATCACGTTTGTCGTAAGAAAGCTGGGCAGGAAGCTTCCGTTGCGCGTTCTTTTTGGCCTTACAATGGGCGTTGGAGCTTACATGTCGATAGCGTTCATAGGTAACGCGGTGCGCGAGTTCCAAGAAGTGGGCTACATACAGACGACGCACTTGATAGACACTGTGCCGCGGCTTGACATCAACACTGCTGCGATGACAGGCATACACCCGACCCTTGAGACAATAGTGGCACAGCTCGTGTTGCTTTGCGTTTACCTGGTCGGCTCACTTTATGTGCTTTTCATACAGCCAAGGCGCAACAGGGCCATTGAGTCTGCGAGAAAGTCACGCGCCGACTTGGCCAAGAAAGAGGCAAAAGATGTACAATAAGGTTCAATCTGTTTATTAAGAGATTGTTGTATAGGTAAGTATGGTTGACTTGATTTATGGCCGCGGCGTAACAGATATTGTCCGCGAATTTCCGCTTTACATCAGCATATTCAAAAAGATGGCGGCTTTCAGACTCTTCCACAGCAAGCAGCCCATGTACGGTTCCGTCGACGTCAACAACATCTGCAACCTCCACTGTACACACTGCTATTGGTGGCTCAATCGGAAGGAGGAGCAAGATATGTCTGTTGAGGACTGGAGGCGCATAATCAAGGAAAAGTTCAAGAAGCAGCGCATTTTCGTTACCACGCTTGTAGGCGGCGAGCCGATGCTGCGTCCTGACATCATAGAGCTTTTTTGCGAGGAAATGCCAAAGCGAGTATGTGTGGTGACAAACGGCACATACCCTCTAAAGCAGTACGACGGTCTGTACTTTTACTGGGTGTCGCTGGACGGGACGGAACTGGTGCACGACAACATACGTGGAAAAGGATCGTACGAAAGGACAAAGAAGAACATACTTGACTACATCGCCGGCCCTGGTCGGCACGGCAAGCCTGCGTGGAAAGACATCTGGTTGACAATGACCATCAACTCGCAGAACTATATGACTGTAGAAGATCTTGTTGAAGAGTGGCGCGGCAAGGTTAACAAGATCGGGATCCAGTTCCACACGCCATTTGTCAAGGGCGACCCGCTGATGTTCCCGTTTGGCGAACTGCGAAGCTCGGTAGTCGACAAGATAATTGCCCTAAAAGAAAAATACCCGGATTACATCATAAATTCCGTCAGCCAGATATCGCTGATGAAGGGCAACTGGGGAGGGGTCGGGACGACTCCCGTTCAGTGCCCATCCTGGGCCATCCTTTCGCTTGACCACTTGGGAAGGATCAAGCAGCCCTGCTGTATAGGAAGCGCAGAATCGAAAAGCATGAAGCCGATATGCGAGGAATGTGGCCTTGGCTGTTACTCGGTTCTGGTGGCGCAGGGAATAAAGGGCAACTGAGTCCGCCTTTATATAACTGCCAAGAACGCTTATAAAAAAGGAGATTTCCTATACGTAGGAAGAAAATAGCTTGGCAAACGCCTCTTTCCGGGTGCAGGCACACAAGTTCAGCCAGGACAACATCCAGACTACGCTTGTCTGCAGCAAGTGCGACGAAGTCTTTTCCAAAGAGTTTCCCCTTGACCTCGAAGGGCAGACCATAGAGTTCAAGTGCCCGGTTTGTGGAGTACCCGGCGAGGCCGACCTTCCCTACAAAAGCGCAGAAGAGCGAGAGGAGTTGGAAGAGGACTTTGAAGAGGTGGAGGAAGAGGAAGGGGGCGAAGAATTTGAGGAAGAATACTAGGCTGTATGTATGATTCATGACTCTCAAAACCTTATCTTGCATAAATTCATAACAAACTTATGTCGTGCGATTCTTGCGGCCACCCGAGGATGGCGCATAAGGAGACGACCCTGTCGATCTATTTCTGCAGCCAGTGTCAGAAGGTGGAGTCACATGTCACTTTCATCCCGGAAAGAAAGGCTGAAAAATCAGATGTATCTGAAGACATGCTGAGCGAGCTATACTGGAACTACAAAGCATTCCGGCGTTCTAACATTCCTTCTACTACTTAGCCGTCAATTTGCCAAGCTGCGCGAGCAGCGCTGTTAATTGGATTTCCGGATGCGCGCCCGCAGCCAGACGATAATCATACTCTGCCATGATCGCCGCAAACTCGTCAGGCTTTTCTATCTTCATTTCGTACGCTTCCTGGTTCGCGTATTTCATGAAATCAGTCTCAGACATGCCGTACACCAGCATGAGCTCGAGAAGCTTTGCGCGGGCTTCGTTGAACTTGCCGGAAAGCGCGAGTTTTAACACTTCGCCCACCTTTGCCTTGCCGGAAAGCCCCATCGCCGCGGTGACATTGGCGGAAGAAACTGCGCCCATGCCACCAGCTGCCTGCACTATATTGATTGAATGCCGCATGTCTCCACCCGTGGTGTCACAGATCTGAGCAAGCGCCTTTTCTTCAAACTTTACCTTCTCTTTTTCGCAGATCATTCGCAAGTAATCGACAACGTCTTCCTTTGGCAGACGTGTGAACCGGAAGACGACACACCTGCTCTGTATCGGTTCTATTATCTGCGACAGATAATTACAGATTATTATGAAACGTGTTATCTCAGAGCCTTTCTCTATCATTGCCCTAAGGGCAGTTTGAGCTTCCGAAGTCATCTCATCTGCTTCATCCAGGATAACTATCTTGAACAAATTGTTGATTTGTTGTTCCCCTGTAACGCCTCTCCATTCTGTAAACCCCTTTACTCTGTCCCTCACCATTTTGATGCCTCGTTCGTCAGACGCATTCAGTTCAAGTACGTGATCTTTCCAATTCTCTCCGAGAAGCTCCATTGCGATGCATAATGCAGTAGTGGTCTTACCAACCCCAGCTGGCCCCGCAAACAGCATATGGGGTATTTCTTGTCGATTTTTGACAAGATTGCTTATGCCCTTGATTATCTCCCTCTGATCAATCACGTCAGCAAGCTTTTTTGGCCTGTACTTTTCAGACCACATTAGGTTTGCCAGATCGGTTTTCTTGGCCGACATCAGGAATGAGTTTTTCACTCAAGTAATTAAACCATTAACTGCTTGCTGCTTCATGCATTATTATTTTTTGGAAACGATAGTTTTTTGTTGAGCTACAGGCTAGCTTTAGCTGTTAAGAGCTGATATATTAGTTACCAAGACTTATCAGCTCTTCATCATGACAGACGGTACTCGCACGGAGTCTAGAATAGAAGCCATACAGTATGCCTATCGTCTGGGCTATTTGGCACAAGAAGTGAGAGTGACCTACAGGAAGGATGTCAAGATGACGGTGGGCAGCATAGCCGTCGACGCGAAGGAAGGTGATATGTCGTCGCTCCAGCGTTGGGTAGCCAAAATTCTCGCAGAACAAGGTGCAGTTGAGATCCAATCAAATGGCTCTGCAAGCGACATTTCGCGAGCGATAAACCGTGAACGAATAGCCAAGCCTCACGATCTGTCTGGCGTCGAAGTCGACTTTTATGTGAAGGTGAACGACTATCTTGACGGACTTAAAGACAGGGAACGTGAAAACTTGACCGTTTCACTTAACAAATTTATTGCTTCTAGACTTGAAAAGATAGTAAAGTTAGCTGCAGCCTCTTCATTATCCCCGGAACTAGAGGCTAAATTGGCAGCTGAGGAAAAGGAGCTATATATAATGATACACAAAGCTTCCACGGGATTCAAAAAAGGTGTATTGAGGAAATTTGACTGAGCAGCAACAAAAGACCACCGCAGCCCTTTCGGATGAGATGAAGGAATTCTTGCAAGCTTTCAAAGATAGGGATGGTAATTACAAGTATTTTGACAGAATAAATGACATGATGGCGTCAGGCACCGAATCATTTGTCGTTGACTACCTTGATCTAGATTCTTTCAACCCTACTTTAGCTAGTGATGTAACAAGAAAACCAGATGAGATCCTCGAAGCATTCAATGAAGCAGTGTTATCACTTCTAAAAGAGATACACCCAGATTATGAAGAGGAAATACATGACAAGATCAGGATTAGAATTGGAAACTATACTACACAGAAAGGTTTACGCGAAATAAACGCTGACATTATTGATAAGATGGTAAGCGTTTCCGGCATGGTTGTGAGGTCATCAGAAATAAAACCTCTTGCAAAGAAAATTAGCTATAGATGTCCCAATTGCAATGAGATAACAGCAGTTGTAGAACTTAAGAAGTTGGCATCAAAAAAACCATCAAAATGTCCAAAATGCAATGATAGAGTAGACTTCGAAATAGATCCAGAATCAAGCATTTTTATAGACTTCCAATTGGTAAGGCTACAAGAATTACCCGAAGATCTGCCTGCAGGTCAACTACCACACTATGTAGAAGCCACCGTAATGGGTGATCTGGTTGATCAATGTCGTCCAGGAGATAGGATCATTCTCACAGGAATCATTAGAGTGGAACAGGAACAATTTGGTCCGCAACTGAAAAGTAACCTCTTTAGGTTACGCATGGAAGGCAATAACATCGAGTACCTTGGCGGCCGAGCAGGCAGTAAGGATACTAGGACTCTTGAGCGAATAGCGATAAGTCCTGAAGACGAACGCCAAATTAGAACAATAGCGACCAAGCCGGATGCCTATGAAAAGCTGATTGCTTCTTTTGCACCCCATATTTACGGGCACGAAGTGATCAAGGAGGCGATACTGCTTTTGATAGTTGGTTCTGTAACCAAAAAGCTCAAGGACGGCTCGACGAGAAGGGGGGACATCAACCTGCTCTTGGTGGGCGACCCCGGTACCGCCAAGTCAGAGATGCTGAAATTTGCAGCAAAGATTGCACCGAGGGGACTTTACACTTCTGGCAGGGGCTCGACCGCTGCAGGCCTGACCGCGGCGGTAATTCGGGACAAGTCCGGGATAATGATGCTTGAAGCCGGAGCCGTGGTCCTAGGAGACCAGGGTCTCGTGTGCATCGACGAGTTTGATAAAATAAAGCCAGAGGACAGATCAGCGTTGCACGAAGTAATGGAGCAGCAGACCTGCTCGGTTGCAAAAGGAGGCATCGTCGCCACTTTGAATGCACGAACCTCGATCCTGTCGGCTGCGAACCCAATGTATGGCAAGTACGATCCTTACAAGAACATCACAGAAAACGTGAACTTGCCTGTGCCTCTCCTGACAAGATTCGACCTTATATTCATCGTAAGGGACACGCCGGAGAAGGAGCGTGACAACTTGATCGCAAGCCACATCCTAGAGATCCACAGGGACGCCGAGCACGCAGCCAAACCAGCGATAGACATTGATCTTTTCAGCAAGTATCTTGCATACTCGAAGCAGAGCGAGCCGGCGCTTATGCCGGAGGCCATAGACATCGTCCGAAGCTACTACATGGACATGAGAAAGGTCGAGTCAGAAGGCATGATAACAGTAACTCCAAGGCAGCTTGAAGGCTTGGTAAGGCTTGCAACCGCGCGCGCCCGGCTGCTGCTAAAGGACACAGTCGAAGCGGAAGATGCCCAGCGCGCAATCTACCTTGTAGACCAGATGATGAGGACTGCAGGCGTGGACGTCAATACTGGCAAGACGGATCTTGGAGTACTGTACGGTAAGCCCCAGAGTGTCGTTTCAAAAGAAAAGACGTTTATGGAAGTGTTCAGGGGATTGGCCGGAAACGAAAACAACGACGTGGAGGACAAAGTCCTTGTCGCCGAGCTAGTCAAGACTGGCAAGTTCACCCTTGAAGAAGCAAAGAAATACATCCAAAAGTTCAACCGGGAAGGTCAGATATTTGAAAGAAGGCCAGGTTTTTGGGCCAAAGCTTAGGTGCATTTTTAAAATAGCCTACTGGCTGTATTTGTAAAGTGTCAGCGGCCATTACCGACGGGGCAGTTAAAGCGCTCATTTCACAACTTGGATATTCATCTCTGTACCCACCGCAAGAGATGGCTGTGAAGAGTGGAATATTGGAGTACGAGAGGATACTCGTAACTACGCCCACCGCAAGTGGCAAGACGCTCATTGCAATGATGGCTATTCTCAAAGCGGTGGAAAAGGGCATGAAAGCAGTCTACCTCACACCACTCCGAGCCTTGGCAAGCGAAAAATATGACGACTTGAAGATCCTCGAGAAGCTAGACCTTGGCGGCAGTAAGATCAGAGTGACGGTTGCGACCACCGACTATGATTCATCTGGAAACGAGCTTGCTGGGGCTGATGTCATTGTGCTTACAAATGAAAAGATGGACACGCTTTTCCGACATAATGCAGAGTGGCTGGGTAATGTGGGAATCTTTGTGTCAGACGAAGTCCACTTGATAGGCGATCGAGAAAGGGGTCCGACTCTTGAAATGATGTTAACAAAGATCCGCAGGAATTATCCGCAGTCACAAGTGGTGGCGCTTTCAGCAACGGTAGCCAACTCGGACGAAATAGCCGACTGGCTTGGGTGCAAGCTTGTGGAAAGCGATTGGCGTCCTACAAAGCTCGTCGAAGGGGTCTACGAATACGGTGCAGCCAAAATGAGCGACGGAAGCAAATTCAAAGTCGAGAGCTCGGGAGTATCATCAGCAGTTGACCTTGCAATCGATTCCTTCAATGGCGGAGGACAGGCGCTCATATTTGCAGAGACCAGGAAGCGCGCAGCATCTCTCGCAGCTAAAGCTGTGGACGGAGTTTACAAGCGCCTCGACAAAGCTGCGAGAGAACTCGCAGCTGGCGCCTCAGCTGACATTCTTGCCAGGGGTGACGACAGCGAGCAGACAAAGACGCTGGCGCAGCTGGTGGCGAAGGGAGTAGCATTCCACCATGCCGGCCTTGGGTCGTCAAGCAGGAGAATAGTAGAGGACTCGTTCAAGAAAGGCATAATCAAAATTCTGACTGCAACTCCCACGCTCGCCGCAGGAGTCAACCTACCGGCAAGGAGGGTGGTGATAGCAAGCATCCTGCGCTACGATTCTGACTATGGCGGCAGCGTCCCCATAAGCGTCCTCGAATACAAGCAGCTGTGCGGCAGGGCAGGGAGACCAAAATACGACGCCTTTGGCGAAGCAGTAATCGTGAGCGAAAGGGGCGTGAATGCCGAAGAGCTTTACGACCATTACGTACTTGGAAGCCCAGAGCCGCTGCGGTCGCAGCTCTCAAACGACAGAGCGATCAGATTCCACCTGCTTTCGGCAATAGCAACCATGCCGGGCATGAAAAAGCCAGAAATCCACGATCTGTTCGCAGGCACACTCTTTGCACGACAATACCGGAGCGCGACTGTCGAGTTCAAGGTAGAGTCTGCGCTCGAATATCTGGAACAGGAAGAACTAGTCAAGTCAAAGAACGGCCGCTACATCTCTACAGAGTTTGGAAAGCGCACGTCGCTTCTTTACATCGACCCTATTACTGCCGTCGCATTCAGAACCGCGCTCGAGCGTGTCGAGCGTGTGGAAGGCAAACACACGATTGGATTCCTTCATCTGATAACTAGCGGTCCGGACTTCTATCCGAAACTGTCGTTACGCAAGAAGGACTATGACGAGCTTAGCCTTATGATACGGGATCGCGGCAAGGAATTGCTGTACGACCTTAGTGAATATGACTGCACACGAAGTTTTTGGGCGCTCTGCGAATGGATCGAGGAAACGAGCGAGAAGATATTGAGTGACAAGATGGGAGTCGAGCCCGGCGACATGCATAGAATGGTGGAGATGACCGACTGGCTCGCCTACTCTCTTTACGAAGTGGCCAAAATTCTCAGGCGCGAGGACATCCTACCAGAACTTTATAACCTCCGTACTAGGATAAGGTATGGCGTGAAAGAGGAGTTGCTTCCACTTGTTGCGCTTGAGGGCATCGGGCGGGTGAGGGCAAGATCACTTTATGCCGCCGGCATTACCGACGTTGGCAAAATAAGCAGGGTCCCACAGAATAAGCTCGCAAATATCCCAAAGATAGGGGCGGCAGTGGCAGAAAAGCTAAAGGATCAATTAAGGAAGAGGTCGGGGCAGCAATAGCAAATGCTGGACGTCCTTAATCTGCTAATCTACGGCGCAGTCATTTCGGCGATTTCATTCTTTGCCATCATCCTGCTGATGCCTGCCGCCATAAGGTCGCTGACCGCAGGAGGCAA
>Ga0209157_1002192_pt1 | contig 15764 bp, 19 predicted proteins | sample GraSoiAngelo_135_FD_185892 | JGI IMG/M metagenome (GOLD analysis project Ga0209157, IMG submission 185892) | Grasslands soil microbial communities from the Angelo Coastal Reserve, California, USA - 14_0929_05_40cm (SPAdes) (version 2) | ecosystem: Environmental > Terrestrial > Soil > Grasslands ...
ATCGGCGGAGTAGTAGTTGTTCGAGAGCACGAGCGCCTCGCCCGCGTCGATCTCCTCGCGCAGCCGCGCGAGCTCCTCGGTGCTCAGGAGCGCCCCGGCGCCCGCGCCAATTGTCGCCATCCGCTCGAGGCGGCGCGCGTGCGAGAGACCAAGAAGCTCCTGGCCGAAGTGGAAAGGATCGGTGCGCGGAGCGACGACGTCCGCGCCGCCGTGCGCGAACGCCGCCCGCGCTTCGGCGTCGGCGGTCACCCCGATGAGCGGTGCGAAGCCCGCGCCGCCCGCACGCGAGAGCACCACGGCACCGATCGCGATCTTGATCGAATCGAGGCGCCGCTCGATCTCGGATGGACCGCCGCGGCCGAAGAAGACGATGAACGCCGTCGTCACCGACGCGACGGTAACACCGACTCCACCCGTAGCAGGAAGAGCAGTGCGAGCGCGCTCAGCCCGGCCGCGGCGATCACGCGGATGCCGCCCTCGGGCATGCTGCGCAGCACGAAGAGCCACTGCGGATCGCTCCAGTCCAGCAGGCGCGACGGATCGACGTTGATGTTCGCGGGATGGAGATCCCAGGTGTTCTGGTCGTAGACGAACGCTGCGGCCTGGAAGATGAGGAGCGACCACGCGGCACAGAGACCGAACACAACGCGTGCGGCGACGCGCGCGAGCAGGCCGTGCCCGATCCCCCACGCCAGGATCACGAACAACGCCGGCGCGAGATCGTCGAGGAAGCGCGGGCCGAACACACGACCGCCCCACCACTCCGCGTAGGTCGAATACAGGATCGCCGTCGCAGCCCAGGCGTACAAGAGCGACAGGAGCCGAAGCTCGAGGTGATCACGGCCGGGCCGGAGGAGCACGATCGTCGCGAACGCGAAGAGGATGTATGGCTCGTAGACGAAGAGCCCGCGGCTCGGCGAAATCAGTAGGCCATACAACCCGACGAGCGGCGACGTATCGAACGGCTTGGTCCCGTACCCCTGTTCGAGCGGGTTGCCGAAGGCGACAGCGTTGTAGGCGAGGAGCGGGAGCACGCCGATCGCCGCTCCGACGATCGCGAAGATGGTGGCGCGTACGCGACCGGCGGGCACGAACGGGACGAGCATCGCGGTCGTCTGGCGTACCACGGCGCCGAAACCGAGCGCGGCACCCGCCACGAGTTCCCGCCACAGCGCAACAGGTCTCGCGAGGAAGACGAGCCAGAGCGCGAGCGCGATGGCGAGATGGACGCCGGCGTGCTGCCAGAGCGCCTGCGACGCGACGGTGCGCACGCTCGTGCCAAAGAAGTACAGAAGCACGAGAACGAGCGCCCAGCGTTCGCGAGCGAAACGGCGCATGACCGACCACAGCAGCAGTGTCGCGATCACCTCGATCGTCGCGGCGGCAAGGTGGCCCACGCGCACGAGCAGCCCGAGGTCCAGCGCGTGCGCCCCCGCGAGCACGAACGGCACGAAGAACGGGAACGCAAGGAATGCGATCCCCGGCGGGAAGATCGAGCAGACGTGGTCGTTCGGACCCGGGGCTGGAGGACCACCGGGACTCCGAGTAGCTTTGGGCGGCTCCGTCGCGGTGGACTCGCCACAAGCGCGGAAGAAATAGGCCTCTGAATCAAGCAACCCTGAATTCGCAGGTGCATTTCTATTGTTCGGATCGACCAATCCGGGTCTGAAGACGAACTCGTCGTAGTCGACGTTGCCCTCGCGCACGACCGTCCATGCGAAGAGCGCGTTCGGTAACACGTCGGGCGACCAGATGTCGTTCAGGTTCGCGAAGGCGAGGACGAAGAGCAGCAGCCCACGCATGAACCACTTCGCGACGCCGACGCGGTCGCTCATGCGTCCAGGGCGACGACGTACGAGCGGACGGCTCGAGCACCGGCGGCCCGCAGCGCGCCGATCGCCGCCGCGAGGGTCGCACCGGTCGTCGCGACGTCGTCGACCAGCGCGACGCGCGCGCCGCGTAGCGCCCCGGCTTCGGCGACGTACGCGCCACGGAGGTTCGCGGCTCGCGCAGCGCGATCGAGCGCGACCTGCGGTACGGCGGGCCGGATGCGTCTGAGCGGGACGCGCAGCGGCAGCGCGGTGCGCTCGGCGACAGTGGCCGCGAGCAGCCAGGCCTGGTCGTAGCCGCGCGCGCGAGCGCGTTCGCGATGCAGGACCGCGGGCACGACGACATCGAGCGCGGTGCCCGTCGCGAGATCGCTCGCGACGCACGACGCGACGAGCGTGCCGAGCTCTTTCGCGAGCGCCCGTTCGCCCCCGTACTTGAAGCGGTGGATGGCCTCGCGGAGCGCACCGCCGTACGTGCCGGCGGCGGTCACGCGTCCATGGCGGACCGGCTCGCACAGATCACGGCACGCCAGGCACAGCCAGCTACCGGCGGCGCCGCATCCGGCACACCGCGGTGCGAGGAGCAGGTCGAGTGCGGCATCCGCGGCCGTGTTGGAGATCACGCGGGCTCGAAGACGAGTTCGTCGCCGGCTTGCGTGCGCGTCTCCGAGGCGGTGCCCGCGGGGAGCTCGATGACCTCGGCGGCCCCGCGCGCGAAGACCGCGGTGCGCCACGGGGCAAGACGCTCGGCGACGCGCACGACGCGGCCGGCCTTGTCGACGAACACCGCATCGATGGCGAAGCGCATGAGCCACATCGTGATGGAAGACGTCTTCGTCAGGCGGAGGCCCTCGCCCGCGCGGAGGCTGGAGCGCGGAAGCAGCCCTAGACCGCGAGACAGGAACGAATCCGCGACACGGCAGTCAGACGCGAGGACGGTCCCTTTGGTGATGTTCCGGACGCGAAGCCGCGCGGGTCGGACTTAGAAGGACCCGCAGGACGACAGCGCGGAGAGGGCGGCGGGCGCGAGGATGACGATGAACAGCGATGGGAAGATGCAGCCGACGGTCGGAAGCATGATCAGGATCGGGGCGCGCGCGGCCTTTTCCTCAGCGCGCTGGCGCCGGTCCTGGCGGAGCTGCTCGGACTGGATCCGCAGCACCTTCGACATCGACACGCCGAGCTGGTCCGCCTGGATGATGGCCGAGATGAAGTTCTTGAGCTCCTTCACGTCGACCCGCTCGGAGATGCCGCGCAGCGACTCCTGACGCGACTTGCCCACGCGCTGCTCGCCGGAGGCACGCTTGAACTCCTCGCTGAGCGCGCCCTTCATCTTCTCGGTGACCTTCACGAGCGCGGCGTCGAAGCCGAGCCCGGCTTCCACCGAGATCGTGAGCAGGTCGAGCGCGTCGGGGAGCTGCTCGATGATGGAGTTCGCACGCCCACCCGCCCGGCTTGTGAGATAGAAGTCCGGCAGCAGGAAGCCGAGGATGATGCCGACGATGAGCCCGATGAGCGTCTGCACCGGATCGCCCGTGATGGCGTTGACGAGGCCGGAGACGAGCACGCCGACGACGATCGACGCGAAGCCCTTCACGCCGAGGAAGAATTCGGTGCTCGTCGTCTCCATGCCGGCGCGCTTGAGGCGCAGCGAGAGGCTTCGCACCGTGTTCTGCGGGTAGAAGCGCCCGACCAGGCCCGAGAAGCCGCGGATGATCGGCTGCAACATGCGCTCCGAGAGCGGGCGCTGCAGCTCGAGCTCTTCGAGTGTCCTCGGGCGGACGGCGATCTGCTGGAGGCGTGCCTGTACCGGATCGAGCTGTGATCCGATGACCATCGACACGAACACCACCAGGACGCCGAAGAACATAAGGCCGGCGAAGACGAGCGGTTCCACCAACTACACCTTGATGTTCGTGATCTTCTGGATCGCGATGAAGCCGATGACCATCATCACCGCGCCCACACCGAGGAGAATCTGGCCGAGGAGCTGGGTGAAGAGCGGCTGCATGAACTCCGGGTTGATGAAGTTGAGCGTGATCATGATGCCGATCGGCAGGAACGCCACCAGGTAACCCGAGTAGCGGCCCTGTGCGGTGAGCGTGTTGATCTCGCCCTTGATGCGGACGCGCTCGCGGATCGTGAAGGCGATCGTGTCGAGGATCTCCGCGAGGTTTCCACCGACCTGCTGCTGCACGCCGATGGCGGTCACCATCAGATCGAGGTCGTCGCTCCGGATCCGGCGAACGAGGTTCGATAGTGCCTCCTCCATGCCGAGGCCGAGGTTGACCTCACGGACGACGCGGCCCATCTCCTCGCCCATCGGATCGGGCGTTTCGCGCGACACGAGCTCGATCGACTGCAGGAAGCTCGAGCCGGCGCGCAGGGAGTTGGATAGGAGCGTGATCGTGTCGGCGAGCTGCTTGTTGAAAGCGGAGAGGCGTCCGCCGATGCGCCGTCCGACCCACAACCGCGGTACGAAGTACCCAAGGATCGCGCCGACGACGCCCGAGAGCGGGTCCCGCAGCACGCCCAGCAGCAGGCCGAGCCCGACCGCGAGACCGATCCGGATCGCGTAGTACTCAGAGACGCGCAGCTTGAGGTTCGCACGAGCGAGGTCACGCTGGACACGGATGCGGAAGCGCTTGTCCTGGACGTCGCTCGACAGCGTCGCGAATGGATCGACGAGGTTGCGCTGACGCGTCTCGCGCCGGCCGCCCGATTTGACCTCGGTCTTGCCACCGGCGTAGCGCGCCATGCGCTCCTCGACGGACCCCGCGCCGCCGCCCGAGAGCATCGTGGAGATTCCCCAGAAGAAGAACAGGACACCGGCGAACATCCCGGCGGGAAGGGCGTATTCCATCTACCTGAGACCGACGTTCATGTCGCCGAAGACGCCCTGCGGCAGCTTGATGCCGGCCGCCTCGAACTTCTCGCTGAACTTCGGGCGGATGCCGGTCGGGCGCAGTCGGCCCTGGACCTTGCCCTCGACGTAGCCGGTCTGCTCGAAGACGAACACATCCTGGAGAACGATCGCCTCGCCTTCCATTCCCTGGACCTCGGTGATATTCGTGACCTTGCGCGAGCCGTCCTTGAGACGCGAGATCTGCACGATGACGTCAAGCGCACTCGCGATCTGCTCTTTGATAGCGCGCGCGGGTAGGTCGACGCCGGCCATGAGGCACATCGTCTCGAGTCGAGCGAGCATGTCGCGGGGTGAGTTGGCGTGACCCGTCGACAGCGAACCGTCGTGACCGGTGTTCATGGCTTGGAGCATCGAGAGCGCCTCGCCGCCTCGGATCTCACCGACGACGATGCGCTCGGGGCGCATACGGAGGGAGTTCTTCACGAGGTCCATGATCGAGACCTGGCCCTTGCCCTCGATGTTCGCGGCGCGGGACTCCAGGCGGACCACGTGATCCTGCACCAAGCGGAGCTCCGCGGCGTCCTCGATCGTGATGATCCGCTCGTCCTCGGGAATGAAGCCGGACATGATGTTGAGGAGCGTCGTCTTGCCGGAGCCGGTGCCGCCGGAGATGAACATGTTGAGGCGAGCTTCGACACACGCCCGCATGAACTCCATCATCTCGGCGGTCGCCGTGCCGAACTTGATGTAGTCCTCGACGGTGATCCGATACTTCGGGAACTTACGGATCGTCACCGTGGGACCGTTCAGCGCGAGCGGCGGGATGATGATGTTCACGCGTGAGCCGTCCGGAAGACGCGCGTCTTCGTATGGCTTCGACTCGTCGACGCGCCGGCCGATCGGGGCGATGATGCGCTCGACGATCCGCATGACGTGCTCGTCGCTCTGAAAGGTCACATCCGAGAGCTGCAGCTTGCCCTTGCGCTCGACGTAGCAGCGGAACGGACCGTTGACCATGACCTCGGTGATCGTGTCGTCCTTCAGCAGCGGCTCGATCGGTCCGAACCCGAGGATCTCGTCGAGGATCGATTCGAGCATCTTCTGACGCTCGACGCGCGTGACGACCACGCCTTCCTCGTCGATGAACTTGTTGAACATCTCCTCGATGCTCGAGCGGACCGCTTTGGCGTCCGCGAGGTCGAGGCGAGGGTCGAGGTTGTTGATGATCCGGGTCTGGAGCTTGATGCGAACGTCGCGGTTGGCATCGCGCGTCGGGGAGGCGCTCTGGGTGAGGGGTCCCTCGGCCGGTGGCTTGGGGGGCCCGCCCGGAGGCGGTGGCGTTCCAGGAGCCTGGGGCGCGGCGGGTTGCTGCCCAGCGGGACGCTGACCTTCGATGCGCCTCAGTAGTGACATCTGTCCTAAGAAACCCTCATCTCCGGCTCCCGTTATGGCGGGCGCCTGCTCCCTCGGCGTTTGAGTCTACGTCCACTCACCCGGTCCTTGGCCGTCCGTTTGGGGGATCAGACCGGTGACTAATGCCGAGGTCGCGGGCCTAACGGGCTCCGAAGAGCTTGAGCCCACCGCGCGCGGGCGCTTGCTTGCCCGCCGCAGCCGGAGCGGCCTCGGCGGACGCGACCTTTTGCGCGAGCGCGAAGATGTCCTTCGCGACCTGGCTGTCACGATGGCTGATGACGAAGGGGACTCCGCGGTTGACCGCCAGCACGAGCGTCCGGCCATCGGAGACGATCGTGTGCGGGATCTTGCGACCGAGGCTGGCCTCGACATCCGACGCTTTGATCCCACCGGAGCTGTCGTTACGGTTGGCGACGAGCTGCACTTTCGCCTCGTCGTACCCCAGCTTCTCGACGACCTCCATGAAAACGCGGACGTTCTTGAGGCTGGTGATCTCGAGCGTCATCAGCGTAAGGATCACATCGGCAACGTCGAGCATCGTGATGACCTGCTCCTGGAATGACGGCCAGGTGTCGACGACGATGTAGGCGTATCGCTCGCGAAGGAGCTCGAGAACATGCTTGATGTGCGCGCCGGTGATGAGCTCGGTGGATTCCGGCGTCGGCGGCGCGAGCATGACCTTGATGCCGGTCGAATGCTGGACCAGGATCGACTCCACGACGTCGGAGTCGGCGGTCTCGAACGACCCGATGAGGTCCGCGATCGTCTTCGCCTTCGGGCTCATGTTGAGGATCACGGCGATGTCGCCGAACGGCAGACTTCCGTCGACCAGCACGACTGGCTTTCCGGTCAGTTGATGCAGCGCGACGGCGAGGTTGGTGGCGATCGTCGTGCGTCCCACACCGCCTTTGGGGGAGAAGAAGGTGATGATCTTTCCCGTCTCGCGACCCGCCACCGGGACAGCCGGACCGCCGACCGGGGCGGCCGGCGCCACGGGCGCGTAGCGTGCGCGCCGCACCTTCTCGAGCTCGTGGACGTGCCGGATGGAGTTGATGAGCTCATCGGCCGAGAACGGCTTGACCAGGAACTCGCGCGCGCCGGCGAGCATCGAGCGCCGCAGGTAGTCCTGCTCGCCCTGGACACTCATCATGATGATCGGCGACTCCGGGACGGTGTTCGAGATGATCTCGGTGGCCGTGATCCCGTCCATGTCCGGCATGTTGATGTCCATGAGGATCACGTGAGGCCGATGCTGTTTGGCCATGTTGACGGCTTCCTGCCCGCCGCCGGCGGTTCCGGCGACCTCCATGTCGGGCTCGAACCCGATCAGCTTCGCGAGGTTCTCTCGCGTGTCGGCGATGTCGTCGACGATGAGGATGCGGATCTTTTCGCCGTCAGCCAAGCGTCATCGCTCCCCTTTGCGGTGCTCGGGCGAGTCTAAACCGTCACCTGGATGTAGCCCCCCGCCTCGAGTGCGAGCGCGAGCAGCCCGCCTATACCGAGCGCGACCCCGTACGGGATCGAGGACTTCATGATCCCGCCGAGCGTGTTCGGCGCGGCGCCCGCGACTGGGCGCGCGAGCTTTCTGCGCAGGATGAATCCGACGGCAAGGACGCCGCCGATGAGAGCACCATAGACCGCGGCAAAGAGCAGGAAGTTGACGCCGCGCAGCGCGCCGATGGCCATCAGCAGCTTGGCGTCGCCTGCCTTGAGGCCGCCCGCGGCGTAGAACGGGTAAGAGATCGCGAATGCGAGGACGAGCGCTGCGACGTGGTCGACGAGGCCGTGGGTGAACAGACCACCTGGGATGCCTTCGATCGCGCCGAAGACGACTCCGACGAGCATCGCCGGGTAGGTGAAAGCATTGGGGATACGGAGGAACCGCCAGTCCGTGTACATGACGGTGATCAGGAGTGCGGCGAGCGTGACGCTCTCGATGACCCGTAGAACCTCGAGGCTCAAGTTCTGGGCGTTTCCTCTCTAAAAGATGATGAGCGGCGCCGGTGAGGGCGCCGCTCATCACATTGACAGGTCCGTGCGCTAGGTGAGGTTGTTGCCGATGTTGCTGAAGATGTTCTGGATCTGGCCCCGCAGGAAGACCATCGCGACGATGACGGCGATGGCGATGACTGCGATGATGAGCGCGTACTCGACGAGGCCTTGTCCTTCGTCTTCGCGGATGAATGCGAGCACTTACGTTCCCCCTTTCTCCGTGTCCTAGGTGCCGCCAGTGTGCCTGCCGGCACGGCCAACGAGCCAGTAGGAAGGTCGTACTAGGAGCATTTCGCCAGCGAATCTAGACTCCGGACCGCGGAAGGAGGTCCATGTCTATGGCGGCTGAAGCGACGACGGTCGCGGTAACCACGAACAAAGCCGGCTTCTGGGTGCGATTCTTCGCGATCTTCATCGACAGCGTAGGTGTCGGCATCGTGTCGAACATCATCGCTGGTCTCATCAACTCGAGTTCCGATCCTTTCGACGCGAGCCGGAGCTCGGTCCAGACACTGATCGGCGTTCTCTACTTCTGCTACTTCTGGTCGGCGCAGGGTGGCGGGCAGACGCTCGGGATGCGCGTGCTGAATATCAAAGTCATACGGACCGACGGATCTTCGCTGACGATCCTTCAGGCGTTCATCCGCTACATCGGATTGATCGTCTCCGTCGCGTGCATCTTCATCGGTGTCATCTGGGCCGCATTCGACGCCAACAAGCAGGGCTGGCACGACAAGATCGCTGGCACCTACGTCATCCGGACCTAAGCACTCGTAGAGCCGCTCGCGCGCGGTAGTGACGCGGACGTGTACGCGCTCGATGCGCGTACCGTCCTGCGTCGTTATCGACCCGCGACGTTGCCGCCCGAGAGGTCGGAGTCATGCGTTATGTGCGAGAGCATGGGTATCCCGCGCCCGACGTCGTGAGGGTCAACGGACCGGATCTCGTCCTCCAGCGCGCGAACGCGAGCTCACTCCCCTGGTCCGCGCCTAAGCGCCGCCTCGAGGCGGGCTCAGCTCTGCTGCGAGCGAAGCAGATTGAGATCGGCGTCGTATTCGAACTTCGCGCTGAACGTCGCGCCGTCCTGCAGGAGACGTGGAAAAAAGACCGCGTCGGCCGGCGGGATCGGCAGCGTCGCCACTTCGTCGACCGGCACCCAGCGGAACTCGCCGATGCCGGGCGCGGGAGTGAACGTGCCATCGAAGTCCCACGCGACAAAGATGAACGTGAGCCACTGGTAATCGGCGCGCGGTGAGGTCTCAGTGATCACGGCGCGAAGCACCGGTCGTTCGATGGCCAACCCCGTCTCCTCGCGCATCTCGCGCACCGCGCACTCCACCGGAGACTCGCCTTGATCGAGTTTCCCGCCAGGCGCGACCCACAGCCCACGGTTCGGCTCGGAGCTTCGCCGCAGGAGCAGTACGCGCTCATCGCGGAGCGCGTACACCAGCGTCGCGAGCTTGAGCTCCGGATGCGCGGGGATGATGTGCGGCCGGCTCGGGATCCAGCGCGGGACGTGTTCGACATACGACTCGTACGCCGGACCGAATCGTCGCTGGAGAGTCGGTTCCTCATACAGCACGACGAAGACGTGGAAGAAGATCCAGGCGACGGCAGCCCACGCGAGAAGCGCGACCGATCCATAGAACATCGCCTCACCGACGAGGATCGTCGTCACCGCCACGTACATCGGGTTGCGCATCCAACCGTAGAGGCGGCCGGTCACGAGACGGTGCGGCGGGTCATACGGCGCGGGCGTGCCTTCGCCTTCCACGATGAAACCGGCGAAGCACCAGGCGAGGACCGCGATGCCGAGAACGAGCGGCACGAGCCCGACGAGGCGTACGAGTCCGCCCTCGCCTTCGGTGCCGGTGACGTTGAGGATCATCGCCGGAATGAGAACGAGGAACGTCGCCGGCACCAGCGCGCCAAAGAGAAGCGTGCGCAGGAATCGGGCACCCACTCACGGGGAGAGTAGCGATAGCAGCGGCGGACCAAGGAACACCAGAAGCAGGGCTGGCAGGATCGTGAGCGACAACGGGAACAGCATCAGGACCGGCAAACGACGCGCCTCCGCTTCCGCGCGGCGGCGCTCGGTCGTGCGTAACGCGTCAGCCTGTATGACCAGCAACTCGGCGAGCGGAGCGCCGAAGCGTGTCGCGGCAACGACGAGGGCGGCGACGCGCGCGTCATCACCACCACGCCCGAAGCCGCGGAGCGCATCGGGTAGCGACCGCCCCAGCGCGAGGTCGGCGAGAAGGCGTCGCGCATCCGCGATGCGGCCGAAGCTCGGCGCGCGCTCGACGAGCGCGGCCAGCGCCCGCTCGAACGTGAGCCCGGCCTCCAGACCAACGACGACCGCGTCAAGGAACGTCGCGAGATCCGGCGGCGGTTCGGTCGCGCGGACGATGCGCCAGAGCCACAGCGCGCCGGCGACCTCGAGTGCGATGGCAATGCCGAGAAGACCGATGCCCTGTCCGAGGAAGATCGCCGCGTAGTCGGGCGTCGCGAGCGCGAAGAAAAGTGCGCCGAGTGGCGCGAGGGCAACCAGAACGATCGCGGATACGCGACCCTGCGCCGTCAGCGCCGCGCGCTCGTCCTCGAGTGCGAGCCTTCCTCGCATGAGCGCAGCGACCCGTGCGAGGCTGCGCCCGACACGCCCGCCGCTGCGCGCGAACGCGGCGAGCACGACCGCCAGCGGGGCGACGTCCTCATCCGGGACGGTCCCCGCGTACGTGTGGAGCGCTTCGCCCACCGGTGCACCAAGTGCGAGCGCCGCAGCGACACGGCGTGTCGGCGCGGCGAGACCGGATGGCAGCGTCGGCGCGACCTCAGCGAACGCGACCGGTAACGAGAGTCCACTCGCGAGCGCCGCGGCAACCGCGTCCACGAGCGCGGGGAGCGCCGCACGCGTCTCGCGCGGATTCCGACGATGAGCGCGCAGCGCTCGCCCTACCGCGTCGGCGAGACGCCGGTCGAGCACCGCGGCCGCGAACGCGGTCGCGGCGGCAAGCGCGAGTAGCAGGGTCAGGCGACGCTCCGCAGCGCGTAGCCGTCACCATCGCCGACGACCAGCTCGGCGATCTCGACGATGCGGCGCCGACCATCCTCGCCGCGCTCCTGGTGCACGACGAGGTCGACACCGCGTCGGATCTGCTCGCGGATCGCGGCCAGCGGCAGATCCACGCCACCCATGAGCGCCATCGTCTCCACGCGGAGCAGTGCGTGATAGGCGCCGTTCGCATGCGCGGTCGTGAGCGACCCACGGTGTCCGGTGTTCATCGCCTGGAGCATGTCGAGCGCTTCGCCGCCGCGGACCTCACCGACGACGATCCGGTCAGGTCGCATGCGCAGCGCGGCGCGCAGCAGAGCGCGGACATCGACGGCACCGGTCCCCTCGACGCTCGGCGCGCGGGTCTCGAGCGCGACAACGTTCGGCTGCGGCAGCCGGAGCTCGGCAGCGTCCTCGATCGTCACGACACGTTCGCGCTCGCCGATCGCGTACCCGAGCGCGTTGAGTGTCGTCGTCTTTCCGCTCGAGGTGCCGCCCGAAACGAGGATCGTTCGCCGCTGACGCACCGCGGCAACAAGAAGATCCATCGTCTCGCGCGAACAGGTCCCGAGACGGACGAGGTCCTCGGGCGTCAACGGTCGGCTCGCGAAACGGCGGATGGTCAGGACCGGGCCGTGAAGCGAGATGGGCGGGATCACCGCGTGCACGCGCGAGCCGTCGGGCAGACGTGCGTCGACGAGGGGCGTCGCGAGATCGATGCGTCGCCCCAGCGGCGCGACGAGACGCTCGATGAGGACGAGGATCTCGTCGGGATCCGCGAAGCGGATGCCGGTCTCCTCCAAACGACCGTCGCGCTCGACCCACACACCTCGCGTGCCGTTCACCATCACCTCGCTGACGCGCTCGTCACGTAGAAGGGGCGCAAGCGCGGCGAGCCCGAAGAGTCGATCTTCGAACCAGCGCTCAAGCTCACGAAGCTCGCCGGATGGGACGACGACGCGCTCCGACGACATCGCTTCTCGCAGCGCGCCCGGGAGCTGATCGCGGCGGGGCCGTCCGTTCTCCTCCTCGCGCAGTCGCGCCACGATCGCGCGTTCGAGCCGGACGCGAACGCCTTCTGAGGTCACGACGCGTCGAGTGCGATGAGCTCAGCGAGCTCGTCGTACGCGCGGCCAAGCGCACCACCCGCGCCACGCCGTCCGGACAGCGCCGCGCCGACCGCGGTCTCATCACGCGGCAGAGCGCGGAACGCCGCGCGCTCTCCGACGCGCGCCGTGCGTGACTGCGAGGCGACGAGCCACGCGGCATTCGGAAGATCGACCGCGTCGAGGGTCGCGAGTGAGAGCGGATCGTCATACGAGAGGACGAGCACGCGCTCGGCACGACTCGCGAGCGCGAGGCCGCGCTCATCCGCGAGCACGGGAGCATCGACCAGCACGAGCTCGGCGAGCGATCCGGCCGCCCGCACCGTCGACTCGGCGAGCGCGCGCGTCGGCGCGACCGGAGCGCCGCCGATCACGCGCACGCCCACGCTCTCGGCGGCGACGACTGCAAGATGCTCCGCGGTGAGCTCGTTCGTGAGGCCCTCGAGCTCGGCCCACGTTCGTGGCGCGCACTGCAGCCACCACCCGAGCGCTCCCGTCCCGGTCGCATCGACCGCAGCCAGACTGAGTCGGGTTGCGAGGCGACGCGCGAGGTTCGCGACGAGCAAGGTGCGGCCGACGCCTCCGCGCGCCCCGGTCACGACCACGACGCGTGTCGCTGGGCGCACGGTCCGTGGCAGGGCCGCCACGACGAGCGGGCCGAGCGCTGCCGCTTCGCAGGTCGACGCGATCGACGACGCGTCGTAGCCGAGAGCCGCGGCGAGTGCGCGTTCGGACTCGCCAGCGACCGCGACACGCGGGATCGCGGAGTCGAGCGCGGCGGCGGCGGCGCACGCCGAGGCGTCACGCAGGTCCACGAGGACCACATCGGGTCGGCCGGCGTCGCAGGGCTCGAGCCCGAGCACCGCCGCAGCGGCGCGCAGATCGTCACGGCCGCAGATCGCGGCCCGCGCGCTCACGCAACTGCTCTCGTCAGCGCGCCGAGCGCAGCAGCGGCACCAGCAAAAGGCCGCCGCCGCGCGCGATCGCAATGGCGCTCGCGCCCTCTTCGTCGAGCTCAAGCACGATGCCGTGTTCGTCCGCTGCCATGACACGCGCCGCGTATGCGACCGGCACGGCGTACGCGTGATCTCCCTGGCGCACCGCGAGCACGTCGATGACATCGCCAGTGCGCACGCGTGGAACGGGCGCCGCGAGCCACGAGGCTGGAAGACTCATCGCCCAGGTCGACGGCGCGAGCAACTGCGCGAGCGATGGCTGCGCGGCTGGCGCGGCGGCGCCACCGATCTCGGCGCCCAGCGCACCGAGCGTAAGGAGTGCCGACGCCGCGCCGAGAGCAAAGCGGCGCGCTGGCAGCCGGCGGCGCGTGGCGGTCAGCGCGGGGAGCACGCGTCCACCTGCAGCGAGGCGCGGTGCAGCCGCCCGGCGTGCCGAAGGTCGATCTCGATCGTCGCACCCGCGCAGCGCGCGTCGACCGCTCCATCGAATATCGCGCCGTTCTGCGCCGCGGCCGCCGCGGCGGCGGCCCGCGCGGTCTCGCGGGTCGCAGGATCCGCGAGCAGCGCGACGACATCCACCGTGGGACGGGGGACGTTGAAGACGTGCGCCCGCACCGAGTCGAGATGCGCGATATACGCGTCCGCGACCGCCGCGGCCGCGGCTTCGACCGCGGCTTCGCCGACGTCTTGCGTACGTGCGTTCGCCAGCACGCGCTCCTGGACCACGCGCAGGCCGACGATGGCGAGCGCACCGATCCCGATCAGCAGCGCCGCGACTACGAGCGCCTGGCCGCGCTCGCCACTCAAGGCATCCACTCGATGCGGCGCGACGCGCTGGCCGTCACGACCAAACGCGGAAGCCCGACGAAGCCCAGCGGTACCGGCAACGTGTAGCTCGCGTTGACGGTGAGCATCGATCCGCGTGGGTCGCGGTTACGCGGGGGCTCGTCTTGCGGCGGCGCGATGGCGCTCGTGACGCGCTCCGGCGCGAGCGGCGCGACCGTGGCGGCGAGCGTTCCGCGGATCTGTTCGTCGTCGTTCGTGAGGGCGCCCGCGCGCGCCGCCTCAGCGGTCGCGTGCTGGAGCGCGAGACGCGCAACACCGAGCTCCGCGACGAGCACCATCGCGAGCGCGACGACGAGGAGTGTCGGAAGCACGAGAGCGAATTCGACGATCGCCTGACCGCGGTCGTTCACTCGCTGATCGGCGGCCACGGCAGCGCGTGACGTAGCGTGCGGCGGAAGAGGCCGCCGATGCCTCCGATGAGGCACACGACGCAGATCCCGTCGAGCACCACCTGCGCCTGAAGGTCGGTGGTCTGCGCGAACATGTCGGCGGCCGCGCGAAGCGCGAGGCCGCGCTCGTCCGGCGGTACGGCGCGAGCGCGGATCGTCGCCATCGTGAGGTCGATGGCCTGCTTGCTCTTGAGGATGCCACCGTGGCCTTCGACCTCGGCGGCCGACATGGGCAGCAGGACCCGTGACGGCACGCCGGGGTCCCGCGCATCCGCGGTGCTGACGAGTCCGTCGGTCGCGAGACGCAGATCGAGCCGCACGACGCCCGGCGGCGGCGCGGACGCGTGCAGCCGCGCCATGTCGCGCACCGCGGCAGTGTCTGGATCGCGGAGGACCGCTTTGGCGAACGCGCGCGTGTCCTCGCGCGCAGGTCCGCTCGCTGCGAGCCAGCTCTGCGCCTCTGCGGCCGCGTGTACACCGTCGTGGGGCGTGGCCCATGCGACGTAGGTCGTGACGCCGTCGCTCGCGGAAAGGCCAAGGTCGAAGGCGCGATCGGCCACGTTGCCACCCATCGAGTGCGTGACGATGTGCACGCCGCCGTAGCTCTTCGACAGCCTTCGGATCGTGTCGCGCAGTTGGACCGCGTTCGCGTCGATCGCACCGAACGTGTCATAGGTCCCGACGTCGCGGCCGAACTCCATGACGTCGTAGCCGCCCGTCTTCGCAACGCGGTCGCGGAATGCGCCGAAGGCAGGCGGGTCCTCCTCGGAGGCATAGCCGCCGACCAGGATGATCAGCTCCTTCTTCGGCGCGTCCGGCGTCGCAGACGCCGCGGGCGCACGCTCGACGGGACGGAGGACCGTGAGCGGCGGACGGAGGGGAGGACCCGCGTCCACCGGACGGAGCGGCGGGTCCTCGTCCGCCAATGCAACGAGCGCCAAGGCCGGAAGGGCGACCCACGCCAACAGCGTCGCGCCGATCAACGCTCGCATCCGCATCGCGGCACATGTCATCAGCGCATGAGGCAGTGGCGAAGAGGAGCCGCGACCGGTACGGGAGTACTAGTTTTCTTGTAACCTGCAGAACCGTGAATAGAGCATTACTGCTAATGCTGGTCGTGGTCGCGTGCGCGCCCACGCCGACTGCGAAGCTGCCGGTCACCTGCGGCGCGACCGCGGGAGGCCGCGCCGGCGCCGAGACGCAGCTGCGATTCGTCGAGGCGAACGACACCGAGATCGTCCTCACTTTTGGCGCCAGCTCGACGTCGAACGTCTTCGACGTCCCGGCGTTCGAGCTCACGCCGCTCGAGGGTGCG
>Ga0209157_1002193_pt1 | contig 15761 bp, 14 predicted proteins | sample GraSoiAngelo_135_FD_185892 | JGI IMG/M metagenome (GOLD analysis project Ga0209157, IMG submission 185892) | Grasslands soil microbial communities from the Angelo Coastal Reserve, California, USA - 14_0929_05_40cm (SPAdes) (version 2) | ecosystem: Environmental > Terrestrial > Soil > Grasslands ...
GGGCTCGGGGGGCTCGGGGGGCTCGGGGGGCTCGGGGGGCTCAGCGGCGCGTGCCTCGCGAGCCGTTCAGCGATGAGCGGCGATCCCGCCCGGTTCCTCAACACGTTCGCACAGGCGCTCGCCGCGATGGCGCTGTATCGCGACGGCCACCCCGCCCGGGAACGCGCCGTAGACCTGGCCTACCAGCAGGTCCAGGACCTCCAGGCCGACACCCCGCGACCTCTCTTCACGTTCCTTGGCGATGAAGTCGTCTTCGGTCGCATGCCACTGCGCGAGCTGAAGGCGTGGGATTGGGGGAAGCGGCTGGCGCAGGCTGGCATTCAGCGGCTCGAATTCGACGATCGCGTCGGCCGCGAAGACTTCGAGGGTTTTCTCGAAGAGGTGCTGGCCCGGCTCACGCTCTCAGTAATCAGCACCGAAGCGCGTCAGATGCGCCACAGCAGCATTCGCTTTGGAGCCGTCGGATTGAAGGGCGAAACCGAAATCGGACCCGAGCCTCTGCCCACCGCGACGATCAGCTTCTCACTCGGTGAAGAAGTGGACACCCTGCGCTGGGTTCAGCGCGAAGTACAATCGAAGGGCTCGGTGCCGCTCGCGGAGGCGGAGGCGGTCGTTCGTTCGCTCGCCGTCGCGATGCACGGCGGCCAGCAGGTCATGCTGCCGTTGCTCCAGCTCAAAGAGTTCGATCAGTATACGACCACGCACTCCATGAACGTTGCCGTGCTGTCGATGGCGCTCGCCGAGTTCCTGGGCCTTTCGCCGACCGACGTGCGGACGTTCGGGATCGCGGGCCTGCTGCACGACATCGGGAAGATCAAGATTCCGCTCGATGTGCTCACGAAGCCGGGAAAGCTGACGGACGCAGAACGGGCCCTCATGAACGAGCATCCCGCCGCCGGGGCGCGGATCCTGCTCGAGGTCGAAGAGGACCTGGACCTGGCGGCCGTCGTGGCCTACGAACACCACATCATGATCAACGGCGGCGGTTATCCGGCGCTGCGCTATCCGCGCGACTGTCATCACGCGAGCAAGCTCGTGCACGTCTGCGACGTGTATGATGCGCTCCGCACGCGGCGGCCGTACCGCGACGCGTGGTCGTTCGAGAAGACGCTCGGCTATCTCGACGAGCGCAAGGGTCTCGAGTTCGATCCCGACTTGTGCGCGGCATTCGTTCGGATGATGCGCCAGTGGGAGCCGCACGTCGCGGTCATCGGTGAGGAGCGTGCGACCGTGCCCCCGGCCGCTGCAAAATCGGAACAGGCGGGGGTATGATTGGTGCCATGCTGAGGCCTTGGAAGATCGGATCGGGAGCACTGCTGCTCGTTGCGGCGCAGGCGCCGGCGCGGTTGACCGGCAACTGGCAGGCGAAAGCCGGCGACGAGATCCGGCACATCATGGTACGCAGCGACAGCTCCGCGCAGTTCGGCGAGGAGGTCGCGCGCTGGCGCGTCGTCGGCGACAGTCTCTGGATCACGTTAGGTGACGGCGTCTGGCAGGTCTACGGAATGAAATTGGGGAAAGACAAGCTGACGATCAGCGGTGGGGATCTGGAGAAGCCGGTGACGCTGCAGCGCGTCGGGCCAGCCTCGGCGCGCCCCGACACCCTCACGATTCCCGAAGCGCCGCCTGTCAACGCTAGAGCTTGGTAGACTATTTTAGTTCGTTCACCGCCGCCAACCGCCAGCCGACATCCTTCCTCTCGAATCGCATCGCAAAGCGCCGGAGGTCCATTCGCGGCGCGCCGCCCCGAGCCGGCACGTACTGGAATATCGCGCGCACCGTACCGGTCGCGACAGCGCCGCTCACCTTGAAATCGTCCACGGTGAACTTCGCCGTGATTTGATTCCAGCCCCGGAAGAAAGTCTCCCATCCGCGGCGTTCCTCGTCGGTCAAGCCCGGATAGAGCACGCGAATGTTTGCGATCCGCTCACTCGATAACGCTCTGCCGAGGTCGGTGAGCAGCACATCGATCGCGCCGCGCGCCTCGGCCGGCTGCGGGCTCGGCGGCGCGATGCCGGCATCGATGCCGACCTGCTCGGCGCTCTGGGCGGCGACCTTGGCCAGCGTGAAATCCTGTTGCCGCAGGAGCGATTCGGCGCGCGCGAGGAAGATGCCCGCATTGGCGGCCGCCGGTCCGGTGGGAATAGCCTGCACGACCGGCTGTACGCGCGCTACCATTTGCTGTGCTTCCCGATCCATCGCCCGCGCCTGCGCGCGCGCCTGGCCATACTGCCCCGCAGCTTCCACGTAGCCGCGCAACGCGCGCGACTGATCGCCGGCCCGGAGCGCCTGCTCCGACGCCAGCAACATCGTCTCCGCGAGAATCATCGCGGGGACGTTGTTCTTCTCGGCACCCGCGGCGATGGCGCGATCGCGGGCGGCGAGGGCCGTGTCGCGCCGCGCACTCACGGCCATCGAGATGGGTTCGGGGCTGGGCGCGGGGGGAGGACCCGGTAGTGGAGCGGCCGGGGCAGCCACGACTGCTTTGGGCCGTGCCGGGCTTCCGTTATCGGGCGACGACGGGCCGGGTGCGTATAGCAACAAAATCACGACCGCCGCGAGCGCGCCGAGAACCGCCAGACGCCACTTCATCGGTGCGTGCGTAATCAGCTTGAGGACGGGCCGCGGCAGAGGCGTCCACCGGCCCAGCTGTTGCGTTGTTTCGTCGTCAGCACCCGACAATGCCGAGCGAATCCCTTGCAGCGTACCCATCATCTGGCCCGCCGATTCATAGCGCTCGTGCGGAACCTTGTTCATCGCCTTCGCGACGACCCGTTCCAGTGCCGCCGGAATCGACGGCGCGACGGTGCGCAATGGGCGAGGCTCCGTCGTCAGGACCTGATAGAGCACGCCGTGCACCGACTCCGCCTCGAACGGCCGCTGGTAGGTGAGCAGCTCGTACAACAGGCAGCCGACGGAGAAGACGTCCGTCGCGGGCGTGATCGCGCCATTCGTAATCTGCTCGGGCGCCATGTAGGTGGGCGTGCCGACGATCGCGCCGGAGCCGGTCGCGTCGCCTTTCTGAAGCCGGGCGATGCCGAAGTCCATGATTTTCACGCGTCCATCGGGCATGACGCGGACGTTCGACGGTTTGACGTCGCGGTGAATCACGCCGCGCTGATGCGCGAAATGCAGACCGGCGAGCACTTCGATCGTGATGTCCAGCTTGCGCTCGAGCGCGAGCGGATCGCGCAGCGCGATCATGTCGGAGAGATCACGCCCCTCGACCAGCTCCATCGCGATGAACAGCTGGCCTTCGGCTTCGCCGAGGTCGTAGACCGTGACGATGTTGGCGTGTTGAATCGCGCCGGCAGCGCGCGCTTCGCGGAGGAAGCGCTCCTGCATGTCGTGCGTCTTCCGGAAGCTCGAGCTCAGCAACTTCAGTGCGACGTAGCGTCGCAGCACCGTGTCGTAGGCCTTCCACACGATGCCCATCGCGCCCTCGCCGAGCAGCTGATGCAGCTCGTACTTGCCGAGCCGACGGTAGCGTTGCTGCGCGTCGCTCATCGCGTCAGCCACTCGTACGCGCGGCTCAAGTAGGAGCGCATCTCTTCGCTCACCTCGACGTGGCGCCGCGGCAAAACGCGTTCGACGACCGCCAGAAACTTCTGTGGCGTCATCCGCTCGGATGCGGAGCCTCCCCAGTCGAAGGGCGCGACGTACTTGGGCGCACGTACACCATCGAAGACGCTGGCGCCCGCGCCGATCACGGTGCCCGTACTGAGGAGGGTTCCGATGGCCGTCTTGGCGTGGTCGCCGACAAGACTCCCGAGGAACTGGTGTCCGGTTTCGAGGATCTCCCCCCCGATGTCCAGGCGCACCGGACCATACGTGTTCTTCAGGTTCGAGGTCGTGGTCCCGGCTGCGAGATTCACCCAGCGGCCGACCACGGAATGGCCCACGAAGCCATCGTGAGATTTGTTGGCATAGCCCAGCATCACGGTGGTGGACATCTCGCCGTGGACCACCGACCACGGACCGATCGCTGACCCGCGAATCGCCCCGCCGACGAGCCGGGAATTCGCGCCCACCCACAGCGGTCCCTCGAGACGAGTACCGCTGCGCACCTCCACTCCGCTTTCCAGGACCACTGGACCATTCCGGGTGTCGAACAGGACCCCCGGCTCGATGGCTCCCTCGCGGACCGAGATCCAGGCGGGATCCCCAATCACCGTGCTGCCCTTGGGCACCGCGTCCGAATCGCCGAGGAGTTTGATCGCGTCCTCGCGCAGCAGCTGCTCGAGTGCGGTGATGAGATCGTAGACTCCGCGCAGCAAGACACCGTCGACGTTCGTGGCTTGCGCGTGAGCGACGGGTCCCTGCCATGTCGTGCCTGCGGGAACGGCCCATCCGACCGTGATGCCTTCGTGCGTGAGCCGCGTCGGGGCGTCGGGCAATGGGCCCGCCAGTCCGCGCGGCGCAAACGTGGACGATCCGATGACCGCGGGTCCTGCGACGGCGCGGCGCGGCTCGACGAGCGGAACGCCGGGCTCCGGAAAGCCGGCGAGATGCGGGAGTGCGAAGATCGCCGTCGCCTCCGCGCCGACGAACGTTTCCCATCGTTCACGCACGAGATGGGCGCCGGCGCGCAGCTCCGAGAGCGGCCGGATGCCCGCAAATGGAGCCCAGGCAGGACCGTCGTCCGGATCGAGGAGGTACAGGGCGTGGGTCATAGGCGCTGCACCAGCGCTTTCAGCTTGTCGGCGCGCCCAGTCGGCATCACCAGGGTGTGCCCATTCGCGTGCACCACGACCATGTCTTCGACGCCCTCGACGGCGACGTGCTCGTTTTCCGTCCAGACGACCGAATTGCGCACGTCCTCGCCCAGTGTGACGTTGCCGACCGTCACATTACCGCGCGCGTCGCGCTTGCGAACCCGCAGCAGCGCATCCCACGAGCCGATATCGTCCCAGGGAAAGGTGCCCGTGACAACCGCGAGCCGGGTGGTCCGCTCGAGCACCGCCACATCGACGGCGACCGGTTTCACCGCGCCGAAGAATCGCGCTGCGTCGCCTGCGTTCAACGCGGACCATCCAGCGGCCAGCTCTTTTGCATAGGCGCCCGCTTCACCGAGGAAGCGGGCGGCGCTCCAGGCGAACAACCCGCTGTTCCAGAGCGCGCCCCGCCGGCGCAGCAGCGCTGCTCGCGCGGGACTCGGCTTTTCGATGAATCGTTTGACCTTGTGCGCAGCTCCCGCGGGTTTGCCGGGCACGATATAGCCGTACCCGGGCTCGTTGCGTGTCGGCTTCACGCCCACGGTAACGAGCACGTCCTGCTCGGCGGCGACTCTCAGCGCGTCGGTGGCCGCCGCGCGAAACGCACGATCGTCACCGACGGCCCAGTCGGCATGCAGCGAGAGCATCGCGCCGCCGGGATCATGTTTGGCAACCCAATGCGCGGCCCACGCGAGCGCCGGCGCGGTGGATGCGGCGCGCGGCTCCGCGAAAATGTTCGTCTCGGGGACCTCCGGCACCGTCGCGGCGACCTGCTCGACGAGTAGTGGGCCAGTCAAGACAAGGATGCGCTCGGGCGGCACGAGCCCACGCAGGCGGGAGACCGCTTGGGCGAGCAACGGTCGATCGCCGGTGAGGGGCAGCAGCTGCTTCGGTCGCTCCGGCGTTGAGAGCGGCCAGAAACGCGTCCCCGAGCCGCCGGCGAGAATTGCGGCCCACGTGCTCACTCGGGTTCGCCTTCCTTGATGTCGCCGAACATCATGGCGATCCGTTGGCTCAGCTTGGTCGGGCTGAACGGCTTGGTCACGAGCGCGGCGCCGAGGCGACGTGCTTCGCGCAGAATCCGGTCTTCGCCTTCCGCGGTGAGCACCAGAACGGGAAGGCGCGCCGTGCCGCCCTGTTTACGGAGATCGCGCAGGAAGTCGAGACCCGAGCCATCGGGCAGGTGCAGATCGAGGAGCAGGGCGTCGGCGGGAGGTGCAGCGCGCATCGCGCTGCGCGCTTCGTCCAGCGTGCGCGCAAAGCTCACGCGATAGCCGAGCTGCTCGAGGTACGGGCGCAGGACAAGCCCGATATGAGGCTCGTCGTCCACTATGAGAAGGTGTCGCGCGGTGGTCACTGCGGACCTCCGCTTACAGCAGCCCGGCGATGGCCGTGCGATGACGGCGGAGATCGAACAGGAGGGCGCCCACGTTCGTCGCGGGCTGCACCAGCACGATGAGGAGGGCTTCGGCGTTGAGGACGGCCACGATCGCCAGGCCACGCCCGAACTCGATCACGGCGGTATTGAAATCGCCACGTCCACCCGCGTCGCCGAGCTCCGCTATATGCTTGATCGCGGAGGGCAGCAGCGCGGCGACACTTTCGGCATCCACGCCATTCGCGACGCGAGAATCGATGGGCAGCCCGTCGCGGCCCACCACGACTACCGCGTCCACGCCGCCGGAGCGGCCGAGCGCTTCCACCACGTCGCGGATGGTCGCCATACGCGCGGCAACCTAGGTTTCCGGGAAGTCGAAGTCAAGCATTGACTATGGGTTGACCCACTCGAACGGCGCCGTAAGTTCTCCAGCACCCTATGCGTTACGTCACGCGGTACCTGCCGCTGTTCGCGCTCGCACTCATCGCCGCCTGCGGCGATTCCCTGGGCCTATCGGCCAGCTTTGCGAACAAGGTGGACACGGTATCCATCTACGCGCTCAGTAAGACCCCGGTCTCGACGCCCTCGGGTTACTACATGGCGCAGGGAATCGTTGTGCGTACGGACGGATTTATTCCGTTCGACTTTGCGTTTGATATCGACAGCACCGGCAGAGGCCTGTTGCTGCCGACGGGTCCTTTGAAACTCGGACGTCTCTCCGGGCTTCAGATCAGTGCCGTGCCATTCGATTCGATCCGCATCGCGCCGACGGGTCGCTATCAGCTGGACAGCGCGATCGTGGTCGATTCCAACACCGTCGCGATTGCGCAATCGCGTCCCCTTACCTGTCCGAACGGATTGCCCGGCGCCTACTATGCCAAGCTGCACGTTTTGAGCATCGACACGACGTCCGCTCCTACCGGACGTCATCTCAAAATGGAAATCCTCGACGACACGAATTGCGGTTTTCGCGGGCTCCAGACAGGCTTGCCGCGTAGTTAATCCATGATCGATCTGAAGCTGTTGCGCGCCTCGCCCGCTCAGGTGCGGGCGGCGCTCGCGCGCCGCGGCGATTCATCGCTCACCAGGCTGCTCGACGAGATTGAAGCGCTGGACATGAAGCGCCGCACGCTCACCGCGCAGCTCGATCAGCTCAAAGCCGAGCGCAACGACGCCGCGCGAGCGGACGCGCTCGTCGCGAAAGCACAGGGCGGACTGCCGGAAGCGACCGCGATCGCGCGCCGCAAGCTGGGCGAGCGCATCACCACACTCGAATCGGAGCTGCGGCAGATCGAGACCACGCTCGAAGCGAAGGCGCTGTTCGTCCCCAATCCGCCGTTGCCCGAAGTCCCGGAGGAGCCGACGATTCTGCGCAGCTGGGGCACACCGGCCGCCAAGGGCGGGAAACCGCACTGGGAAATCGCCGAGCGTCTCGGGATCCTCGATCTGCCGCGTGGTGCCAAGCTTTCGGGATCGGGATTTCCGGTGCTGATGGGCGCGGGCGCGCGCCTGGCGCGCGGGCTGATCAACTTCATGCTGGAGCTGCATACCCGCGAACACGGGTACGTCGAGGTCGAGCCGCCACTGCTCGTCCGTCGCGAGGTCATGATCGGAACGGGACAGCTGCCGAAGTTCGAAGACGATGCCTATCGGACCGCGACCGACGATTTGTTTCTGGTCCCGACCGCGGAAGTGCCGGTCACCAATCTGCATCGCGACGAGATCCTCGACGGCACGACGCTGCCGATGGGCTATGTCGCATACACGCCCTGCTTCCGGCGCGAGGCGGGCGCCGCCGGCAAGGACACGCGCGGCTTGTTGCGCGTCCACCAGTTCGACAAGGTCGAGCTGGTGCGCTTCTGCCGTGCCTCCGATTCACCGGTGCAGCACGAGACGCTGACCGGTCATGCCGAGACGGTTTTGCAGAAGCTCGAGCTGCCGTATCGCGTGGTGGTGCTACCGGCCAACGACTTGGGATTTGCGGGCGCGAAAACCTACGACCTCGAGGCGTGGGCGCCCGGAGTCGCGCAGTGGCTCGAGGTCTCGAGCTCGAGCACCTTCACCGACTATCAGGCGCGCCGGGCGAACATTCGCTGCCGGCCGCGGCCCGGCGAGAAGCCGGAGTTCGTGCACACGTTGAATGCATCCGGTGTGGCGCTCCCGCGCACGATCGCGGCGCTGTTGGAGACGCATCAGCAACCCGATGGGTCCGTGACGATTCCGCCCGCGTTAGTGCCTTATGTCGGCACTGACCGCCTTGCGTAGAGGTCCGTCCCGGCGGCTCGGGCCACCCGCGCTCATCGCCGCGGCACTGCTGTTCGGTGTGCTCTCGGTCGGCTATGCATGGATCGTCGCGCGCCATCTCCGCAACGACGCACGGGAAACGAGTCGCCTGCTGGGACACGTCTTCGCCGGTCTGAACGATCCGCGTGAAGGCGCGGCGGCAGACGCCCTGCTGGCGCTCGCCGACGAGGTCCGGCACCTCGGTATCCCGATCGCGGTCACGGATACTGCGGGACGCATCACCGCCCTCGATAACGCGCCCTTCGGCGCCCAAGCGAGCGAGACCGAGCGCCGCGCGTGGGTCGCGGAGCTCGATCGGATCCACCAGCCGCTGATCCAACCGCACGTCGGCACGATCCATTACGGCGCGCTGCCAGCCGCGCGCGCGTTCACCGGCTTGGCGGTGTTGCAAGGCGTGATGTTCCTCTGCCTGGCGCTGCTCGCCGGCTGGGCGATGCGCGAGCGCGTAAGTGCCGCCCGCGACCGGTTATGGGTGGCAATGGCGCGCGAGTCGGCTCATCAACTCGGCACCCCGCTCATGAGTCTCACGGGTTGGATTGATTACCTGCGCGAGAATCCGGGTACGCCCGGTAGCGAGCTCATCAGTCATCTTCAGGCGGATGCCGATCGGCTCGAGCGCGTGGCCAAACGATTTGAGCGCATCGGCCGGCCAGCGCGCAGCGAGCCGGTCGGACTCGGGAGCGTCGCCGAGCGAGTCGTCGCCTACTTCAGGCCCCGGCTGCCGACGCTCGCGCATCAGGTCACGATGACGCTGACGTCGTCGGGCGCCGGCCCGATGGCCACGGGGGATCCAGTGCTGATCGAGTGGGCGCTCGAAGTCATCGTCAAGAACGCCGTCGACGCGTTGAGTGGCCGGGGAGGACGTATCGAGCTGGAAGTGGAGGGCACCACTGCCGTCGGTCGTCTCACCGTGCGCGACGACGGTCCTGGCGTTGGCGCGGACATGCAGCGGCAGCTCTTCGAGCCGGGCGTGTCCACCAAGACCGGGGGCTGGGGGATCGGCTTGGCATTGGCGCGCCGCATCGTCGAGCAGCAGCACGGCGGCCGGGTATCGTTTCACCCGGGAGAGGGCAAAGGTTCGGTATTCGTGTTGGAGTTCCCACTCAGCGTCTCATGACGTTGCCGCTCCCGCTGAATCCCGCCCAACGCGAGGCGGTCGAATATCCCGCTGGACCGTTGCTCGTGCTCGCGGGCGCTGGATCGGGCAAGACGCGCGTGCTGACGGCCCGGATCGCGCATCTGCTCACGCAGCACGGCGTCGCCGCGCAACGGATCTTCGCGGTCACCTTCACCAACAAAGCCGCCGGCGAGATGCGGACGCGTATCGCGCAACTCCTCGGCGCCGATCCACGCGGGCTGTGGATCGGCACGTTTCATTCTTTATCCGCGCGACTGCTCAGGCGTGAGGCCCCGCTGCTGGGCTTCGGGCCGAACTTCACGATCTACGATGCCGATGACTCCGAGGCGCTCGTCAAGCGGCTGCTGGAAGCGCGCCAGCTGTCGCCGAAGGCCTACCCGCCGCGGACTGTTCATGGGGTCATCTCGAGCGCGAAGAATCGCATGCTCACGCCTGAGGAGTTAGGCGCCAAGGCGGATACTCCCCTGGTCAAGGTCGCGGCGGACATCTTTGCAGAGGTAGGACCCGCGCTCAAGCAGGCGAACGCGATGGATTTCGATGACCTCCTGCTCCATCCGCTCGCCCTGTTCCGCGAGCACCCGGAGCGCCTAGCGTACTGGCAAGACCGGTTTCAGCACGTGTTGGTCGACGAATTCCAGGACACCAATGCCGCGCAATACCTGCTCGTGAAGCAGCTGGCGAAGCGGCACGGCAATCTCTGCGTCGTGGGAGACGACGATCAGGCGATCTATGGGTGGCGTGGGGCCGACGTCCGGCACATGCTCGCCTTCCAGAACGATTTTCCCGGCACGAAGCTCGTGCGCCTAGAGCAGAACTACCGGTCCACGCAGGTGATCCTCGATGCCGCCAACGGTGTGATCGCGGAGAACACCGCTCGCCTCGGAAAGACGCTGTTTACGGAGAAGAAGGGCGGTGCGCCGGTGATCCTCCTGGCGGCAGCGGACGAGCGGGATGAAGCCGAATGGCTGGCATCGGAGTTCGCGAGACGCGCGGCGGACGGCGACGTGCCCTACGACGAGATGGCCATCCTGTACCGCACCAACGCGCAGTCACGGCCCCTCGAAGAGGCCTTCCGCTTCCGCGGGATTCCTTATCGCCTCATCGGTGCGGTGAGCTTCTATGAGCGCCGCGAGATCAAGGATCTCCTGGCCTATCTGCGGCTGATTGCCAACCCGGCCGACGATGAGGCCTTCCTCCGGGTCGTCAACGTGCCGCGGCGCGGCATCGGGGACGCCTCGCTGGCCGTGCTCGGCCGTACGGCGCTGGCGTGGCGGAAACCCATGCTCGACGCCGCGCGCGGCGCCGCCAGCATGACCGATCTGCGGCCCAACGTCCGCCAAGCGCTGGCCGGCGTCGCGGATCTGGTGGATCGGCTGCGTGAGGCGGTAGGGCAGGCTGATCCGGCGACGGCGCTCGAGACGGTGCTCGCGACGACAGGGTACGAGCAATACCTGGCGGAAGAGGGCGCCGAGGGAATGGAGCGGATCGAAAACGTGCGTGAGCTGGCGGCGGGCGCTGCCGCCTGGGCGGAGGTGCAGGATCCGGAAACGTTCGAAGGTGGGACGGGCGGAAGTCCTGTGGAGCGCTACCTCACACAGGCGGCGCTCGTCACTCCCGCGGATGAGGATCGCGACGTGCCGGGGGTCACGCTGCTCACGGCGCACATGGCGAAGGGACTGGAGTGGCCGATCGTCGCGCTCGCCGGTCTCGAGGACGGATTGTTTCCGCTGAGTCGCGCCGCCGACGATCCCAGCGGCATCGAAGAGGAGCGACGACTGTGTTACGTGGGTCTCACGCGCGCGCGCGAAAGGTTGTATCTCTCATGGGCGCGCACGCGCTATCGCAACGGGCGGCTGGAGCTCGCGGAGCGCTCGCGCTTTCTCGACGCGCTGCCGCCGCACGTCGTCGAGGAACGGAGCACGACGCCGTCGTGGCACCCGCCGACAATGCGGCCGCCGCAGCCGTCGCGACCACGTGGCGCCGCCGCGCGACGACTGCCGCAGCTCGAGTTTCCCGACGAGGTGTCGCAGGACGCGCCGCGGTACGTGAAAGGAGAACGCGTTCGTCACCGCAAGTTTGGCGGCGGCATCGTGCGCGCCGTGTCGGGAGAAGGGCGCGAGCTGCGCGTGAGCGTCGACTTCGACGATCCGGACATCGGCATGAAACAACTGCTCGTCGCCTATGCCGGTCTCGAGCGTGAATGGGGAGGAGAGAGCGCATGAGCGTTTCGCGGGACGATGTGCTGCGGATTGCGCAGCTCGCGGAGCTGGACGTGGAAGAGGACGCGCTGCCCGATGTGGCTGAGCAGATGTCGCGCATTCTCGACTATGTCGCGCAGCTGAGCGCGATGCCCGCTTCCACGAACGGGACCGTGAAGACATTCGTCCCCGGTCCCGATGCCATCCGCTTCCGCCCGGATGAAGTAGCGCCCTGGCCACTTGCGTTCGGACCCGCGGCGTTCGCTCCCGCCTTTAAGGAAGGCTTTTTCGTCGTGCCGAAGCTCGGCCAGTTCGAGTGAGCGACGCCAAAGCGGTCGCCGACCGCCTGGTCAAATCGAAGCGACTGAACGCACTCCTCACTCCATCAAAGGAGCTGCGCAGCGCGTTGACGGCGCAGGCCGCCGCCGCGCGCCCGACCGGCGTGCTCTACGGCATGCCCGTCGCCGTCAAGGACAACATCTGCACGCTCGAATTCACGACCACTTGTGGATCGCGGATTCTCGAGGGCTACCGCTCGCCGTATGAGGCCACGGCGGTCACCAAACTCAAAGCCGCCGGTGCCCTGATCGCCGGAAAAACGAATTGCGACGAATTTGCGATGGGTTCGTCGACCGAGCACTCGGCGTACGGACGCGTCGTGCATCCGCTCGACAAGACGCGCGTCCCCGGTGGCTCCTCCGGCGGCTCCGCGGCGCTCGTCGGCGCCGGCGCCCTTCCGGCGGCCCTTGGCTCAGAGACCGGCGGATCGGTACGCCAGCCGGCGTCGTTTTGCGGCGTGGTAGGCATCAAGCCAACTTACGGCCGCGTCAGCCGTTACGGCCTCGTCGCGTTCGGGTCTTCACTCGATCAGATCGGCGTCCTGGGGCGGAGTGTGCACGATGCCGCACGGGTGCTTTCGGTAATCAGCGGCCGCGATCCCAGGGACGCGACCTGTGAGGACCGCGATCCGCTGCGGCTGCCGACGGTACCGGAATCGCTCCAGGGATTCGTGATCGGCTTACCGCGCGAGTATTTCCCCGCGGAGCTGGATCCGGCGGTCCGGAGAGCCTGCGACCGCGCGGTGCGACTGCTGCGCGACCTGGGGGCGGCGGTTCGCGAGGTGTCGCTTCCGCATACGGCTTACGCCGTTCCCACGTACTACGTCATCGCGCCCGCGGAAGCATCCTCGAACCTCGCGCGCTACGACGGCGTGCGGTACGGCCCACGCTTCGACGGCCATGCCGATCTCCGCGGGTTGTATCGCGCCACCCGCGGTCAAGGATTCGGGGCGGAGGTTCGCCGTCGCATCCTGGTCGGGACCTACGTGCTGTCCGCCGGTTTTTACGATGCGTACTACCGGCGCGCGCAGCAGATGCGGGCATTGATCGCTCAGGATTTCCGCAACGTGTTCGATCGCGGCGTCGATCTCTTGTTCACGCCGACGACGCCGTCTCCAGCCTTCAAGGCGGGCGAGAAGCTGTCCGATCCGATCGCCATGTATATGTCGGACATCTTCACGGTGACCGCGAATCTCGCGGGCGTGCCGGCGATCTCGTTGCCGATCGGCCGCGTGAAAGGACTGCCCATCGGTGGCCAGCTGATCGGGCAGGCGTTTCTCGAGGACGAAATGCTGGAAGCGGCCTACGCATTGGAGCGCGTCGTGCCCGCGACCGACGAGGCCTGATGGCTGCCGGCTGGGAGACCGTCATCGGGCTGGAAACGCACGTGCAGCTGCGTACGAAGTCGAAGATGTTTTGCGGCTGCTCGACCGCGTTCGGCGCGCCGCCCAACACACAGGTGTGTCCGGTCTGCTTAGGACTTCCCGGCGCGTTGCCGGTGCCGAACGGCGCCGCGATCCGGCTCGCGGTCCGCGGCGCGTTGTCGCTGGGCTGCACGGTTCATCCCAAGAGCATCTTCGCCCGCAAGAATTATTTCTATCCCGACCTGCCGAAGGGCTATCAGATCTCACAGCACGATCAGCCGCTCGCGACGAATGGCACGCTGTCGTTCGTCTCTCCCGAGCGCGGCATCGTGAACGCGACGATCGTCCGGTTGCACGTCGAGGAGGACGCGGGCAAGTCGATCCACGATCGGTTTCCCAAGGCCACCGCCGTCGATCTGAATCGCTCCGGGGTGCCGCTCATCGAGATCGTCGGCGGAAGCGCGCGCGTACCTACTGACGCTCAAGCAGCTGCTCGAGTACATCGGCATCTCCGACTGCGACATGGAGAAGGGCAGTCTGCGCGTCGACGCCAACGTGTCGGTGCGGCGGGAGGGTGTCACGGCCCTCAGCACGCGGACTGAAGTGAAGAACATCAACTCGTTCGCGTTCGTCGAAAAAGCGTTGAGCGTGGAGCGCGACCGGCAAATCGCGCTGGTCGAATCCGGGGGGAGCGTCACGCAGCAGACGATGCTGTATGACTCGCGCGAGAGTACGGTGCGTCCGCAGCGCTCCAAGGAGGAAAGCCACGACTATCGCTACTTCCCCGAGCCCGATTTGCCGCCGCTGGTGTTGACGCCTGAATTCGTCGCCGAGGAGCAGAGCGAGCTGCCCGAGCTGCCCCCCGCCAAGCGCGATCGCTTCGCCGCGCAGTACGCGCTGAGCCGCGAGCACGCGACTGTGCTCACCGCGAGCCGCGGCGTGGCGGAGTATTACGAAAACGTGGTGCGCGCGGGCGCGGAGCATCAGGCTGCCGCCAATTGGATCATGACGGAGGCCCTTGCCGACGCCAAGGATCATCAGGATCAGCTGCGCGTGCCGGCCGCGGGGCTCGCGCAGATCATCGCGCTCGTGAAGGGCGGTACACTCAGCCATCAAGCCGCGAAGCGCGTGTTCGCGGAAGTCGCGGCGAAGGGCGGCGATCCTCGCACCATCGCCGAGTCGCTCGGTCTCATTCAGGTGGCGGATAGCAACGTTGTCGCGGCGTGGGTCACCGATGTCTTAGGTGCTCATGCGCCGGAAGTGGGCCGTTACAAGAATGGCGAAACGAAGCTGATGGCGTTTTTCCTGGGGCAGGTGATGCGCGCGTCGAAGGGAAAAGCGGACCCGAAGCTGGCGCAGCGGGTGCTGGAAGAAAAGCTGGCCTCCGCCTCCTAGCTGTCCTTCCACGGACGCTGCGCGCGCGACTGCTTCCAGTACGCGAGCGACGGCGTCGGCAATCCGAAATGCTGCTGGGCGGTCTCTGCGACGCGCGCGGGCTCGTGCCGCCCGCCCTCGCGCAGCGCCTGGCGCCGCATCCGTTTCGCGATCCCCAATGCCTTCTCCCCCGCGGGATCGAGCCGTCGCGCCGCGGCGTCATTCGCATCCGCCCCTAACGTCTCCATCACGTATTCGAATGCGACCGCCATGTGACGCTCGATGTCGGAGTCGGCGAGATCCCAGCGGCTCGTCCCGGCGATTACCTGGAACACCCACTGCCAGCTTTGACTCTCGGTGAGGTGCACCATGCCGCGAAACAGGCGCCGGTTGGTCCGCACGCTGAACAACGTGGGTGAGAGAATCGCATCGAGGTGGGCGTCGCTCGCCCCATGATCCTTCATGATGACGTCACGTGCCTCGCGCGCGTACGCGTCGCCGAGATGCGTTTCGAACCGGCTCTCCCAATACGAGTGCCCGAGCGCGACGGTGCTCGACGTCAAGACGAGCTGGCGCGGCACGAAGAAGTTGTGGGCGATGGTGTCGGCGGCGAGGTGGGACAGATAGCCCAGCCCGAAAGCGCGGAGCGGATCGCTGGGCGCGAGATCCAGGATCTCTTGCCCGACGTGCCAGGCATGACAGTGACGGCCCACCGGCGCGTACTTCTTCGCCATCGAGGTGTCGGCGGCGATATTGCCGTACAAGAAATCGTACGGGAAAGCACGCAGCAGATCGGCGACGAGTGTCGGGAGTTGATGCAGATTGGCAAGCACGGACTCGCCCAGAAAGATGTGCGTGCCGGGCGTCCAGGCGTGCGCGACCCCGGGGAACAGCACGAGCCCCACCAGAGCGAGCCCCAGCGCGACGGCGGGCTTCTTCACCGTCGTTTCTT
>Ga0209157_1002195_pt1 | contig 15746 bp, 10 predicted proteins | sample GraSoiAngelo_135_FD_185892 | JGI IMG/M metagenome (GOLD analysis project Ga0209157, IMG submission 185892) | Grasslands soil microbial communities from the Angelo Coastal Reserve, California, USA - 14_0929_05_40cm (SPAdes) (version 2) | ecosystem: Environmental > Terrestrial > Soil > Grasslands ...
AGATCCGCGCGATCGCCCCCGCAGTGGTCGGTGAAGGGTTTCGCTGGAATCGGGAGTAGTCCACCTTGGCCTCGTTCAAGAATCCGCCCCAGAAGCGATTGTACTTGAGCTGCGCGATCGACACGTTTTGACGGAAGTCGTTGGCTGCCGGGAAGGTGCGACTTCCCCCGAAATCTCGCACGTCCGTCTCGTGGCGATTGTTGAAGTTCACTTCCACGGAGGAATTCGCGTTGACTGCGTAGGTCAGCTTGCTGAACAGCAGCGTCTCGCGGAACGGTGACGTGAAGTTGCCGTTGTACTGTGACAGGTTCACGGTATCGATGTTCGGGAATCCACTCGGGGGGGTGAGGTTCACTGAGTTCGAGCGATCTTGATAGTTGCCCTCGTACGAACCGAAGAAAAACAGCTTATCCCGCTGGATCGGTCCGCCGGCGCTCAATCCTATGAGGGACCGGGTAAAGTCCGGCTTCTTAAAACTTGGATTGCTCCGTTTTTTGGCCGCCTGCAAGGTGTCGAGCGCTACGAGACCCTGGTTCTGGTAGCCGAAGAACGCGTTCCCGCTCCAGGTGTTGCCGCCCGAGCGGGTCGTGGCCGAGATGATGGCGCTGGACGCCTTTTGGTATTCCGCCTTGAAGTTTTGGGTGATGACGCGGTATTCCTGGATTGCGTTACGAGGGAACGGATTGCCGCGACTCGCGTCCTGGCCCGCCACGCCTCCGCCGGTGAGGTCGTTCTTGAGGCTCGTCCCGTCGACAAACACGTTCACTTGGTTTGCGGTGCTGCCGCCGGCGGAAAACGTACGAAACCCGATACCGTTGACACGATCCTCGGAGACGACGACGCCCGGCGCGAGCGCCGCGAGGTCAAGAAAGTTGCGGCTCGGAGTCGGTAATTGTTGGATTTGCTGCGGCGTAATGTTAGTGGCTACCTCAGAGGTTCGGAGTTCGACCGTCGGTGCTCCTTGTACGGTCACCGCCTGGAGCTCGACCGCACCTGCCTGCACCGTGAAATCCGCAAGCAACGTGGCCCCGATCTGCACCACCACTGGCCGGCGCTGAGGGGTGAAGCCGATCTTGCGCACCGACAACTCGTAGTTCCCCGGAGCAAGACCAGGAATGATGTACGAGCCGTCGGCATGCGCAGTCGTGCTACGCACTATCCCCGTTTCGGTCTGGCGCGCCGAAACCTCGGCATCCCCGACGGCCGCCCCGTTCTGATCCTTGACATAGCCGCGAACGGTGCCGGTGGTGGTTTGTGCGCTGAGTGACAGAGGGAAGGACAGCAGACTGATGCAGACGAGCCACAGAGAACGATGACGCAACATAGATCATCTCCCGTGAAGTCGAGTCAGTGCCCGTAAGTTTCGGGGGTCGCCGGGGGAAACGCTAGACCTTCACGCTGTCCCGTTTTGAGCCGTAACTTCAAGGCTCATTCGCGCCCGGAGACTCGGAATGTTGCGTAGCCTGCTGCTGACGCTACTGCTGGCGACACCCGCCGCCGCGCAGAATCTCGACTCTCTCCTCGCCCGCATGACCCTCGAAGAAAAACTTGGCCAACTGAATCTGCTGTCGGCCAACGGGCGCGCCTCACCAGAGCAGATGCAGCTGGTGCGCGCGGGGAAGTTGGGCGGGCTGTTCAACGTCATCGGTGCCGAGAACACCACGCCGGTCCAACGCATCGCGGTGACCGAGTCGCGGCTCAAGATCCCGCTGCTCTTTGGCCTCGATGTGATCCATGGCTATCGCACCATCTTCCCGATCCCGCTCGGCGAAGCGAGCGCGTTCGATCCCGAAGCCGCGGAAGCGACCGCGCGCGCGGCGGGACAGGAAGCCGCGGCGTTCGGGATCAACTGGACCTACGCGCCCATGGTAGACATCGCGCGCGACCCGCGCTGGGGTCGCATCGCCGAGGGTTCGGGTGAGGATCCATATCTAGGGTCGATGATGGCCGCCGCGCGCGTCCGCGGCTTCCAGCAAATGATCTTCGCCACGGCGAAGCACTTCGCCGGCTACGGCGCCGCCGAGGCGGGGCGTGACTACAACGAGACGGAGATCTCCGAGCGCACGATGCGTGAGATCTACCTGCCGCCGTTCAAAGCGGCCGTGGACGCCGGCGTCGCGAGCCTCATGTCGGCCTTCAACGACTTCGCTGGCGTCCCCGCGTCGGGGAACGCGTGGCTGACCAACACCGTGCTGCGGCGCGAGTGGGGGTTCAAAGGCTTTGTGGTCAGCGACTGGACGTCGATCGCCGAGCTGATCAATCACGGCGTCGCCGGCTCACAGGCGGAAGCCGGACGGCGCGCGCTCACCGCGGGCGTGGACATGGACATGCAGAGCGGCATCTACGTGGACTCGCTCGCGGCGCTGGTGCGCAGCAATCGCATTCCGATGTCCGTCGTCGATTCCGCGGTCATGCGAATCCTGCGAGCGAAGCTGCGCCTCGGCCTGTTCCGCGATCCCTATCGCGCGCGCACGGCGCCCCCCAACGCGGAGCTGCGCGCGCTCGCCCGGCGCGTTGCAGGCGAATCGATTGTGCTCTTGAAGAACGAGCGCTCGCTGTTGCCGCTCGACCCCACGGCCGGCGCGATCGCCGTCATCGGTCCACTCGCCGATAATAAGGAAGAGCCGCTCGGCCCCTGGCACACGCAGGGGCAGGCGGACGACGTCGTCACGGTGTTGCAAGGCATCAAGGCAAAGGTGCCCGCGGCGACGCAGGTGGTGTACGCCTATGGCTCCGGTATTGAGGACAGCTCGACGGCGGGCTTCGCGGAGGCGGTAGCGGCCGCGCGTCAGGCCAAGGTCGCCATCCTCGTCCTCGGCGAGCGCGGCGACATGAGCGGCGAAGCGGCGAGCCGGTCCTCGCTCGATCTGCCCGGCGTACAGGAGCAGCTGCTCGAGGCGGTCGCGGCGACGGGAACACCGGTCGTGCTCGTGCTCATGAACGGCCGGCCACTGATCCTCCCATGGGCGTCCGATCACGTCCCCGCAATCGTCGAGACGTGGTTCCTCGGCGTCGAGGCAGGCAACGCGACGGCGGACGTGCTGTTCGGCGACGTCAACCCGAGCGCTCGGCTGCCGGTCACATTTCCGCGCGTGCTCGGCCAGGTGCCGCTCTACTACAACCATCGCAATACCGGACGCCCGCCCGATGTGAACAACAAGTACACGTCGAAATACATCGACGTCCCCGTCACGCCGCGTTACCCATTCGGGTTTGGGCTGTCGTACACGATGTTCGGCTATAGCAATCTCGGCCTCAGCAGGGCTCGGGCGCGGGTGAGCGACACCGTGACCGCGACGGTAACGGTCACGAATACGGGAAACCGCGAAGGGACGGAAGTCGTCCAGCTCTACGTTCGCGACGAGGTAGCGAGCGTGTCACGGCCGGTCCGTGAGCTGAAGGCCTTCCGGCGGGTGACGCTAAAACCCGGCGAATCGCGAGCTGTGGATCTGCGGGTGGCGGTTCGCGATCTCTGGTTCATTGGGCTCGACATGAAGCCTGTCGTCGAGCCGGGCACGTTCCGCGTGTTTGTGGGACCAAACTCCGCAGAAGGACTTGAGGCTCGGTTCGAATGCATTCGCTGATTTTTCTCGCCCTGCTACAGACCGCACACCCCACCGTGTGCTATGAGGTTTTCGTGCGGTCGTTTTACGACAGCAACGGCGACGGGATCGGCGACCTGCGGGGTCTCACCGAGAAGCTCGACTACATCTCCGGCCTCGGCGCCGATTGCGTGTGGCTGATGCCGGTGGCGGAATCGCCGAGCTATCACGGCTACGACGTCACCAACTACTACAAGATCGAGCCGGACTACGGCACGAATGATGACTTCAAGGCGTTCATCGCCGCCGCGCACCAGCACAAGATCCGCGTGCTCGTCGATCTCGTGCTGAATCACACCTCGAGTGAGCATCCCTGGTTCCAGGAGGCGCTGCGGGATACGACGGCGCCGCATCGGAGCTGGTATCGCTGGTCTCGGGCGGCGGGCAACAACTGGCATAAGTCCCCCGTGCGCGATGAGTACTACTTCGGACTGTTCTGGAGCGGGATGCCCGATCTGAATTACGAAACTCCCGCGGTGCTGGAGGAGATGAAGCGCGTGGCGCGGTTCTGGCTCGACTCGATGCATGTCGACGGATTCCGGCTGGATGCCGTGCGTCACCTGGTAGAGGCCGGCAACGAGGTCTCGAACACGCCGGGGACGCACGCCGTGTTGCGAGACTTCGGCCAGTACGTGCGCAGGATCGCCCCACAGTCGTACACGATCGGCGAAGTGTGGGACAACACCGACGTGATTCTCACGTACTATCCCGATCAGCTCGACGCCTATTTTGCCTTCCCCATATCGGAAGCACTGATCGAAACCGTGCGGACCGGCAAGGCCGGCGGTTTCCTGCCGACGGTCTTGCAGTTTCAGCGCGCCGAGCCGGCCTGGCGCTGGGCGCCGTTCCAGCGCAATCACGATCAGACGCGCACGATGACCGCGCTCGGCAACGACACGGCCGGCGCCAAGATCGCGGCAACGATTCTCCTCACGCTGCCGGGTGTCCCGTTCATCTATTACGGCGAGGAGATCGGGATGACCGGCGACAAGCCGGACGAGCGCTTACGCACGCCGATGCAATGGACAGGGACCTCCGCGGGCTTCACGAGCGGCACGCCGTGGGAGGCGGGCCAGGTCGATTCTCTGACCACCAATGTGGCGCGAGAGAGTCGCGCCTCCGGCTCGCTGCTGAGTTTTTATCGCCGCCTGCTGCGTGAGCGTCTCAAGAGCTCCGCGCTGCGGAATGGTGAGCTGGTGCCGGTGCCAACGGATAACGACGCCATTCTCGCCTACCTCAGGCGAGACAGCACCGAGGTCGTCCTTGTCGCCGCTAACCTGGGTAAGACGCCCTACACACTGCGTGCCCCGCTCGTCAGGCGCCTGGCGCCGCGTCACGCGTATCTGTTCTTCGTCCCCAAACGTCCATAACCGACGTCTTCACGCTCAAGAACGCGAACGGCCTGGAGGTTCGCGCTACCAACTACGGCGGCATCATCATGTCGCTGATGGCTCCCGACCGTCAGGGTCGCCGGGCCAACGTCGTGATCGGCTTCGACACCGTCGAGGAGTATCGGCCTAATCCGCGGTACTTGGGCGCGATCGTGGGACGCTGCGCGAACCGGATCGCAGGCGCGCAATTCATTCTCGACGGAACGACCTATCGGCTCGCCGCAAATGTCGGAGCAAATCATCTGCACGGTGGCGTGAAAGGTTTCGATCAGCGCGTGTGGCGTGCGGCGTGCGACGCGTCAGCCCTCGAGCTCCGTTACACAAGTCCGGACGGGGAAGAGGGTTATCCTGGGACCTTGGACGTCCGAGTCACGTACACACTGACGAACCGCAACGAGCTGATCGTCGATTATTTCGCCACGACCGACAAGCCGACGCCGATCAATCTTACACAGCACAGCTACTTCAACTTGGCGGGCGAGGGAGATGTGTCGGGGCATGTCCTGCAGATCGATGCTGATGGGATCACTCCCGTCGACGAGAACCTGATTCCAACGGGCGAGATCATGCCGGTTGCTGGGACCGTCTTCGACTTTCGCGCGCCGACACCGGTCGGTGCGCGGCGCGGCGGGTTGTACGATCACAACTTCGTCCTGCGGAGCGGGGGCGGCGCTCGCGTCGTCGAGCCCGCGTCGGGGCGCACGCTTAGGCTTCAAACGACAGAACCCGGCGTGCAACTGTACACCGGTTACCGGCGCGGGCTCTGCCTCGAAACGCAGCACTTTCCCGATGCGCCGAACCGGCCCGATTTCCCTTCTACGGTCCTCCGCCCTGGGGCAGGGTACCATTCGCGCTCGGTCTTTGAATTCGGCATATTGCCAGTAACAAGGGGGTCCCCATGATGTACCAGCCAGCGCGCGCCCTGCCGTTCTTCATGATCGTTGCCGGAAGCGTGCTCGCGTGTACCCATCCTGCGGGCAACGTCAGTGAAGACGTGATCCCGAGGCCGGCTCCGCCGCCCCCGTCGTCGGTGCGAGCGGACGTAGCGCGGCAACGCGCCAGCTCCCTGGATCTGCTGCTCGCGGGCCGGATCTCCGGTGTCATCGTCAGCCCCGCGCCCGGCGGTGGCTTGGTGGTGCGCATGGGAGCCCCCACCTCCTTCTATGGGGGCCAGGATCCGCTCTTCGTCATCGATGGCGTCCCCGTGGACGTGAACGGCGGCACGTTGAGCTGGCTCGACCCGCACGACATCGAGTCGATCCAGGCGCTCAAGGATCCGACCAAGACGGCTATGTACGGGGTGCGGGGAGCGAACGGCGTGATCCTTATCAAGACGAAGGGTTCGCACTAACTGCAACAAATCAAGCTCGGCGGGATCGACCATGCGATCCTGATCATCTACTTCGTCTTCGTGCTCGGCATCGGCTGGGCACTGCGACGAGTCATTCGGAGCAGCGAGGACTTTTTCCTCTCGGGCCGGTCGATTCCAGCGTGGATCGCCGGCCTCGCTTTTATCTCGGCGAACCTCGGCGCGCAGGAAGTGATCGGCATGGCGGCGTCCGGCGCCAAGTACGGCATCATGACGAGCCATTTCTATTGGGTCGGCGCGATGCCCGCGATGGTGTTCGTCGGGTTGTTCATGATGCCGTTCTACTACGGCTCGCGCGCGCGCTCGGTCCCCGAGTATCTGAAGCTGCGATTCGACGAGAAGACCCGCGCGTTGAATGCGATCACCTTTGCGGTCATGACGATCTTCTCCTCCGGCATCTCGATGTATGCGCTCGCGAAACTGTTCGAGCTGGTGCTGGGCTGGAGCTTTCACGGGAGCATCGTGCTGTCGGCCGTTATCGTGCTGATCTACATCTTCCTCGGCGGGCTCACCTCCGCGATCTACAATGAAGTGCTGCAGTTCTTTCTCATCGTCCTGGGATTCCTGCCGCTGGTGTTGTTGGGCCTGAAAGATGTAGGCGGGTGGAGCGGGCTGACCGCCAAACTGGCCACCGTCGCCACGAACGCCGGTTTCGAACCGGGCGCGTGGACGCACTCGTGGAAATACATGGATTCGCCGAGCCACAACCCAATGGGCATGGAGTGGTTCGGCCTGGTGATGGGGCTGGGCTTCGCGTTGTCGTTCGGCTACTGGTGCACGGACTTTCTCGTGGTGCAGCGCGCGATGGCCGCCGGCTCAATGACGGCGGCGCGCCGCACGCCGTTGATCGCCGCCGTTCCCAAAATGCTGATGCCGGCGCTCGTGATCCTGCCGGGGATGCTGGCCATCGGCCTGCACGCCGCGCGCGGCGGATTTCTCCCGATCGGCGCCGACGGCGAGCCAAATTACAACCTCGCGATCCCGATGATGCTCGGGCACTACCTGCCGTCAGGATTGCTGGGACTGGGTCTCACCGCCCTGATGGCCTCGTTCATGTCCGGCATGGCGGGCAACGTCACGGCGTTCAACAGCGTGTGGACGTACGACATCTATCAGACGCATATCCGCCCCGGCCAAACCGACGCGCATTATCTGCGCGTTGGCCACGCGGCCACGGTCTTCGGCATCATCGCGAGCGTGCTCGCCGCCTACTCCGCGACCCGGTTCAACAACATTCTCGACATGCTGCAGCTCGTCTTCTCGTTCGTGAATGGGCCGCTGTTCGCGACGTTCCTGCTGGGCATGTTCTGGCGCCGCACCACGAGCCACGGAGCGTTCTACGGCCTGTTGACCGGCACGATCACCGCGGCGCTGCATTACGGGCTGACGATCTCGCGCGGCGCGGTCCCCGGTATCAAGGGCGGGTTCCTCGGCGCGGTGTTGCACACCTACCCGAGCGAGATGGCGCTGAATTTCTGGACCGCACTGTTCGCGTGGACCGGGTGTTTCGTGGCCACGCTGCTTATCTCGCTATTCACCACGCGCACCAAGACGGACGAGGAGCTGCGGGGTCTGGTGTACTCACTGACGCCGCGGATACAGGAAGGATCCATGCCGTGGTACAAGCGGCCCGTCACCCTCGCGGTCGGAATTCTTGTCGTGTCGACCCTGCTCAACGTGATCTTCTGGTGATGCGATGAGACTGGACGTCCGCTGGCCGATAGGCGGGATGTTCACGATCACGGGGGGCCTGCTGGTGGTTTACGGGCTCTTCTCGGACCGGGCAATGTACGAGAAGTCGCTCGGGATCAACGTGAACCTGTGGTGGGGCCTCGTGTTGCTGGTCTTCGGGCTGGTGATGCTCGCCTTCGCGGTGCGGGCTATGCGGCCGCGGCCGCCGGGGCAGGACCCGCGTCCACCAGTTGTTTAGTCACCGGGTCGATTCGGAAGTTGAGTCCCTCGAGTGTTCGTGATCCCAGAATGAGAAGATCGCTCGGCTCTCCGAACACGACATCATCGGCGGTGCGGATGCCGGCCACATGGATCCATGCGGTACCGATCCACCGCTCTACGATGCTGCCAGTCGCCTGTCGAAAACGCGCCTCTCTGTAACGCTCGATATGCAATGATTCCAGGAGGTTTGCGGGAAGCCATGACAGCTCCGCCCCGGTATCCACTAGCACTGATCTGACCTCTCGACGCTCGCCGGGTCTTGAAGGATTCTCGACTTCAACGTTTACGCGGAAGCTTCCCATTTCTTCAGTCATGATGGCTCCTGGATGCCTGCCGAGTAGTACCATATCTACGCGAGTCGTGTCAATGCATTCCCAACGTCACCGACTCGACGTCCACGCCGCGACCTTCATTTCGCCGAACCGAGAGTTGCAGCCGCTCGAGGTGCGCGAGCCGCAGCCGATCGCCGGCGCCGCCGCGACCCTCAGCCGGACCGACCCAGTAGTTCCATTCACCGGGGAAGCCTTGAGGCAACAGCACACCGCGGCCGATGGTGAAGCTCGCCAGCGGGATGACCTGATCCTGCCAGGTGCTGTCGATCTGCACGGCGGCGGTCCAGCTCGTGCCGTCGTCTTCCATGAGCGTGATATGCGCCGTCTGGCTCGCGCCGAGGCCACGGAGACGAATTCGCAGCTCGTTGGCCGACGCGATCGTCTCTTGCCGCGCCGCGATCCTTTCTTTGATCACGAGCGACGCCGTGTAATCGGCGGGGCTCCAGCCGCTGGTGTCGGTCGGGAGCTCGAGGTGGAAAACCGGCTGGCCGGTCGCCGGAGACAGTGCCACGCGGAACAGCCCTCTGCGGCCAGCATCGCCGATGCGCGTGAAGGTGAGCCGACCGGCATCTGTGCCGGGGTCGAACAGCGGCAACGGAGTGCCCGGCGTGACCACATCGAACCGCCACGATGACTGGCCGTTGTAGTTCCAATCGGTCGGCCTTCCGGCCACGCCTGCTGGGAACGTGACCGCCGAGCCGCCGCGGAACGACGCGATGACGAATTCGTGTGGCCCTTCGCGCAACGATCCCGCCGGAATCGACACCGCGTATTCGTACGCACCGGCGCGTCGCATCGAGAGGCCGCGATAGAATCCCCCCGGCGTCGCGCGCACGAACAGCGTCACCGAGTCCGGATCCGCGACATCGACGACGCGCGCGTGCAGCTCGGCATCGCGGCCAGCGAGATACTGCGGCGCCGCCAGCGACACGACCGTCAGCGGGGCGGTGTCGGGGCGCGGCGCGTGGAATTCACCGAACCCGAGGTGTCCAAACGAGTCCGGTAGCATTGCCACAGTCCCCGAGGCGCCGGCGACCAGGAGATAGACGCCTGGCGTCACTGCGAATGATCCAGCGCTAGCGCGAACAGTTTGAGCGTTCCTTACCGCGACCGGCTGTACAGTGAAAGAAGAGCCGAGATCGGGGAGACTGATCGTGATTGGCCATGAGCGGCTGATCGCGCGCGTGACGATCTTCTCGGCGCTCGGCGGCTCGAACGGATCGCGGATCGGCACGGCGTCAGGGTACACCTCGAGTCGCCAAACCCCTTGGCGGATCTTGTCGAGGAAGTAGATCCCTGTTCCTTCGTATCTCACCGTTGATGACGAGCCGTGCCCGGCAATGTGTTGCAGCGCCGCCGGATCTGGAGGTGTGGCGTTTGTAGAGCTCGTGTACATGAACGCGTCTCGCGCGACAAGCTCAGCCAAGTCTCCTTCGTACGAGATGTGGAAGTCTCCAAAGCGCGTATTGCGCGGATACGGCCCGTAGTCCCCCATGCGCGGCAGCCGCCGCATCGCTTCCGCGGCGATGATCGCGCTCATCGCCTTGCGGGGTGTGTAGACCAGGCTCAGGTAGTGCGTCTGCCAGCCGAGGTTGCGCGAAGCGGTGGCCTGCATGTCGTAGGCGAACATCGCGGCGAACTGCGTCCCGACCGCGCGAAACGTGCGCGCCATCGCGGGATACATCGTGCCGGTGCGCAGGTCGGGGCTGTCGAACTCGTACACGATGCGCGGGAGGCGGGCCAGCTCGGGCCGCAGCATGTCCGGGTACGCGTCCGTCCCGCGCAGGTAATTGCCCTCCAGCTCATGCCCGGCGTTGAGACCCGTCGGATACCAGCCGAACGTGACGCCTTGCGCCTTGGACCGCCGAATCGCCTCGGCGATGCGGACGTCCTGACTGACGTTGTAGAAGATGAGCTTCTGGCAGCCGGTGCCGCGCACCGCATCGGCTAGCGCATTGATGTAGTGGATAGACCCCTGCAGGTCTTCGGGATGATGCCACGGCTCGTTCACCAATTCGATGAAGACGATAGCGGGCTCGTCCTTCAGCGCGGTGTGCGTGTACGGGTTTACGTGATTCAGGATTTGGCGGAGGTAGTTCACCTGGGCCCGGAGCGCCGCCGAGTCGGTGCCCATGCGTCCCTTGCCAAAGCGCCTGCCAAATCCTGGTGCCGTCGTGTCAGCGAGCGCGTCGGGCCAGTTGGAGCCGTACAGCTGGATCGGGCTGAACAGCATGTAGATGCCGCGCGCTTTCGCGCGCGCGATCAGGTAGTCCAGGAGATCCAGATGATCGTTGGCGATGAGATTGCCGGCGCTGTCCGACGCCTCCCAATCGCCCCAGAACGTGAGACGCAAACCGTCCCAGCCCATGCGCGCGAACTGCGCCATGTCCTCATCGATCATCCGCTTGCGATCGCCGTGGACATATCCGGCGGCGCGGTAGTCGGACGCCGTCGTGAGCACATAGTTCGCGCCGAAGAGGCGGACTTCCTGCCTGTTGTCCCTCCACCGGACCACGCCCTGGTTGTCGAGGTAAACGCCCTGAGTGAGCGCGAGGATCGTGATCAGGATCAGGGGTGGTACTCCCGCTCCGTGTGCCCGATCAACTGTGAGCGGTAGAAGTACACGTCACGCAGGCGGCCGGACGCGTAGCGCTCGGCCTCGTCGTTGAAATGCGGTGACCGCGGGTCGCCGCTCTCGCCGCCGGCGGTGACCGCCTGCGCGCGGACGCTGTCGCCGAACTCGACGACGGCGACGAAGCTGTTGCCACTCGTGCCATACCACTTCTTGGTGTTGGGGTAGGCTCGGGCGCCGAACGACGCGAGCGACCCCCACACGCCCGACGTGAACGGCACGGGGATGCTTGGGCCAGCGTCATCGAAATGGGGCGCGATGTCGTCGTTGATCCGCTGGAACCGATTGATTTCGCCCCACGGCGTTTTCCAGGTTCCGAAATCGCTGGTGAGAGCATCCACCGCTGCGCCGAGGGGTTCCAGCAGATCGGGCGCGGATGCGCGGGACGTCGCGACGTACTGCATGACCGAGATGCCCGACGCGCGCGCGTCGCGACCGATCCGGCGCGCGACACGCTCGCCCCAGAAGATCGCCAGCGACGTCGGCACCGACCCGGCGCCCCAGCGATAGTCCCAGCCCCGGAGCGTGGCGATCGGCTCGGCGAGCTTGGCCTTCAGCGTGTCGGTCGCGCCTAGTTGATCGTACGCCGCTAGGAGCGGTGGGATCATGCGCTCGAACGCAGGGAGATAGCTGTCGAATGCGGCCGCCGTCAGCTCGCGACTCGTCCAATCGCTCTTTCCTGCCAGTACGCGCAGCGCATGGTAGCCCCGTGGGGTTTCTTCCGTGCCGGTCTCGACATACCGCGGATAGTCCGCGCGCCGGGGACTCGAGCCTTCACCCGCCGCAGACCAGGGCCAGTTGTTCGAATTGTAGACCCAGCCACTCGCCGGATTCACGACGTTCGGCGTCTCGTCGAACGACAACACACCACGGTACGCCGCGCGAGGATTGCTACCGTCGACCGGCTTCGTCCAGTCGAACGACGTATCGCGGCGCGGGATGTAGTTCGAGTGGAAATACGCGATGTTGCCGGAAGCATCGGCAAACACCGTGTTGTTGGAGGAGTTGGTGTGCAGCTCCATGATTTGCCGGAACGCTGCCAGATCACGCGCCTTGGTGCGCGAATACGACTGAATCAGGGCGTTCACGTGGCTGTTCATCAGACTGACGCTGACGAACCGCTCGCCTTCCTTCCGCACGACCGGCCCGTGCTGCGTGTCGTACACCGTAAAAGTCTTGCGGGCGAGGCCGGTGTCGGTCTTGTAGGCGACCGTGATGGCACGGGAGCGACCAGGCCGAGCAGTGAGGAACTCGTCGATGTTATCGACGCCGCTCGAGGTGTGCATCCAGCCCGCCGCGGCATTGAATCCCTGATAGATGAAGAACTGTCCCCACGTGGCCGCGCCATAGGCGTTGAGCCCTTCGTTGCTCACCATTTGCAGCTCGGAGCGGAAGTAGAACGACGTGTGAGGGTTGATCCAGAGCAGGGCGTGATGATTCGCCGTGAACCGCGGCGCGATAGCGATGCCGTTCGAGCCCGATGGATCGCCGTCCCATTCGTCCGCGTCGCCGCTGGTGCGCACCGCCGCCGAATCACCGTAGAGCGTGGCGAGATCACGCAGGTTGATGCTCTCGATATCACCGCCAATGCTTCCCTCGGTAAACGACAACGCCATCCACGGCTCGAAGTGCGTGATGACCCGTGGCTTCACCTCGGGATGCTTATAGAGGAAGTAGTTCAGGCCGTCGGCGAAGGCGTCCATGAGCCGTTTGAGCCAGGGAGGGCTGGATCGATACTCGGCGCGTAGCGAGTCGGCGTCGATGAAGAGCCTTTGCCTGAGGTCCTGGAAGACTGCCGAGGCGCCTTGGGCTTCGGCCAGGCGACCGAGGGAGTTCAGGTAGTTGGTCTCGATGCGATTGAAGTCGTCCTCGGCCTGCGCGTACTCCATGCCGAACACCGCATCGGCGTCCGTCTTGCCGTAGACGTGCGCGATGCCCCAATCGTCCCGAATGATCGTCACGTTCTGTGCGTGACGCCTCCAGCGGGCAAGCTCGCCCGCGCGTTGCGCGCGTACCGGGCTGGGGATGGAGGCAACGATGCAGAACAGCGCGAGCCAGACGCTACTGGCGTGTCGCAGTGTCAATCGCAAGCGCGGATCTCGCGGCAAGGGTAAGATGCACTGAACCTGCTGAATCTATCTGCACGAGACTACCGGAAATCAAATCGCGGTACGTCCCCGCTGCCATGCCAGTGGTGATGGTGGTATCCAGGCTGCTCGTCTCGTTGTTGATGGCAACGAAACCCGTTGCGCCACGCGAGAACGCGATCGCATTGGCGCCGTTGTCCCACCAGTGATTGATATTGGTGCCGGCGACGACATGCCGGAAGCTCACCATGCGCAGGATGGCGGGGTCGCGGTGCTCGCACACCCACTGACCGATGGCGGCCGTTTCCAGGCTCGACGCACAGGTGACGGTCATCGTCCAGCCGTTCGCGTCCGACGGCGGGCCGACCGCATTGCCGTCCGGACAATCGAATGCGTAGCTCGACAGGACCGATGGATAACCGTACGGCTGGGCCAGCATCCAGACGTTCGCGAGCCGGAAGACATTGCCGTCGCGATAGCTCAAGCCGCACAGGTGCTGGGTGTCGTGATTCTCGAGGAAGACCACGGCCTTGTCCGAGGGCATGATTCCCCACGCCGCCTCGGAGAACTGGTTGCCGGGTGTGCCGTTGGGATTGAGCTGCGAGATGTGCTCGCCATTCACGTTCTGAAACTTGTTGCCGACCCCGGTGAACGTGAACTCGGTGATGTCGGCGCCGCCGCCGGAGCTGTAGCCTTCGCCGAAGTAGTCGCGCGGTGATAAGGCCTCATTGCTACCGCCGATGACTTCGAGAAAAATGTATGGAAGCGGTCGGCCTTCAGCCGTCAGTGCCCGATTGACGCCGCCCAGGATATCGTCGAGCTCGACTTGCTGAATGTGCTTCGCGGCATCGATGCGAAATCCGGCGACGCCGAGGCGGGCGAGCGTGAGCAAATAGTCGGCGATCTTCTGGCGCACCGACGCGAGCCCGGTGTTCAAGTCGGGTAAGCCCAGCAGCTCGCAGTCCTGCACGTTGGCCGCGCTTTGATAGTTGTTCACCGCGCAGGGCGTGTGGAAATCACTGGCCGTGTACAGCCCGGGATAGTTGTACTTGGAGTACGCCGTGCCGTTGCTGCCGAGTCCGGGACTGGGGTAATTCGTCATGTGGTTGATCACCGCGTCCGCCATGATCCCGACGCCCGCGGCTTTGCACCGATTCACCATATCCGCGAATTCGGCGCCGGTCCCGGAGCGGCTGTGGGCGATGCTATAACTCACCGGCTGATAGCGTTCGCTCCAGGGGTACGTCGGTTCGATGCTGTGTTCCTCGGGAGGCGAGATCTGTACGGCCGTGAAGCCCGCCGGGCCGAGCACGTTTTCACACTCGGCCGCGATGTCGGTCCACTTCCACTCGAACAAATGCACGAACACGTCGCCCGCTGCCATGTGCCCGCTCGGACGGTACGTCTGCGCGAGCACGGGCCGCTGCGGGGCCGGTCCAGCCAGCTCCCGGGAACAGCCCGCCGCCGCGAGCATCAGCAGCATCGCGGCGGCGGAGGAGGATCCAGACGTCAATAGCCTGTGTTCTGGTGCAGGTTCGGATTGGCGATCAGCTCGTTCGCCGGCAGCGGATACAAATCACGGAACGAGGGCAGCGGCGACCCGCCCGGGGTGCCGCCCTTCCACGCCCAGACGTACGTGCCGCCGGTGAATACGCCGAATCGGATCAAGTCGGAGCGGCGCGACGCTTCAAACAGCAACTCGCGGCCGCGCTCGGCGAGGATCGTGTCCACCGGGGGCAGCGCGGCGAAGTTCGCGGTCGTATTTCCGTACGCGCGCTGCCGGACGGCATTGAGATACGTCAGCGCGTTCGCGGCGGTGCCACCACCACCCCGGATGTTCGCTTCCGCGTAGATGAGATAAGCGTCAGCGAGCCGGAAGATCGGGAAGTCGGTGTCGACCATCCCCTTGGCCTGAGCGGTGTCGCCGTTCGCCTTCAGGTTCGTGAACTTGGGTGCGGCGATCCCCTTGGTGAAGTCCCCGCGATCGCTGACGGAATCGGTTTGACCCGCCGTGTAGAAGAACGCGGCCCGCGTGTCGCCCGCGGCAAACCGGCGGTAGGTCTGCTGCTTCATGCGATAGCCGCCCCAGCAGTAGTCGATGCCGTAGTTCGCGGCCGACATGCTGCCACCGCAGCCCGCGTGGATGAGGAACGTCATGCCGCCCCATGTCTGCGTGTTGCGGCCGTCCTGCGCGGCGACAAAGACCAGCTCGGTCGAGTTGTTGTTATCGGCGGTGAAGTTGCTCCGGAAGTTGGCCGGAAGGCTGTATCCGGCGCTGATCACTGCCTGCGCTTCCGTCACCGCGCCCGTGTAGTTCGCCGTCCCGGTGTACACCGCGGCGTTCAGGTACAGCTTCGCCAGCAGCATGTGCGCGGCTTCG
>Ga0209157_1002197_pt1 | contig 15727 bp, 17 predicted proteins | sample GraSoiAngelo_135_FD_185892 | JGI IMG/M metagenome (GOLD analysis project Ga0209157, IMG submission 185892) | Grasslands soil microbial communities from the Angelo Coastal Reserve, California, USA - 14_0929_05_40cm (SPAdes) (version 2) | ecosystem: Environmental > Terrestrial > Soil > Grasslands ...
GGTAGGTCAGGCGGAAAGGTCAGGGCGTGGGATAGACCTGCATGAAGGGATGGACTTCGTGGCGGGCGAAGACGCCCTGGGTGACGTAGGGATCGCCGGCCGCGAAGGCTTTGGCCTCTTCCAGGGAATCGGCGTTGATGACGATGAGGCTGCCGGCCCCGTCGGTGAGCGGCCCTGCGAGGACCACTTTGCCGGCCTTGTTCAGCGGGTCCATCCGCTCGAGGTGGGCTTGGCGGTACAGCTTGCGCTTGGCCTGGCCGTCCGGGCCGTCATACCCGATGATGACGAAGATCACCCTTCGTTCTCGTTGAGCGTTTCGATGGGCTTGCGTCCCGCGTACCCGTCTTCGATTTCGTGCCAGAAGCGGATTTCCGGCTCGCCCAGCTTCCAGCAAAGGTAGACGACCCGGTCGTCGTATTGGAAAGGAAAGTCACAGAGCCCGATATCGAGGTCCTTGACCAGGACCCCCATTTCCTGGATGGCCTCGACGCTGTCGCTGATCCGCTCGAGGGCCCGGATGTAGCGGGGGCCGACCACGCTCCCCCCGTTGGCCTGGGCATTCGCGCTGGCGCGCTTGATTTCCCCATGGCTACGGACCAGGACCTCCTTTTCCGACTTGACGGCCAACAGCTTCTCTTCGAGCTGGGGGAGGAGCGACTTGGCTTCGGCCAGGCTAAAGGTCCGTTCGTCCATAGGGCGCCTTATGATAACAAGGGGCGCAGAGGCGCGTCAAACAAGCCGTGGGGGGTAGGGGCTTTCAGGGCCTCTGACCTTAAATTTTCTTGGTAGTTGACATTGGGCTTCTATGGAGTTATGCTGATATCCGAGATCGGGCTTTCATAGCCGACCACCCCTGTGATTCTTTCCCCAGATTAGTTCTCAATGAAACCAGAGTGGTTCATCCATTAGAAAGTATAGTTACCGAGTAAGGACATCAGGCTGGTTCCCCGTAATCCGGTTCACATTAGGAGGTAATGGAGTGTATGTCCCAAGTGACGACGACTAAAGAAGGGGTCATGTATCTGACTCAGCTCAAGCAGCGGAACATCACCGAACTGAACGAGATCGCCAGGGAGCTGAAGATCGAAGGAGCGGCAAATCTGCGCAAGCAGGAGCTGATCTTCTCCATTCTCCAGGCCCAGACCGAAAAGAACGGGGTCATCTACGGGGAAGGCGTGCTGGAGACGCTCCCGGACGGCTTCGGGTTTCTTCGGGCTCCCGACTCCAACTACCTCCCCGGACCAGACGACATCTACATCTCCCCATCCCAGATCCGACGCTTCAACCTGAGAACCGGCGATATCGTGTCCGGCCAGATCCGCCCGCCCAAGGAGAGCGAACGGTACTTCGCCCTGCTCAAGGTCGAGAAGATCAATTACGAGGACCCCGAAGTCGCCCGCGACAAGATCCTGTTCGACAACCTGACCCCGCTCTATCCGGAGGAGCGGATCAATCTGGAGCACGATCCCAACGAGTACTGCACCCGCGTCATGGAACTCATCACCCCGATCGGCAAGGGCCAGCGCGGACTGATCGTGGCGGCTCCCAGAACCGGCAAGACCATGATGCTGCAGGCGATCGCCAGGGGGATCCTCAAGAACCACCCCGAGATCGTCCTGATCGTCCTGCTGATCGACGAGCGGCCCGAAGAGGTCACCGACTGGCAGCGCCAGGTCAAGGCCGAGGTCATCAGCTCCACCTTCGACGAGCCGGCCCAGCGCCACGCCCAGGTGGCCGAAATGGTCATCGAGAAGGCGAAGCGACTGGTCGAACACAAGCGCGATGTGGTGATCCTGCTCGACAGCCTCACGCGGCTGGCCCGGGCCTACAACACGATTGCCCCGCCCAGCGGCAAGGTCCTCTCCGGCGGCTTGGACTCCAACGCGCTGCAACGCCCCAAGCGGTTCTTCGGCGCGGCCCGGAACATCGAGGACGGCGGCAGCCTGACGATCATGGCGACGGCCATCGTGGACACCGGCAGCCGCATGGACGACGTGATCTTCGAGGAGTTCAAGGGGACCGGGAACATGGAAGTCCATCTGGATCGGCGCCTGGCCGACAAGCGGATCTTCCCGGCGATCGAAATAGCGGCCTCGGGCACCCGCAAGGAAGAGCTGCTGGTGGACCGCGAGCGGCTGAACAAGATGTGGATCCTCCGCAAGGTCCTGAGCCCGCTGGGGTCCGTGGAGGCCATGGAATTTTTGATAGACAAAATGGGGGGTACCAAGACGAACAAGGATTTCTTGGACTCCATGAATCGCTGAGGGAGGAGTACGAGTATCATGAAAGCCGGGATTCATCCGGAGTACCGGGAGGCGACGTTCAGTTGCGCGTGCGGGTTCAAGTTCAAGACCCGCTCGACGGTGGGGGACATCAAGGTGGACATCTGTTCCCACTGCCACCCCTTCTTTACGGGCACGCAGAAGATCGTGGACTCCGAAGGACGTGTGGAGCGCTTCAGGAAGAAGTACGTGCGCAAGAAGACCGCCTGATTTCCTAAGCGGTTCTAGAAGGACTCCCGGCAACGCCTGCCTCCCGTGGGGCAGGTGTTGTTTTTTTTGAGGGGGATGCGAGAGTCATGACCGCCGTCAAAGAGTCACTCCTGCTGACCAAGCTGGAGGCCGCCGCGCAGCGGGTGGAGGAGATCGACCGCCAGCTGTCGGATGCCGCGGTCTTGTCGCAGCCGACCCAGATCCAGAAGCTCAATAAGGAGCGCAGGGAGCTGGTTCCCCAGGCGGGGCTCTACCAGGAGTTCTGCGCCCTGCTCAAGCACGTCGTCGAGGCCGAGGAGATGCTGCGCGATCCGCGCGGCGAGCCCGGCGTGAAGGAGCTGGCCCGCGAAGAGCTCAAGGAGCTGGAGGCCAAGCGGCTCGAGCTGGAAGCGCGCGCCCGTGAGTTGTTGATCCCGAAGGACCCCCGGGACGAAAAGAACACCTTTCTCGAGATCCGAGCCGGCACCGGCGGGGACGAGGCCGCGCTCTTCGCCGCCGAACTTGTCCGCATGTACACGCGCTACGCGGAACGGCGTCGCTTCCGGATTGAGATAGTGGACTCCAGCGTCACCGAGATCGGCGGCGTGAAGGAGGCCGTCCTCCTGATCGAGGGGAAAGGAGCCTACAGCCGGTTCAAGCACGAGAGCGGCGTGCACCGGGTCCAACGGGTGCCGGCGACGGAAGCCAGCGGGCGGATCCACACGTCCACCGTCACGGTGGCGGTCATGCCGGAAGCGGAGGAAGTGGAAGTCCAGATCGATCCCAAGGACCTGAAGATCGACACGTTCTGCTCCTCCGGGGCGGGCGGGCAGAGCGTCAACACGACCTATTCGGCCGTCCGGATCACGCACATCCCCACGGGGATCGTCGTGACGTGCCAGGACGAGCGGTCGCAGCTGAAGAACCGCAACAAGGCGATGCGCAATCTCCGGACCCGCATCATGGAAATGGAGCGGGAAAAGCAGGAGAACGAGATCGCCCAGCAGCGGCGGTCCCAGGTGGGGACCGGCGACCGGAGCGAGAAGATTCGCACCTACAACTTCCCGCAGAACCGGGTGACCGACCACCGCATCGGCCTGACCTTGCACCGGTTGGATCAGGTCCTGGACGGCGATCTGGACGAAATCGTGGACGCGTTGATCGCCGCGAACAGAACTCTGGAGTCAGTGGAGAAATGAAGGTAAATACCTTACGTCGGCAGGCGTGGGAGGCTTTGAAGGCGGCCGGCATCGCCGATCCGGTCCGGGAGGCCGACTGGCTGCTCGCGCCAGCCTTGGGGCTCTCCCTCCCGAAGTTGCTCTTCGAGGGAGACCTGGCAGTCGCCCCTTTGCAGACCGAGCAGGCCTGGACCTTCATCAGGCGCCGCGCCGCCCGCGAGCCGCTGCAGTACCTGCTTGGCACGCAGGAGTTCTGCGGCCTGGAGCTGGCGGTGACGCCGGACGTGTTGGTCCCGCGGCCGGAGACCGAGCTGCTCGTCGAGGCCACCCTCCAGGCCGTCCTGGACATCGGAAGGCCGCGCGTGCTCGATGCGGGAACCGGGTCGGGGTGCATCGCTGTGTCGCTGGCATGGTCGCGCTCCGACGCGACGGTGTACGCGCTGGACATTTCGGCTCCCGCGCTGGCTGTCGCGCAGGCCAACGCGATTCGTCACGGAGTGTGCGATCGCATCAAGTTCGTCCAGGCCGATCTGTTGACGGCGTTTTCGGTCTCGCCTGACGGCGTCTTCGACGTCATCGTTTCCAATCCGCCGTATATCCCGACGCGTGCGCTTGACTCGCTGCAGCCCGAAGTCGCGTGGTATGAGCCGCGCGTGGCGCTGGCAGCCGGAACGGACGGGCTGGACTATCATCGCCGGCTCCTGAACGGCGCGCCGGAGTTGCTGAAGGAGGGCGGGCATCTGATACTGGAACTTGGGGACGGCCAGTCTGATCCGGTGGTGCGCCTGGCGCAACAGACGGGCGCGTTCTTTTCGCTTGAGTGCCGGAAGGATGCGGCCGGCATCGATCGAGCGCTGGTTGCGCGAGTGGGTGCGGGAGGGGCGCCGCGGGTACCCGTTGCTCCCCCAAATGCAACGGGTGATGGGCCCCCTCCCGCTATAAAGGTGTCGTGATGGACTGCATGGTCATTCAGGGAGGCCGGCGTCTCGCCGGCGAGGTCAGCATCAGCGGGGCCAAGAACGCCGCGCTGCCGATCCTCGCCTCCACCCTGTTAGGCAAGGGGACCTGCGCCCTGATCAACGTGCCGGACGTGCGGGACGTCCTGACTATGTCGAAGGTCCTCACCCACTTGGGCGCGGGCGTCGAGGTCCACGGGGATCGTTACACTGTCACGCTGGCGGGAGTCGCCTCGTGCCAGGCCCCGTACGAACTGGTCAAGACGATGCGCGCGTCGGTCCTGGTGCTCGGCCCGCTGCTGGCTCGGTGGGGCGAAGCGATTGTGGCGCTGCCCGGAGGCTGCGCCATCGGCGCCCGGCCCATCAACCTGCATCTCGCCGCGCTGGAGAAGATGGGTGCCGAGATCCGTATCGAGCACGGCAACGTGCATGCCTGCGTCAGTGGGCGGCTCAAGGGCGCCCGGATCTACTTCGACATCCCCACTGTCACCGGCACCGAGAATGTTATGATGGCGGCCTGCCTGGCGGAGGGGACCACGGTCCTGGAGAACGCCGCCCGCGAGCCGGAGATCTGTGACCTGGCTAGTTTCCTGATCAAGCGGGGCGCGCGGATCTCAGGAGCCGGGACGGATGTCATCACGATCGACGGCGTGCCGGAACTGCGCGGAGCCGACCATGAGATCGTCCCGGACCGTGTCGAGACGGGCACGTATCTGATCGCAGGGGCCATCACGGGCGGCGACGTGCGCGTGCTCCGGTGCCGGCCCGATCACTGCGACGCCCTGCTCGCCAAGCTCCAGGAGGCCGGAGTGGCGCTAAAAGTAGAAAAAGAGGCGATCCAGGTGCGAGCCAACGGACCGCTCAGGGCGGTGGATGTGAAGACCTTGCCCTACCCGGGCTTTCCGACCGACATGCAGGCGCAGATGATGGCGCTGATGACGCTTGCCCGCGGCAGCAGCGTGATCACCGAGACGGTGTTCGAGAGCCGGTTTCTCCACGTGCTGGAGCTGCAGCGCATGGGGGCGGACATCCGGATCGAAGGCAATCACGCCGTCGTGACCGGGGTCGAGCGCCTGAGCGGCGCGCCGGTCATGGCGTCCGATCTGAGGGCCAGCGCCTGTCTCATCCTGGCCGGCTTGGCGGCCGAAGGCGAGACTCGCGTGTCCCGTGTCTATCACCTGGATCGCGGCTACGCGCGCCTTGACGCCAAGCTCGCCGGTCTGGGAGTACAGGTCCGCCGCGAGGCGGAGCGGGTATGACGGACACCGTCACCATCGCGCTCTCCAAGGGCAAGCTGCTGGAGCCCGCGCTCGACCTTTTCAAGCGCGTGGGCTTGGCGCCCAAGGACATTTCGCCCGAGAGCCGCCGGCTGATCTTCGAGCATCCGGCCAGCGGGACCACGCTCATGATCGTCAGGCCCAGCGACGTCCCCACCTACGTGGAATACGGGGCCGTGGATGCGGGGATCGTCGGCGCGGATGTCCTGATGGAACAGGCGGCGGACGTCTACGAGCCGCTCGATCTGGGGTTCGGTTTCTGCCGCCTGGCGGTAGCGGCTCCGAAAGCGGCCGTTCAGCAACGGAACGGGCGGCATGCGACAAAGCTTCGAGTGGCGACCAAGTACCCGAACATGACGGAGCGGTACTTCACGCAGAAAGGAATTCCCATCGAGATCATCAAGCTGTACGGATCGGTGGAACTCGCCCCGCTGGTGGGATTGGCGGATCGCATCGTGGACCTGGTCTCGACCGGGAAGACCCTGAGCGCGCACAATCTGGTCGTGACGGATGTCATCGCGGAATCCACGGCCCGACTCATCGTCAATCGAGCCAGCCTCAAGTTGAAGCACCGCCGGGTGACCGGCTTGATCGAGGCGCTGCGGGCCGGGCTTCAGGGAGGACGTTCATGAGGGTCATTGCGACGACGGATCGGACGTACAAGGCGGCCGTCAAAAAGATCGTCTCGCGATCCAACCTGGGCGGCGGCAAGATCGAAGCCGCGGTGAAGACGATCCTCAAGGCCGTGGAGCGGGGCGGAGACGCCGCGGTGAGCCGCTATACCCGCCGGTTCGACAAGGTCTCGTTGAAGCCGGGCCAGTTTCGGGTGAGCCCGGACGAGATCAAGGAGGCCTACTACAAGATCCGCAAAGAGGAAGGCGACGCGTTGCGGTACGCGGCCCATCGCATCACGGTCTTCCACGATAAGGAAAAGCCGCGCGTGCAGACCTGGATGTGGCAGGACGGCACCATCACGCTCGGCCAGACGATTCTGCCGCTGGACGTGATCGGGCTGTACGTGCCGGGCGGCAAGGCCGTCTACCCGTCGTCGGTGCTGATGAGCGCGATCCCGGCCAAGGTGGCCGGGGTCAAGCGGATCATCATGTGCGTGCCGGCGCCCAAGGGCGTGCTGAGCCCCTACCTCTTGGTGGCGGCGGACATCGCCGGCGTGGACGAGGTGTACCGCATCGGGGGCGTGCAGGCGATCGCGGCCATGGCTTACGGCACGAAGACGATTCCCCGCGTGGACAAGATCATCGGGCCGGGCAACATCTTCGTGGCGACCGCCAAGCGGCTGGTGTATGGGACCGTGGGCATTGACATGATCGCAGGCCCGAGCGAGCTGCTGGTCATCGCGGATGGCGGGGCCAATCCGGCCCACGTCACCGCGGACCTGCTCTGCGAGGCGGAGCACGACGAGAGCGCGGCGGTATGGCTCGTGACCACGTCGGCGCCGCTGGCGAAAGAAGTCGTCAGGATGGTCAAGGAGCAGCTCAGGACGCTTGCGCGCCGCAAGATCGCCGCCCGCGCCATCGACCGCAACTCGCTGGCCTTCGTCGTGCCCACGCTGGAGGACGCGATCACGCTCGCGAACGAGATCGCCCCGGAGCACCTCTCGCTCTCCGTGGACAATCCCTTCGAGTACATCGAAAAGGTCCGCCATGCCGGCGCGCTGTTCATCGGGCGGTACACGGCCCCGGCTGTGGCCGATTACGTGGCCGGCCCCAACCACATCCTTCCGACCGGCGGCGCGGCCCGCTTCCACTCTGCCCTCTCCCTGGAGGCGTATGTGAGGAAGTCCAACATCGTGTCGTACACCAAGGAAGATTTGGCCAGGGCCAAGGACCACATCGTCCGTCTGGCGCACATGGAGGGGCTCGGCGCGCACGCGCAGTCCGTGGAAGCCCGCATGCGATGAAGACCGCGCGGCGGGCGACGATCGAGCGGGACACCACCGAAAGCCGGATCAAGATCGGGTTGGCCCTGGACGGGACCGGCAAGCGGCAGATCAGCACGACGATCCCGTTCCTTGATCACATGCTGGATCTGCTGGCCAAGCACGGCTTCTTCGACCTGACGGTCAAGGCCAGCGGCGACACGCACATCGACGACCACCACACGGTGGAGGACATCGGCATCGTCCTCGGCGAGGCGCTCAAGAAGGCGTTGGGCACGAAGGCGGGGATCCGGCGCTTCGGGACGGCCTGGGTGCCGCTGGACGAGACGCTGGCGCAGGTCACGGTGGACCTCAGCGGCCGGCCTTATCTCGTCTACAACGTCAAGCTGGCGCACCGGCGGATCAAGGGCTTCGACCTGTATCTCTTCGAGGACTTCTTTCAGGCGCTGACGACGCACGCGGCCATGAACCTGCACATCAACGTGCCCTATGGGCGGAACCCGCACCACATCATGGAGTCCATTTTCAAGGCGCTGGCCAAGGCCCTGGACCAGGCGGTGTCGGTCGATGCCCGGGTCACGGGCGTGCTCTCGACCAAGGGGAGCCTGTGAGCGATGATTGCGATCATTGACTATGACATGGGCAACCTGAAGTCGGTCCACAAGGCCTTCGAGTCCGTCGGGCACCGCGCCGCGGTCACGCGCGATCAGAAGGTGATCGCCGACGCAAGCCACGTGGTGTTGCCCGGCGTGGGCGCCTTCGGCGATTGCATGCGAAATCTAGAGAAGTACGGGCTCGTGGAGCCGGTTCTGGAGGCGCTTCGAGCCGGCAAGCCGTTTCTCGGCATCTGCCTGGGATTTCAGCTGCTGTTCAGCGAAAGCGAAGAGTTCGGCACGCACCGGGGGCTCGGCGTGATTCCTGGGCGGGTCGTCCGGTTTGCGTCCGGGGGCTCCGCGACGCCGATGAAGGTGCCGCACATGGGGTGGAACTCGATCGCGATCAGGAATCGCTCGCCCCTGCTCGATGGCGTGCCCGACGGTGCGTTCATGTATTTCGTCCACTCGTACTACGTGGTGCCCGATGATCAGTCCGTCGCGTGCACGATGACCGACTATGGGCGGCCCTTCGTTTCCAGCGTCGCGCGCGACAACATCTTCGCCTGCCAGTTCCATCCAGAGAAGAGCCAAAGCGCGGGGCTGCGGATCATCCGGAACTTCGGAGGCCTCTCATGAGACCGCCGAGAATGCCCCTGGCGATCATCGTTGCAGGCATGATGTCCGGATGCGGGGGAACCACCAACGAGGTGATCACCTCGCCGCAGATCGGGCAATACCGCATCGTGCGGATCGCGGTGCTCCCCTTCACCGTCACGCCGAAGACGCTGGGGCAGGGACGCGGATACGCCGAGCCGGCGCCGCCTCCCGTCGCCGGCGAGAAGCTGGCCGAGCTGTTCTACCTGAAGCTGAACGCGCGCGAGGGCATCGCGGTCGTGCCACCCCGCATTATTCGGGGGGCCATGCCTGCCCTTCCGGCGGCGGCGGTCAGCCGCGCGCAGCTACGCGAGCTCGGCGAACGGTTGAATGTGGGGGCCGTTCTGGAAGGGACCGTGGAGGTCTACAAGGAACGAAAGGGCAGCGCGATCGGCCTGGATCGGTCTGAAGACGCCGCGGAAGTCGGGTTCACCGTCCGGCTCATCAGCGTGAAAGACGGCGAAGTCCTGTGGACCGGCGACTACTACGAACGCCAGCGGCCGATGATCGAGGACATCTCCGGTTTCCTCGAACGGGGGGCGCGCTACCTCACGGTCGAGCAGTTGTCGGATTCCGCCGTCGACCACGTGCTGCGCGGCTTTCCACTGGGCAAGCCGATGAAGACCAAAGCGAGCGTCGCGGAGACTGCGCCATGATCGTCATTCCGGCCATCGATCTGAAGGACGGACGCTGCGTCCGCTTGTGCCAAGGGCGGATGCAGGAGGAGACGGTCTATTCGCAGGACCCTGCGGAAGTGGCCCGCCGCTGGGAGGACGAGGGCGCGCAGCTCCTGCACGTTGTGGATCTGAACGGGGCCGTCGAGGGGACCCCGCGGAACCGCAAGGCGATCGAGGCGATCCTCAATGCCGTGTCCATCCCGGTCCAGGTCGGCGGGGGCATCCGCACGATGGAAACGGTCTCAGCCTATCTCTCCTCCGGGGTGGAGCGGGTCGTCCTCGGGACAGCCGTCGTCCGCGACCGGTCCGTGCTCGAGGAGGCCTGCAGCCGCTTTCCGGGCCGCGTGCTCGTCGGGGTGGATGCCCAGGGGGGCAAGGTTGCCGTGAAGGGATGGACCGAGGTCGCCGATCAGGACGCCGCCGACTTTGTCGGCCGCTTGACGGGACTGGCCGTCTACGCTGTGATCTATACTGATATCGCGCGGGATGGAATGCTGGAGGGCCCCAATCTTGAGGGCCTGCGGCGCATGGCGGCGGCCTGTCCGGCGCCGCTGATCGCCTCCGGCGGCATCACGCGGACCGAGGACCTCCGTCAACTGCGCGCGCTGGGGCCGAAGGTGATCGGCGCGATCGTCGGCAAGGCCCTCTACGAAGGCGTGCTCGATCTGCGGTCGGCGATGGCCGCCGTGAATTAGAAGAGGCATTGAGTGCTGGCCAAGCGCATCATTCCCTGCCTGGACGTCAAGGAAGGGCGTGTCGTCAAGGGGGTGGGGTTCGTCAACCTACGGGACGCCGGCGATCCGGTCGAAGCGGCGCGCGCCTACGATGCGGAAGGGGCCGACGAGCTGTGCTACCTGGACATTATGGCCTCGCACGAGGAGCGCAAGATCTTCCTCGACGTGGTGTCCCGCACGGCCGAACAGGTCTTCATGCCGCTGACCGTGGGCGGCGGCGTCCAGACGCTCGATGATATCCGAGATCTATTGAGAGCCGGCGCCGACAAGGTGAGCATCAACACGGCGGCCGTCGCGAACCCGGAGTTCGTCCGGCAGGCGGCGGAGCGCTTCGGCACGCAGTGCATCGTCGTGGCCATAGACGCAAAGCGTGCAGGGGTTGACGCGAAGCGGGCCGGCGGCGGCTGGGAGGTGTACACGCACGGCGGCCGGCGGCCGACGGGGCTGGCCGCCGTCGAGTGGGCGCGGCGGATGGCTTCTTTCGGCGCGGGGGAGATTCTGCTCACCAGCATGGACCAGGACGGCACGAAGGCCGGGTACGACCTGGCGCTGACCGCCGCCGTATCGGAGGCTGTCGAGATTCCGGTGATCGCGTCCGGCGGCGCGGGCACGCTGGAGCACCTCTATGAGGGGATTGCCGTGGGCCGGGCGGACGCCGTGCTGGCGGCCTCGATCTTCCACTATCGGCAATTCACGATCCGCGAGGCCAAGGACTATCTGAGGGCCCGCGGCGTTCCGGTGAGGTCGGTGTAATGGACGCCGCCGCCATCTCGGCGCTGAAGTTCGACGAGAAGGGACTGATCCCTGCCGTCCTGCAGGACTGGCGGGATGGGACGGTGCTGATGGTCGCCTACATGAACCGCGAGTCTCTGGAGAAGACCCTGGAGACCGGGATCGCGCACTTCTGGAGCCGCTCGCGTCAGGCCCTGTGGGAGAAAGGCGCGACGTCTGGCCACCGCCAGCGGGTCCGGGAGGTCTTCGTGGACTGCGATCAGGACACCCTGCTGATCACGGTCACGCCGGAGGGGCCGGCCTGCCACACCGGCGAGCGGGCGTGCTTCTTCAGCCGCCTCTCGGATTTGGTGGCCTCGTGCGAAGGCGGCGTCAAGACCACCGAGTCGCATGGAGGCGTGCTGGACCGCGTTTACGAGGCCATCCTCGAGCGCAAGCGCGCTCCGACCCCGGAGTCCTACGTGGCCTCGCTGCTCAAGGCCGGCCAGGACAAAATCTTGAAGAAGGTGACCGAAGAAGCCGGGGAAGTGCTTCTTGCGTCCAAGGGACAGAAGCGCGAGGAGATCGTGCACGAGGCGGCGGACCTCCTATTCCATCTGCTGGTCGCGCTCGGCTATCACGAGATTCCACCGGCCGAGATCTACCAGGAGCTGGCCCGGCGGTTCGGCAAAAGCGGGCTCGAGGAAAAACAGTCTCGGGGGCGGTGAGCATCATGGCAGCGATGTCGGATTGTCTCTTTTGCAAGATCGGCTCCGGGAAGATTTCGTCCAAGGTCGTCCTGCAGGACGACGAGATGTTCGCCTTCGAGGACATCAACCCGCAAGCGCCGGTCCACGTGCTGGTGATTCCCAAGCGGCATATCGGCGGCTTGAACGACGCGGGGGACCGGGCCCTGCTGGGGCGTCTCCTGGAGACAGCGGCCCTTGTGGCCAAGAAAAAGGGGATTGCCGAATCAGGCTATCGGGTGGTGGCCAACACCGGCAGGGAAGGCGGCCAGACGGTCTTCCATCTGCATGTGCACGTGCTGGGCGGTCGCCCGATGACCTGGCCTCCTGGTTAATCGAGAGATTTTTTGACAACTCGTTGATCTTTCTGTTACTTTAAGAGGTTCGAGCGAAAGCTCGGTTGGATCGGGGGGCAGGGTGGATCGAGGGTTAATCCCGGAGGAGATCATCAACCGGATTCGCGACCGGGCCGATATCGTCGAAGTCGTCAGCGCCCATCTCTCGCTCGGTAAGGCGGGACAGAACTTTAAAGGCCTCTGTCCCTTCCACTCGGAGAAGACTCCTTCCTTCATCGTCAGCCCCTCGCGTCAGATGTTCCACTGTTTCGGCTGCGGAGAGGGGGGCAACGTATTCACGTTCTTGATGAAGATCGAGGGTTCGTCGTTTCCGACCGTGGTGCGGAATCTCGGCGAGAAGTACGGCATCCGCGTCGAAGAGCAACCGGCCTCGCCGGCGGCCAGGCAGCGGGCGGAACAAGTGGAACGGCTCGTCGAGCTGAACAAGGCGGCGGCCGAGTTCTTCCACAAAACCTTGCTGAAAGACCCGGCGGCCAAGCCGGCACGCGTCTATCTGAAGGAGCGGGGGATCACGGCGGAGACGATCGAGCGGTTCGGCATCGGCTATGCGCCCCAAGCCTGGGATGGAGCGCTGAAGGCGCTGACCAAGGGTGGCAAACAGGCCAAAGTTGGATGGACGGTCGAGGATCTTGCCGCAGCCGGCCTGATCGTCGCGCGGGAACAAGGCGGCAAAAAGCCCGGCGACGCCTCCGGCTACTACGACCGCTTCCGCGGGCGGGTCATCCTGGCGATCCTCGACCTCCAGAAACGCGTCATCGGCTTCGGGGGACGTGTGATTGACGATGGGGTGCCCAAGTACCTGAACTCGCCGGAGACCCCGCTGTTCCGGAAGGGCCGCACTCTGTATGGCCTGGAGGTGGCGCGCGAGGCCATCACACGAGAGGACCAGGTCGTGATCGTCGAGGGGTACTTCGACGCGATCGCGCTGCATCAGGCTGGCGTGACCAACGTGGTCGCAACCCTGGGCACCGCGCTGACGTCCGAGCATGTGGATCTCATCCGGCGCTTCACCCGCCGGGCCGTGCTGCTGTTCGATCCCGACGCGGCCGGCGTGCGCGCGGCGCTGCGGACGCTGGATCTGTTTCTCGGATCGGGACTCGCCGTCCAGGTGGGGAGCCTGCCGGAGGGCGAAGACCCGGACACGTTCGTCCGCTCTCGCGGCCCGGAGGCCTTCACCGCGCTGGTCCGGCAGGCGCCCTCGCTGTTGGACTTCACCGTTGCGGGCAGCCTGGCGATCGGCCGGCAGGGCAGCGTGGAGGACCGCGTGCGGTGCGTGGAGGAGGTCCTGGCGCTGTTGCAGAAGCTGAGCAATCCGGTCGAGAAGACCGCAGCCCTCCACCACGTCGCCGACCAACTTGGGCTGGACGAGAAGATCTTAATGGAACGCTACCGGCAGCTCGCGCGGAATTCCTCAGCCGCCGACCATGTGTCTGGTGAGGCTTCTGTGGGTCCGGTCGAGAGCGCGCCGCTTCCCAAGGACGAGGAGGTGCTCGTGCGTCTGCTCCTCCACGACAAACTGACGGCGCCGATGCTGGCGCAACTGGCGGCAGACGACTTTACGGATCCACGGGCGCGGCGGCTGATCGCGCTGGTCCTGGAGCGGCGGACCGAAGGCGGCGAGCCGGCGGTGAACGAAGCGATCATCAACATCCAGGACGATCCTCAGTGCGGGGGCGTCGTGCGCGCGCTGTCGCTCAGCGAGCTGTCGTACGACGATGTCGGCACGGCGTTTCGCGACAGCTTGAAGGCCTTGAAGCTCAGGCGCATCGGGGAGGAGATCCAGGAAGTCAAGACGGCCCAGATGGTCGCCGAGCGTGCCGGGCAGGCGGAGACCGCGCGCACGCTCATGCTCCGCCAGAACGCGTTGCAGCAGGAGCGGCAGCGCCTCCTGAGTGCAGGACCTTTACCACTGACCGAGGTTGGCAGTGTCAATGCGTAAGGAAGACAAGACCGACGAAGTCAAACGCCTGATCTCCATGGGCAAGGAGAAGGGCTTCCTCACGTACCGCGACCTCAATTCGACCCTGCCCGCGGACATGGTTTCGTCTGAACGGCTGAGCAGCCTGATGACCATGTTCGGCGAGATGGACATCGAGATCATCGATTCCCCCGAAGGGGAGCGGTACCAGCAGATGATGTCTGAGGGCGAGGGCACGACGGAGGAAGCCGAAGAGGCCGGGGAGACCGAGGAAGAGGACAAGAAGATCGACCTGACGCCGGGCGACCTGGCCCGCACCGACGATCCGGTCCGGCTGTACCTCAAGGAGATGGGCAGCGTCTCGCTGCTCAGCCGCGAGGGCGAGATCGAGATCGCGAAGCGCATCGAGGATGGCAAGCAGGACATCTCGACGGTGGTCTTCGGAATGCCGATGACGATCAAGGCCGTCTTCGCCCTCATCGATCTGGTCAAGGCCAACAAGGTTCCGATCCGGGAAGTGGTCTCCGCGGGCGTGGAGGAGGAGTTCGAGGAAGGGGTCGCCGTCGAGCAGGACGACGGCGAGCTCCGCCAGCGCACGCTGGAGGGCGTGCGTAAGGCGAAGGTGCTGGCCAAGGGGCTGCTGGCGCTCTATGCCAGGAACCGCAAGCCCGATCTCAGCCCGGCGAAGCGAAAAGAGATCAAGGCCAAGCTCAACGAGGCCCGCCGCCAGACCGCGGAGAAGCTGGACGGCCTGAACCTCCATCCGGTCCAGCGCGAGCGCCTGATCCAGCGGGTGCGGGACCTCGCGCAGGATATCGCGGCCTGCGAGCGCGAGCTGGCGTACTGCCGGCGCCGGCTCGGCGTGTCGGGTGAGGAAGGCAATGTCCTGCTGGGCAAGCTCAGCCGCGGGCGGAGTGGGCTCATCGCGGTCCGCCGCAAGACCAGCGTGCCCATGGACGTCCTCCACGAGATCGAGAAGGCCTCCCACAACGCGCGGCGCCGCATCCGGGGCGTCGAGGCCGAGTCCCTGGTTCCCGCCGAGGAGCTCCGCGAGAGCGTCAAGCTGTTGGACCAGGCCGAGGAGAAGGTCAAGCGCGGCAAGGCCGAGCTGGTCGAGGCCAACCTGCGCCTCGTGGTCAGCATCGCCAAGAAGTACACCAACCGCGGGCTGCAGTTCCTGGACCTGATCCAGGAGGGGAACATCGGTCTGATGAAGGCCGTGGACAAGTTCGAGTACAAGCGGGGCTACAAGTTCAGCACCTACGCGACGTGGTGGATCCGCCAGGCCATCACCCGCGCCATCGCCGATCAGGCCCGGACCATCCGGATCCCGGTGCACATGATCGAGACCATCAATAAGCTGATCCGCACCTCGCGGCACCTGGTCCAGAAGCTGGGACGCGAGCCCTCGCCCGAAGAGATCGCCGAAAAGATGGACCTCCCGCTGGACAAGGTCCGCAAGATCCTCAAGATCGCCAAGGAGCCGATCTCGCTGGAGACGCCCATCGGCGAGGAGGAGGACAGCCACCTGGGGGACTTCATCGAGGACAAGAAGG
>Ga0209157_1002206_pt1 | contig 15691 bp, 17 predicted proteins | sample GraSoiAngelo_135_FD_185892 | JGI IMG/M metagenome (GOLD analysis project Ga0209157, IMG submission 185892) | Grasslands soil microbial communities from the Angelo Coastal Reserve, California, USA - 14_0929_05_40cm (SPAdes) (version 2) | ecosystem: Environmental > Terrestrial > Soil > Grasslands ...
GTCTCCAATACTGGTAATTCTTATGTTCGTTTTCTGTCCGGCTTTTGCACCTTGAACAAAGATTACAAATCCTTGGATTCTAGCAATTCCATCGCCCCTTTTGCTTATTTCTGATATCTCAACTTCATATTCTTTTCCCATCTCTACTGGTTTTGGACTTGAACCAAACGTTCCTCCCCGACTTCCGCCTCTACTATAACCATTTCTTCCACTGTAACTCATTATTAAGATAAGATTATCTCTCCCCGTAATATGAATGAACATAATTATTATAAAAATGTCAATATAAATTAAGTACCTTTATGACGCATTTACTTAAATTGAAATATACAACATCTGAATTAAGAAGTACTCAAGAAATTCAAGTAAACCGCATATTCTCTTTTTTTGACAAACAAGCGATCAGAGTAGCACACACCTACTGTCCTATCCACATTTCAAGAGATCATGAAATCATTGGATAGAATGTCTACCATTATAATATATGACAGAACAATCATACGTTACTAAAGTTTTGCCAGATTTGATTAAAGGTTGTATGGAAGTTGTAAACAAAATAGTTTCCTAGTAGGGGAGCATGTCACTGATAGAATTTGACGGTTAATTTAAAGGAAAATTCGAACCTGTCAAGTATACGTGATTAGAAGTTCACACATCAATTGTATAGGAGGAACAAATTATAGTATATCCTAATAATATTCGAACAAAAATTGACACAACAATCGTCAGCATTGAATTCAATAATAAGCTCCTACTTGTAATCAACGCTAGAAAGAAACCATATATTCATACCTACCAGGACGTATGCATTATAGATAATCCGTGATTTTATTATTTTCACTTTCTAGGATACGTGTTTCAATTTGTTTTCTGTATATCATTACTGCCTTGATGCTAGAAAACTGATTTAGGAATTCAATCTCTTCTTTTAAGAATCCAGGATTGAAATTGTATAGTTCGTTGAATACTAGTTTTTGATTTATTCTCTCTAAAGTCTGGAGTCTGGTATATATCGTGTCAATACCTTCTACAATACCATTATCTATCATTGTTTTGGTAAGCCTTCTTTTGGATAAATTGAACATTCCTGTATGTATGTCTCTGTCAAATACTGACAGAACATTAAAGTGGTCTTTTGTACCACTATACCCTATTATAGTTGCAGGTAGCAAACGCAAGAATTTAAGGGAAGCTCTATTGATGTGCTTTTTATCCAGAACAACTATAGATCTTCCAAAGGTAAGTATTCCATTCATTATCTGATTCGGTATACGTCTATCTAAAACATCACAATCGGACTTGAGCTCTACGGGATAGAATGAAATTGCGTCTATTCTACATTTTTCAGTTCTGGCAACCTCAGTTAGTTGACCTAACCTCATGAGGATTTCAAAATAAGCTTGCGTCTGGTCTGAATTCTGGGGGGTTTTACTATCTTTTGTTCTCTGCAAGATGGCAATTACCAAGTCAAATTGACCAAAGTACCCTTCACTTTTGATCCTGATTTCACTGTCGGGTTTTGTAAATGGTAAATTTCTGTTTTTACTATCAATAATATGTCCTGATTCTATAGAACTTACAAATAGATCTTTTAATTCCAATTCATTCATACATTGTTACAATTTGTCAAGGGTCAATAAATATAGGATAAGATAATATTATTTTGTTGCTGAATCATCATTTCTTGAGTTATATTGATTTAGCTATTTATTCTTCATTTATATTATTAAGAAATCCTTATATTATTCATGATGAATGAATTTCGATACTAACAGGTAGGATTGAAGTGCTAGGTCTGGAGGAGTCGCAACCTACGACGCTATCGGTTCTAAAAAAGGGTTCCTATATATGTATGAACCATCCAGCTTTAAACTTTTTTCTGGTTAAATTCAGTTAAGTCAGTCGCCTAGGAGGTTTGCGAATCAATTCTGACCTTTAGAAACAGTCATAGTAAGGTAAAGCTCATGTCTTAAGAAAAGGTTTATACTTTGAAACGAGATCTGAGAGAGGGAAACTCTTTCCACCAACTATCTTTAATTTGACACACAAATTATTTTTCTTTATATCTATAATATTATAGGTATTTTGAAAGAATCCTCTAAATCTAGAGGAACTGGCAGTTCCTGCATATGCAATCTGAAGGGATCCAAGATTCCACACCCATGGGCGATGTTTATGACCGCATAGAACTAGATCAACGTGGGAATCTAAGCATACCCTCAGAGTGTCTCCCGCATCTAAAATTATAATCTTATCAGTACCAGTATCGGGGATCCCAATCAGATGGTGATGCATAGCGATGATAATTTTCTTTTGTTGTCCTTCAAACTTCTCAATAGCCTTCTCCATCCACAAAAGTTGTCTATATCCAACCTCCCCTTCATCCCTATCGGGTCTCGCAGTATGAAGGGTCATTAGAACTACGTCCCCCATATCGTAGATTTCGCTCGTTGGAAAGAATTTCTTGAACAATAAATATCCCGTGTGTCTGTAATCGTGATTGCCAGGTAGGACAATTAGTTCACTACAATTGAGACGTTGTAATTCTATTCTTGCTAGTTCGAATTGTGGGAGTATTCCTTCATCTGTTATATCGCCCGTTACTATGATGGCATCGGGTTTCATACTATTTACTTCTTGAACTATTTTATCAAATACCAATGCGTCGTAAAGGCTGCCTATGTGGATGTCAGAAATTTGAACTAAAACTGTCAAGTGTACAAAATTTGCTTCAAACGATATATTAAGGATATACTCACCAAGCACAGTCGAATGGAGGTAAAGTGATAGATCTTATTGCAAAAATTCTTCAAATTGAAAAGTTGTCTCTATCAATTTGCATTACACGATAAATGATAATAGTAAATGGAAGCTCGTCAAGAGAGTTACCTATGATTATCGATATTCCTTATAATTAAATGAAATAATTTTAAGAATTTTATTTGGTATAAATAAGAGGAAACGTTATTTTATAAGGCCGTCGGGATTAATTGCCTGCCTGTGGAGGATTCTACTAACTTAGTATTTAGCTCTTTGTTATTACATTATCTCCACTAGGATATCTTTATACAGAGGGGTAAGGATTTATTTTAAAATCCAAGTGAACGTTAATTACTTGGAATAAAATTCTCTTCTCATCAATATAGTCATGAAGGTGGACGCTTTGCTGATGGTAGACTTGAAGGATACGAAGAGTGTTTAATCAGGTTAGGGTTAGATATTTTAAGGATAAATTATAAAAAAGATTAAGTATTTTTCACCTAAACTGTATTAAATTATTATTGATTATCTTCAGTATGAAAAGTGAGGTGTATTGCCAGACTTGTGAAAACAATACGAGGATTTTGTATGAGTTCAAAAAAAGGATGTTTTGTAAGGAATGTCTTGAACTAATCATTTCCACTCGAGTTGCTTCTGGCATTTAATTCCAATTTAGTTAAGATAGTTGCACTATAATATCAAATAAGCAAATCAGTTGTTCTCACGTAATAGCCATAATATTAGGGATAGTGTTCGTTACCTTTTTCACATATGACAATGCATATGCTGCGCGATTTGTGCCTATTCCATTCAATAATATACCCTCAGCTATAATTAAATCCGAAGACAAAGATTATGAATTTACTTCAGATTATTCGGTAGATTTTGGTGGAGAGACACGAATTGAACATGAGGAGGACGCTGTCCTTGCCAGTATTATGAAATTGGATAAGGATGATGATAGCTTGTCTATTGACGTTGAGTGTGAAAGTAACGATATATGCGATGATAGCTTATCTCGTCAAGATGTACGTGTTTACTTAGTTGACAGAGGTATCCAAGACGGGCACATTGCAAGGAATTCTATCCCGGTATTAGAATTGGAGAGGAATGATTGTGGTTCTCAGTCCATAGTAAATTGTGCAAATTTTGATTTTGACATACCAGAAGATATACTGACCAAAAAATACAAGATAGTTGTTGATATGGCTTTTGATGAAGCAGAATGGATATTTATCAATCCAGTTAGGATATTAAACTAAAAAAAATACAAAATTATGGAAGAACTTTCAAGCTCACATCTCTAATTGTAATGGAGCCAGAACCATTATTTCTTATCCAAAAGTATGACTTTGCCTCATACAGGTCTCTATCTACCATCCACGGTTCGGGTGAATTATCGTAAATGTCCATTACTTTATGAAAACCATTTCCATCCATATAGTCAATCTCTCCTATTTGATGCACATTTCCGCCCTCATCTTTAACTGAGTGTCGTAACTTTACTGCTTTCTCATATTGCATTTTCATCGGAACTGAACCAGACCTGTGCTCGTCATGACAGTTATGTGTGGATTCTCTCTTTGAATTCCATCCGTTTTCGTTTATGGCAAATCCATATCCACCAAATCTATTACCATCAAGTGGACTACCGCCTTTACATGTCATACCAGGTTCATTATGCCTTGATCTCATTTTCAAAGAACAGTTGTCATTCGTACCTGCGAAATGTGGTATCAATGTAACAGTAAGTATGGCGTTATAATTATTATAGTGACAATAAATCCTTCTCCTATCTCCAGTAATCGTACAATTACCGTTACCGTCTATCAAACATGGGATGTTACCATTAGCACGTACTTCGACCTTATCATCATCAGGATCAAACCCTCTGAAAATTCTCTTATTACCGTTACTCCACGTTTCAGATATGTTGAACACTACCATTAAAGTAATATCCTGTATCGCATATATTAGTTTGATACTGTTTTCGTTTCCTAGACGTTCGAGAGCATATTTCCACCCTGTGAATATGCCTGAATATTAAATCAGAACACTAGTTTCAAATTAAACTACTTTCGTGATAAGAACATGAAATTCCGCATAGAAACTTTTGTAAACGTAGAGATTTTGTAGAAATTAAAGGTTACATAGATTAGGAAAACTTAAGAATATAGGAATTGTTAGGCAAATGATGAAAAAAATTTTTTTATCAAATAAAGCTGTTTGTTTGACATTAGTTCTGTCAATTATGCTTGCGTACTCTGGCCTCTCACACGCTACAGCTGAGTCGGGAATTGGAAAGACGTCTTCAAGGTCATTGTAACATTGTATGGAATATCTAAATCAACAAAAGACATTGTCACATTGGTTAATGTAGGGGACCAGCTGAAGCTAAAATTGTTCAATGAAAAAAATCCTGAATCACAAGGACTCAACAAAGTAAGTTATACAATAACATTCCCCAATTTAGCTGTTAATGATGGAGAACCTTACAAAGTATGTATCATGAGTACAGATAATTTTAAGCTCAAGTGCGAAAATGGTAAAAATTCTCCTCTAGATAGACCAGAATTTGTAGACATTAACGTGGCTGGAAAAAGCTCTGAAAAAGGCTAACGATTTTTTGCTTAGAATTTTACTCTTTTAAGGAATTTGAATTACAGCGCGTTTTTATCAAAAATAATTCAAATGGGTTCATCGGGATTAGTGTCCTGCATGCAATGGGGTTCTACTCCTTGGTATTTAGCTTTTTGGTTTCAGTAACTTTTCTGAAATTAGGTCTCATACATAGTCATATACAAAGGTTATATGTCGTATAAAATTTAAAATCTACAAATACATTCTTTTTGCAATCATTACAAAAAAAATTTTGGTGTAATTGAGTTTTTAGTTCAACCTAGAGTATCCTTTGCGGCATTCAAATGCATCAGAGCCCCATTCGTATCCCCAGCCGAAAAAGCCTTCATTCCTTCATCAAAATGCATCTTAGCCTGATCAGATTCTCCAGATATGGCTTGTTGTGCAGCGGTCAAATGAGTTGAAGCTGCATCTTTGTTTCCGCTTTCCAAAGCTTTAATGGCCTCTTCCAGATGCATCTTTGCGGAACCTGCAGAAGTATTTGAAGCTGTCATGTTATTTGGCGCAGTTATGTTCTGTGCTTTGATCGAAGTGAATCCTGCGAATGTGTACCCGAGAACTACTCCCACAATTAAAGCAAGTGTTGTTACTGTATTAGTTGAGAATTTCATTTAAGTTTGTAAGAATATTATGCTTCTTAAGTGTTAGATACCTTGGTTAATTCAAGTTCTTTTTTCCACCTTCGATCTCGGTCTTGGTTTTTCAAATTATCTAGTTTTATCTCTCTTCTCAATCTTATTGAGGGCAAGTTTCTCGACTTTTTTGAATCTCTCAATTTGGACGTCGGGATGGGAATCGTTAACATTTCGGAACCATTTTAATTATTGGTTTGGGTTTACTCCAACAAATCAGATTCTACAATTGTTTTTGTTTAATACTTCGTTCAGTAAGGAATCACCTTCATTCTAAAGAACAAAATTCATTAACTAGGTGTTACTATCAGCATTTTTATAATGTTTGCCATAACCATACCTGTCATCTTAATTATTGTAATGGTTTTATTGAGTATGCCTTTTCAAACTACGCAAGGGTCATTAGAAATAAATCGGTCTTTAGTAACCAATGAGGATCCACTATATAAAAATGGAACTAACAATGACACACATATCATAATTAATGAACTGAGAAAATCAAGGAGTATACTAGAGGAATCTGCTCCACGTCAAGTTGTTCTATCAATTGTATCTTTTTTTGTAGCCATGGCCTTTACTATATTTGCAATACAATTGGCCTTTAGACCCCAAAAAACAGAAATTAAATATTTCACCATGGCCATTTTATCACTAATAATTCCTGTAACAGTCTTGCTTATCACGTTCGTAGGGAGTAATGTACTGGGAATTCAAACATTTGGTTTAATCTCTAAGAATGTATGGTTATTTGCATCGCTGATGCTTCTAGTCCCTATTTTCACATTAATTATTCTTATGATTTTGCATCGGATAACTAGGGAACAATCTAAATGAGATGGGGTGTGGTTAATCGCTCAGTCGGTGAATCCACGGTTAGTAGATTAATTGTATTTCTTTCAATAAGGAAGATACTTTTTATCATCTAATACTTAATCCTGCTGTAGTTTGTAAGTAACATAATAATTATAGTATGTTATCTAAAAATGAATATTGATGCTAATATTTGGTATCAAATTTAAACGTCTTGACGTCGCGATTAGTGCCCTTCATGTAATAGGGTTCTACTCCTTGGTATTTAGCTTTTCTAATTCTTGTAAATACCTAGTGTCTACCACTATAGGGTAGAGGATATTTGTTACATATCATACTGTTCACTGAATTTCTATTTTTTACCGTTCTAATTAGACAGATACTTTGTGGAAGAAACACAAATGAGAATAGTATTTCTAGTAAGATGTCCTAGGTGTATGTGCATGTGAGGCGCAATCATCTATCATACTTCTTCAAAAGAAAGGAATCATCAAAAAAGAGATAAAAGAATTCAAAATTATTGAACTAATAGAAAGTTTATTTCATCAAAGTGCTACCATAGGAAGGTACTAAAATTTACCGGTGTGAACACGGTTTACGGGTCATTTTTAGCTTCCAAATCCAATTCTTATTTTTGACTTATTTTTTAACCAAGGTTTGGTATCGACATTTTCATAACTCTTCTTCTTAATAGTATCGCTAGCCCTATTGAAACAATTGAAAATACCGCAGCAGTAAGGAAAATCATATTGAATGATATCAATGACGGAAATGATTGTGTAAATCCACTGACATTTAATGGGGATTGGTGTGTTTGCATATACATCCCTGCAAGAGCTGGACCTATTGAACTTCCTACAATTCTCATAAGCATAGTTGTGCCAAGAGATATCCCTGTAAACTGTTTCGGTGTGGTAAGCATAATAACATTCATGGCTCCAACGCTAGTCAACGATAGTCCAATAGAGAGAATTGCAAGGTTTGCTGATATTAAAAATTCACTTGAATGGAATATCAATAAACCAATGAAGCTGATAGCAGTAATTACAGAACCAGCTATCATTGGTTTTAGTGATCCTAACTTCGATATTATGAAGCCTGAAGAAGCTCCAAAAAATAAAAGTACTACAGCAAATGGTAGTTGCACATCGCCAGTTCTAATAGCATCTTCTCCAAAACCGAGAGGCTGAGGATCTCTTACTAAGATGGGTATAGTTTGGAAAACCATGAACATGGACAAGCCAACAATCATGATTATCAAATTTGCAGGCAAAATAGCCTTATTTAGCATCAAGCTAAGATCAATTAATGGATATTTTGCACGTCTTTCTATCATTATGAATAGTATAAATGAAATTATTCCTGTTACAAGAAAAGATACAACTTCCAGAGGTAAATATGAAGCATTGCCGTTACTACTATTTGCCAAATTACCTGTCTCCATATAGGTTAAGACTAATAGAAACGAAGTAACTGTAAGAGCTAACGTTATTGCACCCTTGATGTCGATTTGGGTTCCAGATGATTTACTGCTAACATTGCCGCTTGTTTTACTACCAATTCCTACTTTCTGGATAGACCGTCCTTCTTCTTGTTGAGTTCTGCTTTCTTCATCTACTTTAATAAAACGTCGTATTACCGCCAAAAGAGTAATTGCAATGGGTATTATTGTAAAAAATGTAGTTTGCCATCCATAGCCTTGAATTATAGTGCCTCCAAATAACAACCCCATTACTGCCCCGGATGCAAACATGGAAGTGATCACACCTTGACCTATGGATATTTTCTCTCTGGGAAATTGGTCTCTTACTATACCAAACGCGATTGGGAACATTGACAAGCCTATTCCTTGTATTGCCCTAGCGATTAACATGAAAACTATATTTGTTGCAAGTCCTGCAGTAAAAACGCCTACCACATAAATTACCATTATAATAAGCAATATTTTCTTCTTTCCATAATGATCTGATAATTTACCTGCAATAGGAGTCATAACCGCACCTGAAATTAAGTATGCTGTAAGAATCCAAGACGACATACTATAAGATACGTCAAAGTATTTGATAAGGTCTGGAATTGCTGGTATTAACATTGTTTCCGCATACATTACCATGGTAGCGACACAGCTTAGAATTGCAAGAGTTTTCCATGCACTGGCAGGAATCTTTACAGATGGGGAAATTCGTTGTTGATGATATACAGAAGAAGGAATGTTACTGTTCTTATCCTCATTATTTTTTTGAGATGCCCATTCCATTTTTTAATTACGTTACTCCTATAAAGTTGACTTTCTTCTTTTTGAGATTCTTGTTGGAGGCAGTTATTGATGTGTCAGCAGCAGAATTAGGAGTATCACTAATGTCACAACCAACATTAAAATGGATATTCAGGTTCTCACAGATCTTTTCCAAAGAGTCGCGCATAATTGTAATGTGCTTTTCAGAAATGTCTTTTACCGCTATTTTCCTTATTTTTAATGCACATTCAATCATTTGATCCCATAGGGCATCAGCTTTCTCTGTACGATATATCCTATTGTTTCGCCTATCAGCTTGGTCCACTTGCCTCACTACTAAGCCTTCTTTTTCCATTTTATCGATAATTGGGATAAGAGTTGCAGCTTCTAGCCCAAGTCTATTAGCAATTTCCTTTTGGGTAATACCATCTTGCATAGACAACATTACAAAGACTTTCCATTGACCAAAAGTTACTCCTACTTTTTCACGTAATTCAGAATCAAGAGCCTTGACGAATACCTTTGCTGTTCGATTAACTATAAACCCGATACTATTTTGAAAGTCGTAAGACTGCATTGAAAAGGCCTCCTAATCATTAGTATACTAATTATAAGTATATAAATCTTTAGCGCGTATCTGATTTTACTCTCATTCAGAAAGAAGTCTGAGCGGATGCTAGTACAAATAACTGCAATTTACTTATAGTGGCTCGCAATATATGATAGTGTATGATACTTTCGGATGAGCACATAATTCGATGTAGCGAATGTGGAAGAAACTTAATAGTTAAAGATACTGTAAATAATGGGATCGCATTCCTCAGCCACCTAAAGTTAGATCATGGAATCACTTACTTTCCTCAACGTATGACTATGACTAAGACGAAAGGTAAAATCAATACTCGACAAGAATTACAATAATCCCATACTTATCTTCAATATACGAAGGTCTGTTAAATTTCGTAGATTTACCGTCAACTCTAATGAGGTTGACTAAATGTTCTCAAAAGCAACACTTTGAATATATCAGATTCTGATTTAATCGAAAGAATTGCTAGATTCTAATACAGTTAATAACTTGATCACTTATACAATATTACATTATTAATTAAAGTCAGTATTTACGGATACACAATTCTGCGACTAGAGATAATTTTCAGTGACTAGAATACGCTACATTATATAAGGCATCATAGTATAGTACCTTGAATTACTTGAAACAGAATAGTTTCCCAATGAGGGAATGGCATGTTAAACATATGGAACAGACACTCGTTAGATTCGTAAAAGGATTATCTGAAAATGCAACACGGTGGGAAATAAGACTGAATAACAAGTATGGGAAAATAGGCAGAGTACATAAAAGGATTGAATATGATGTAAAGCACGGTGTTACGAACAAAGAGGTCTTTACATTTTTGCAATTAATTAGAACTGAGTCGTCTTATCATGATGTCCGGTCTTGTGAAGGTTCTATGAAAAGATTGGATGAAATACAATCATATTATAGCCAACAACCACAGTTATTCAATAATTGGAATTATACTGTTACCAGATAATAAATCATTTGACATGTTCAAATGTCAGGATTGAAGTCGAGTAGCGTACTTATTTTTCGAACGTCACGTGTATTGACCTGTTACAACAGATTGTATATCGGTGGTGATAATCTAACTTCTAAAGCACTCAATATGTTATCTATACAACTATTTGTAATAAGTGAGGGGATCGTTACCTTTGTTTCTGTAGGCAGTAAACAATTTATGGATTCTAAAATTGCAATTCGCTTTCCTATATCACTCTCGTCCCGACACTTATCAGCTAAGCCAATTATATATCTAGTATTTGGTATCATTGTAATCATTGTATTATGGATGTCACAGGCTTAAGAATGTTTAGATACATTCCATCCTTATACAAATTATTTCCATAATTGAGTACTTGTAAAGTAATTGTTTACTGTAGCATCGTCATCTGGCTTCATCATTATGTCAATTATAAACACAAAGGATGATATAGTATGATGTGTATTAATTTATTGTTTATAATTAAATTTCAGGTGTATAAATTTGAAGATATTGATGATTTCAACAGAGTACCCGCCTATGCAAGGTGGCGTTGGACGCTACTGCAAGAAGTTAGTTGATTCGTTGAGAAGTGAAGGTGTTCGGGTATTTGTAGTATGCAATGAAGATGGGAACGGAGATTATAATGGCATTTCACCAAATAATCCAGATAATTCTAAAGTCCTCTTAAAAATAGTTAAAGAGATTGAACCAGACGTGGTCCATGTACAGTATGAGCATGGACTGTATGGAATACATTTAGACCCAATAAATCCTACAAGAACACATACAAATATAGAATTTTTTTACGATAAATGCAAAGTTCCATTAGTTACTACTTTCCATTCTGCTTACACTTTTACTCAGTGGATGAGACTTGTTGTTCCTTTAAATAATAGAATATTTGGACGTTTGGGAACTTTCCTTAGGATGGCGTACGACTATTGGACACATCTAATAAATTATGGTTCATTTAATTCGCTAAATAAGCGAAAAATAGGCATCAATAAATCGGGAGTCGTCTTTTCTAAATATTTAGCTAATATTATTCCAGGAAGTAATCTAATATATCATGGCGCAGAACCCAGCATTTCACCTCCTCTAGACAGAAAGGAAGTAAGAAAGTCGTTTTTACTCCCTGACGATAAGAAGGTCGCCTTAGCCATAGGATTTATGACTGCAACTAAGGGATGGGATGTAATTGAAAAGATGGAGATACCAAACGACTGGAAAGTTGTAATAAACACGTCAAGAAACCATTACGGAAGGGAAAGACTAAATGATAAATTTGAAAATAAAGGTGTGATCAACCTGAACAGGGGATTTCTTAGTGAGACGGAGTTGTCATTGCTCTTCTATTGTGCCGATGCTCTTATCCTCCCTTACAAGGTAGCTTCTGGTTCAGGTGTCATGCACGATGGATTAGCTCATGGACTTCCTTTCATTTCAAGCAAGATAGAATTTTTCAAGGAGTTTTCCGATATGGAGCTGGGTATTTCAGTAGACCGTAATCCAGTTGAATTCTCAAAAGCCCTTCTAAAACTCGAAGTGGATTATAAGAGATACAAAGATGCGGTCGTAAACTTTAGAAAGGATCTCCTCTGGAAAGAAGTTGCCAAAAAACATATCTTGCTCTATAATTCGATTATTGACCGTCCTACTACTCCTCTCCTAAGAAAAATCATTAGTTAGTTTTAGTCGATTCTTTGAAGAAGATTTATAGCATAGTAGAACTTCCTAAATAGGATTTCAGAACCTAATGCTCCAATAAGAGTGGGTGAAGGATACTCCCATTTTAGTTCCTGATGAATCTAATTGGTAGGATCAAAGCCGAACGACCTTTAATATACTCTAGAATATTATTTTTGGTCTTAGAGTAAGAACCTTCTCCCCTAACAGTATACAGTATCATGGACATTTTCAGCTTTATCTAATGATACCTAATAATACTAAAGACTTTAAGACCTTTTCAATGGGAAGTTGCCATTTGTCACGACACATTTCAGTTTCACACACCATTTATGAAAGGAGGGCCTTTATGCCTAGGATTTGGAAATTTACGTGACAAGGTTGTTGATAAACTGATAGACCTTAGGAAAAAATATTCCGATTTTGTAATTAACAGTGAAAAACAACTATATCTCTGATGAAAGGAAATTGGGGCGGCAAAGGCACAACTCCAATTCAATGTCCATCTCGGGCCATACTTTATTTGGACCATATGGGAAGAGTTAAACAAAACCTTGTTGTATAGGTAGTACTGATAACAAGGCCTTACAGCCAATTTGTGAAGACTACGGTCTTGGTTGGTATTCTGTCTTGGTGGCAAATGGCATTTCAGGTCCATAGTAATACTCATCACATAGCAATCGCTTTATTGCGGATGCTAAATACCAATATATCGAGCGGAAGTTGTTACTAATAATAGAATAGGTAAGTAGAAAATAGAAATACATTGAACGCAGGAGACTATGAATTCTGAACATAAGTTAGATTTTCGAATTTGAAGATGACTTTAATTAATTTTAGGAGTAGTTTGATTCATCCAACAGTCGAAACATACTTCAAAATCTAGCTGATATACCTCAATTTTATTATTATTGCATATTTGACATAATTTTTCCATTTAAGGAATCCACAATACATAGCTATAATAATTTATCATTTTAATCACATGAGGCGTTATAAATATCAAGTTTCGCTTTTGTGACTAATATGTTGAAATTAATGCAATTAATAACACATTTGATACTTGATTTAATACTATTTCTTTTGTAAATATCAATTTGTACAAGCTTCTTACTATTTTTAATTATTGCCCAGAACCAAGAATTAGTATTATCATTAGAAATGGAATTGACACTCTTATGGCCAAGGTTTTTATGGAATGATCTGATAACAATTATCGATTATTATGAGAAGAGGAGTCGAAATGATGCCTAGGTCAACAGCTGCTAAGAATGGTCAAGAGCGTGTCACTACAAACAGAGATAATGTTAGACACTTGGAATATTTTAACAATGGTCAGTGGCGGCACAGTGACAAATGTAGCAAGTTTACAAACAAAGAGTGTAGGTTCAAGAGCCCTAACAGTTCTTATTGACTAGTATCATTGTTTAGGTAATCTTCATAGTTGACCAACTGGGATAAAAAATAATCAGACGTCTAATTAGGTAATTTGATTCTTGTTAGTTTTTGCCTGATGATAAAAGAGCAAAGAACATAGTATAATCGACATGATTAATTCAGCTGTGTGCATTCATTAGTTATATTAAACAGCAACATCAGACGAAATCCACCCTACTAATCGATTATTAGAATTACAGCAGATAAGTTACCATTTTATAAATACGCTCGGCAGAACAATGCATTCTTATAAGTGTCAAAGTATAAATGAAACAGTGGATAAAAGTGGATAAAACTGAATTGGTTGTTAACATTTATCCAGATATGGAAACTGACTTTAGAGTAAGATACAGCAATTACCTAAGGAGCATGAAACAAAGAATCTATGACACTTATCTAGGATACAACGAGTTGGAGGATGAAAGAAAATTTGTTAACCAGCAAGCTATGAAGACTCCAGGCCGTAGAGGTGAAATTATTAAGAGTGAAGAGATAGATAAAGAATTTTCTAGGAGGTATAGCGAGCACCAAAAAAGTAGTGAATTATTGTGAAGCAATGTGCATACACCTCAATTCAACATATAGGTAATGAAAAAATTATTTTTGTTTACTTTATGTTAACGATCTGCAAAAATTGATTTATAAAATCAAAATATTAAAAAAGTACATAAAAAATGGCTGATGGGCTTACTCGATTAGGTCTTCACACCAACCATTAATGAAGTTATGATATCTGCCTCTGATAATATATGATATTTTTCATACGTGCAATCAGAATAAGGTATTACTAGAAATTAGACTCTTCAAAACATTTATCGCAATATTTTTCGATTAATGTTATCCCATCCATGTCATAACTTGCTATCTTTGTAGGCATTCCTTGACACATGACACACTCACCACCCATTATTTCCTTTACAAATTCTCTTTTGATGGATTGTGATAAGTCTGGATCATCTAATTTTTTCTTTAGAAATTGTAATTTATCATCCGGAATAACAATTGGCGTTACTTTTGGTTTTGGTTTTTCCATTTTAACTATACTCCAACCTGACCAAATTGCTTACATCTGCATGTTTTACATCTTGAGGTATAATCCTGATCACTGAAGGTGAAATGATCGTTTCTACTGTGCGCACAGGTACAAATAACATTACAATTATAATTTACAACGGTTACTATTAAAACAGGTCTGGTTGAGATTTTTCGAGGGCAATAGGTTTACTAAAGTCGAAGTTGTGCAATCCAGATCTTATTGATCTATCTATGCATGGTATATTATTCTCCATAAAACTTGACCATAAAATCTCGCATGTTCGACATTTAAATTCTCCTGGCGCCCCTGCTGCTTTTATTATTCTTCGCATACTGAAGTTATGGAACATATAGATATAATTATCCTTGCTTTTCTTTCCGAGTTCAAAATGATTGGTAATGTTACGCTTACTTGACAGGACTCGATGCATTGGTACCCACGACGCTATCGGTTTTAAAAATGGATTCTGAGTATAACCATGGTCAGCTAAGCTTTAAAGACTTCTTTAATTAAGGAAATTGAGTCACAACATGTTTTTATCAAAAATAATTCGAACGCGTTCATCGGGATTAGAGCTCTGCGTGTAGTAGGGTTCTGTTACATAGTATTTAGCTTTTTGGCCTTACTAATATTGGTGCATTAGTCTTGTTAGATACGGCTAAAGTTTTCCCTAATTGACAGTCGAAAATAAAGGAAGGTAAGGAAATAAAAATATATTTTGATTGCTGATTTGCCTTTTAGCATAGTCAAATTAATCTTTATATGCGATTAATTATTCACTTCCTTCATGCAATCCAACAAAACACTACATTTAGCAATATTAGCCAGTGCACTGTTATCGTTGCTACTCGTTTCAACTACCTACGGGAATTTAACCTATTCGCAA
>Ga0209157_1002207_pt1 | contig 15689 bp, 14 predicted proteins | sample GraSoiAngelo_135_FD_185892 | JGI IMG/M metagenome (GOLD analysis project Ga0209157, IMG submission 185892) | Grasslands soil microbial communities from the Angelo Coastal Reserve, California, USA - 14_0929_05_40cm (SPAdes) (version 2) | ecosystem: Environmental > Terrestrial > Soil > Grasslands ...
GCTGAATGGCGCCGACACGCCGATTCTCGGACTCAATTTGGGCCGCGTCGGATTCCTGACGACGGCGGCCCCGGACACACTCGACTGGGTGCTCGATTCGATTGTCCGCCACGCCTACACGACCGAGTCACGGCTGGCGCTGCAATCGACGATCACCGGGAAGGGCGCCAAGGGAGGTCGGGTCGAGCCCCTCGTCCTGAACGACGTCGTCGTCCACAAGGGCGGCGTGGCGCGGGTCGTACGGCTCAAGGTCTCGGTCGATGGCGAGGAGGTGGCGCAGTACTCGGCGGACGGCATCATCGTCAGTACGCCGACCGGGTCGACCGCCTATTCCATGTCGGCCGGCGGACCGATCGTCGTGCCGACCGTCGATGCTATCGTCGTGACGGCCATCTGCCCGCACACCCTGGCGGTGCGACCGCTCGTCCTGCCCGCCACAGCGGTGGTGACGGTTCAACCGATTCCGCCGTGGACCGATGAGGTGCTGGTCTCGTTTGACGGCCAGGTCGGGACGCCCATTCAGCCCGGTGAGCGCCTCGAGGTGCGCCGCGCGGCTCGGCCGATTCATCTGATTCGGCTTGGCCCTGAAGGCTTCTTCAAGCGGCTCAGGAAGAAGCTGCATTGGGGCGATTTGAGCGACAGGACTCGGAAATAGTGCTCACAGAGCTTCGCGTCCGCGATCTCGCCGTCATTGCCGATGTCACCCTGCCTTTCCAGCCTGGCCTCAATGTCCTGACCGGCGAAACCGGCGCCGGCAAATCGATGGTCGTCGACGCCCTCGCGCTGCTGCTCGGCGAGCGCGCCTCCGCCGACATCGTGCGACCCGGCGCGGAGAAGACCATCGTCGAGGGCGCATTCGAATTCGGGACGGCGGTGCACCGGCACCTGCTCTCCCCCTTCGCTGCATTGGGCGTCGAGCTCGAAGAGGGACGACTGGTCTTGAAGCGCGAAGTGCTGCGCGAAGGCAAATCCCGTGCCTGGGTCAATGGCTCGCCGGTAACGATCGGCGTGCTCAGCGAGATCGGCGGCCTGCTCGTGGACCTGCATGGCCAGCATGAGACGCAGTCGCTGCTCCGTCCCGACGCGCAGCGCGACATGCTGGACGCCTACGCGGACGCCGATGTCGAGCGTGTCGCCGTCCGGGATGCTCACTTGCGACTCAAGGATCTGAGCCAACTAGAAGCCGAGCTCACGAATCGTCAGGCGGAAGTGCGCAAGAAGGCGGATTACCTCCGCCATGTTCTGCAGGAAATCGAGCGCGCCAGGCCGAAACTCGGCGAAGATGAAGCGCTCGACGTCGAGGCGAAGCGGTTGGCGCACGCCGAGGAGCTCGGCCGGCTCGCGCGCGAGCTCGAGGAAGCGGTCGACGCGGCCGGGCTCACCAAGGCGCAGCGGATCCTGGCGAGTCTGCTGCGCGTCGATCCATCGCTGGGCAAGTGGCAGGAGCTGCTCGACGCCGCGTTCGCGAGCGCCGCCGAGCTAGCGCAGGCGGCGCGGGCGTACGCGAGTGACATCGAGGCCGATCCCGAGCGTCTGAGCGCCGTCGAGCAGCGGCGCGATCTCTTGTTCCGGCTGCAGCAAAAGCACGGTCCGACCATCGCGGATGTCCTGGCTGCTCGGGACACCGCCGCCCGCGAGCTCGAGCTGTTGGACACCGCCGATCTGGACCTGCGCACCATCGCGACCGATCGCGAGACAGCGGCAGCAGAGCTCCAACGGGCGACGGAGGCCCTCACCGCGAAACGCACGGCTGGTGCAAAGAAGCTAGCACGTGCTGTCAACAAGCTTCTGCCCGCGCTCGGTATGCAGGGCGGGAAGTTTTTCACCGAGTTGTTACGACGCACGACGCACGACGCACGAGGCGGAGAGGACGTCGTCTTCACTGTCAAGCTGAACGAGGGTCTTGAGGCGAGGCCGCTCGCGAGGGTTGCGTCCGGCGGCGAGCTGTCACGTCTCATGCTGGCGCTGAAGGTGGTGCTCGCAACGCACGACGTCGTGCCGACACTCGTGTTCGATGAAGTCGATCAGGGCATCGGCGGCGAGGTCGGCGGCCGAGTCGGAGAAGCGCTGGTGGATGTGTCGCGCGAGGGCCGGCAGGCGCTCGTCATCACGCACCTGCCACAGATCGCTGTGCACGCCGATCAGCACCTGGTCGTGGCCAAGGGAAAGAAGGGTGGCATTGCGACGAGCGATGTGCAGGTCGCACAAGGCGAGTCGAGGGTAAAGGAGATCGCGCGAATGCTCGGCGACGCCGACATGGCGACTGCGCGCCGTCACGCCGTCGAGCTGCTCAGAACGGCCAGCGCGATGTCCGCATCACAATCCGAAACACCGTCGCCACCGGCACGAGTCCACCCGCCGCATTGACGGTTTGCTCGAACGAAAAGCTGCCTTCGACATCTGATCCGAGATAGGTCACCGCAACGCCCAATCGCGTGCGGCGCACGCCCGTAGCGGCGTCCAACACGTTCGCGCTCACCGGCGCACCGAGTCGCGTGGCGACGTCGATCGAGTCCTGTGCCGAGCGATACGTGTAGTGATCACGCTGCTGGGTCCAATAGCCCACCGTGACGCCGACGCCGAAATGTTTGGCGAGGCGCAGCATCGGGGCGACGTCGACCGCCGCATAGTCCCCGGGATCCCAGGCGAGCGTGGCGAGCGCCGCATGGGGAATCAGCAACGTGGACTGTGGACCGATGCGGCGGGAGCGCGTGCCCGGTTGTTGGCGGCCGAGTCGCACCATGCCATTCAGCCACAGCCGGTCGAACAGCGTCAGCTCCTGCGCCACTTGGAGCTCGAGGTCGGTCTGGTGGTCGCCCGTAGACAGGTCGAAGAGGTTATTCGGTGAGTCCTGGTGCCCCGTCGGCAACCGCAGCACCACCGCACCGCTCAGCGCGAAGATGTGCGTCTCCAGCAGCCGGTACTTCGCCTGCAGCTCGATGTCGCCGGCGAAGTAGCGCAGCCGCCGGCTTGTGTTGACGATCGGATCGAACGCGTAGGTCGTGTCCTGCAACAGGGAGTCGAGCGCCTGGGCTGCACTGTCAGGCGCCGCGCTGTCGAGCGGGAACGTCGCGTGCGTGTTCACCCGCACGAGGGGCACGTAGACGCCCACCGCCAGGCGATTGGTCACGCCGAAGTCGGCGGCAAGGGGAGTCACACGCTGCTCCGCGCGCACCAGCACGGGTGACGCGTTGTACCGGCACACGAATACTCCAGCCACCCGCGTGCAACCGAATCGCGGATGCATCTCTCGAAACAGCTCTTCGCCCACCGGTTCATCGCCCGTCGCGGTGAACACGCGATCCCATGTCGTGATCACGGGCTCGAATGTGACGCGCAGTGTCCCGGCGCGCGGGGTATCGGTGCGGGGCACCGCCTGGGCGCGCGTTGTTGCAGGCACGAGTACAACGAATACCGTAAGCAGAAGCGGCAACGGAATCGCCGTTGCCGCCCGTTGCCGCCCGTTACCGCCCATTCCCGCCCATTAACAGCTATTACCGCGCATGCAGCTCCGAGTTCAGGGAATCGCGGGAATCGCTGTGCCGTACTTCGAATTGATCAGGATCCGCAGCGTGTCCGCGAGGAGGCGGTGGCTGCTGGAACTGGGGTGCACGCCATCGAGCGAGAACGCCCGGCCGAACGGCCGCCTGACAGCAACCGTGTCCCCTGCATTTCCTTGGGGGAAATACGGGAACTGGCGGACCTGGGCGGTGTCGGTCGAGAGCGCCGCGAATTTGACGTTGGGATCGAGGTATGCCCAGCCGCGCGCGGTCGCCTGGGCCGAGATGTACGCGTTGTACGCGGTCACGGCACCAACCAATTTGATCAGCTCCTTGGGCACGATGACTGCGGCCACGGTATCGGCGCAGTCGAGATTGCGAGCTGCACCTGCCTGTGCGGCCCCGAGGAGCGTGGCGCCGTATAGGAACGGCACCAAAACCGAGTCTCCACGGGCACCTGGGATCATTGTGGCGATCGGAGCGCAGTTGTTGCTCACCGTAAACGTGGGCGGGAACGCGGCACCGGGGACCAAACCGTTCTTGATCGCCCAGTACGTGGCGCCGCGGCTGAAGTACGGGATCCCGGCGACGTTGCCGACGCCAATCAGCACGACTCCCTGTGGCTTTGCGGCATCAATGGTGTCGAGCAGCGCGCCGTAGCGCGCCTGGAAATTCGCGACCGACGTGATCTTCGTGCTATCGCCCGCATTCGTAGAGTTTGTCGCGGCGTCCCGCACATCGTTATTCCCGATCCAGATCGAGACGAACGTCGGCTGCGCGCGCCGCAGCATCTGCACCTGCGTGAGCCCGCCAAGGATGAACTGCGTCAGGGTGTTCGCGTTCGATGCCGTGTCGAGATTGTTGTACAGATCGAGAACCTCAGCCCCGGGCACGGCGGTGTTGCTAATGAATGGCGGCGGCTCCGATGGAATACGACGCAGATAGCACGAGGTCCCCGTGCTGGGCGGAAAGCCCGGCGGCGTCAGTCGGGCTTGTGTAAAGATATTCGTGAGCGGCGGCGGGCAACCTGGGTTCGTCAGCGACGGCACGAAGAACGGCGAGCGCATCGCACGCGCGAGCAGCACGGCGTACGAACGCTGTTGCGTGCTGTCGTTGATCCCGGCCGACTGGAGGCCCGCGGTGATCGAGTTGCCCATCGCGACGTAGCGGTCGAACAGTGGATCGACCGGGATGTTGGCGAATGGTCGGTTCAGCTTGTCGTTGTTGCACGCGGCGGCAGCCAGCGCGAGTCCGAGGAGTGCGGCCGAGAATCGCTGGGTCCGAATCATGAGCCCGAGGCCCTCAGAAGGAGACGGAAACCCCGGCCCCGAACAGATGGGCCGAGAACTCGTAGAGACCGGTGTTGCCCTGGGCGATGTTCACCGTGCCCCGCCGGTCGTTCTGGCGAATGTACTGGTAGGCGAGGTCGGCGTGCCAGTGCGGATTCAATGCGATGCCCGCGCCAATCGTGAACTCGTTGCGCGCGCCCTCGGGCAAGAGCGGCGTCACGAACTGGGCCGGGGACGCGCCAGTGTGATAGAGGTAGCCGCCACGCAGCTGCACCTTGCTGTTGTACTGATACTCCGCCCCGAAGCGGAACCCGTGCGTGTCTTTGTTCTGCGGGCGCAGCGCCAGGTCGGGCGTGCCCGCGTTCGCGAAATCGATGTTGACGGCTTGGAACCAGCCCCAGACCACATAGTGGTAATCGGCCATGAATGTCCAGGCACTGTCGGCCTTGTACGCAAAGCCGATCGAGCCCTGCGGCGGCATGATGATGGACGTGGAAACGCCGCCGTTCGCAAGCGGGCCGCCGCTGGCAAATTCCGGCGCGAGCACTGCATCGACCGGCGTCCCGGCCGGTAGGCATGCCGGGCACGTTCCAATCGTGTCTGGAACCACGAGTCCGGTCGGGACCTGAGTAAAAGTCGCGTCACCGTCGTAATCGATCTTCTTCCGTGTGAGCCAATGCCCGCCGATGCTCAGCTTGTCGGTCACCTGCCAGATGCCGCCAAAGTTGACTGCGAATCCGGTCCCGTTGGCGTCGAGCACACCGTCGGCGAAGTCCGTGCCGGTCGGCACACCAAGCATGGCGAACGTCGTCCCGATGGGCAGACCCGCCCCGATGCGGAGTGCGTCGGGGACCAGTTGTGTCGATAGATCCGCCCGCTGCCGCAACTTGAGATGGCTCGTGATATAGGCGACGCCGATCCCGAATTTCAGCTTGGACGTGATCTGATACCCGATCGTCGGCTGGATATAGATCGACCGCACGTTCGTGTTATAGCCGAGGAAGCGTCCCGAGAAGTCGTTCGCATCCCACTTCGTTTCGAGTCCGTACGGCGCGTATAACCCGACGCCGGCCGTGAGTTTGGGGCTGAAGGCGTGCGTGACGTAGATGTTGGGCACGGGGATCAGGGGGTTCTTGAGGTCGCTGCGAGTACCGAGGAAGTCGTCGGTGAAGCTGCCTTGTGCGCCGATCAGGGTGACGCCGGCGCTGACGTGCGTCCCCGACAGCCCGGCCAGTCCCGCGGGACTAAAGAAGATTGCGGACCCGTCGGCACACGGCAGCGCCGCACTGACGCCGGCCCGCCCCATGGTGCAGGTGTTATGCTCGTAAACACCGAACCCCTGCCCAACCAGCGGATTAGGGGACGCGGCGACAAGCGCAGACGCTCCGGCGAGCAACACCAACGCAAACCGCCGCATACGTGTTCTCCGCAAGCAGAATTGGAGTGAGATGGTCAACGGGGCCGCGATACGGTAGCATTGGCCTCAAATCTTGTCAACGCGATGTCACGACCAGCGATAGACCTGTTTCACAAAACATTTGGGACAATCCCTAGGTCCGTGGCGTCGGCACCGGGTCGTGTCAACCTCATTGGTGAACACACCGACTACAACGGCGGACCGGTGCTGCCGATTGCCATCGCGCAGCGCACGAACGCGGCGGTGGGTCCCGGTCAGGACGGCGACGCCGGCGTGCTCGAAGCGATTTCGACGCGTGACAACACGCTCGTGCGTGTGAAATGGCAAGAAGAGCTTCCGTTGGGGTGGATCGCGTACGTCGCTGGTGTGTTGCGTGAGCTATGGGCGCTCGATGCGTTGGCGCCCCTCGCCGACAGGCCGGTGCGTGTTGCCGTCGCGTCCGAGGTGCCGGTAGGGGCGGGCCTCGCGTCGTCGGCCGCCCTTTCCGTCGCCGTGGCGAAGGCCCTCGCCCCCGCGCTCACGCCGCGTCAGATCGCCGGCGTGGCGTTCCGCGCCGAGCACGACCATGTCGGCGTGCGCTGCGGCGTGATGGATCAGACGATCTCGGCCCTGGGCAAGAAGGATCACGCCCTCCTGTTTGAGTGCGCGTCGCTCGAGGCCAAGCAGATCCCGTTCAACGCGCGGCTGTTGCTGGTGGACACCGGCGTGCGCCACAATCTCTCGGCGGGTGGGCTCAATCAGCGGCGGGCGGAGTGTGAGGAAGCGGTGAAACGATTGAAAGTCGAGTTGCCGGAGCTTGTGTGGCTGGCGAGTTGGCCGACGCAATGGCTGGCGCGGCTCAAGCGCGCGCTGCGCGAGCCGCTGCGCTCGCGCGCGGTCCACGTGGTCAGCGAAACGGCGCGGGCGCGTTTCGGGGCGCAGCTCCTGGAGCAGGGCCGACTAAAGCGATTTGGACAGTTACTCTACGAGTCTCATGAGTCGTGTCGCAGACTCTACGAGTGCAGTTCTGCCGAGCTGGACACGATCGTGAGCGCCGCAAAGCGGGCCGGTGCGCTGGGCGCGCGACTCACCGGGGCGGGGTGGGGTGGCGCGGCGATCGTGCTGGTGAGCAAGCGCGATAGCAGGACGATTCCCGCCATACAGCGGGCGTACGAGCGGGCCTACGGCAAGACGCCGCCGATCAGCGAGGTGAAGGCGTCGGCGGGAGCGCACACGGAGCGGCTATAATTCACGCTCTGCTCGGGTGGCGAAATTGGTAAACGCAAGGGACTTAAAATCCCTCGGGGGCGACCCCTTGCAGGTTCGATTCCTGCCCCGAGCACTGCTCATTTTCATCCGGCGAAACAGCGGCTACTGAGTCGTATAGCAGCACAGATACAAGGGGATGCGCTTGGAGAATTGGCGGCCGCGCGCATCTTCATTCATGTGACCCTTGCCAGCCTAGGCGAAACCTCACACCTTGGCCCCGGAATTCACCCTGAGACCGGATGGGCCGGGGAGCGCCCCCCTCCCGTGCCAAGGTCGGCGAAGGACTGTCCTATGCGGCTGCGGCACATCCTTCCCGCGTTCGGCTGCAGTGCGTTCTTGGTTGGCTGCGGACTCGCGGAGGTTTTTGGCTCACCTAAGATCGGGAACGTCGTCGTGACGTATACCGGGCCCACGACGGTGTCCGTGAATGACACGATCGCCGTTGCCGTAAGCGTAACCGTCGATGGCGCCTCGGTACCCAACCCACGTCTGTTCATTACCTCCCTGTACCCGTCGATCATCGCGCTCTCTTCCACGTCCGACACCCTCATCGCGCTCAGCCGTGGCTTCGACACGCTGAAGATCCAGTTCGCGGCATCGATCTTCACGGACTCCTTTCCGACCGTCCTGCAGCCAATCAAGGTCAACCCGTGAAGTGCTTCCAGTGCGGCGCCGAGCTCCCCGATGGCACGCGGTTCTGCGGCCACTGCGGGTTGAAGGTTTCGGATCCCGAGGCGGCGACGATCGTCATGGAACCGGAGGAATCGGAAGCGCTGCTGGCGCGGATCCGCCGCATTTTCGCGGGCGAGTACGAGGTCGAGCGGGAGATCGCGCGCGGCGGCATGGCGATCGTCTACCGTGCGACGGAAACGGCGCTGCAACGCCCGATTGCATTGAAGGTGCTGCGGCCCGACATCGGCCTGAGCGCCGCCGCCGCTGAGCGCTTTAAACGCGAAGCCCAGACGGTCGCGTCGCTGGACCACCCGAACATCACCCCGGTCTACCGCGTCGGGCAGTTGGGCGGCCTGTTTCACATCGCGATGAAATTCGTCGAGGGCCGATCCCTCGACGTGATTCTCGACGCGCAGGGCGCGCTGCCAGTGCCCGTCACCCTCGCGGTGCTGCGGGAAGCAGCCCGCGGTCTGGCGTTCGCCAACGAGCGGGGCATCGTGCACCGTGATGTGAAGGCGGCGAACATCCTCATCGACACCGACGGCCGCGTCCTCGTCTCCGACTTTGGTATCGCGTTGCGCGCGAATGACGTGACGTTGACGGCCGCCGGAACGTTGATTGGGACGCCGACCTACATGAGTCCCGAGCAATGCTCCGGGCTGCGAGCCGGACCGCAGAGTGACCAGTACTCACTCGCCGTAGTCGCGTTTCAAATGCTCGCCGGCGCGCCGCCTTTCCACTCCGATACGCTGGCGGGGATCATTCAACACCACTTCTTCACCCCGCCGCCCGACGTACGGATCGCGCGCGAGGACGTTCCCCCGACGCTGTTCGACGTCATGGCCCGGGCGCTCTCGAAGAATCCGAACGACCGCTTTCGCTCGACGGGTGACATGCTAGTGGCGCTCGAGGCCATCCCGTTCGGTGAGGCGGATCGCCGTTCGAGCCAGCGCACGCTGCGCGAGCTGGCGCGCGGGCGGGAAACCCCTCGCATCACGACCGGCGTGCTCCCGCCCTTGCCCGACATGCCCACCCTGGCGGTTCCTCTCGGACCGCCGCGAGCGCGGCGGTTCCAGCGCGCCCTCGGGTACGCTGCGGCGCTCGGGCTGGTGGCGCTCGCAGGCTGGCTCGGTGGTCGCACCGCCAACGCACGCACCGGAGCCTTGGCCGCACTCTCGAGCGCGGCGGACACCACGCGCGCGCCGACTGCCGCGCCCCCCCCGCCCCCCACGCCCCCCACGCCCCCCACGGCGCCTGCGACGGCGAGACCCATACCGATCGCCACTGGCAAGCTGCGCATGCTGACGAATCCGCCCAGCGCTGAGATTCTGCTGGACGGGCGCCGCGTGGGCGTGGGAAGTGTGGTGGACCTCCGTGTCCCGGTGGGACCGCGGCGCTTGCGTGTGCAGGCGACGGGCTACCAGGCGTGGGACACCACGATCGTTGTGCAAGCGGGCGTCACCCATACATTGGGCCGCGTGATCCTCCGAGCGCCGAGCGAGTGAGTCGCGGGTTCTGGGTGTTGCTGTGCCTGTGCGCGCTGCCGCCAGCGCCGCAGGCGAAGGCACAGGACAGCACGGCAGCCAGGCTGCTCCAGGCCCGCGATCTGTACGAGCGGCTCGAGTTGGAGCGTGCGCTGCCGCTGCTGCGCGAGGTCGTTGCTCCGGGTTGGCCATACGAGGTGACGGCAGCGCAACGGGTCGAAGCAAATATCTATCTGGGTGCGACGCACATGCTGCTGGGCGCGCGCGATTCCGCCGTGGCCTATTTCCGAGCGGCCCTCGAGCGTGATGCATTCGCCGATCTCGATCCCTCGCGGTTTACTCCCAATCAGCTCGACGCGTTTCAAGCGGCGCGCCGTATCGTGTTCGCCGTCGGCGTCCGACCGGTTGCGCCGACCCGGCTCGACCCGCGGACCGGCCGGATGACGTTCACGATCGTCGCCACGCACGGCGCCGCAGTGCGCTGCGAGATCAGGCTCGCCACCCCCCAGCCGACGATCGCATTTCCCCTGTTCGTCGGCGAGATCGGGGGTCGCCTGCGGGAGATCGATTGGGACGGTGTCCTGCCGAGCGGGCAGCTCGCGCCGTCGGGACGATACACATTCGTGCTGCTCGCACGCAGCGGGACCCAGGGACGAGCCGATTCGGCCAGTGTGTACTTCGACGTGCAGCAGGAATTCGAGCCGTTGGAGGACACCGTGGCTGACCTACAGGCTCGTGACTTGCTCCCTGAGCAATACTCCAACTCCGCGGCCACCTGGGATGTGCTCAAGGGCCTTGGTGTCGCCGCCGGCGCCTTCGTCCTCGCCGGCGTCGCGAGCAACAAGGATCTCGGGCGGTCCCACAGTATGGCTGTCGCTATGGCGACCGTGGGCGTAGCGGCGGGTGCCACAGGATTCTTCATGCGCCGCGGGGGCGGCCGGCCGGAGAATGTCGCGGCGAACGCTCGTCGGCGCGCCGACCGAGCAGCTGCCAACACCCAAATCCGCCAGCGGAACGCCGCACGTCTCGCTCAAACGGTCCTCGTCATCACCCCCGCGGCCGGCAGCGCACATTGACGCGGGCCCGCGCCGTGTGGCAGTGGGGAACAGCGCTCGTTCCCGTCCTCGGCCTCTGCCCTGCCGCTGCGCAGTCGTCGTGGGTCGCCAGCGCGCACATGGCGATCGTCGAGCATCGCGTGAACGCCGGCTTTGGGAACGAACGCTTCAGCGGGTGGGCACTCGGCCTGGAAGTCGCCCGTCGGTTCGGCCGGCGAGTGACCGTGCGCGTCGCGGGACAGGGCGCACAACTGCAGCCGGCGGCGACGGAGGACCTCGATCGCCGGGTCGGTGAGATCGAAGCAGGTGCACAGGTTGCCGCCGGATCCTGGTGGGGCTTCTATGGCACCGTGACACAGCGCGCGGTCGCGAGTGACGCCGCTCGTCAACGGTGGCTGTTCGGTCGGCTCGGGCTAGAGGTGTACCCGGCGTTTACCGGCGAGAACCTGCGCGCGATTGGCCGGCTCGGGCTGATCCCCGCGACGCGGGTCAGCGGTCTCGCCACAGGCTCTGTCACGCTCGACGGGGCGGTTGGCCTCGCCTACGAACGCACCGGCGTCATGTTCGCCGTCGTGTACGGTCTCGAGCGTTTTGGTTTTCCGACCGTAAATGGGATTCGCCGCGCAGAGCAGTTCAGCACGTTCACCCTCCGCGGCGGCGTTCGATGGCCGCGTCGACCAGTCGCACCGTGACGCGTATTACGCTGTCGCTGTTTCATGACGGATCGTCGCTGCAAGGCGCGTTCGGCATCAACATCACACTGTACTGATCGAGACGTCCGGAACGTGTCAACCGCAACTCACATGCAACCTTTTCCGCTACGCTAGCGTCTTACCCTCTGAACGATTCGAACATGTCTCTAGCTGGAGGATGCAATGCGCGGCCTGACCATGCTGATCGCGACGATCCTGACGTTCGGATACTTTTTCGCCGCCCAAGCCGCCATGACCGTGGACCGTGCGGAGACGTTCCGCCGCGTCGCGCCTACGGTCGACCCCGCGAGCCCCGCGGACGCTGCTAACCGCGTCTGGTACGGTGGGATGCTGACCCCCGTCGTCGTCGAGGCTCCTCCCCCGGACAAGTGTACGATCTAGAGAGGCACGCACCGCCCGCTTGAGTTTCGGCGGGCGGTCGCGTTTGGGCCCGAAACTTATAAGATTGAGGAGCGTACGAGCCCGTAACCATGGACATGTCTTTGGATCAGGCAACCGCTACACCGGCAAGGCGTTTTTGGCGCACGTGGCGTCGCGAGCTCGTTCGCGGCGGCGTGCTCTTTGGTTTGGTGGTCGGCGCCGGCCTCTTCATCCGGAGCATCAGGGTCCGCGTTCCCTCGTCCCTCGGCACGCTCGGCTCGTTCGGCGATTTCAATTGGGGTGATGGGGAAGGCAGCGACCTCTTTGGCCATGGGCGCGAAGTCGGCGACGCCTGGGATTACCGGGCGCTGATCAAGCCGACACAGCACGTCTGGATCCGCAACACGAACGGCCCGATCGAGGTCGTCGCGGGAGTTGGCGACAGCCTTGTCGTGCATGCCGAAAAGAGCTGGCGCAGGTCTGACCCGCAGAGCGTGCAGCTGATTCCCGTGCTCACCGAGCGGGGGCTCACCGTCTGTGCGGTGTGGGAAGCGCGCGAACGTCGCTGCGAGGAAGGCGGGGACTACAAAATCAGTGGCGTCAAAAAGAACGACGTGGCGGTGCGCTTTACCGTGCAGCTGCCGCGCAACGTTCCGGTGGATGCGTCTACGGTGAACGGTGAGCTGCAGATCGACGGCGTCAGTGCTCCCGTGGAAGCGAGAACCATCAATGGTCGCGTTGCGGTGAATACCTCCACCGGTCCGGTCAATGCGACCACGATCAACGGCAGCATCGAAGCCAATATGCAAGCGCTGACGAGCGGCGACGTGCACCTCACCACGGTCAATGGCTCCGTGAGCGCGGGATTGCCCCGGCAGATCAATGCGAACATCGACGCCCAAACGGTGAACGGCCGTGTGGAGACCGACTTTCCCGTGAAGATCGTCGGGAAGATCAGTCCGCGGCACCTGCGTGGCACGATCGGCAACGGCGGGGCGACGCTGAAGCTGGTCACGGTGAACGGGTCCATCACCCTGCACGAGGCGGGCGCCAATCCCGCTCCTCATCCCAATCCTCATCCGAGAATGGCACCGGCGCCCCGCCATCCGCGCGCGTGGACTCCCCCGCCGGAGCGGCCCTAGGACGCTGGTGGTGCCGCGCCCGCCCGGCCGATACTGTAGGGCCAGCGAGCCGGATACATGGTCGCGAAAGCGTAAATCAGCAGGCACGCGCCGGTGAGCGAGATGTTCTTCCAGAAATGCGCCGCCTGATTCGCCGCCATCATGGGATCGGCAATCCCCCAAAACTTGTGAACCGTGAACGCCGCGGTAACCAGAAAGACGGCGATGAGGAGCGCCCCCCAGCGCGCCTGCACCCCCAGCAGGATGCTCAGTCCTCCCGCGAGCAGCATGACACCCGATACGGCAGTCAGAACTGTTGGCGCGGGAACGCCCGACGCTCCAGCGTACTGCGCGTACATGCTGAGCTTGGTCAGATGATTGAAGCCGGAAAACATGAAGAAGAAGGAAAAGACGATCCGCCCGATCAGCAGCACTAGACCACCCATGAGTCACCCTCCCAGGTAGCGCGCGACTTCCGCGGGGAACGTGCGTACATCGATTGGCTTCGTGATGTAGCCGTCAAATCCTGCAGCGCTAGCGCGTGCGCGATCCTCCGGCAACGCGTGCGCCGTCAGCGCAACGACTTTCCAGGAGCGCTCGGGCAATCCATTCAGTTCCTCGAGCAGCGCATATCCATCCCGACCCGGCAGCTGGATGTCGAGTAACACGAGCGCGGGAGCGGGTTGCTGCGTGCGCACGACTTCCGCCAGCCGCTCACCATTTGGCAGGCCGATGACCTGATGTCCTTTGATCGTGAGCAATGTGGTGAGCAGCTTCAAGTTGTCGGGTTGATCCTCTACGATGATGATCGTGGCCACGCTCACCGTGCCTGTGGGAGCGTGAACCAGAACGTACTCCCTTTTCCCATCTCGCTCTCGACACCCATGCTGCCGCCGTGCAGCTCCACGAGCTGGCGGGAGAGCGCGAGACCCAATCCCGTCCCTTCATACTTGCGGCTCGCCGAGGCGTCGAGCTGGGAGAATTCCTTGAACAGCTTCGGCTGATCCTCGGGGGCGATGCCGATCCCGGTATCGGTCACCGCGATCCGCACCTCCGCATCGGTGGCGCCATTCGCGGGCGCCACGACGACCGTGATCCGGCCTCCATCGGGCGTGAACTTGATGGCGTTGGAGAGCAGGTTGAGGAGAACCTGGCGCACCCGCCCCGCATCCGCGTACACGCGGAGCTCCGGCGGCGGTGGCGTCACGACCAGCGTGTGCTCGTGTTTCTGCGCCTGCGCTTGTACGCTGCTGGCCGCTTCGTTGAGCAGCGTCGCCAGCACGACGGGCTCCGGCTTCAGCTCCATCCGGCCCGCGGCGATGCGCTGGAGATCGAGCAGCTCGTTGATGAGCTGCAACAGCTGGTGGCCGTTGCGGGCAACGGTCTCCAGGAAGTCGCGCTGCTGGGCCGAGAGCGGGGGGCCGAGGTCCTGCGTGAGCAGGAGATCGGTGAACCCGATGATGCTGTTGAGTGGCGTGCGCAGCTCGTGGGAAATGTTCGACAGGAACTGATCCTTCGTCTTCATCGCGCCGTCGAGCTCGGTGTTGAGCTGCTCCAGCCGCTTCGCCGTCTGGCGGACTTCGACGGCCAGGCGCCGGGTGTTGTGATGGGCTGCGCCGCGCTCGCAGGCGATCGCGAGGTTGGGAGCCGCCTGGTCGAGTGCCGCGCGCTCGTCGGCGCCGAACGTAGTACCCGCGATGACCTCCAGGACGCCGATGAGCTTGGTGCCCGCGCGCAGCGGCACGAGCACCAGGCCCTGCGGCATCGGCGCGGTCAAACGGAGTTGGTGACGGACCGCCTGCGCGGCCTCGCCGTGATAGTGCATTGCCTGCGTCGCGTCCCCCATCAAATCGCGCATGGTGGCGCGGGAGACGGGGCGGGCTTCCACGCCGCGGGCGACGCTGGGCGCCCATTCGTTTGAGTCATACGCCGGTTGGTAAAGCACGACACCGTTGGCTTTGGCGGCGCCGGCGATGACCTCGAGAGCCTGCCCCAGTCCCGCGGCCGCATCATCCGCCGACGTATTCAGCGCGGCGAGGAGCTGCGACAAATACGCCTGCAGCTCTTCGCGCCACGCCAGCGACTTGGCCATGCGGTTCACGCCGCGAGCAATCGCGCCAAACTCGCCCGGCTGATCCTCCGGCAGCGGCGCGCCGAACTCTCCCTCCGCCACCCGCTGCAGCGCGTCGGTGATGCGGGAAAAGGGCGCCGCCAACCGGCGGCGGTTGTACCAGAATCCGAGTCCCAGCACGCCGAGAATGGCCGCGAACAGCACGCTGGCGGTGATCGCGGCCTGGACGGCATCGTCGCCGGCATCCGCGGCCAGCTCGGACGCAGCGCTGGCTTCGGTGGCGATCACCGGGGATGGGCCGAGGCGCTGAATGCGCTCGAGCCGTTGCGCCAGCTCGACCATCGCCGTCTGCGTGGCGCGGGCACTCCTCCAAGTCGCGACCTGTGTAATCAGGCCGACGAGCGCCACGGCGATGAACGTCGCCGCGAAGATTCGGGTGATGCTCGGCGCACCTCGTCCTGCCCGCATGGGGCTCCATAATATGCGAGCGCCGTGTACCTTCCAAGCCGTGCGACCCCAGACCCTCGGCCTGATCGGGCTCGGCGCGATTGGCGGTTCGATTGCCCGGCAGGTGAAGCGGCCGGGACGCGGAGATGGCATCGCGGTCGTGGGATGGTCGCCCGAACCCACCGAGCGTGCCCTGGCGGCGCAAGAAGGCGCGCTCGACGACGCGCCCGCCCGCGCCACGGACGTGGCGCGGCTAGCCGATCTCCTGATTCTCGCGGCTCCACCAGCGGCGAATCTCGCCCAGCTCGCCGC
>Ga0209157_1002209_pt1 | contig 15673 bp, 13 predicted proteins | sample GraSoiAngelo_135_FD_185892 | JGI IMG/M metagenome (GOLD analysis project Ga0209157, IMG submission 185892) | Grasslands soil microbial communities from the Angelo Coastal Reserve, California, USA - 14_0929_05_40cm (SPAdes) (version 2) | ecosystem: Environmental > Terrestrial > Soil > Grasslands ...
ACCATCGGTCTCCTCGCCTCCACCAGCGCCAAAGCTCAGCAGTCGCCGCAACCCACCATCGTCATCAAGGACCTCTACGTGGAGGGGAACCGGCGCGTCCAGGAAGCCGTGATCTTGGGACGCGTCAAGGCCGCCATCGGCTCGCCCTTCAACCCGACGGTCCTGCAGGACGACATCAAGGCCATCTTCAGCCTCGGCTTCTTCGACGACGTCCAGATGCGGGTCGACGACTTCGAGGGCGGGGTGAGGGTGACGTTCGTGGTGACCGAGCGCCCCTTCGTCCGCGACCTGGATTTCGCCGGCAACAAGAAGAGCGACCGGGACACCCTGCAGGACAAGATCGACATCAAGCTGGGCAGCGTCTACAACCCGGTCGACGTGCAGCGGGCGGTCGAGAAGCTCCGCGATTACTACGAGGACGAAGGGTACTTCGAGGTCCAGATCACGCCGAACGTCGAGAAGTTCAGCGACGGCGACGTGCGGCTGGTCTTCAGCATCGCCGAGGGGCGCCAGATCACGATCGAAAAGATCGTGTTCCGAGGCAACCAGGGCCTCACCGACGCCCAAATCAAGGACGCGATGGAGACGCGGGAGCGGCAGTACTTCATCCTGCGTGGCAAGGTTCAGCGCCAGCGGCTCGACCTCGACATCGACCGGATCGTCGCCCTGTACAACGACCACGGGTACATCCAGTCCCGAGTCGACTCGCACGACATCGCGATCGATCGAGAGAAAGCGCGCGTGACGATCACGATCACGGTGGTCGAGGGGCCACAGTTCAAGGTCGGGGACGTGAACGTCACCGGCGTCACGCTGCTGCCGGAGCGCGAGATCTCCCGCCAGATCAAGCTCAAGCCCGGTGACGTCTTCTCGGTGAGCAAGGTTCGCGAGAGCACCCAGGGGATCCTGAATCTGTACAGCACGATCGGCCGCGCCTCGGCCGACGTCAACCCCAAGCGCGACCAGAACGCGGCGAGCAGCCTGATCAACATGACGTTCGAGGTCACCGAAGGCCCCGAGGTGTACGTCGAGCGCATCAACATCAACGGCAACGTGCGCAGCCAGGACAAGATCCTGCGCCGCGAGCTCCCGCTCCGCGAGGGCGAGCTCTACACGCTCCAGAAACGGGACCGCGCCCGGCAGAAGCTCGTGAACCTGGGCTACTTCGACAGCGTGAACGTCACGACCCAGCCCGGCGCCGACAAGACCAAGATCATCGTGAACGTCGAGGTCGTGGAGCGACCGACCGGCATCTTCAGCATCGGCGGCGGCTACTCGTCGGTCGACTCCCTGGTCGGCACGATCGACCTGGCCCAGCGGAACTTCCTGGGTCGGGGCTGGGAGGCGGCGATCCGGATCCGCGCCGGCGCTAACTCGCAGCAGGGCACCGTCAGCTTCACCGAGCCGTGGCTGTTCGACCGGCCCTTGGCGGCCGGCTTCGACATCTACAAGAGCATCCGGCAGTACAGCGAATACGACTACGACGCGACTGGTCTGAATCTCCGCATGAGCCATCCGTTCGAGGAGTTCTGGCGCTGGCAGGTCGGGTACCGGGTGTCGCGCGACGACATCACGAAGATCTCCGATAGCGCGTCGCCCGACCTGAAGTCCCAAGAAGGGGTCAGCGTGACGTCGGCGATCGGCGCCGCGCTGACGCGCGACAGCCGGGACCTGGTCGCGGCCCCGACCAGGGGGGGGCAGACGTCGCTCAACGCCGACTTCGCCGGGCTCGGCGGTGACTCTAGATTTGTCAAGCTGACCGGGTTGCAGACCTATTTCAAGCCGATCTGGTTCGACCACATCATCGCGACGCGTGCCGAGGCCGGGTACGGCTTCGGCTGGTCCAACGATCCGCTGCCGATCTTCGAGCGCTTCTATCTCGGCGGTCCGAACTCCATCCGGAGCTTCAAGTTCCACAGCCTCTCACCCAAGGACTCGGGCGGGTTCAAGACCGGGGGCACCAGCGAGCTGCTCGGCAACGTCGAGTACATCATCCCGCTCCCCTTCGCCTTCCGGATCGCGGGGTTCTTCGACATCGGCAACGTCTACGGATTCAGCACCGAGTTCGACGCGACGGATCTTCGCAAGGCGGCCGGCGGGGGTATACGATGGCAGTCGCCGTTCGGGCCGATTCGAGTCGACTACGGGATCAATCTCGACCGGAAGCCGGGCGAAGGCTTCGGGGCGTTCCACTTCTCGGTCGGGTCGCCGTTCTAGGAGGGGTTGGATGAAGATGTCGAAGGTCCTGCTGAACGTCGCGCTCGTCTCGGCGGCGGCGCTGCTCGGCGCGACCGCGGCTCCGGTCGGCGCCCAGGCGCCGGCGAATTGCGGAGGGGTCCGGATCGCGTTCATCGACGTGCAGCGGGTGCTGGCGCGGTCGGCGGCCGGTGTGGCCGCGCGCGACCAGCTCGAGCGCGAGAAGACGGGAATGCAGCGCGAGATGGACGCCAAGCGCGTCGAGCTCGAGAAGCTGCGGGACGAGCTCGAGAAGAAGGGACCGCTGATGGCGGCCGACGCCCGGCGGGACAAGCAGGAGCAGTTCGAGCGCAAGCGCCGCGACGCCATGGACGACTACCAGAAGGAGCTCGAGAAGAAGGAGCAGCTCCTCCTCCAGCGCGTCCTCCAGGACCTGTCTGGCGTCATCGACCGCGTCGGCAAGGAGCGCGGCTGCTACCTCATCGTGGAGAAGCGGGGCGCCTCGGTCCTCTACGCCTCGAACGAGGCGGATCTGACCGACGAGATCATCCGCGCGTACGATCAGCAGCCGGGGGCGAAGGGACCGGTCGCCCCGGGCGCGTCCCCGCCGAAGCCGTAGCACCCATGGTCAAGCCAGCCGGGTTCACGCTCGGCGAGCTCGCCAAGGCGCTCAGCGCGACGCTCGATGGCGATCCGAATCGCCGGGTCACCAGCGTGGCGCCGCTGGAGACCGCGGGGCCCGAGCAAATCTCGTTCATGATCGATACCCGCTACCGCGCCGCTGCGGAAGCCTCGCGGGCCGGCGCCTTCCTGGTGTCCAACGACGCCTCGGGGTTACGCGGCCCGCTGCTGCGCTCGGGCGCTCCCGCGCAGGCGCTCATCGCCCTGCTGACCGTCTTCCATCCCCCCGCGCCCGCGCGCCCCGGCGTCGATCCAGCCGCGATCGTGGCGAGCGACGCGCGCGTCGATCCGAGCGCGGCGATCGGCGCCCTCGCGGTGATCGGCGCCGGCGCCGTCATCGGCGCGAATGTTTGGGTCCATCCGCTCACCTACGTCGGCCCCGGCGTCGAGGTGGGGGAGGGGTGCCTGTTGCACCCGCGGGTCGTGCTGTGCGAGGGCGTGCATCTCGGTCGTCGCGTCATCGTGCACCCCGGCGCGGTGATCGGCGGTGACGGCTTCGGCTATGCCTTCGACGGAAGCGCGCACCGCAAGATCCCGCAGGTCGGCGGCGTGATCATCGAGGACGACGTCGAGATCGGCGCCAACACGACGATCGACCGGGCGACGCTGGGCCGGACCGTCATCCGTCAGGGGACCAAGATCGACAACCTCGTCCAGGTCGGCCACAACGTCGAGATCGGCGAGCACTCGATCATCGTCGCCCAGGTCGGGATCTCGGGCTCGTGCCGGCTCGGGCGCGGCGTCGTGGCGGCGGGGCAGGTCGGGTTCGCGGATCACCTGACGATCGGCGACGGCGCGGTGCTCGGCGCCCAGGCGGGTGTGTCGTCAGACGTCCCCGCCGGCGAGCGGCGCCTCGGGACGCCCGCGCTTCCGATGGGACAGACCAAGCGCATCATGGTCGCCCAGAAGCAGCTGCCGGACATGGTCCGTCGGCTCCGTACCGCGGAGCGGCGTCTCGAGCGGCTCGAGCGCCGCCTCGGGATCGAGGCGTCCGAGGCCGGCCCCGCGGAGGCGGTGGATGAGCAAGCCTGACGGCGTGCATCCGACGGCGCTCGTAGACCCGAGGGCGGTCCTTCACCCGCGGGTTCGGGTGGGCGCCTTCTCGGTCGTCGGTGCCGAGGTGACGCTGGGCGCCGACGTGGAGATCGGCCATCACTGCGTGCTCGAGGGCCGCGTGGAGATCGGCGACCGCGCGAAGGTGGGCCACGGCTCGGTGCTGGGCGGCCGGCCGCAGGACCTCAAGTTTCAGGAGAGCACGCCGAGCGGCGTCCGGATCGGCGCCGACACCGACATCCGCGAGTACGTCACGATCCACCGCGCGACCCGGCCGGACGGATGGACCGAGATCGGCGACGGCTGCCTGCTGATGGGGATGAGCCACGTGGCGCACGATTGTCGCATCGGCGACGGCGCGATCATCATCAACTACGCCGGCATCGCCGGACACTGCGAGATCGGCGAGTGCGCGACGTTCGGGGGCCTCAGCGGGCTCGTGCCGTTCACCCGGGTCGGCGCGTACGCCTATGTGGGCGGCCACTCCAAGCTCAACGCCGACGTACCGCCCTACGTGCGGGCGGATGGCAATCCCGCCGTCGCGTACGGCATCAACCACATCGGGCTCCGGCGCGCCGGCATGGCCGAGGCCGATCGCCGCCTGCTGCAGGACGCCTACCGGCTGCTCTATCGCAGCGCGCTCACTCCGCGGCGCGCCGTCGAGCGGATCCGCAGCGAGCTGCCCCCGTCGCCGCCGCTGACCCGCCTGCTCGACTTCATCGCGGGCGCGCGGCGCGGAATCTGCGGCGGCGGTCGGCGGGCGGGTCGATTCGCCGGCGACAATGAGCAAACGGTCGCGCGTCCCGAGAGCGAGAGAGTGTGATGGGGTCCGACGACCGGAAGCTACGGGCTGGCGTGGTGGGCGCGGGGCACATGGGGCAGTATCACCTGCTCGCGTACGCGGAGCTGTGGGACATCGAGCTGGCCGGCGTCGTCGACGTCGACCGGTCGCGCGCGGCCAAGGTCGCGGCTCCCTACGACACCCGCGCGCTGGTCGACCATCGCGACCTGATCGGCCTGGTCGACATCGTCAGCGTCGCGGTACCCACCGAGCAGCACTTCCCGGTCGCGGCCGACCTGCTGGAGGCCGGTATCGGCGTCCTGGTCGAGAAGCCGATCGCGCCCACCGTCGAAGAGGCCCGCGAGCTGTTCGCGATCGCGCGGCGCAGCGGCGCCGTCCTGCACGTGGGGCACGTCGAGCGGTTCAACGGCGCCGTGCAGGAGCTGAAGAAGATCGTCGAGCACCCGATCCTCATCGAATCGCGGCGCCTGGGCCCGTTCGCGCCGCGCGTGCAGAAGGACAGCGTGGTCATGGACCTGATGATCCACGACCTCGACATCGTCCTGTCGCTGGTCGACTCGCCGCCGCGGCGCCTCGCCGCGATGGGCACCTCGGTCAACTCCGGCGTCATCGACATCGCGAACGTCCAGGTCGGCTTCGAGTCGGGAACGATCGCGCTCATCACCGCCAGCCGGGCCACCGAGGAGAAGATCCGGACGCTGGCCATCACGCAGCCGGACGCGTACGTGGTCCTCGACTACTCGGAACAGGACATCCGGATCCACCGTCGCGCGGCGCAGGAGTACACGCTCAACCGCGAATCGATCCGCTACCGGCGCGCCTCCTTCGTGGAGCACGTGCAGGTGCACAAGGACAATCCCCTCAAGCTCGAAATCCTCCATCTGGTCCGCGCCGTCCGGCGGGCGCGCACGGGCGAGGCGATGGTCCTGGCCGAGGCCGAAGATCTAAGATCGCTCGCGATGGCCCTCGAGATCGAGCGAATGATCCGGGACGGCCGCCCCGAGGCGGACGCGAACAACCTTCCGTGGAGCGGTCACTCGGCCTGATGTGCGGCGCCGGCGTTCTGCCGGCCCGGATGGCGGGCCAGGCACGACGCCAGGGCTGGCGTGTCGTGGCGTTCACCTTCGGCGAGGCGCCCGGTGTGAGCGTCCACGCCGACCGCACGGTGCCGGCCGTGCTCAACGAAGCCGGCGCCGTGCTCGCCGCGCTCGCCCACGAACAGATCGGCGCTGTGCTCTTCTCGGGCAAGTTCTGGATGCGCGACTACTTTCACGGCGGCCGCCCGGACGCCGCGGTGGCGGAGATCACGGCGAGGGCCGGGGCGCTGGTCGACACGAACCTCGTGCAGGCCGTGGTCACGACCCTGGGCCAGATGGGCATCACGCTCCTCGACCAGCGCGCGTTCCTGGGCGACTGGTTGGCCCCCAGCGGCTGCTGGTCGGCCCGCGCCCTCACCGAGGCCGAGCTGACCGACGTCCAGCGTGGCCTCGCGGTCGCGCGGATGGTGGCCGATGCCGGCATCGGTCAGACCGTCGTGGTCAAGCAGGGCGCCGTGATGGCGGTCGAGGCGAGCGAAGGCACGACCGAGGCGATCCGGCGCGGTGTCGCGCACTCCGGTCCCGGCGCCGTCGTGGTGAAGGCGGTGGCGCGGGATCACGACTACCGCTTCGACACGCCGACCATCGGTCCGGAAACTCTCGCGGAGGCCGCATCCGGCGGGGCGACCGTCGTCGCGGTCGAGGCGGAGCGCGTGCTGATCCTAGAGAAGGACGAGTGCCTCCGGATCGCCGACGGCGCCGGCCTGGTTCTGGCGGGTGTCGCGTGATGGCCGGCGCGCCGCCGGCGATCATGCTCGTCGCGGGCGAGGCCTCCGGTGACCTGCACGGCGCCAGCCTGTGCCGGGCGCTGCGCGGGCTCGAGCCCAGCTGTCGCCTCTTCGGCATGGGCGGAGCGCGAATGGCCGCCGCCGGGATGGACCTCATGGAGGATGTCACCGCGACCGCCGTCGTGGGCCACCGCGAGGCGGTCGGCCAGGTGCCTCGCCTCTACCGCGCCTATCGCAAGCTGCGGGCGGCGCTCAGCGGCCCCGAGCGTCCCGGCGTGCTCGTCCTGATCGACTTCCCTGAGTTCAATCTGCGGCTGGCGCGCGCGGCGCGCCGGGCCGGTGTGCCGGTCGTCTATTTCATCCCCCCGCAGATCTGGGCGTGGCGTGGGCACCGCGTGCGGGCGATCCGGCGGTTCGTCTCGCTCGTCCTGGCCGTGTTTCCGTTCGAGCTGCCGCTGTATCGTCAGGCCGGAGTCCCGGTGGAGTTCGTCGGGCACCCGTTGTTCGATCAAATCGCGGGCGCGCCCACGCGTGAATCGGCGCGCCGTGCGCTCGGAATCGACGAGGGGGCGCTCGTGGTCGGGCTCCTGCCGGGGAGCCGGCACAACGAGGTCGCCAGCGTGTTGCCCGCGATGCGGGAAGCGACGGCGCAGATGTCGGCAGCGGCGCCGGGCGCGCGGTTCGTGCTGGGCCTGGCTCCCACCATCGACCAGCGCCTGGTCGAGAGCCTTCTTCGAGGTGGGCCGCCCGTCGAGGTCGTCGCGGGCCAGACATACGCGGTCGTGCGCGCGGCCGATCTGCTGCTCGTCACCTCCGGCACCGTGACGCTCGAGGCGGCGCTGCTCGGCACGCCCATGGTCGTCTGCTACCGGCTGTCGCGCGTGAGCGAGATCTTCGTGCGGCTCCTGATCCGCGTCCCGTGGGTGAGCCTCGCGAACCTCACGCTCGGCCGCGCCGTCGTGCCCGAGCTGTACCAGCGGGCGATGACCGGCGATCGCCTCGCCGGCGCGGCACTGCCGCTCTTGAAGGACGCCGGCGCCCGCGAGACCCAGCGCGCCGCGTTCGGCGAGCTGGCCGGCCAGCTCGGCGAGCCCGGTGTGGGAACCCGCGCCGCGCGGCTCGTCCTCGCCCAAGCGCAAGGGCAGTGCGCAGCCGCAGCGCCCGGCGCGAGGCGCGCCACATGAATGATCCAGTGCGCAGCCGCAGCGCCCGGCGCGAGGCGCGCCAATGAATGATCTCGTACCCGCGCTCGTTCCGCCGACCGCCGCGGCGCTGGTGCGCCTGCTCGGGTTGACGCTCCGTTTGCGCACCGTGGGTGTCGACGAGCTCGCGCCGTACTGGTCGGGCGCGCGGCCGCTGATCTACTGCGTCTGGCACGGGCGGATCTTGATGGTGCCCTGGCTCAACGCACGGCTGCGCCGCACCCACGCGGCTCGCGCGGTGAGCGTGCTGGCGAGCCGTTCGCGCGACGGCAGTATCGTCGCCGGATACGCGGGCCGCTTCGGTCTCGACGTCGTCAGGGGCTCGTCGTCGCACGGCGGCGCCGCGGCGATGCGCGCGCTCGTGACGACCGTCGAGGCCGGCCGCGACGTGGCGCTGGTGCCCGACGGCCCGCGTGGCCCGAAGCGCCAGCTCGGTCCCGGAGTCGTCGTGCTCGCGGCCCTCACCGGCGCACCGGTCGTCCCGCTCGGCTTCGCAGCGAGCCCAGCCAGGCGCATGGCGACGTGGGACGAGTTTCTCGTGCCCGCGCCCTTCGCACGCGCCGCGCTGGTGTTCGGCGCCCCGCTGAGGGTCCCACGCGACGCCGACCGCGACCTCGTTCGCAAGGATATCGAGCGCAGCCTCGACGAGGCGACCGCCGCGGCCGACCGGCTGGTCGGTGCCTGATGTACGCGCTCTACACCACGATCGCGATGCTGGGCCTGCTCGTGCTCTACGTGCCGCTCGCGCTGGTGAGGCGCCTGACGAGCGGCGTGCCGCTCAATGTCCGGGCGCGGCTCGGCTACGGCGCGCCGAGGATCAGCGGCCAGCGCGTGGGATGGCTGCACGCGGTGTCCGTCGGCGAGGCGATCGCCGCCACGCCGCTCGTCGAGGGGCTGCGGCGACTCTATCCGGACCTTCCGCTGGTGGTGACGACCGTGACCAGCACGGGTGCGCAGATCGTCCGCGAGCGATTCGCGGGCCTGGCGACGCATCGTTTCTTCCCGCTGGATCTTCCCTGGGGCGCCCGGCGCGTCTCGGCGTCCATCAACCCGGCGTTCCTGATCTGCATGGAGACCGAGCTCTGGCCGAACACGCTGCGGGCCGTGGCCGGACGCGGCGTGCCGGTCATGATCGCCAATGGGCGGATCTCGGATCGGTCCTACCGTCGCTATCGGCTGGTGCGCGGCTTCCTCGGCCGCGTCCTGGCTGACGTCCGGGTGTTCGCGATGCAGTCGGACGAGGACGCGCGGCGGATCATCGCGCTCGGCGCCGCGCCCGAGCGCGTCGTCGTCACCGGCAACGTCAAGACCGTGGCGGCGACTCCTCGGGCTGACCGCGTCGCGGCGGGTGTGGATTGCCGGCAGCACGCACCCGGGCGAAGAGGACATGGTGCTCGAGGCGCACCGCGCCGCCAGCGTGGATTGTCCCGAGCTGGTGCTCGTGCTGGCGCCGCGGCACCCGGAGCGGGCGCCGGAGGTGCAGGCACTTCTCGATCGGCGTGGATGGCCGGCAGTGCGACGCAGCGAGCTGCCGTCGGCGAGGACGCGGCCGCCAACCGCCGTCCCGCGCGTGATCGTCCTGGACACCGTCGGCGAGCTGGCGACGCTCTACGCGCTGGCCGACGTCGTGTTCGTCGGCGGGAGCCTCGTGCCCCTGGGCGGCCACAACGTGCTCGAGCCGGCGCAGCGCCGCAAGCCCATCCTAGTCGGACCGCACACCGGGAACTTCCGCGAGGCCGCCGGCGTGCTCGAGTCGGTCGGCGCGGCGCTCGTGGTCCGTGATGCCGCAGAGCTCGGCCGCGACCTCCGGCGGCTGCTCGCCGATCCGGATCTGCGAGCGAAGATGGGCGACGCCGGATTCGACGCCCTCGCGTCCCGTCACGGCGCGGTGAGAGAGACGCTCGACCTGATCGGGCGCTATCTCCACCCGAGCCCGGGCGCGTGAACCCCCGGGAGCGTTTCGTCCGCGGATGGGAGGAGGGCTTCGCGCCCACTCCAGCGCGGCTGCTCTCCGTCGCCGGCGGCGGCTACCGAGGACTGCTCGGCGCACGCGAGTGGCTGTACGGCCACGGAGTCTTGAAGTCGCGCGCGCTGCCGTGCCGCGTCGTGTCCATCGGGAACATGACCGTCGGGGGAACGGGGAAGACTCCGGCCGTCGAGGTGGCCGTGCAGACGCTCGCCGAGCTCGGCCACCGGCCAGCTGTCGTCAGCCGCGGCTACGGGCGCAGCACGCGCGGGGTCCAGATCGTCGCCGACGCCGCGACGATCCACCTCGATCCCGAGGAAGCGGGCGACGAGCCGTTTCTCCTCGCGCGGCGGCTGCCGGGCGTCCCGGTGCTGGTCGGCTCGAACCGTCACGACGCTGCGCGGCTGGCCATAGAGAAGTTCGGCGTGACTGCGATCGTCCTCGACGACGGCTTCCAGCATCGGACCCTCACGAAGGACCTCGAGATCGTCATGGCGCGCGCGCAGCGACCCTGGGGCAACGGGCGCCTGCTGCCAGCGGGACCGCTGCGAGAGCCGCTCACGTCGCTCGCCCGGGCCGATCTGATCGTGGTCACCGGTCAGCCCGGCGCCGATGCGCGGGAGGTGCTGGAAACCGCCGGGGCGTATGCCCCACGGGTTCCCGTCCTGTCAGGCGTGATCACGCCGTCGGAGTGCTGGGAGGCCGGCCGGATGCGGTCACTCAGGCTCGCCGAGCTCGACGGCAAGCGCGTCGTCGCGTTCGCCGGGATCGCGTCGCCAGCGGCCTTCGCCGAGACGCTCAAGGCCACCGGAGCCCTGGTGGAGGCGTTGCTGGAGTTCGCCGACCATCACTGGTACTCGGCCGACGATGTGGAGCGGCTCGACGCCCGCGCCGGCGAGCTCGGCGTCGACGCGCTCATCACGACCGAGAAAGACTGGGTCCGCCTGCGCCGGCTGCGACTGCCTCGGCGGCCACTCTACGTGCTCAGCATCCGCCTGGCGTTGCAATCGGGCGAACCCGCGTGGCGCCAGGCCTTCCACCGCGCGTGCCCATGAAGATTGCCGTGCGGCTCCCGAACTGGCTCGGCGACACCGTCATGGCCGTGCCGGCACTGCGGGCGCTGCGGGAAGCGTCTCCGGATGCCCGGGTGCTGCTCGCCGGACCGTGGGTCGAGCTCCTCGGCGGCCAGGGGCTCGGTGACGTCCTCGTGTCCTATCCACGCTCGTGGAGCGAAAGGATCCGGACCGCCGACGTCGTGCGAGATTTCGCGGCCGACACGGTGGTGCTCTTGCCCAACTCCTTCGAGGCCGCCGCGGCGGCCGTCTACTGGCGAGCGCGGCGACGGATCGGGTTCGCCGTCGACGGTCGCCGCTGGCTCCTCACCGACGCGCTTCCGCTGCCCGAGCCGCGTCTGCACCAGATCGACGAATACCTGCTGCTGGTCGGCCGCGTGGGCGCGTCCGCGCCGGCGCGCGAGCCGCGCCTGGCGCCGCCCGAGGCGCACGCCGACACTCGGCGACGGGCCCGCGAGCTCCTCCGTCAGGGCGGCGCGCCGGAGGCGCGGCTCCGAATCGGCGTTCACCTCGGCGCGGCGTACGGGCCGGCGAAGGTCTGGGTCCACGAGCGCGTCGTCGAGTTCTGCCGGCTCGCCGAGGCGCGCGGCGCGCTGCCCGTGCTGCTCGGCGCGCCCTCGGATGAACCGGCGGCCGCGAACGTGCTGCGTGGGACGCGACAGCCCCGAGCTCCTGCCGGCGGTGCTCACCGAGATCTCGGCGCTCGTGTGCGGCGACACCGGGGTCGCGCACCTCGCCGCCGCGCTCGGCACTCCGGTCGTTGCGCTCTTCGGCCCCACCGACCCCGCGCTCACCGCGCCGCTCGGCCCGGTGGCGGTGGTGAGCCGGGCGGTGCCGTGCGCGCCGTGCTTCTACCGCGAGTGCCCGATCGACCACCCGTGCATGCGGGGGATCAGCGCCGAGGTCGTGGGCCAGCGCGTCGACGCGTTGCTCGCCGCGTGGGCATGAAGCCGCTCGCGATCCTGCACCTGGCCGCGAACCGCTGGTGGACCGGCAGCGCCGATCCCGTCATCCAGCTCGTGACCGGCCTGCGCGCGCGCGGCCACCGGGTGCTGCTGGGGATCATTCCCGGCGATCGATTCGAGGCCAAGGCGAGAGAAGCCGGCATCGAGGTGGTGGATGGGCTCCGCCTGGACGCGCGCCCCGGGCCGCGCACGCTCGCGCGCGCCACGCTGAGGCTTCGCGCGATCATCCGTGACGAAGGCGTGGACGTGGTCCACACGCACCACTCGCACGACCACTGGCTGGCGGTCCTGGCGCGCCCCCGGCGCGCCGGGGGTGGCCGCCCGCCCGTCGTGAGAACGTTCCACAACTTGCGCGCGGTCAAGCGGGACCGGCTCGCCGCGTCGCTCTACCGCCGCACCGGCGCCGCGTTCGCGGTCTCACGCCAGATCGAGGCCCGCTGCGTCGAGGCCGGGATCCCATCGGAGCGCGTCTTCTGGATCCCGGGCGCGGTCGACCTGACTCGCTTCACCGCCGACGCCGATCCGTCGCCGATCCGGGAGGAGTTCAAGCTCGGCGACGCGCCCGTCGTCGTGTCGGTCGCGCGTCTGGCCACCAACCGTGGCCACGAGCTCTTGCTCTCGGGCTTCCGCCTGCTCGTGCGGAGATTGCCGCGGGCGCGTCTGCTGCTCGTGGGGAAAGGGGAGACGCGCGGACGCCTCGAGCAGCTCGTCGCCGACCTCGAGCTGGAGCAGCACGTGATCTTCACGGGCTATCGGGACCGCGACCTGCCCTTGGTCCTCGCCGCCGCCGACTGCTTCGCGCTCATGGCGGCCGGCTCGGACGATTCGTGTCGGGCGGCGCTGGAGGCGATGGCCGCCGGGCGGCCGGTGATCGCGCGCAAGGTCGGCGCGCTCCCGGAGACGATCCTGCACGGCGAGACCGGACTCCTCGTCGACGACGATCACCCGGAGACGGTCGCGCAAGCGCTCGGCGAGATCCTCGCGGATCCGGGGCGCGGCCGCGCGATGGGCACCGCGGCGCGGGCGCGGGCGGAGAGCGACTTCAGCGCCGACCGCTCCGTCCAGACGGTGGAGCGCGTCTACCAGGACCTCTGGTGAGAGTCCTCCAGCTCATGTCCTGCCGCGGATGGTCGTCCGACGCCTACTGGGCGGCCCGGATCACGCGTGAGCTCGAGCGGCGCGGCCACGTCGTGACGCTCGCCTGCCGCGCCGGGACCGAGGCGAAGGTGATCGATCGCGCGCGCGCGGAGGGTGTCCAGCGCGTGACGACCCTCGCGCTGGCCGGCGGCGTACAGCCCGTGAGCGACGGACAGGACGTCCGGCGTCTGCGCGACATGCTCACGACGGCCGATGTGGTCCACGTCCACCGAGGCAAGGAGCACTGGCTCGCCGCCGTGGCCAACCGGCTGGCGCCCACGCCACGGCCGCTCGTCAGGACCCGTCACATCGCGCAGGCGGTGAGACCGCACGCGGCGAACCGCTGGCTCTATCGTCAGGCGACCGCGCTCGTCGTGACGGTGACCGACGCGATCCGGCGGCAGTATCTCGCCGCCGGGCTCATCGACCCGGACCGGGTCGCCGCGCTCCCGGGAGGGGCCGACACCGAGCGTTACCGACCTCAACCGCGCGATGGCGAGGTCTATCGATCGCTGGGCGGCCGAGAGGACACCCTCCTGGTCGGGATGATCGCCGGCCTTCGCGTCATGAAAGGGCACGAGGTCGTGATCGAGGCCGCCGCCCGGCTCAACGCGCTCGGCGTTCGCCTTCGCTTCGTCTTCCTCGGTCGCGGAGGTCGCGAGCAAGCGCTGCGCGCCCGGATCAGCCGGGCCGGACTCGAGCCGCAGATCAGTATCGGCGGCTTCGTCGACGACCTGCCCGCGGCGATGGCGGCGCTCGACGTGGCGCTCTACGTCCCGCTCGAGTCCGACGGCATGTCGCGAGTCGTCTTCGAGTGCCTGGCCGCGGGGCGGCCGCTGGTCGCGTCGCGGGTCGGCGTCGTGCCCGAGGTCCTGGCCGACGGCGAGCACGCCGCGCTCGTGGCGGCCGGCGACGCCACGGCGCTCGCCGACGCCCTCGCGCGTCTCGCGCGTGATCCGGAAGCGCGCGTGCGGCTGGGCCGGAGCGGACGGCGACTCGTTGAGTCGCGGTACTCGGGCGCGCACGTCGCCGCCGCCCTCGAGGCGCGCTACGTGAGCCTGCTGGCCCTCGGGGCCGCGTGAAGATCTCCGTCCTCGCGTTCGACCTGTCCGACAACGCGACGGGCCGCGCCGATTTGCTCGCTCGCTTGCTGGCGCCGCGCTACGAAGTCGACGTCGTCGGGCCCGAGTTCGGCGACGGCGTCTGGGCGCCGGTGCGCGACGGCGCCGTCAAGTATCGTGGGGTGAGCGCCGGGCGCTATCCAGGGTTCGCCTGGCGCGTGCGGGACGTCCTCGACCTCGTCGACGGCGACGTCCTCGTCGCGTCCAAGCCACGGCCGACGAGCTTCGGGCTCGCACTGCTCGCGCGCCGCCATCGTCGGCGGCCACTGGTGCTGGACATCGACGACTGGGAGCTCGGCTTCTTCTATCACTCCGGCGCGTGGGGCCGTGTGGGGCGCGCGCTCAACCTCAGCGATCCCAACGGGCTCTCGTGGACGTGGCTGGCCGAGAAGTTCGTGGACCGCGCCGACGCCGTCACCGTGGCCTCGCGCTTCCTCGAGCAACGCTTCGGCGGCACGCTCCTGCCCCACGTGCGCGACACCGAAGCCTGGGACCCGGCCCGCTACGACCGCGCCGCGTCGCGGGCCCGACTGGAGGTGGACGCACGCAAGGTCGTCATGTTCCTGGGAACGCCGCGGCAGCACAAGGGCCTCGACGATCTGGTCGAGGCGGTCGGGCTCGCGGGATCGGGCGTGGTCCTCGTGCTGGTCGGCGTCGATCCCGCCAGCGCGCGGGCGCGGCCCTGGTCCGGGCTCGGGCACGTGAAAATGATCGGGGAGATCCCGTTCGACGACGTGCCCCGCTACCTCGTCGCCGCCGACGTCGTCGCGATCCCGCAGCGCGCGACGACGGACACGCTCGGCCAGGTGCCCGCCAAGCTCTTCGACGCGATGGCCCTCGCGCGTCCCATCGTCTCGACGACGGTCTCGATGATCCCGGAGATCCTCGACGGCTGCGCGTGTCTGGTGCCGCCCGGGAACGTCCTCGCGCTGGCCGGCGCGATCCGTCGGCTCCTGGAGAACGCCGACGAGGCCGCCGCACTCGGCCGGCGCGCGCGCGAGCGCTGCGACGCCCGCTACAGCTTCCGCGCGGCGCGCGCGACCCTGTTCCCGCTGATCGACAGCCTGGCGCCGCGTGCCGGTCACACACACCGCGAGCGCTGAAACGCGCATGCGGAGCCGGTTCGCATCTGTCTCCGGCCACCCTCGGTCCAAGCCGGCCACCGCTCACGGCGGGCCGGGCTCGCGAACCAGCAGCCCCGAGACGGGCGAGCGGAGCCGGGGCGGGTCTCTTTCAGGCCACCCTCGGTCCAAGCCGGCCTCACGGCATTCGCTCCAATGAAGCTTCTGATCATCGCCCGCCCGTTCGCGTTCCACGGCGGCGTCGAGCGCGCGACGGCGGGCCTCGTCGCCGCGCTCGTCGAGCACGGCCACGACGTGCACCTGTTGACCCCGCGCGGCCAGGCGCCGATGAAGGGTGTGACGCTCCACACGCTGCCGTTGCCGCCGCTGCCCGCGGCGGCGCGTGTGCTGGCGATAGCCATGAACGCGCGTATCGCGACGGCGCGCGGAAGTTGGGACGTCATTCAGAGCCATGAGCGCACGCTGCGACAGGACGTCTACCGCGCGGGTGAAGGCTGCCACCGCGCGTATCTGGCCAGCGAGAATCGCCCGCGCGCCCGTGGGCTCTATCACCGCATCGTCTTGGCCCTC
>Ga0209157_1002210_pt1 | contig 15672 bp, 14 predicted proteins | sample GraSoiAngelo_135_FD_185892 | JGI IMG/M metagenome (GOLD analysis project Ga0209157, IMG submission 185892) | Grasslands soil microbial communities from the Angelo Coastal Reserve, California, USA - 14_0929_05_40cm (SPAdes) (version 2) | ecosystem: Environmental > Terrestrial > Soil > Grasslands ...
TGTCTCCGACTCCAATCATGGCAAATCGGCCTGCTGGGATGAAGTCTCCTCCCTCGAAGGTTCCAGGGGAAGCCACTCGGTGAGCGATCTTGGCCCCGGCCATTTCGAGTATCGTTCCAGTGAGGACTGGCTCCATGCGTCGCTGTGGCTTCGACATCCTTCCGACTATCAGCCCCTGGTCGGAGGTGACCTGTTGGTCCCGCATGAAGAATAGATTGGCTAGAGGAACGTCGAGCGACGCCCGCGGGAATATCACCCTAACTCCTCTCTTAATGTCCAGTCTGATGCTGGGTCTGAGGACTAGGATATTGAAGAGGGTCTGTATACCAAGGTCCGCGAGGTTGGTCTCGAACTCTCGGCGCGCTCTTCTAGCTTCGCCGGAGGATCCTTCGAACTTGACGATCTTCTTTGCGTAGGTTCGCAGTCGGCGTACTATCTCAGGATCATCTCTTGCCAGTCGGATCGCGAGGCTTCTCAGTCGGTGGACTCTGGTTCCGGTCGTGTCGAGGGCGTGTCTCAGTTCATCGTGTTCATGTATGGCCAAATCCATGTTGAAGGATCGTTCGTAGAGGAAGGCGAAGGGCTCGATGAGCCCGAAGAACATCTCAATACCCGGTCTGTGAATAACAACATCCTGTAGGGTGTCCCATTCTGCGCGCACTATCGACTCCAAAAATAGTACACCCGGACTATTTCTTGCGCAGGAGCCATTCTAGGACGGCCGCGGCACCGTAGAGCTTGTTCTCTCCCTGCTGCCAAACAATAGACTGGTTACCCTCGATCACATCATCAGTTATCTCCAAGCCTCTATGAGCGGGGAGACAGTGCATAACACTCGCGTCCTTCTTAGCGAACTTCAGGAGGTCCGAGTTGATCTGATATCCATTGAAATCTTGCATTCTCTTCTCTTTGGAAGCCTCGTCGCCCATGCTGATCCAGACGTCTGTGTACAGCACATCTGCCGCGTGCGCGGCTTCTGATGGTTCGCGGACGATCTTGATTTCGGCGCCGGTCGATCTCGATATATCTTCAGCCTGTTTGAGAATCGCCTGGTTCGGCTCGTAGCCCTCAGGACATGCGACTCTGACTCTCATCCCTTCGATCGCCGCGCCGAGCAGAAGTGAGTTGCAGACGTTGTTTCCGTCGCCGACATAGGCGAGGTTCAACCCCTTGAGCTTCCTCTTCGCTTCCTGGATGGTGAAGAGGTCTGAGATTATCTGGGTCGGATGCTCCAAATCGCTCAGAGCGTTAACGACAGGAACGCCCGAATGCTTCGCTAGCTGGGCCACGGTGTCGTGTGCGTAGACTCGAGCAACGATCCCGTCAAGGTATCCGCCCAGGATCCTAGCCGTGTCTTTAATCGGCTCGCCTCTGCTGAGCTGAAGCTCGTTTGCTGAGAGGTAGATGGATTCTCCGCCGAGTCTGCGAGCCGCCACTTCGAAGCTGGTCCGGGTCCGGGTCGAAGGTTTCTCGAAAAGGAGCCCAACAATCTTCCCCCTGAGTGTGGCGAGAGATCTTCCTCCCTTGATAGAGGCCTTGATCGTCTTCCCTCGGGCTAGAACTCTGTCGATTTCCGGTTTGGATGCGTCGGAGACTGATAAGAAGCTCTTCAACTTGGTCTCGCTAGATTGGAGTTTGGCGAAGGGACTGGTAGTTGAAGTTCATGCCACGAACTGGTTAACGATCCCTAGCCATGTGTTCTTACTTCGCATGCAACCCCGACCTTAGAGAGATATTACACTTCCCGCCTCGAGAGGCCCCGACTGTTCCCGTGACAAAGCTCATTGCAGCTGTAGCATCTGTGATGAAAAGGGCTCGAGATCCTTCCAACGTCCGGGCGTACCTCAAAGTGTACATTTGCAGTCTTTTGTGGATGCATCTGCTAAATACACTACTCAAGAGTGGAGTTCAATGAACACTACCATGATGGCTCAAACTGAAATCAGCCTTCTAGGAAGAAAGCTATGACTCAATCGGGTTTCAGTAAGCTCTCTACCGGGAAATTGTTGATAGCTGCGGCTGTTATCGCTATTGTCAGCGGCGCGGCGGTTGGTATGAGCGTAGGATACGTGATACACTATTCCGCGCCTACCACGAGAGAGTTCTACCTGTTTGATGGATCACTACCGTTCAATGACGAGCCGAGACCTCAGGGTTTCGGATATCCTCACGACATTTTCGTGCCCGATCGGATCACGGTCAACAAGGGGGACCATGTGCTGATTCACTATGTGAACATAGAAGACATTGCTGAGGACCACAATTTCGTGATGGAATCACCCTACAGGTTCGACGCCGTCGTCTATGAGAACGCGAGCAACTTGTCAGGACCTGTGAACGGCGGGAAAGGAGCGGTCCTCGGAACATATCACAATGTCGACACCGTACTATTGGGACAGGGCCAGAACGCTACAATCACATTTACAGCAAGCTGGGCAGGGGTATTCCCATACCGCTGCCTCATTCACTACCCCACTATGACCGGGTACTTGGTGGTAATCGGATAAACAGGCGAGAAAAGTGAGAACAAGACAGATTCAGACAAGTCAAGCACGGCTCGGAGGCTGCTAGAGATCTTGAAGTGGTTACGATCGACCGGAGTGGCCCTACTGCTGGTCACAGGCATCATCGACCTCTACTACGGAAACTCGTACGCTGGATTCTATGAGAACCTCTGGTATGTCATGGGAGGAATCTACATCTTCGCCGCCATAGTCATAGCCGCCAATATAGAGCCCCACTTCTCCCAGCTCACCGTCTTCGCCTATGCCCTATTTCTCTGGAGCCCATGGGCAACCACCGCGCTCGAGACAGGCGCTGGACTGGATGCAGTTGCTTATGCTGACAAAACTGTCGAAGCAGTCTTGGCCATAAACATGGCGCTACTGTTCCGCAGTACTAGACCGTCCAAAATTCTGTAGGAACCCAGAACCGGGTCCTATTAGCAGATCTCTAGAGCCCGGAAAGTTCTTCCTTCGAGTTGCTCATTGAGCCTAGATAGGTGTAGACTCCAGTCTTCAAGACCTTCAAAGACAGTAAAGCGCACTTCAGTCTGACCGCGCTTAGCTGCCCGCCTATTAGGGAGAGTATTTCTTCCTTGGAGATGCTTCGCACATCGTCAAGTTTCTTTCCCTTCACCAGCTCGGTGAGCATTGATGCTGACGCTTGGCTTATGGCGCATCCTTGGCCGTTGAACCTGACATCCTTCACGCTGTCATTCCCGTCCAGTTCTAGTTGCATCTCGATAATGTCCCCGCAGAGCGGATTCGAGTCTTTGGCTTTGATATGCGGATGATCGAGTGTCCCCTTGTTTCTCGGGTGACGGTAATAGTCGAGTATGATCTCGGAGTAGACAGAGCTCAAATCTTGAAGACCCTTCCCGCGCGTTCGAGGGATTCGACCAGTCGGTCTATTTCTCCTTCAGTGTTGTAGAGGTAGAAGCTAGCCCGTGTAGTGGCCGCTACGCCGAGCCTCTCCATGAGCGGCTGCGCACAGTGGTGGCCCGACCGGACGGCGATTCCATCCTCATCAAGAAGAGAAGCCATGTCATGCGCGTGGATATCGGCAAGGTTGAAACTTATGACCCCCCCTCGAGTATCAGGGTCTGCGGGTCCGTAGATTCTCATCTGTTTCAATTTTCCTAACTTGTCCAGAGCATAGGCCGTGAGGTCTCGCTCATGGTTTCTGATGTTTCGGAGTCCAACCTTGGACAAGTAGTCGACGGCCACGCCCAGGCCGATAGCCCCGGAAATATCCGTAGTTCCGGCCTCGAACTTGAACGGCGGATCCTTGAATGATGCCTCATATAGGTGGACTTCACGGATCATCTCTCCCCCACCCTGGTACGGCTCCATCTTTTCTAGAAGATCGCGCTTTGCGTAGAGAACCCCTATTCCTGTAGGCCCGCACATTTTGTGGCCGGAGAATGCGAGAAAGTCACAGTCCAGATCTTGGACATCAACAGGCATGTGAGGCACCGACTGGGCGGCGTCTACTAGGACCCGACAATTGTACCGGTGAGCCTCCCTTACCATCTCTCTAACGGGGTTGACCGTTCCGAGAACATTCGACACTTGAGTGACAGCGAAGAGTTTGACGCCGCCGTTCTCTAGGTACCCATGGAACTCTTCTGTTAACAGCCGCCCCTCGTCCGAGATCCCGACATACTTGAGCTGCGCTCCCTTGTCTCGAGCTAGCAGCTGCCAGGGGACGATGTTGCTATGATGCTCCATCTCCGTGAGCATGACGCTATCTCCCAGTCCGATGTTTGATCGGCCCCAAGAATGAGCGACTAGGTTGATCGCTTCTGTCGTTCCTCGAACGAAGATAATCTCTGAAGGGTCCTTTGCGTTGATGAGCTCGGCGATTCTCTTCCGAGCGGTCTCATAGGCGGCGGTAGCCTCTTCGCTTATCTGGTAGACTCCCCGGAAGACGTTCGCGTTATACTCTCTGTAGTAACGATCTAGACCCTCGATCACCTGGACTGGTTTCTGTGACGTTGCAGCACTATCAAGGTAGACGAGAGGCTTTCCGTTTATCTCTCGCTTGAGAATCGGGAAGTCGGCCCTGACTCTCTCTAGATCGTAGGATACAGCCTTCTCACTTGCATAGAGGGTTGCGTGTCGCTGCATGGGCTGTCCCATGACAGCATGGTTCGAATAGTATTGTGAGAAAATTTTCGTTTTACGCGTGGTGATGCTCTTCGGGGCTACGAGCGCCTGTCGCCTGCTCCTTCCCCTTCGGGACGAAGCTATGCCCGCATCCGCAGGTTAGGTAGCTCTCGGGGAAGTTGAACTTGAAGCCCCCGCCCATCTCCGTCTCGACATAGTCGATTTCTGCGTCGCCGAGAAGGTCTGCGCTCTTTGTGTCAGCGACAATGTTGACCCCGTTCCTGTGCTCTACCACGTCCGTTGGGCTGGACTTGTCGAGTTTGAGACCGAACTGGTAGCCTGCGCAGCCTCCCGCCTTTACGAATACGCGGAGGGCTAGAGACTGGTCGCTTACCTGCTTGAGGTAGTCCTGGACCTTCGTCGCTGCCTTGTCGGTTATGCTAATTGCCATTTCTTCCCTATCCTCCTAGTTACTTTTCCCCTTTTTAACCTTGAAGGTACCCGTTACGCCTCTCCGTGCCCGTTGGGAACGGCTTCCAGAACCTCTTTCTTCACCCAATCGTACCCCCTCGCCTCAAGCACATCAGCAAGCTCGGGTCCCCCAGACTTGACCATTCTCCCGTCGAGGAGGATGTGTACATAGTCGGGTTTGATGTACCTGAGGATTCTCTGGTAGTGGGTGATTATCATGACGCCCATCTCTGGGCCGACCAGCTTGTTGACTCCTTCAGCGACGATCTTGACAGAGTCTATGTCCAGACCCGAGTCTGTCTCGTCCAAGACGGCTATCTTCGGCTGGATAATCGCGAGCTGTAGTATCTCGCAGCGCTTCTTCTCTCCGCCTGAGAATCCCTCGTTGAGGTAGCGGGTTGCGAATGACTCGTCCATATCGAGAAGCTTCAGCTTCTCCTTCAACATCTTCCGAAAGTCGAGGACCGACAGCATCTCCTGTCCCAAGTCGCCCTTCTTTCCTCCTTGTCTTACCGCGTTGTAGGCTGTCCGGAGGAAGGTGGAGAGGGATACGCCGGGCACCTCGTAGGGGTATTGGAAGGCGAGGAAGAGCCCTTTCCTGGCTCTCACGTCGGGGGCGAGCTTGATGATGCTCTCGTTGTCGAAGAGGATGTCTCCCTTTGTGACTATGAACTTGGGGTGTCCCATAACGGTAGAGGCCAGGGTGCTCTTGCCGGACCCGTTTGGACCCATGATCGCGTGGATCTCTCCCTGCTTAACGTGGAAGTCTACGCCCTTGAGGATCTCCTTGCCCTCGATTGTCGCGTGGAGATCCTTGATATCCAGCTGGCTCATTCTTCAGGTCTTCCTGTATTGCGCGATCTCTGATGGGCGTATAACATACGTCATATTTAAGGGCGCCAAGACTGGCCACTTGATGCATCCCGGATCGTTAGAAAGTCTGTGACTCCGAGACACTCGTTGGGGTTACAGCCTGATTATTCCTTTGCTGGAGCTTAGTTCTATCCAGCCTTCCGGTTGGTAGATAGAATGCCTATACAACTGACACCCACAAAGATCAAGGGAAGCAAGTATCTCCTCATCCCCAAAGATCTCGCGCAGCTCCTAGAAATCGACGACAAGAGCATCCTCAACCTGACCATTGAAGATGGCGACAAAGGCCAACGGCTCGTCTACTCTATCCGAGAGAAATCTAGCAGCTCAACGGAAAGCTAGTCGCACAGAGCACCAAGATGAATACAAATGGGATTGGTGCCGGAGTTCTTCGTGTTGTTGGGGATCGATATTTTCCTATGCATGAGCCTCCTGAGCGCCTTCCTCGATGAGGACTTGCCATCACGCTTCCAGTACTTGTTCCAAATAGCGGCGATTGTGGGGCTTGGAGAGCTTCTGATCAGTCAGGGATTCGTTGAGCTGATGCGCTTTTGGCTAAGCTTCGTCTATCTCGCGTTAGCCCTTTTCAGTGTAGTCGGCCTGAACGCATACCTTGCGGTAGTGCGTCGGAGAATGGACATTGCATCGACCTTCTCGGGAACGATAACAGTACCGACGCTTATGATCTCAGCGGTCTTCATCTCCTCCTTTCTGGGAGGCGGGGGAGAAGTAAGTCTCTCTCCAGCTGCGATATTGACTCTGTCAGTCTTGGTCTTCGTTGCCAGCCTCAGCATATTCGGATTCCTGCGTGAAGCTTCCAAGCACATCCGCAACATTCCCGGTGGACAAGGGTCAACGTCACCAGGCCCAGTGCCTACGCCACCAGGCACCGCGAAGACAGACCTGTCGTTGCGTCTTCCTTCTATGCGAGAAGGAGATTGGGAAAAAATCATTGACGACAGAAGTGGGTGAGGAATAGCAGATGAGAAGCATCACTGATGTCTTGGATCTTAAGCACAAGAAATCTCTCAGGTTGGGGCTCCTACTACTCTCAACACTATTCATCATAAGCGCCAGCGCACTCGTCTATGCCAGAGTGATCTATGAGAAAGCGCTCAACGTGGGCAACGCAAGCGGAGTCACCACAGGATCAGGCACGACAGCGCCAGCCGGAGAAAGCTTCCCGCCAGCCATAATTGTGGTTCTAGCATTCTCAGCAATCGTAATCAGCATCAGCCTATTCGGGTTCCTACGCCAAGCTATCAAGCACATCAGCAAAGCTGATGGTGGACAAGAGTCATCGTTGACAAGTCCAGCATCCATGCCCGAAGGGGAGGGAATGGGCTTGTCATTGCAACTGTCTTCCAAGCAAGAGGAAAACTGGGAGGAATCTCCGAGGAACCAAGAGGGTGAGGAATAGGAAGTGAAGTGTGAGAATCGAAGTGTGAAAGAATGTGCGAGAGTCAACGTCCGCAATAGTTGCGGAAGAGCAGTACAGGAGCGATCAGCACGTCTTCTGTTTGTGGTAGTACCACGCTAGTTTCCACAAGGTAACACGAACCAGAAGAAGGTTCTCAGTGGCGATTAGGGAGCTAAGCAGAAGATGGAGGTGAAAGCATAGAATGAAGTTTCTCAGAGTCGAATGGACAAAGAAGAGGGGCGTTATTGCGCTATTGGCGACGGGTCTGGTTGTCACAAGTTTCATTCTTGGTGGTTACGTAGCTACTGGGAATTGGAATCCGTGGGGCAACAGACACTACTACCAAGTGCTGAACGCGAACTTCCAGGAGTGTTATACTCCTGTGGGTGGCACCCCGCAGTGTCAATCAGTCCACAACGTGATGTTCAACACTGGTGCGATATATGTCGAGAAACTCGTAACTTCGAACAACGAGGGCTTCTGTACTGTAGGGGCTGCTTGTAGCTTCCACTTCATTGCCATGTCAGCCACTACAACCGCTCCTACCGCTGGTATGTCGTCTACGGGCACAACTACCGGAACTTCAAGTGGTGACTGTGGTGTCGCAGGTGGTACTGGTGGTCAGAACGGTGCAGAGCTTACGACTAACGGATTTGCGGCAGCTGCGGGCACTGTAACGGACATCACCGGTGCCACTAATCCGCAGTCTTCGACGGTCGTAACCACTTTCACTGCTACGGCTATTCAATCGGTAGCTCAGAGTTGCTTGGTCAACCAAGCGGCGAACGCCTCTGTTAACAGAGTTAGCCTCGCCGCCGCAACTTTCACGGCCATCACTCTCCAGATAGGAGACACGATCCAGATAACGTGGAGCATAAGCTGGACCTGGAGCTAAAGCGTGTCAAGCACACTACTGAAGAAGGCTAAACCCCGAAACTCGGATGTTTCAATCTCCGAGTAATCTCCTCCTATTACCAGTTCTCAATCGCGATTTTTCTTAGGCTAAGCCATTGCTTTGTCTCTGGCAGTTCCGAAGGCCAAACGTCAGCTGTTACAACACGTGTATTCGCCGTCAGCGCACTTGGCTCTCAAAGAAGGGAGCTTCGTAGCCGTCAATCTGTTTTCTTTGGAGGGGAGTCTAAGCGCGAAAAGTCTCACTGATCGCAATGCTCATTCTTGCAATCGCCGTAGTGGTAAGTATGCCTATTGGTCATGCGACTAACAATGTTCATACTCTCTACCTAGGCAGTTCAATTGTCGATTCTTGTAGTGGAAAATGCGAGAATCTTGCCGCATCTACAGGTTCGGCCGACACTGGTACGAGTCAACTGATTGCTAAGACTACTGGAAAATACCAGATTGAACCGGATATAGCTTCTACTACTAGTACGGGTACCCCTTCCACATCTTCCGTCTCCGGATATGCCTGGGTTTACAATACTGACCTAGGAGGATCGACTATTCAGTCTGGGACTTGGGCTTTTGACCTTACAATCGCGGCGAGCACAATAGCTGGAAGTCCTGTTGGCAATGTTTGGATTACGGTTTGGAGTTGCACTACTAACGGTCTTGGGTCGTGTACATTTCTATTCAAAAACTGGGATAACAGCACAAATGTCTTGGCGACTACTTCCGCAACCAAGTATACTTACACCACTGGAACTATTGGACCATTCTCAAGTATTCGCTTCATATCTGTCGAATATTGGATCTCATACACGACTGCTGGTAATTCAGCCGGGTTGGTTGTCACCGAAACTACTGTCTCTTCGGCTTCAGATGCAATCACTCCTGGATGGAACTATGCTCAGAGTCTCAGCGGCTCACTGACTTTAGCGTCTACTTTTGCTGAGAAGTCTTCAATCTTCAAGTCGCTAAGTGGCTCACTGACTTTAGCGTCTACTTTTGCTGAGAAGTCTTCAATCTTCAAGTCGCTAAGTGGCTCACTGACTTTAGCCTCAAGCATCGTAAGGAACAATTCCATCCTCAGAACGCTCGCGGCTTCAATCATATTCACAATGGCTAACATGGTCGCCAATGTGAATTCTGGACAGTTGACTTGCAACTCGAGTCCTCGTTCTTGTTCAACCCATCTCACCGCAACTTGGAACCTGGGTTCGGGTGTTGCTGGGCAGAGTTCGCTGTTCAGGTCTCTGAGTGGTTCGCTTTCTCTGACTGCTTCTGAAACCAAGGGCATTACCAAGGCTTTGACCGGTTCGCTGTCTTTAGCCTCAAGTCTTGCCGAGAAGTCTTCGTTCTTCAGGTCTCTAAGTAGTGGGTGGACTATGATTTCGGGTTTTGCAGAGAAGGCCTCCCTCTTTCGGTCTCTGACCGGTTCGCTGTCCCTTGCTGGTTCTGAGATCAAGGGTCTTGCCACGGGTTTGACTGGTTCGTTGGGTTCAGCTTCGAGTTTTGCTGAAAAGAGTTCACTGTTCAGGTCTCTGAGCGGTTCTCTTTCTGTTGCGAGTTCGATGTTTAGAGGTCGTGCGCAATTCTTGAGTGCTTCGCTCGGTTCATCCTCAAGTTTTGCTGAGAAGAGTTCGATGTTTAGATCTCTGACTGGTTCGTTGTCTCTTGCGGGTTCTCAAGTTAAGGGTCTCGCCAGGGGTTTGAGTGTCTCTCTGGGTTCAGCCTCAAGTTTTACTGAGAAGAGTTCACTGTTCAGATCCCTGACCGGTTCACTGTCTCTTGCGGGTTCTCAAGTTAAGGGTCTTGCCAAGGCTTTGACTGGTTCACTGGGTTCAGCCTCAGGCTTTGCTGAGAAGTCTTCGCTGTTCAGGACTATGACTGGTTCTCTGTCTCTTGTTGCTTCTGAAGCTAAGGGTCTCGCCAGGACTCTGAGTGGTACACTGGGTTCATCCTCGAGTCTTGCTGAGAAGAGTTCACTGTCTAGGTCTCTGAGCGGTTCGCTGTCCTTGGTCTCAAGTTTTGCCGAGAAGAGTTCCCTAACTCGGTCTCTGACTGGTTCACTGTCTTCAGCCTCTGGTTTTGCTGGGAAGAATTCGTTGTTCAGGTCCCTGACTGGTTCTCTGTCTCTTGTTGCTTCTGAAGCTAAGGGTCTTGCCAGGGCCTTGACTGGTTCACTGGGTTTGGCCTCAAGCCTTGCCGAGAAGAGTTCGCTGGTCAGGTCTCTGACCGGTTCGGTGGGTTTGGCTTCTGGTTTTGCTGAGAAGAGTTCACTTTTCAGATCTCTGACTGGCTCGCTCTCTTTGGCTTCGGGTTTTGCGGAGAGGACCTCTCTCTTCAGGTCTCTAAGCGGTTCTTGGACTACGGCCTCGAGTTCTGGTGAGAAGAGTTCGTTCTTCAGATCTCTGGCCGGCTCGCTCTCTGTTGCGGCTTCTGAAGTCAAAGGTCTTGCCAGGGCTTTGAGTGCCTCGCTTAATTCAGTCTCGAGCTTTGCTGAGAAGAGTTCACTGTTCCGATCTCTGACTGGCTCGCTGTCTTCAGCCTCTGGTTTTGCTGGGAAGAATTCGTTGTTCAGGTCTCTCGTAGGTTCACTGTCTTCAGCCTCTGGTTTTGCCGAGAAGAGTTCGCTCTTCAGGTCTCTGAGTGCTTCACTGACTATTTCGAGTTTTGAAGCTCAAGTTAGCAACCTAGTCCACATTTTCTATTATGGCTCTACTTCTCAGCCCGGTTGCGCTATCAAGTGTGAACAGCTAGTTACTGCTGCCGGAACGGCTGATACTACAACGAGTGTCAAGGTGGGTAGTAGCACTACTTGTTGCTTTGAAGTTGTGCCAGATGTCATCTCGTCTATCGCGACGGCAACGCCCTCTACCAGCACGCCAACAGGTCAGGCTTGGGTCTATCCTACTGACCTGGGAGGTATCACGATTCAGAGTGGGCCTTGGCGGTTTGATACTACGATTCAGGCATCGAGAACTGGCACTGCTACTATGCGGTTTCTGGTCTGGTCTTGTCTCACTGCTTCGGAAGGAACTTGTACTCTTCTATTTGATTTCACAGGAACGGCTAATATAGAATCAACCATTACTGGCCCAATACAATATACTGATGTTACTCCAACGGTAGGTCCGTTTTCGAACGTTCACTATCTAGCGGTTGAAGTCTGGATTAGTCCTACTGGGTCCACAGGTAACGGCGGTGCGACTGATACTATGACAACAGTTTCAAGCGCGAGTGGCGTGATTACTCCTGCTTGGAGATACAGTCAGAGTCTTACCGGTACAATGACTTTAGCTTCTAGTCTTGCTGAGAAGTCTTCGCTGTTCAGGTCTCTGACTGGCTCGCTTTCTCTTGCGAGTTCACTGTTTGGAGGTCGTGCTATAACCTTGAGCGGCTCGCTGGGCTCATCCTCAAGCTTTGCTGAGAAGACCTCGCTCTTTAGGTCTCTGACTGGCTCGCTTTCTATTGCGGCTTCCGAAGTTAAGCGTCTTGCAACGGCTTTGAGTGCTTCGCTAGGTTCCTCCTCAGGTTTTGCCGAGAAGAGCTCGCTGTTCAGATCTTTAACTGGTTCGCTGGCTTTTGCTCCGGGCTTTGCTGAGAAGTCTTCGCTCTTTAGGTCTCTAACCGGTTCTCTGTCTCTTGCGGGTTCTCAAGTTAAGGGTCTTGGCAAGACTCTGAGTGGTACACTGGGTTCATCCTCGAGTTTTGCTGAAAAGAGTTCACTGTTCAGGTCTCTGAGCGGTTCGTTGTCTTTGTCCTCGGGTTTTGCTGAGAAGAGTTCCACCTTCAGGTCTCTAGGTGCTTCGCTTTCTCTCGCGGGTTCGCTGCTCGAAGGTCGTGCTGTAACCTTAGGCGGTTCGCTGGGTTCAGCGTCAAGCTTTGCTGAGAAGACTTCAATGTTCAGGTCTCTAGGCGGTTCCCTATCTCTTGCGGGTTCTCTGTTTAGAGGTCGTACTCAAATTTTGAGCGCTTCGCTCGGTTCAGCTTCGAGCCTTGCTGAGAAGAGTTCACTTTTCAGGTCTCTGACTGACTCCCTCGGTCTTGCTGCTTCTCAGACTAAGGGCCTTGCCAAGTCTCTGAGCGGTTCGCTGTCTGCAACCTTAGGCTTTGCTGAGAAGAGTTCGCTGTTCAGATCTCTGACTGGTTCACTCTCTTTTGTTGCTTCTGAGAAGAAGGGTCTTGGCATAGGTTTGATTGGTTCCCTCGGTTCGGCTTCGAATTTTGCGGAGAAGTCTTCACTGTTTAGGTCGCTGAGCGGTTCATTGGGTCTTGCGGCTTCTCTGTTTGGGGGTCGTGCTGTAACCTTGAGTGTTTCGCTGGGCTCATCCTCAGCCTTTGCTGAGAAGAGTTCACTTTTCAGATCTCTGACTGGTTCACTCTCTCTTGCGGGTTCTCAAGTTAAGGGTCTCGCAAGGTCTCTGACTGGTTCACTGTCTTCAGCTTCTGGTTTTACTGAGAAGACTTCCCTGTTCAGATCCCTGACCGGTTCACTGTCTCTTACGAGTTCTCTGTTTAGAGGTCGTGCTCAAATTTTGAGTGCTTCGCTGGGTTCAGCCTCAGGCTTTGCTGAGAAGAGTTCACTTTTCAGATCTCTCACTGGTTCTATGGGTTTTGCGGGTTCTCAGGTTAAGAGTCTCGCAAGGTCTCTAAGTGGTTCGCTGTCCTCGGCTTCCGGTTTCGCTGAGAAGGCTTCCTTCTTCAGATCCCTGGCTGGCTCAGTTTCTCTTACTGGTTCTCTGTTTGGAGGTCGTGCCATAACTTTGGGCGGTTCCCTCGGTTCATCTTCAAACTTTGCTGAGAAGACTTCCCTGCTCAGATCTTTGAGTGGCTCACTGTCGCTTGCAAGTTCTCAAGTTAAGGGTCTTGCCAAGAGTTTGACAGGTTCGCTGGGTTCAGCCTCAGGCCTTGCTGAGAAGAGTTCGTTGTTCAGGTCTCTGACCGGTTCACTGTCTCTTGCTGATTCTCAAGTTAAGGGTCTTGGCAAGACTCTGAGTGGTACACTGGGTTCATCCTCGAGTTTTGCTGAAAAGAGTTCACTGTTCAGGACTCTGACCGGCTCATCGGGTCTTGCTAGTTCTCTGTTTAGAGGACGTGCCGTATCCTTGAGTGGTTCGCTGTCTTCAGCCTCGATTTTTTCGGAGAAGTCTTCGCTATTCAGATCTCTGACCGGTTCACTGTCTCTTGCGGGTTCTCCGTTTGGGGGTCGTGCTGTAACCCTGAGTGTTTCGCTTGGTTCATCCTCAAGCCTTGCTGAGAAATCTTCGCTGTTCAGGTCCCTGACTGGTTCATTGGCACTTGCCGCTTCTGAGATTAAGGGTCTTGCCCGGAGTTTGACAGGTTCGCTAAGTTCAGCCTCAGGCTCGTCTGAGAAGTCTTCGCTCTTCAGGTCCCTGACCGGTTCGATGTCCCTTGAGGGTTCTGAGACTAAGGGTCTCGTCAAGGTTTTGAGTGGTACACTGGGTTCGGCCTCTGGTCTTGCCGAGAAGAGTTCTCTCTTCAGATCTCTGACTGGTTCTCTGGGTGCTGCGGGTTCTCTCTTTGGAGGGCGTGCAGTAACCTTGGGCGGTTCGCTGGGCTCAGCCTCTGGCTTTGCTGAGAAGAGTTCGCTTTCCAGGTCTCTGACTGACTCTCTGTCCCTTGCTGCTTCTCAAGTTAAGGGTCTTACCGAGAGCTTGACTGGTTCTCTGTCTTCAGCCTCTAGCATTGCGGAGCATACTTCGCTCTTCAGATCTCTGATTGGCTCGCTGACTTTAGATTCGAGTCTTGGCGAGAATGCCTCGCTCTTTAGGTCTTTGAGTGTTTCATGGACTGTGGATTCGAGGTATGGGAGGGGTTCACTCTTCACTGAGAACCTTCAGGCGAACTTCAACACCCCAACGGTTCTCTCTGGACACTATGACTGTCACGATAACCTGATTGTCAATTGCGGTACTGTTTCTGCGTCCTTCGCTTTTCTAGTTGTTGCTCTTGGTGTTCTAGTCTTCGGTATTTACGTGGCCAAACAACGTCGGGAATCTCCTAGTCTTCAGGAAGAGCTGGAGTCCGAGGAAGTTATCGTTGATAAGGAAGGCTGGGAAACAAAAGCTTCCGGGGACGCCGGACGGAATGAAACGAAGGGTCCCGGTGACGAGCAAGGCTGGGAGAAGAAACCCGAAGGTTAGAAATGAAACGTCCTCCACAGCTGATCTATCCATCACGTACACACTCTCGGAACCTCAACTTCGCCAACTACCGTCTGGTCTTGAAGCGTGGAAATCTAGGAATGTTGGTAGCTGTTATAAGCGCTGAAGCTCCGAACGCGCCGTCATGGATAAGATGGAGAAGGCTTCGGAAAAGAAGAAAGGCTTCGTTAAAGAGTTCGTTGACTTCCTACAGACGTTCGGCGTCATAGGTCTCGCAATCGGCTTCGTCATAGGAGTAGCCTCGTCTGCCGTCGTCAACTCGCTGGTCAAGGACATCATCAACCCGATAATTGGTCTGGTCCTTCCCACTGGAAACCTATCATCTCTCAACGCGACCATCACCTCTCCAGTCTCGGGAAAACCGTCAGTGTTTCTCTACGGCGACTTCATCTCACAGATCATATACTTCATCATAATCGCGCTGGTAGTCTTCATCATGTACAAGCAGCTCAAGCGATTCGGACTGGCCAAGCTGTAGACGCACTCGACGGTCGGGCGGTTGCCTGTTAGGGATATGTCCGTATCCCGGTGATGATGAACTGTATCGCTATAGCGGCTATGAAGACAGCCATCACCTGCGCAACAACCGAGGACCCGGTCTTTCCCAGCAACGAATGGATCCTGGGCGTTTCTCTCATGACGAACCAGCTCAACAGCATCACGATCACGACCGAACCTAATGTTACCAGAATCCCATAAGCTCCCAACGCTATCATCGTTGTGGTGATTGCGCCCGGACCGACCAGGAGGGGGAATGCGATCGGGACGACACCCACGTCTTCATGCGACCCCGGCTTGGCGAACCTCTCTCCTCTGAAGAGTATGTCGAGAGCAAGCAGGAGTAGTAGAAGTCCGCCGGCCATCTCGAAGCTCGGCAGGCTGATGCCGAACAGGGACAGTAGTTCCTGGCCTACGAGAGCGAATATTGTGAGAAGGCTGGCTCCGGTGTAAATGACGACTCTGAACATCTTTGATCGTTCGGGTTCGACCATTGTGCCTGTGACGTTTGAGAAGATTGGGACGAGTCCAATGGGGTCGACTATGATGAATAGAGCGACGGTGGCCCGCACTAGGTCGATTACTGGGTCTGGGCTCATCTGCTCATCCTTGTCCTATCGGTCTCTGGTGGGCCGGGAGGGATTTGAACCCACGACCTTCGCCGTGTGAGGGCGACGTCCGTTCCGTGCTCAACGTGCATACCAGGCTGGAC
>Ga0209157_1002212_pt1 | contig 15667 bp, 15 predicted proteins | sample GraSoiAngelo_135_FD_185892 | JGI IMG/M metagenome (GOLD analysis project Ga0209157, IMG submission 185892) | Grasslands soil microbial communities from the Angelo Coastal Reserve, California, USA - 14_0929_05_40cm (SPAdes) (version 2) | ecosystem: Environmental > Terrestrial > Soil > Grasslands ...
CCGGTTGAAGGTGAGGAATACGGTCGGCCCCTCCCGCTCGACCAGGACGTCGCCGGTCATCCGTGCCGCCGGGACGACACCGCAAAGCCCCAGTCGCGTAGGTCGAATCGCTGGCGCTGTTCGCCGCGGCGCCGATCGAGGACGACCTTGATCCTCTCGGCGCCGGAGAGCTCCTGCGACAGAAAATCGTCGAGGTCGGGCTGCGAGCGCGCCACGATGAGGAGGTGGCCGAGCTCCATCACCTCTTTCTCGGCCGGCTCCCGCGCCGAGCGCATGTTCGGCTCGTCGAGGATTCGCTGCGCCAGGGCCCGGCGCCGGCCCGCGCCGTCGCCGTCGCCCGTCTGCGCATCGAGGGCGCCGAGGCTCAGGTGGACGGCTGTCTCGAGTCCCTCGACCACCCGCGCGCCGAGCGGGATGACCTGAATGGATCCCTCGGCGAGCCGGAGCGTGCTCGGCGCGATGAGGACGGAGCCGGGGTTCGCCATCTGCTCCATGCGGGCCGCCAGGTGCGTGGCCTGACCTACCGCCGTGTAGTCCATGTGAAGGTCGCTGCCGATCGAGCGCACGGAGTGCTGGATCTGCTTCGCGTAGCGCACGACGGTATGGGCCGGGTCCCGCAACTGTTGCAGAACCGCGCGCCCTCGGGGTTGTCCTGCTGGCGGATCGGACACTTCATCCCGTCACGCTCCCGGCGGTGAGCTCCTCCACCAACTACCGCTGGAGGTACGTGGTAGACCGCGATGACCGGCAGCGTGCTGAGGACGGCGCCGGCTCCGAGCTAGCCCCCGCGTCGAGCTGTTCAGCGAGACCGCCGCGAGTCCATGCGTCGCCTAGTCGCTGGCGAGTTTCCCGTTGACGCCCCAGTTCGCCTTCTCGACGTCCTGGAACACGATGTGGACCTGGTCCGGAGTCGTCTTGCCGATCTTCACCATGGCCTCGGTGATCGCGGCGGTGATCTCGCGCTTCTGCTGATCGGTGCGCCCGGCGTACCACTGGATCGTGATGTTCGGCATGGCCCGTCTCCTTGGTGTTGGTCGAGTCGGTTGCGGCGGAATTATCGCAGCGTGCCGTCCGTCGGGCAAGGCGACGGCCTCCGCCCGGTCTGGCTGGGAACCACCGAGACGTTCGCCGGTCTAACTCCGTCGAACGAACCGAACACGCACAGAGCCAGCGGGCCAGGAGGCACGGGCATGACCAGGCGAGTCTTCATCCAGGTGCTGGGGGTGGGAGCGGGTGTCGCCGTCGCGACGTCGGCACGGGCTGACCGGATCCGAGTCCTGCCCGAGGTGGGCGCCGGGGAGCCGGCCGTCGCCAGCGATGAGGCGGGCCCCGAGCTCCGACGGTTTCTCGCCAGGGTCCGCGGCGGCGAACGACGGACGCACCGCGGGCTCACGGTCTTTTGGCTCCACGCCCCGCGCGGAGGGGCCCCGTTCGCCATTCGAACGCTCGACGAGGCGCGCGCCCGCGGCGAGCTCTCCGTCACTGAGCGCGACCAGGCCGCGGTGTCCGGCCTCGTGATCGACAACCGCGGCCCCGTCTACGTGCTGCTGCTCGCCGGCGAGATCCTGCTGGGCGGCAAACAGCATCGCATCGTGGTCGAGGACGTTCTGGTGCCGCCGCGGAGCGGACCGCTGGCGCTGCCGGTGTACTGCGTCGAGCAGGGCCGGTGGAACAGCGAGGCGAAGCACTTCACGACGCGAGGCGCCTTCGCAGCGCCGCAGCTTCGCTCGAGGATGCTCGAGCGGAGCGACCAGCGGGAGGTGTGGGCCGAAGTGGACCGCTACGCGGCGCGGGCCGCCGCGCCGTCCTCGACCGGGAGCTACCAGGCGATCTACGACAAGGCCGAAGTGCAGGCGCATCAGAAGGACGTCGAGGGGGCGCTGGACCAGCGCACGGTGGCCGGCGCCCAGGGCGCCGCGGTCTTCGTGGCCGACACGCTGGTCGGGCTCGATCTCTTCGAGGACCCGTCGCTGTTCACGCGCGAGTGGCCGAAGCTCCTCCGTGCCCACGCGCTGGAGACCTACGGACGGAACCCCGGCGACAAGGCCGACGAGCGCCGGCTGCGCGCGATGCTCGACGACGTCTTGCGCGCCGCCGTGGGCGCCGCCGGCTCGGTCAGGCGCGGGATCGGCGTCGGGCGGCTCGTCGAGTTCCGGGTGGATCGCTGGCGGGGCTCGGCACTCGTCGCGGAGGGGCAGGTCGTGCACGTCGCGATTCTCTGACCAGCGAGCGCGCCACTCCGCGCGGCGGGCGGGCCGGGATCCGCTTGTGGAAGAAGAGTCGCAGCATCCGCTCGTCGAATTCCCGGTCGAACGCGGCGGTCGGCGGATATCGGTGATAGAGCGAGTGCGCCTCGAGCACGTGCAGCCCGGACGCTCGGGTCAGTCGCGCCAGATCGCCGAAGCCCGGCAGGACGTGCAGGAAGTCGGCCCAGACCGACGCGGGATGACCGGGAAACATCTCGCTCAGCATGAGGTCGACGACCAGGAGCGAGCTCGGCTCGCCGAGCGCCACGAGGTGGTCGAAGCCGTGCGCGAGCTCACTCTGGTCGCGCGCGTGATTGAGCACGGCGCCGACCGCTGCCACGATGGAGAACGGGCCCTGGGCGGCGAGCGCGGCGACGTCGCGCGCGTCGAAGATGTCGGCGCGCCGCAGCCGCGTCCGGAGTCGTGGATGGCGCGCGGCGGCCGTGTCGAGGAGCTCGGCCTGGACGTCGGTCATCAGCACGTCGTAGCCGTGATCGAGGGCCGCCGCCGCCAGGTCGCCCATGCCGCCGCCGATCTCCAGCCAGCGGGCGCCGATCTGGAGCTCGCGCCGGTACCGGGCGACCGAGTCCCAGAGGTCGAAGGACGCCGGGGTGAGGTGAGAGGTGATCTCGTCGGGGGAGATCCCGAGGTAGTAGTCCCGGATCTCCCGCCGGCGCCGGGCGTCCCGCATCAAACGGGACCTTTGCCTCCGGGCGCGACGACCGTCTTCATGATCCGATCCGGTACACGCGGCGCACGTTCTCCCAGAGCATCTTTGTTTGAATCGCCGGGTCGATGCCGCGGAACTGCTCCTCGATCGCCTTCCTCGAGAACGGCCACGTGCCGTCCCGGTGTGGATAGTCGGAGCCCCACATGACGTTGTCGGGCGCGATCTCCGCCATCGCGCGCACGCCGTGGAAGTCCTTCTGGAACGTCGCGTACATCTGGCGCTTGAAGTAGGCACTCGGGGAAAGCTTGAGCGCGAGGTCATCGGCGAGTCGCTCCTCGTACGTATCGTCGAGACGCTCGAGCATGTAGGGGAGCCAGCCGATGCCGCTCTCGCCGAGCACCAGCGTCAGCTGGGGATGACGCTCGCAGACGCCGGAGAGAATCACCGAGGCGCAGATCTCGTCCATCTGGAGCGGCGCGACGACGGTCCACGAGCCGGTCGACGCCGGGTTCGAGACGACGCCCTTGACGTCGTATCCGACGGTCGTCGCACCGCCTTCGAAGACGTGAAAGGAAATGACGAGGCCGGCTTCTGCCGCCGCCGACCACAGGGGCTCCCACATCACGTGCCACACGGGCATGGCGGAGCCCCACGGAACGAAGACGGCGCCGCGCAAGCCGAGCTCCGCGCAGTGACGCACCTCGTCGGCGGCGGCCTGCGCATCGTGATTCGGCAAGCAGCCGAGCCCGAAGAAGCGACCGGGCTGGGATCGGTTGAAGTCGGCGATGTAGTCGTTGTACGCGCGGTAGACCGCCGCCAGCGTCTCGTGGTCGGCGATGCCGCCGTGCGTGAAAAGCCCGCGCGAGATCCCGATGATGCCGTAGATCACCTCGGCGTCGACCCCGTCACGCTCCTGATCTTCGCGGCGCTCGAGGGGATTCGACGGGCGCGTCTGCTTGCCCGAGGCGAATCCCGCTTCGGCCAGGATGCGGCCCCGCCGGCCGCCGGTCACGCCCGGGCCGTAGACGCCCCACGGGCCGAGCACGGCGTTGCCCGAGACCCACACCTTGCGGCCGTCGCGCTCGACGACCTGAGGCGCGCGGTCGCGCCACGTCGACGGCATGCGCGCGGTGAAGGTGTCGGGCGGCAGGTAGATGAGATCCATGTGGCTGTCGGCCGACATCACCCTGAGCGACATGTCCGGCTCCTTTAACGGTCCACGAGATCGCGAGTGAGGGCGAGGGTAGTCCCACTCGCGCGTGAACGCAAGAATCCGGAATTGTGTGCTGCCACGGTCAGCGTGGCCAGAAGCTGGCATTCTGGCTCGAGGATGGCCAGCGGTGTCTTCCTCACCGGTGGCCCAAACCGATAAGAACCTTTCGGTTCTATTTTATCGGAAATCCGGAATATCGTGGCACTTCGCTTGCTCCATCAGCTCTGCGCCGCGCGCCCAGGGATCGCTCGACGTGGCGCCGGCGGCGGAGGAGACTATGGGTCTCGCGAAGCGAGTCATCGGAGCACTGCTCATCACCGGCGCGGCGACGCTGTCGCCGCCGCCCGCGACCTGCGCCCAAGAGCGGGTCGGCATCGTGACGAACCTCGAGGGCACGGCGACGGTCGCGCGCCTGGCGCTGCCACAGCCGCAGCCGCTCCGGTTCAAGGACGGCGTCTATCTCCACGACCGCATCACCACCGGCGAGCGCTCGATCGTTCGTGTCCTGCTCGGCGGCAAGGCCACAGTGACCGCGCGCGAGCGCTCGGTCCTGACCATCACCGAGGTGCCGGGGACCTCGACCATCGAGCTCGGCGCCGGCCGAATCTCCGTGGCGGTCTCCAAGGGCCTGATGAAGCCGGGCGAAGTCGTCGAGATCAGGACGCCCAATGCCGTGACCGCGATCCGCGGGACCGTCGTGGTCGCCGAGGTCTTCCCGGTCGCCGGCGGCGTTCAGTCGACGATCACCGTCCTGCGCGGCCTGGTCGACGTCACGCGGCTCGACCCCGTCACGCGGCAGCGCGTCGGACCCTCCGTGGACGTGGGCGCGCGTCAGGCGGTGACGGCCATCGGCGCCAATTCCCTGTCGCGCCCGGCCCCGATCAGCCCGGACGACGCGAAACGGCTCACCGCGGACTTCCAGATCGTGCCAAGCACCGCACCATCCGCCGCCGCTACCGCGGCGGTGCAGCAGGCGACCCGGCAGGCGACGCTGGACGCGGAAGCACTGCTATCCGCTCAACCGGCTGGTACCGGCACCCTCAGTGGTGACCTGAGCATCAGCGGCAGCGGTGTAAGCACCGGCGGGACGGGGAGCACGAGCAGCGGCTCTAGCCTCACCGTCGGCGTCGCCACACCGATCGTGACCTCCGGCGCGGGCGTGAGCGTGGCGAGTGGAACCGGTAGCGGGAGCTTGTTGAACGTGGGCACGAGCAGCGGCGGGAGCGGGGTTGGAGTGACCGTCGGGGTCAAGCCGCCGCTGCAGATTCTTCCGGCGGTCGGAGTAAGCGTCGACTTGGGTACGCCTCTCCTGAGGAAGTAGCGGGTGCGTCGTCTGCTCCCGGCGCCGGAGCTCGGCGCCGGGAGCAGAACCTACGTCCTCGCGAAGGGTCTACACGGCTCCCGGGTAGAACGCGTCGCGGCCGCGCTGGTACGTCGCCTGCCGCTGCGTCGGGTTACGGCTTACTAGCGGGCGCATGAACATCGGGTGGGTCGCGCTCCGCACCTCGTGCTCGATGGTGAAGAGCACCCTCGAGGTCTCAGGATCCACGATGTCCTTGAACCGGTACTGCACCGGGTTCGACTCCTCACTGATGAGACCGCGCTCCTTCAGCCACTTGTGCGGACCCGAGAAGTTCACGACATAGATCGCGATGTGGTGGCCGTCGTACATCGCCTCGGGCTCGGTGGTCTCACGGAAGACCAGATGCTGTTTGGCGCCGACCTGGACGCGCGCGGAGACATTGCCGTTAAACGATACGGTCGCGGGCGCCCCCATCGCGGCCTGGTAGAACTTCGCGATCCCCACCGCGGTGCCGGGCCGGACGGCGAACTCCACGTACGGGATGCCCAGGGTCATGTCACCGAACTCCGGGCCCGGAGCGTGGAACCGCAGCCGGTTCCCCCACGGACAGGTCACGCTGATGTACTTGTCCTCGGCGGCGCAGGCGAACTTCGTGCCTGCGAGCTTCTCGCGGGCGCCTCCCAGCCGCATCTTCAGGCCTTCGAGGTCTGGAATGACGAACCCCACGATCCCCCGCAGCACTTCCGGCTTCCCGGTCGGCATGTGGAACTGCTGCTGCCCCGCGTTGATCCACATGTTTTCGGTGCCGGTGTTCATGTACGGGTCGCGCGTGAGCCCGAGAGCCGTCACGTAGAAGTTCGTCGCGACCACCTGGTCCGGGATCTTCACGTTGACGTGCTCGAGCAGCAAGATGTTTCCGATGTCCTCAGCACTCCGGTCGAACACTCTGTCACCTGCCATTATTGGCCCCCAATCTTGGCCCCCCGTCACGGGGCGCTCTGGCGTAGGATAAACCGAATTTGATTCGGAGGGTGGAATGGAATTTGGTCCGTTCACGGAGTTCACAGTCCGCCGGGAGTGACCGAGACGGCGGCGTTCGACGAGTCGCTGCCGGAGATGAAGGCGGCCGAGGCCTTTGGCTTCGACGCCGTGTGGCTTGCCGAGATCCATTTCCAGAGGGATCGGTCGGTGCTGGCGGCCCCCTCATCGTCGCCTCCGCCCTGGCAGCGTGCACGCAGCGCGATCGGGATCGCCGTCCAGGCACCCTCCCACGCCCGCCGACGCCGGCTCCACTGGCCGCTCTCCTGGAGTGGATCCTCAGCTCGAGGTGCGGGACTCCGGGGCGCTCAGGACACGCGTTTTGGGGGGGTGTGTGAGAGGCCATGTCGGGCCCCCCACGTCATTAATCCCAGAGGCGGGTGGAGAAGTAGCGCTCGCCGAGGTCGTTGAAGACCGTGACGAATCGGCCCCGTCGGACGCGTTGTGCGACGCGTTCGACACCAGCCATATAGGCCCCGGACGACTGACCGACGAAGAAGCCCGCCGCCGCCAGCCGCACGCACATCCTGTACGCCTCGTCGACAGTGACCGGGACGCGCTCGTCGATCACTTTCTCGTCCAGGATCGCCGGCACGATGTCCTCGGCGCGCCCTAGTGGCTTCAGTCCCTCGACGCCGGGGAAAGCCTCCGGAATGACGCAGACGAGGCGGATCGCGGGGTCGTGCTCCTTGAGGCGCCGCCCGAGGCCGGTCAGGGTGCCGCCCGTGCCGACGCCGACGACGACGTGGGTCAGCCGGCCACCGGTCTGCTGCAGGATCTCGGTGGCCGTCGTCTCGTAGTGCGCCCGCCAGTTGTCCGGGTTGCTGTACTGGTCGCAGAAGAAGTAGCGGCCCGGGTCGGCCTCCCAGCGGCGGCGCACTTCCCGGAGCGCCTCGTCGTAGCCCAGGAGCGCATCGGTGAAGACCAGGTGCGCCCCGTGCGCGAGCATGCGCTTCTTGCGCTCGACACTCGCGTTGTCGGGGATCACGATCTCGACCGGCGCGCCGATGATCCGCCCGATCATCGCGTAGGCGATGCCGGCGTTGCCTGACGAGCTGTCCAGCACGGTCTTGCCCGGCTTGAGCCGGTCGTCGTCCAGCGCCCCGAGGAGCATCCGCAGCACCGGCCGGTCCTTGAGCGACCCCCCGGGGTTCAGCGACTCCATCTTCGAGAACACCTCGACCTCGGGGAGCTCGCGACGAAGGATGTCTACCGGGACGAGCGGGGTATTGCCCACGGCCCGCAGCGCGGGGTAGCGGTCGACGAGCGCCTGGATGCGAGGATCCCAAGGCATCGCGCGACTATCTCACAGACCGAGCACGAGTCACGGAGCGATTCTATCGTTCCTGGCAAGCGTGGGGTCGACCGGTCCTCGTACACCGGAGCGGGCGAGGGCGCTACGAAGAGAGGCGGTGTTGAGGGGCTGGGGTTCACGTTCGGCGGCCGGACGTGAGATCATCCGAGCAGCGTCCCATTGAGCGCGCGCGGCGCGCCGGCTACGTAGAGCGAAACGTCGACTGAGCGGAGGGCCAATCGTGCGTACTATGCTCGATCGTTCCGTGGTTGCCACGGTGATCGTCGGCCTCGTCCTTGTCGCCGGGTGTGCGAAGACTCCGGTCGCAACCGTCAGTTCGGCGCCTGCGCCCGCTCCGGCGCCGACGGCTCCGCCCCCCGCACCGGCCCCGCCGCCGCCCTCCGTGGGAGCCGCCCCGACGCCTCCTCCCACGCCTGCTCCTCGTCCCGCGCCGCCGAAGGAATACCGGGCGCACGAGGCGCTCAAGCCGATCTATTTCGCCTTCGACGCGGCGACGATCCGCCCGACCGATGCCAAGATCCTGGACGCGAATGCCGCCTGGCTCAACGCCAACCCCGGCTATCTCCTCCTCATCGAGGGCCACTGTGACGAGCGCGGAACGAGCGACTACAACCTCGCCCTCGGTGACCGGCGCGCGAAGGCTGCCATGAACCATCTTGTGGCGCAGGGCATCAAGAGTGACCGCATCGCCGTCGTCTCGTACGGCGAGGAACGGCCGGCTTGCGCGGAGCATGACGAGGCGTGCTGGTCGAAGAACCGGCGTGCGCAGTTCTTGATCAAGGAGCGCTAGAGGCGCCGGCACTCCCTCGCGGATTACCGAGCGGCGCTCTCGGCGCTCACTCCTTCGTTCAAGACCACGACCTCGACCCTCCGGTTCTGCTGGCGACCCGACGGTGTGTCGTTCTCGACGAGCGGGTACTTGGGACCGTAGCCCTTGGTCGTGACCCTCTCGGTGGCGATGCCTCTCGCCACGAGAAGGTCCCGAACGGCATCGGCGCGCTGCTGCGAGAGCCTCAGGTTGAAGTCCTCGTTGCCCGTGTTGTCGGTATGCCCCTCGATCAGCACGTTGCGCTTTGGATTCTTCTTGAGGAACTCCGCCAGCTTGTCGACGCCCCGCTGCCCACCAGGCGCCACCTCCGCCTTGCCGGTGGCGAAGAGCACATCGCCCACCGTGAGGACGATGCCCCGATCTGTCTGCTGCGCCTTGAGGTCCGACAGCTCCTTCGAGAGAGCGGCCGTCTTGGCCTGCTCGGCCGCGCGGGCTTGCGCTTCGGCCTCCGCCTGGGCCCTTGCCTGTTCGGCCTGCGTACGGGCCTGTTCGGCCTGTGCACGCGCCTGCTCGGCCTCGCGAGCTTTCGCCTCCGCATCCCGGGCGCGGGCCTCGGCCGCGATCCGGGCCTGCTCCGCCTCGCGCCCCTTCGCCTCGGCCTCCGCCCGCGCCGCCTTGACTTCGCGATCGCGCTTCTGCAGGAGAATGTCCGAGGTCTCCTTGCCGAGCTGCTGCGTGTCCTGCTCCGTCTTCCTCATGGCGCCCGCGGTCGACGCGATCTGGGCCTTTTTCTCCGCCACGTAGCCCAGGTGCAGCATCTCCCCCGCATCCTTGGCCTGCTCTGCGGCCTGCATGGCTTTCTGTGCTTCCGACAACCGCAACTGAGCGTAGGACTGGACGTTCGGATCGGCCTGGGCCTGCCGGTACGCGATCTGCGCCCGTTCGAGCTGGGCCTTCGCGGCCGGCCCCAGGTCCGTGGATGCGCAACCTGTGACGACGGCCAGCGGCAGGAGTCCCGCGACGACGCGTCTCACCTGGGCAAGAACCAGAGTCATGGATTCGCCTCCGAGTGCAGGATTCCTACTGTGGGAGCCGCTCGAGCTCCTGGCGAAGCGTCTGAATGTTTTGCCGCATCTCGTCCGCCGTCCTCTTGACGCGTTCGTTGCCGGCGCGGGCACGCGCGTAGTCGGCGTCAACGGCCGCCTGCTCCGCCAGGCGGATCGCCTCGTCGTAGTCCTCCTTGGCCATGGCCGCCCGCGCCGCCTTCAGCTTGTCTTCCGCCGTCCTGAGCTCGACGGGCGCGCTGATCGACGCGCCACTCTGCTGCGCCTCGTCGATCGCCCGATCTGCTTGGGCGACCTTCGTGCTCGCGAGGGGACCGCTGCTGGCGCAGCCGGTCAGCGTCAGCGCCGCGAGCACGATCCAGGCGAGCCCATCTCCGAGCCGTCGTCGCATGCACTGGTTCACGGTCGGCCTCCTTTGTTCATTGTCACACTAGCGCCGCCGGCGGCTGTCAGTCGGTGTTGCGCTCGACCGCGGCCGTGGGCTCGGCCGCCGGGCGGGAGAGCCGCACGGCGGCATCCACCGCGCGCAGCACCGCGAGCATGTAGGCGTCCTCTCGCGAGCGGCCGAAGAGGTGATCGGCGCCGAGCGCGACCAGGTTGACTCCGCCTGGCCACACCGTGTTCGCCAGGAGGACCACGCCGTCGTTGGGACCATCGGAGAGAAGGACCCGATAGCCCCCGTAGACCGTGGCGCCGACGCTTCCCGAGACGGGCACCGCGATGAGGTTGACGACGGTGATCGCCTCCGGCAATCGTGCACCCTCGAGGCGTCGCCGGCTCGGCTCCGTGGCCATCGAGGCGAGCCCGGCCCAGTTCCAGCCATTGATCCAGAAGATCGTGCGGGCTATCCACGAGGCAGGAGGGCGCAAGGCGGCATCGGCGAGCGGTGTGCCACGCAGCGCCCCCGCGATATTGATCCAGGCAGCGACGCCGGTGGTCTCCTCCGGCGTCAGCAGCCGGGACAGGGCCAACGCAGCCTCGGCGCCCGACTTGCTCGCGGAAACTACGATCACGGGATCGTTGTCGCTTCGCGCCGCGCGGACAGCTGCCGCGATGGCCGCGGCGTTGTCCTCGACCGAATCGCTCTCGCCGGACGTGATCAGCCGGTTGGGAATCCCGAGTCGATCGAGGAGCCGGCGCTGGCGCGCGAAGTCAGACCCCGTCTCCGAGTGACTGCGGTGAAGCCACGACGGCGCGAAGAGCACCGTGTACGGGAAGGCGCGAGGCCGTCGTAGGGCGGCGGTGGAACGCTCCAGCCCTGCCTGGAGGAAGCGTTCGAAGGCCGCTTGCACCGCGCGGCTCCTGGCGTCGGCGCTGATTGCCCGCGCGAAGGCAAGCGCGGCAAAGTCCACCGACACCTCCCGCCCGAGCTCTCGCAGCCATTCCTGATCGCGGAGTCGATCCGCTTCAGGATCCCGTTCCTCGACGACGTCGGTGAGGTGAGGACCTGGCTCCACGGAGGCGAGCCGCTGATCGCGAGAGCGACGCGCCAGGAGGTCGGCGAGGAGTTGCCCGGCCGCGTCCGAGTCCACCAGCGTCGCGAGCTCTGCGTCCGCCCGGTCAACGCGGAGGCGCTCGAGCTGGCCGGCGCAACCAAGCGCCAGCATTGCCGCCGCGAGCACGATCAGCCGGCCAGGCCTCAGCATACGGGACCGTTCAGTTCAGCGGGCCGGCGGATAGCGCGAAGCTCATACGCTCCTCGCCACACTGCCCTCAGGATGTTCAGGACGTGCGATCGCGTGCAGGTACCACTCCGTGTAGCGAATCACGTTGTATTCGCGCTTCGTGGAATAGGGCCCCGGGGTGAAGGCGGAGGAATTGACGCCGGCCTGGTTCTTCTCGCAGAGGTCCCAGTCCTGCTCGCTCGTGAGCTGCCAGAACGGGAGCAGCGCGTCCAGCGCATAGTCCTTGCCCTCGACGGCGTCCTCGTGCACGAGCCATTGCACCTGCACGAGCGTTGTCTGTGGGCCGGCCGGCGCCAGTCGCGTGGACACGCTGTGATCGCTACTGGAGTGATTCCAGAAGTTGGGCATCGTGCGCATACGCAGCGTGCCGACGTCGCGCGTCTGGTATGTGCCCATCAGCGGAGCGACCGGCCGGCCGTCCAGCGACTCACTCACCCAGCCCCGGACCAGCGGTGTGCGGTTGATGGACCACCAGCAGTCAGGGGACGGGAATCGCACGAGGCCGGCCTCCTGATGATCGATCACGAGCCCGTCGGCCTCGAGCCCCGCCGAGGTCGCCCGGGCCTGCGCCTCGATCTCGCGCGTGAGCGCTGGATCGTCGATCGGCGCGCCGTCGTAGTTGGCCTTGACGTACTGGGGATGGTTCACGTTGCAGTGCCAGCACTCGCGGTTGTTCTCCCAGACGAGCTTCCAGTTCGCGCGCACCTCGTAGCTCCGCACCGCCGCGACCTTGGCGCGCGCGAGCCCCTGGGGCCGCAGACGCGCGCCGAGCGCCTGCGCCGCGTCCTCGAACGGAGTCGGGTCCTCGCCGAGACAGACGAAGATCAGCCCGCCGACCTCGCGGGTGAGCACCCGGTGCAGACCGAAGTCGCGGCGGTCGAGGTCACCGTCCATGTCCATGCCGCCGCACGCCATCAGCGCGCCGCTTCTCGCGTAGGACCATTGGTGGTAGGGGCAGACGATACGGGTGACATGACCGGACTGGGCCTGGCAGACTTTCATGCCGCGATGGCGACACGTGTTGTGGAGCGTGTGGATCCGGTCGTCGTCGCCGCGGATGACGATGAGGGAGTCGGTGTCGACGTCGAAGACAAAATAATCGCCCGGGCGCTTGACCTGACACGTGTGGCCCGCGAAGAGCCAGCCGCGGCGCCAGATGCGCTCGAGCTCGAGCTGATAGATCCCGGGGTCGGTCTGGAACTCACGCTGGAGCGCGTGGCCGGGCGAATGCTCGGCGATCAACCGGTCGAGCAGCGCTTGAGCTTCGGCGAGCTGGGAAGGAGTGGTGGGGATCGCCGTCACTCGATGCTCCTGAACCGAGTGTAGCAGCGCGTCGCGCCCGATGAAGTCGCTTTTCTGCGGTGCTCCGGTCGCGATGGCCCTTCTCGAGCCGCAGCGCTCCCAGCCAGCGAGCCAGCCGATTCGCCACTGTCACATGGCCTCACGACGGCGCCACGCCTGTGTGCGGCGCTCGAGCCAGCGGGCGAGCAGCAGGTGGAGCCCACGTGCCCCCACGTTGGTGTAGAAGATCATCATCGCCATCGCGGCCGCCGAGGCGATCTCGCCGGTGTCATCCATGTTCAGGACGGAGATCGAGGCCAGCTCGGTCTTGGGACCGTAGATGAAGACGACGCCCGAGACGGTCGTCATGGCGTTGACGAACATGTAGATCGCGATGTCGAGCGTCGAGGGGAGACACACCGGCACCGTCACCCGCCAGAACGTCCGGTAAAAGGGCTGCTTCAGCGAGGCGGACACCGTCTCGAACTCGGGGTCCATCTGCCGGAGCGCGGTCAGCGCGGTCAGGTGACCCACGGTGTAGAAGTGGACGATGGTGTTGATGACCAGAATCGTCATCGTGCGGTAGAGCACGTTGAGCGGGTTCGCGGGAGCGTTGAAGAAGAAAATGTAGGCGAGACCGAGGACCAGTCCGGGCACGGCCATCGGCAGCATGGCGAGGAAGTGGAAGAGGCCGCGACCGAGGGCGACCCCGCGCGCCTTCTCGCTGAGATAGGCGCCCACGAAGACCACGACGGTTCCGATCACGCCCGTCAAGAGCGCCAGGCGAATCGAGTTGTAGTAGGAGGCCCAGCCGCCGCCGCCTTTCTGGTCGAAATCGTAGTGCGCCCAGGTGAGGGTCAGGTTGTAGGGGAAGAACTTCACCAGGGCCGCGAACTGGGAGACCGCGACGATGCTGAGGATGGCTACGCCCATCACGACGCAGCAGGCGAGCATCGCGAGGTCGAAGCGCCGCTGGGGCGATGGCTGGTACGGCACCGCCCGAGCGGACAGAAGCGCCACCTGTCGGCGACGGACGGCGCGATCGACCATGAAGGCGAAGACCGCCGGCACCAGCAGAATCACGCTGACGACCGCGCCCATCTGGAAGTTCTGCTGGCCGACGACCTGCTTGTAGACGTCGGTCGCCAGCACGTTGTACTGCCCACCGATGACCTTCGGGGCGCCGAAGTCGGTGATGACCATCGTGAAGACGACGAAGGTCGCGCTGATCAGGCCGTAGCGCGCGCCCGGGAGCGTCACCGTCCAGAAGACGCGCGGCCGTGAGGCCCGGAGCGCGACCGCTGCCTCGTAGAGCCGCGCGTCGGCGAGAGCGAGCGCGGCGAGGATGATCAGCAAGGCGTGCGGGAACGTGGTGAACACCTCCGCCATCACGATGCCGATCGGTCCGTAGATGCTGTGCCCGAGGAGCGCCCCTTTGAGCAGGCCCTGGTTGCCGAAGAGATAGACGAGGGCGAGGCCGGGCAGGAGCGACGGGACGAGAATGGGCACCAGCGCCACGGTCTTGAAGAGCCCGCGGAGCGGCATGCGGGAGCGCGTGAGCGCGTAGGCGTAAACGAACGCCGCCGGCACGGTGATGACGGTGCTGAGGATCGAGACCCAGAGGCTGTTGCCGATCGACTGGAAGAGGGCGGGCGTCGAGAAGTACCGGATGTAGTTCGCGAGACCGACGAAGTCGTCCTTGGGGCCCTGGAGGCTCTTGACGAGCATGATCCCGAGCGGCAGCGCGAGGGCGATGACCAGATAGAGGCCGATGACCCCGAGAAAGACGCGCATGAGCCGGTCGTCACGGCTTGGCTCCGGCCGGACGAAGGCCGCGGCGACGTCCCGGGGGCGCGCGGCCGCAGTGTCAGCGATGGATCGCGCTCCCGGGGTAGACCCGGATCCGCTCCCGCGGCAGGAGGAAGGACATGGTGGTCTTCTCCGCGATCCCGAGCCGACGGACGAGATCGACGGGAAGATCGGCGCGAAGAAGCATACCCTCCAGGGCGTCGCCGACGAGGTCGGCGCGGAAGAACGAGCCGAGAAACGCGAGCGCGTCCACCCGCGCCCTCAGCGCGTTCGGCTGGCTCCCCGGTCCGGGGACGTCCTGGACCAGGATGTCCTCCGGGCGGATCGCCAGCGTTACCTCGCTGCCGGGCGTGAGGCCGTCCGCCTCGCAGGCGAGCTCGACCCGGCCGAGCCGCACCACGCCGTCGCGCACGACGGTGCCGGCGACGAAGTTCATCACTCCGATGAAGTCGGCGACGAACGGGGAGGCCGGCTCGCGGTAGATCTCGAGCGGTGTGCCGATCTGCTCGATCGCCCCGTGGTTCATCACCACGATGCGGTCGGCCATCGTGAGCGCCTCTTCCTGATCGTGCGTCACCATGATCGTCGTCACGCCGAGACGCCGTTGGAGCTGCTTGACCTCGTGGCGCAGGTACACGCGCACCTTCGCGTCGAGCGCCGACAGGGGCTCGTCGAGCAGCAGGAGCCCGGGCGAGGTCGCCAGCGCGCGCGCGAGCGCGACCCGCTGCTGCTGGCCTCCGGAGAGCTGGGCCGGATACTTGCCGCCGTGATCGCCCAGGCCGATCAAGTCGAGCAGCTCGCGCACCCGTTTCGCCACCTCCGCGCGCTTCGCCCGCGTGTTCTCGAGCCCGTAGGCGACGTTCTTCGCGGCGGTCAGGTTGGGGAAGAGCGCGTAGGACTGGAACACGATGCCGAAGTCGCGCTTGGTCGGCGGCAGGATCGAGATGTCCCGGCCGGCCTGCTCGATGCGGCCGCGCGTCTGGATGTCGAGGCCTGCGATCGCGCGGAGCAGCGTCGTCTTGCCGCAGCCCGACGGGCCCAGGAAGCAGACGAACTCACCCTCGGCGATCTCGAGCGAGATGTTGTCGAGCGCGGTGAACGCGCCGAACTTCTTGGTGAGGTGCTGAATGCGAAGGTAGGGCGTCGTGCCCACCCTCGAGCCTCTGCTATTTCTTTGGTTCGGACTTCGCGTTGTAGCGCTCCTGCCACTTGTCCAGGATCGCCTTGCGGTTCTTCGCTGCCCACTCGAAGTCGTTCTTGATCATGTGGTTCAG
>Ga0209157_1002213_pt1 | contig 15666 bp, 21 predicted proteins | sample GraSoiAngelo_135_FD_185892 | JGI IMG/M metagenome (GOLD analysis project Ga0209157, IMG submission 185892) | Grasslands soil microbial communities from the Angelo Coastal Reserve, California, USA - 14_0929_05_40cm (SPAdes) (version 2) | ecosystem: Environmental > Terrestrial > Soil > Grasslands ...
CTCGCTCCCAGGATCGCGTGCAGGTCCTTCGGCTCGACGACGACTGTCTGCGCCTTGCCCTCGGCGATCTGCATCGCCGCGGAGCGCAGCGCCGCGCCGATCTCGCGCTCGAGGTTGCGCACGCCGGCTTCGCGCGTGTAGTCGGAGATGATCTTGCGAATCGCTTCTTCGGTAATGCCCGCCTGCTCCGAAGTGAGGCCATTGGCCTCGAGCTGTCTCCTGACCAGGTAGCGCTTGGCGATCTCGAGCTTCTCCTCCTCGGTGTAGCCGGGGAGCTGGATGATCTCCATCCTGTCGCGCAGCGGCCCCGGGATCGTGTCGAGCACGTTCGCGGTGGTGATGAACAGCACCTTCGACAGGTCGAAGTCGACGCCGAGGTAGTTGTCGCGGAAGCGCGCGTTCTGCTCCGGGTCTAGTACTTCGAGCAAGGCACTTGACGGGTCGCCGTGGAAGCCTCCCATGCCCAGCTTGTCGATCTCGTCGAACATGATCACCGCCGCGCGCGACTCGGCGCGGCGGATCGCCTGGATGATGCTGCCCGGCAGCGCGCCGATGTAGGTGCGGCGGTGGCCGCGGATCTCCGCCTCGTCGTGAACACCGCCGAGCGAGACGCGCTGGAACTTGCGCCCGGTGGCGCGCGCGATCGACTGGCCGAGCGAGGTCTTGCCCACCCCCGGCGGCCCGACGAAGCACAGGATCGGGCTCTTGCCGTTCGGGTTGAGCTTCTTCACCGCGAGGTACTCGAGGATGCGGCGCTTGATCTTCTCGAGGTCGTAGTGGTCCTCGTCGAGCACCTTGCGCGCTTCCCCGATATCGATGGGCTTGAGCTGCGCGTCGCGCCACGGCAGCTCCGCGAGCCATTCCAGGTAGGTCCGCAGCATCGAGGACTCGGCGCTGTTCTCCCCCATCCGCTGAAGGCGCTTCAGCTCCTTGGCGGCGTGCTTGTGCACGTCCTCCGGCATGCCGGCGTCGTCGATCGCCTTCTTCAGCTCGGCAGCCTCGGCCGCCCCCTCCTCGCCCTCGCCCAGCTCCTTCCGGATCTGGCGCATCTGCTCGCGCAGCACGTGCTCGCGCTGGCGCTCGTCGAACTCCTTCTTCGTCTTGTCGCCGATCTCCTTCGAGATGCGCAGCACGCCGAGGCGCTCGGCGAGCAGCTCCAGCACCTTGTCCAGGCGCCGCTTGAGCTCGAAGGTCTCGAGCAGGTCCTGCTTGTCCTCGTTCTTCACGTCGAGGAGGTTCGCCACCATGTCGGCGAGCAGGCCCGGCGAGCCCACCTGCTGCACCACTACCGCCAGCTCCTCCGGGGCGTTGGCGAGCAGCTGGATCGCCTCGACCGCGCGCTCCTTCAGCTGCAGGAAGCGCGCCTCGATCTCGGGCGTCATCTCGTCCCTGGTCTCGATGTACTGCACGCGCGCGACGAGGAACGGCCAGCCCTCGAGGAACTCGAGCACGCGGAAGCGGCTCGTGCCCTGCACCACGAGGTGATGCGCGCCTTCCTGGCCGGTGATGTAGCGCACCACCTGGCCGGCGGTGCCGACCCAGTGGAGGTCGTCGGGCCGAACCTCGTCCTTCTTGGCGTCGCGCTGCAGGAGGAAGCCGATCTTCTTCTCGCTCCTTACTGCTTCCTGCGCGGCCGCCACCGAAGACTTGCGGCCGATCGTGATCGGCGAGATCACCCCGGGGAACAGCACCGTGTTGCGCATCGGGACGACGATCAGGGCGTCCTCGGGCAGCGGCCGGCTCGCGAGCGCCTTTGCGCCCTGCGAGGGCGCCGGCGCGGCGTTCGGCTTCTCGTTCGAAAGGACCTTCTGCTGCTCGCTCATCGGCCTTCCTTCCTGCGGAAAATCAGGGTCAGCACGCCGTCCGCGAGCGTCTTGCGAGCCAGCTCGAGCGCAGCGTGCGGGTCGTCGAGCGGCAGCTGCAGCCGGCGCTCGAAGCGGCCGTAGGGAATCTCGATGCGATGCAGGTACGCGCCGTCTTCGCGGCAGGGAAAATCGCGCAGCGCCGACACCGTGACCCCGCCGGGCTCGACGGCGACGCCGATCGCGTCGGCGGTGACACCGGGCAGCGCGATCTGCACGCGCACCTCGTCGCCCGTCTCGATCACGTCCACGGGCGGCTCCCAGGCGTGCGGCTGCTCGGCGCCGGCCGCCCGCAGGAACTGCCGGTGCAGGCGGTCGGCCTGCTCGAGGAGCGACAGCGCCTCGGTCCACATCCGGCTCGAAAAATCGCGCGATCTCACGGACGTTAAATGGCGGCGCCGGAAACGGTTATCAAGTGCGGCAAAAAACACACCCGGCTCATGTATTTGCCGCCTGCTCGAGCAGCCACTTGCGGAATGCCGCCACCGCCGGGCGCTCGGCAATAACCTCGGGGCAGACCAGGTAATACGCCGACTGCGGCTTCAGCTCCACCTTGAACGGCGCCCACAGCTTGCCCGACTCGATATCGTCGTTGACCAGGGGCTTCAACGCAAGCGCCACCCCCAGCTTCTGCGACGCCGCCTCGAGCGACAGGATGTTGGAGGAGAAATGCGGCCCGCGGCTGCCGTCGACGCGATCGGCGACGCCGGCCGCCTCCAGCCACTTCTGCCACGCGTCGCCGTGCGTGACGAGGTCCATCGCCTCGTCGTGCAGGAGCACGTGGTGCGCGAGGTCGGCGGGCTCGCGCAGGCCGGGATGGTTGCGCGCGAGCTCCGGGCTGGCGACCGCGATGGTGGCGACGTCGAACAGGTGATTGGAGCGGTAGCCGGGATAGTTGCCGGCGCCGAGGTGGATCTCCACGCCGGAGACGTCGTCCCTCAGGTCGAGGTTTCCCACCAGGGCGGCGGAATCGAGCGCGCCGGCGTCGACCATCTTGCTCGAGGCGAAGACGCGCAGCTCGATCCTCGGCTCGCGCTTGGCGAAATCCGCCAGGCGCGGAAACAGCCAGCGCGCGGTGAACACGGGCGGCGCGGTGATCATGAGCTCGGTCTCCGCCGCGCGCTCGCGCATCAGCTCCACCGCCGCGGCGAGCGACTCGAAGCCTTCGCGCAGCTTCGGCAGGCAGGCGCGCGCCGCCTCGGTGAGCTGCACCCCGCGCCCGGCGCGGCGGAAGAGCTCCACGCCGAGATATTCCTCGAGGCTCTTGATCTGGTGGCTGACGGCGGCCTGCGTGATGGAGAGCTCGTGCGCCGCCTCCTTGAACGAGAGATGGCGCGCGGCGGCCTCGAAGACGCGCAGCGCGTTCAGCGGCGGCAGGCGGTAGATCATGAAATCAGTGAGTTTTTCTCATGGCAGACGTGAGAATTCATCGTTTGTTGTTGCCAGGGGGCGGCCCTATGTTGCACTGGTGATAGGAGAGAACATGAAAACCAGGACCGCTTTGACCGCCGCAGAATTGTACGCGCTGGAGCGCGCTGCCCGCAGGGCCCGCTCGCAGGAAGTCGCGCGTCTGGTGCGCGCCGGCGCACACGCGCTGGTTACGTTCGCCAAGCGCGTCGTATCGATGCCTCGCAGCCACAGAGGAGTACGCCATGCGTAACACATTGACTACCCCATTCTGGCAGGCGGCCTACCGGTCGCTGCCGGAGGAAGTGCGCCACCGGTATCTCGCTCATCTGCAGAGCGCGGAGCGCTGGGAGCTCCGCCTCGACGCGACCATCGAAGCTGCTTCGCGCGCGAAAGCGGCGCTCGCCCGGCTGCTTCAGACGCCCGGCAAGCCGCGCTCGGCGCACTGATCACCGCTTGCTCCGCCGTCCGCGCCTCTGACGCCTCCTCCTCCTCTTCCGGCCAGGAGCGCGCGGGCGGCGAGCATCTTCTCTTTCATCCTCGGCGGGCGTAGCATGGATCTCGCAGCCGAGCAGAAAGGAGGCCTGTATGTGTCTCGAGTACGAACGCGATTACTACCAGCGCCGCGCTGAAGAGGCGCGCAAGGCCCTGCAGAGAGCCGAGGAGGAGAGGAAGCAGGCCAAGCCGGAGACCCCGGCCAAGCCCGCCGAATCGAAACCTCGGGAGAAGCAGCCGGTTCCGGCCTGATTACCGGCTGAGCGCCGCGGAGGTATCCGGGCGCTTGAACGGAACGCCGTACCTGGCGAGGAAGCTCTCCACCGCCGGCACCCAGTAGCGGATCCCCGCGCGGTCGCCGAACACGTAGTGGCCGTCGTCGCCGAACGGCGGCTGCAGCACGTACTCGGCGCGCGCACCGCCGGCGCTGAAGCGCTCGAACCAGAACCTGGTCGTGTCCGGGTTGAAGTACTGGTCGTTCTCCGCGTAGTGGAACATCACCGGCGCCCTGATCGATCTTCCGACCATGTCGAGCACGCGCGCGAGCGGCTCGGCGGCGCAAGGCACGCCCGGATGCAGCGCCGGGTTGCCGCCGCGTCCCGCCGCGAAAGCTAGTACTGCCACCAGTCCTTCCGGCTGGCGCACGCCGGCGGTGAAGAGGGCCACCATGCCCCCGGCCGAATGGCCGGCGAGGATCATGCGGTGGGGATCGACGTAGGGCAGCGCGCGCGCGTACTCGTACGCCGCCATGACGTCCTCGGCGGCCGCCTGCTCGCCGCCCAGGTAATCCGGATGGCTGCAGGACCCGGTGTACTCCGCGAACTCGCCGCCGGTCGCGCCGAAGCCGCGCCGTAGCGGCAGCACCACCACGTAGCCGCGCTGCGCGAACACCGCCGCGGACGCGAGGAGATCGCTCGAGGAGGCGCCTGCGCGCTCCTTGTCGGAGACCGGCACGCCGTGATTGAGGATCACCGCGCCGAACGGCCCCGGTCCCTCGGGCCGCAGGATCGTCGCCGCCACCGTGTAGCCGCCGGGCGCCGGAATCCCCACGCCTTCCTGAATCTGGGCGAACGCTGAGCCGACCGCCGTTGAGCACAAGAGAAGAACAACCCCCGCTTGCAAAGCCCTGCTCCCCGAAAGCACGTTGACATCGGCGAGTGTAGCGATGCCCGCGACAGTTGGGTAGTCGAAACTCTGTTACCTTAGCGAACCCATGAGTTTTCACGAGGATCGGCTGCGTACTCTCGCGCCGGAAACTCTCACGGGAATGCACCGCGGCATCGAGAAGGAGAGCCTGCGCGTGCGTTCCGACGGCGCGCTTTCGCAGGCCCCCCATCCGCCGGCGCTCGGCTCGCCGCTCACGCACCCGCACATCACCACCGATTTCAGCGAGGCGCAGCTCGAGCTGATCACCGGCGTGCACGGCAGCGTGGAGGCCTGCCTGCAGGAGCTCACCTGGATCCACCAGTTCGTCTACCGCCACATCGGCGACGAGATCCTGTGGTGCGCGAGCATGCCGTGCAACCTGCCGGCGGACAACCAGATCCCGATCGGGCGCTACGGCACCTCGAACGTCGGCCGCGCGAAAACCGTGTACCGCCTCGGCCTCGCCCTGCGCTACGGCCGGCGCATGCAGGCGATCTCCGGCATCCACTACAACTGGTCGCTCCCCGGGGTGAGCGACGCGCAGTACTTCGCGCTGATCCGCAACTTCCGGCGCCATTCCTGGCTGCCGATCTACCTGTTCGGCGCCTCGCCCGCGGCGTGCTCGAGCTTCGTCGAGGGGCGCAAGCACGAGCTGGTCGAGCTCTCGCCCGGCACCATGTATGCGCCGCACGCGACCTCGCTGCGCATGGGGCCGCTCGGCTACCAGAGCGACGCGCAGTCCGCGCTGCGCGTGAGCTACAACGACCTCAAGAGCTACGCGGCCTCGCTCGACGACGCGCTCACCAAGCCCTATCCGGCCTACGCGAAAGCCGGCATCCGCGACAACGACAACTACCGCCAGCTGTCGACCAGCCTGCTGCAGATCGAAAACGAGTTCTACGGCAGCATCCGCCCCAAGCGCCGCATCAACTCCGGGGAGCGCGCGCTGCACGCGTTGCGCGAGCGCGGCGTCGAGTACGTCGAAGTGCGCCTGATGGACCTCGATCCGTTCTGCCCGATCGGCATCTGGCCGGCGACCTGCCGCTTCCTCGACCTGTTCCTGCTGCACTGCCTGCTCGCCGACAGCCCGCCCGACACGCCGCAGGAGATCGCCGCGATACGGCGCAACCAGCAGCGCGTCGCGCTGCGCGGGCGGGAGCCGGGATTGAAGCTGCAGAAAGATCCAGATGAGCTCGAGCTGGTTCAATGGGGCGGCCAGATACTCTCCGAATGCGCGCCGATCGCCGAGGCGCTGGACCAGGCGCATGGCGGCGGCAGCGCGCATCGCGATGCCCTCGCCGCCGCGCTGCAGGCGCTGCGCACTTCCGACACCGTGCCCTCGGCGAAAGTGCTGCAGGCGATGGCGCGCGAGCACCGGAACTCCTTCGTTCGCTTCGCGCTCGCCGAGTCGACGCTGCACAAGGCCAGCCTGAAGGGCCTCGAGCTGCCGCGCGAAGCGATCGAGCGGTTCACCGGCCTCGCCGACTGGTCGCTCGAGCGCCAGCGCGAGATCGAGGCCGCGGACAAAGTGCCCTTCGAGGCCTGGCGTCAGAAATACCTGTCGCATGACACGCTGGTCGTCTAGCAGCCTGCTTCTTTCCCTGGCGCTCGCCTTTCCCGGCCTCGGCGCCGCAGCCGACTGGGGCGTGAACGTCTACGGCCTGTCGCGCCATTTCGACCGCGCCAAGGCGCGCGAGCTGCACGTCGACAACGAGCTCAACCCGGGGCTTGGCCTGCGCTACCGCGTGCCGCAGGGCGAGCGGCTCGACTGGATTTTCGACACCGGCTTCTACCGCGACTCAGGCCGCAACCGCGCCTTCTTCGCCGGCGCGGGCGCGTCCTGGCACGCAACCGAGCACCTGCGCCTCGCCGGCGCGCTCACCTTCTTCAAGAGCGATACCTACAATCGTGGCCGGGCCGGTATCGCGCCGCTGCCGGTCGCGGTGTGGGACACGCGAGCGGTGAGCTTCAACCTGGTCTTCTTTCCGAAGGTGCCGCAGACCAACAGCATCGCGACGTTCGGCTTCTGGCTGACGCTCTGGCCGGGCGGCTGGTAAATCGGCGGCTACTTCTCTCCGCCGCCGATCGACACGTTGAAGTTCAGCGCCTCTTCCCTGAATGAAGACGGGATGTAGGACAGCTCGAGGCGGATTTCCTTCAGCTTCTTCGCCCCCAGCGCTGCGGCGGGAAAGTCCGCGTCGAGGGTCTGCGTGCTGTCCTGCCCGGGATCGAGCCGCTCCTGGCTGCCGTACGACGAGGCGATCCTGAGCATCGGCTCGGTACGGTTCTCTTCCAGCTTGATCGGCTTGCCCTGCATGTCGATGTAGAGCACCTTGCCGCCGATCAGGCGCAGCGACTGGTCCGCAGATACGTTCTTGAGAACCAGCTTGCCGCTCAGCTTGGCGGGCGACGTGATGCGTCCCGAGCCCTCCTCGATGCGCTCGGTGACCTTCATCTCGGTGAGCTCGCCCGTGACGATGCCGGATTTCACCTTCATCGCGGCGGGCGTCACGCTGTAGATCTTGTCCTTCACCACTGCGACCGTCGCGCTCGGCTGCGGGGAGCAGCCGAATATCATCGCCGCCACCGCGGCGCTCACTGCCATCACACCTGTCCGCATCAACATTGCCTTCTCCTTAGGTTTCCTTCGGCCCGGAAATTGTCGTCCTGCCATGGCGGGCCGGCTGTGCGCTAGCGCACACAGGGCGTAAACTGGGCCGTCCATGGCCATTTCCACCTCCGCTTGGCAAACGCCGTCGCAAAACCGCCTGCTCGCCGCGCTGCCGGCGGCGGATTTCGCGCGCCTGCAGCCTCACCTGGAGCTGGTGTCGCTGCCGCTCGGCTGGGCGGTGTACGAGGCCGGCGGCACGCAGGGCTACGTGTATTTCCCGATCAACTCCATCGTGTCGCTGCTCTACGTGATGGAGGACGGTTCCTCGGCGGAGATCGCGGTCTCCGGGAACGAGGGCCTGGTCGGCATTTCGCTCTTCATGGGCGGGGAGACCACGCCCAGCCGGGCGGTGGTGCAAAGCGCGGGTCACGGCTACCGGCTCAGCGCGGCGGTGCTGAAGCGGGAATTCGAGCGCGGCGGCGACCTGCAGCACCTGCTGCTGCGCTATACGCAGGCGCTGATCACGCAGATGGCGCAGACGGCGGTGTGCAACCGTCACCACGCGCTCGAGCAGCAGCTTTGCCGCTGGCTGCTGCTGAGCCTCGACCGCCTGCCGGCGAACGAGCTGGTGATGACCCAGGAGCTGATCGCCAACATGCTGGGCGTGCGCCGCGAGGGCGTGACTGAGGCGGCAGGCAACCTGCAGAAGGCCCGGCTCATCAACTACAGCCGCGGCCACATCACGGTGCTCGACCGCCCGAAGCTCGAGGCGCGCGTTTGCGAGTGCTATGCCGTAGTGAAGCGCGAATACGACCGCCTGATCCCTTCTACGCTTACGCTTTAAGGATCCCCGCCACTAGTTTCAGCAGCTCGCCCTCGACCAGCTGGGTGTCGATCTGCGCAACTTCGTAGGCCCCCCTGGAGCCCGCGAGGCCGCCCGGCACGGCGGCCTCGCCGCCGATGATGGACACGGTCTTGTTGTAGTGCCGCGTGGTGATGGAAAGCGACAGCAGCGGGTCATTGGCCTGCAAAGACGGCTCCATTCCTGCTGGAAGGATATGGATCGCAATGCCGGCCTCGGTGCTCCTGCCGCTCGCGTCAACGGCAAAGTCCTGTTCGGAAATGCTGAAGCCGTGGCCGCGTTCCTGCAGGATCGCGCCGACGGCCTCGAACATCGGCCTCACGACGCCCCGCCTCAGGTCGGCAAAGCGCTGCAGAAACAGGGCATCGTCGGCCTTGGCCTGCTGCTGCCGGTCCTGCGCGACGCGGCGCGCTTCATCGTACCGATCGAGCATCTTGCCCAGCTCGAGACGCAGAGCCTCCGTCATGGGATTCTCAACGATCAGTCCCGGGGGCTGAACAGCACTTCGACGCGGCGCTCGCGCCGCAGCAGCGGGTCGCCAAACGTGCCGGTGTAGATCTTGTAGGCCGGCACTCCCGCCGCGAGCAGCGCCTCGCGCACCGAGTCGACGCGGCGGTCGCTGAGATCCGCGTCGCCCGCGGGCATGACGCCGTCGATGGCGAGCCGGAACGAAGGGTTTTGCTTCAAGTAGCCGGCGATGTCGGTCACCTTGCTCGCGTCGCTGGCGTCGATGCGGGAGCTGTTGTAATCGAACCAGAAGTCCCGGTACGAGCTCCAGCGCTCGCCGTCGGCAGCCTGGTCTTGCGAGCGGCCCAGCGGACCTTGCGCTCCCCGCATTCCGGCCTCTCCGGTGAATGCGCCGGCCGCGGACTGGCCGAGGGCTTCGCCCGCGCCGCTGCCCGCGGCAAAGAACGCGATCATTGCAAGCACCATCGACCCTGCTCTCATGGCTGTTCCTCCGGTCGGTCATTGTGTCCCGCTGCGGATCTTCGCTCTGTGCGACAGCGTACATACCGGGCGGCGCGGGGGGCCTAATCTTGCCGCATGTCGAGCCCGCGCAGCGCGAAGCCCCAGCCGGTCGCGAACAGCGTACTGGCCGCGCTGCCGCCCAGGACCTACCGCGACCTGCTCTCCGGCCTCGAGCCGGTCACGCTCGCGTTCGGCGAGGTGCTGTATGAGCCCGGCGAGCCGATTCGCGATGTGTATTTTCCGACCGACGGCCTGGTGTCGCTGCTGACGCTGGTGGAGGGCCGGCTTGCGCTCGAGGTCGGCCTGGTCGGCCGCGAAGGCATGGTCGGCGTTGCGCTGGCGCTCGGCATCGACGTGTCCCCGATTCGCGCACTGGTGCAGGGCGGCGGCACGGCCCTGCGCATGAGCGCGGCCCGCTTCCGCAGGGAGCTGCGGCGCAGCGCCCCCTTGCAGCGGGAGCTCTATCGCTATACTCACTCGCTCATGGCGCAGATCACCCAGACCGCCGCGTGCAACCGCTTCCACAGGGTGCCGGCGCGGCTCGCGCGCTGGCTGCTGATGACGCGCGACCGGGTGCGCTCCGGCCAGTTCTACCTGACTCACGAGTTCCTTGCGCACATGCTCGGCGTGCGGCGCGTCGGCGTCACCGAGGCGGCGTCGGCGCTGCAGCGGCGCAAGCTGATCGCGTATCGCCGCGGCAACATCACCATCCTCGATCATGGCGGGCTCGAAACGGCGTCCTGCCCCTGCTACGCGATCGTCAAGCACATGCGCGACGGAAAACACAAGGCACGCAGCGCGGCCTTCGCCGGCCGGGCCTGAATCATGCGCGAACGGCTCGGTTCCGAGCCGCGCATCGTGCGGGCGTTGTTCGCCGCCATCCTGGTGCTCGGCTTTCCGATCGCCATCGCCCTGCCGCAGGACTTGAACGGCAAGATCTATGCATCGGGCGCCGTGGCGCTCATCGCCGCGGCCGCCGCGATCCTCGCGGCGGCGCTCGTGCGGCGGCGGAAGGGGCCGGGCGACGCGAGCCGCGCCGCCGCGCCGCGCAGCGCGCAGGAAGATCCTTCGGGCACCGGCCGCTGGAGCCTCGAGCTGCTGCGGCGGCTGGAATGGCGCCGCTTCGAGGAGCTGTGCGCGGCCTATTACGAAGCGCTCGGCTTCACCACGACCCAGGCGCGCTGCGGAACTGACGGAGGCGCCGACATCGGCCTGGTTGCAGGGGGCGCGGACAAGCCTTCCAGCATCGCCCAGTGCAAGGGCTGGAGCGTCTATACGGTCGGCATCAAGCCGGTGCGCGAGCTGCGCGCAGCCATGGCGGCGGCCGGCGTGCCGCAGGGCGTGCTGCTCGCCTGCGGAACGTTCACCTCCGAGGCGAAGGAATTTTCCCGCGGCGAGAACATCCAGCTGATCGACGGAGGCGAGCTGCTGCGGAAAATCGGCGCGCTCGCCCCGGAGCAGGGACAAGCGCTGCTGAAGCTCGCGACGGCGGGCGATTTTTCCACGCCGACCTGCCCCGCCTGCAGCATCAAGATGACCGCGCGCACGAGCAGCACCGAGGGCAGGAGGTTCTGGGGATGCCTGAACTATCCGCGCTGCAAGCGCACGTTTTTCGGCGCCTCCAACGCGCCGGCCTGAAGCCGCCGGCGATTTACCTGGCGATCCTGGTGCCGGAAATTTCGATCAGGACACGGCGATCGGGCCGCAGGCTGGCGCTGGTGTGGACGCGGTCCGCCGCGATTCCCTTCATGACCAGGTAGGCCTTCACCGCGCTGGCGCGTTCCTCGGCAAGGATCTGGTTGGAGGCCTCGGAACCGGCGCGGTCGGCAAACCCGACTACGCGCACCGTCTGCGATTCGAGGCCGTGCATCCTGAGCACAAAGTCGTCGAGCGCGTCGCGGCTGGCCGCGCGCAGCGACCATCGGTCGGAATCGAAAAGGACGTTCGCGTCGAGCGCCACCTTTTCGTACGCGGCAGTGGACTGTGCGTTTGCCGTACCGCATAAAAGTCCCAGCGCCAGAGCGAGCGCGTAATTTCTCATTGCAGCACTGTACGCTGTCTCCGGCGCACTCTCTGTCTGCTGGCGCACAGACATGCTTTGCCGTATAACAAACTTATGCAATGGACTCGCGAATCAATTCGCCGGCTCACCGATGGCGAGCTCATTCAGCTGCGCAAGAACGCCGGCGGGCTCGGCGTCGCGGAGATCGTTGCGCTTTGCGACAGCGCGTTGCTCGACGCGACGCGCCACGTCGCCAGGACTGGCCAGCGCGAGGCGAAGAAACCGCGCCTGATCCCGCGCCGCGACGCTTTCGAGAAGCGCGGCGTGTTCAGCGACTGCCTGACGAACTGGGGCGGCATCCGCTCGTCCGACGACACCATCGTCATGTCGCTCTGGGCCGACGACATCCGCAGCGAGAACGGCGCCTGCAGCTACCTGCTCTGGGCGCCTAATTGGAACGGCTCGCGGCCATGGTCGGACAAGCCGGGCGGCAAGGAGCGTCTCAAGCACTGCGTGCTCGCTGAGGAAAGGGGAGGCGCGGAAGGCCTTCTCGTCTACGGCGAGCGCCTCGAGGGGCGCTTCCCCGAGGACAAGGCCACGACGGTTTCAGGGGTCGACCCGGCCGTGGTGCTGGAATTCCGCGTGGAGCATCGCGGACAGGAATACTGGGCGGTATGGGGCGCTCGCGCCGCGCGCGCAATGACCTGATTTGCCGACAACGACTGGGAGATTTGCATGATTGCTCGACTTCGCAGGCTGGTTGCCAGCCTTCTCGTTGTATCCATCGCGGGCCTCGGATTGCCGCTCCCCGCGCACGCCGGGATCGTGTCGACCGGCGCGGCGCTCGCTTCCGCGGAGCGCGATCGCATCGCTTCCATGCTGGAGCGCGCCGACGTGCGCGCGCAGCTCGAGGCCTACGGAGTGCGCGCGGTAGACGTCAAGGCGCGCGTGGCCGCGCTGACCGACGAAGAAGCGGCCCAGCTCGCGGGCAAGCTCGACAGCCTGCCCGCCGGCGGCGACGGCATCATCGGCGCGCTGCTGCTGATTTTCGTGGTGCTGCTCATCACCGACATCCTGGGATTGACGAAAGTCTTCCCCTTCACCAGGCCGATCAAGTAACTCTTCGCTCGTCTCACGGACCCCCGCTGCGGCGGGGGTTTTTATTTCGCGCGCCAGCGCCCCGGTTCGAGCCTCGCCGGGAGATACAGCGGGTGCGCCGGCTCGCCGCTCCCGTTCATGCGGAGGACGTGCAGTCCCAGTCCTGCACCGCGAAGCTTGCGGAGCACATTCAAAGAGCGATTCATGTGAGTTCCATGATTGCCCCAGGCGCAAACCACGATTGCCGCCTCGCGCGCGGCGCGCAGGATCGCTCGATCGTTGCCGCGTCCGACCGGATCGCGCGCCGCCTTCATCTGCGCCGGATCGGTCGCGCGCCAAGCGAAGATATTGGTCACCAATAGCCCCCCGAAACCCCAACGCGCGGCGTAGTCGCGCGCCCGCGTGCACGACGGATCGAGCTGTGTCTCGTCGGCAGTACTGGGGTTGAGCATGAGGAAGTTGGCGGCCGGGCGCTTCTCGTCCCAGCGGCGCCAGAGCAGGTAGCGCCAGCGGCGGCATTTCGAGAACACCGCGCCCGAAGCGCTCAGGGTCATCCGGATTCCGGGCTGATAGCGTGCGCGGCGAGGACGTCGGCGACGCAGGCGACGCCGGTGATGAGGAACTGCGCCTGCGGGAACTTGGCGCCGAGCATCGCCATGAACGGGAAGGCCCACGCACTCGCCATCAACAAAAACCCCGCCGAAGCGGGGTCTGTGCATTTACGACTCAACTGCTTGTGCTATTCGAGGCACTGCTCAATGCACCGCGAGCCTTTTCGCTGCCGCTACGGTTTTCTTCGGCAGCGTGAGTTCCAGGACGCCGTCGTTGAACTTGGCTTGGGCGGTCGCTTCGTCGACCTCCTGACCGAGCGAGAACGCGCGCTGGATCGTGCCGTAATAGCGCTCGGCGCGAAGCACTGTCTCGTCGTTCTTGACGACTTTTTCGTGCTTCACTTCCGCGGATACCGCAACTTCGTTGCCGTTGATAGTGATGTTGATGTCTTCCTTCTTGACGCCGGGCAAGTCGGCCAGCACCTGATACTCCTTGTCGTTCTCGGTTACGTCCATGCGGAACTGCGTCGGCGCGGCCGCATGCCTCTCAGGGTTAGGCAGCCACACGGGGAGGCCACGGAACAAGTTGTCGAGTGCATCCTCGAGCGGATTAAAGCGTGTGATGTTTAGCATTTTGCTCTCCTGTGAAACTTCGAACCAATCGGCGGTGGATAACTGTGCATCCGTTGCCGATTGGGTCGTATATGGGGGCGATACCGCGAACTGCTATGTCTGCGAGCCTAAATATTTCATTACATGTCCATGCCACCCATGCCGCCCATGTCGGGCATGCCGTGGCCGTGGCCACCGCCCTTCTTCTCTTCCACCAGCTCCGCAACCATCGCGTCGGTGGTGAGCATCAGACCGGCTACGGACGAGGCGTTCTGCAGCGCCGTGCGCGCGACCTTGGTCGGGTCGATCACGCCCATCTGCACCAGGTCGCCGAACTCCTCGGTCTGCGCGTTGAAGCCGAAGTTGCCCTCGTGCTCGAGCACCTTGTTGAGCACCACCGACGGCTCGGCACCGGCGTTGTCGACGATGATGCGCAGCGGCTCTTCGAGCGCCTTCATCACGATCTTGATGCCGGCCTCCTGGTCGTGGTTGTCGCCCTTGAGCTTGCCTTCCAGCACCTGCTTGGCGCGGATGAACGCCACACCTCCGCCCGGGACGATTCCCTCCTCGACGGCCGCGCGGGTCGCGTGCAGCGCGTCCTCGACGCGGGCCTTCTTTTCCTTCATCTCGACCTCGGTCGCGGCGCCCACCTTGATCAGCGCTACGCCGCCTGCAAGCTTCGCCAAGCGCTCTTGCAGCTTCTCCTTGTCGTAATCGCTGGTCGCCTCTTCGATCTGCATGCGGATCTGCTTGACCCGCGCCTCGATGGCCTTCTTGTCGCCCGCACCGTCGATGAGGGTCGTGTCTTCCTTGGTGCTCTCGACCTTCTTGACGCGGCCGAGATCCTTCAGGGTCACTTTCTCGAGCGTTAGACCCAGCTCCTCGGAGATCACCGTGCCTCCGGTGAGCACCGCAATATCCTCCAGCATCGCCTTGCGACGGTCACCGAAGCCTGGCGCCTTGACTGCCAGGGTCTTGAGAATGCCTCGCAAATTGTTGACCACGAGCGTGGCGAGCGCCTCGCCCTCGACCTCCTCGGCGACGATCAGCAGCGGCTTGCCTGCTTTTGCGACCTGCTCGAGCAGCGGCAGCAGATCACGGATCGAGCTGATTTTCTTGTCGCACAGGAGCACATAGGCATCTTCGAGCAGGGCGCTCTGCTTTTCGGCGTTGTTGATGAAGTACGGCGAGAGGTAGCCCCGGTCGAACTGCATGCCCTCGACGAGCTCGAGCTCGTTCTGCAGCGACTTGCCGTCCTCGACGGTGATCACTCCCTCTTTGCCGACCTTTTCCATGGCGTCCGCGATGATCTTGCCGACCTCGCTGTCCAGGTTGGCCGAGATCGATCCGATCTGCGCGACTTCCTTGGACGAGTTACAGGGCCGGGAGATTTTCTTCAGCTCCTCGACCACGGCGGTTACCGCCTTGTCGATGCCGCGCTTGAGGTCCATCGGGTTCATTCCCGAGGCGACGTATTTCATCCCCTCGCGCACGATCGCCTGCGCAAGCACGGTCGCGGTCGTGGTGCCGTCACCGGCCACGTCCGATGTCTTGGAGGCGACTTCCTTCACCATCTGGGCCCCCATGTTCTCGAACCTTTCCTTGAGCTCGATCTCCTTGGCTACGGACACGCCGTCCTTCGTGATGGTCGGCGCGCCCCAGGAGCGCTCCAGCACCACGTTTCGGCCCCTCGGGCCGAGCGTAATCTTCACCGCGTCGGCCAGGATGTTCAGGCCATGGACCATTCTGGTCCGTGCGTCTTCGTGGAAACGTACGTCTTTGGCGGTCATTGCTGTCCTTCCACTACGCCGAGGATGTCTTCCTCGCGCATGACGAGAAGCTCATCGCCCTTCACTCTGACGGTCTGCCCCGAATATTTTCCGAACAGCACCCGGTCTCCGACCTTGACGTCGAGCGGCACGAGCAGGCCTTCGTCGGTCCTCTTTCCCTTGCCGACCGCCGCGACCTCGCCCTGGTCGGGCTTCTCGGCCGCGGTGTCCGGGATGACGATGCCGGACGCGGTCTTCTTCTCCTCGTCAAGACGCTTGACG
>Ga0209157_1002214_pt1 | contig 15663 bp, 15 predicted proteins | sample GraSoiAngelo_135_FD_185892 | JGI IMG/M metagenome (GOLD analysis project Ga0209157, IMG submission 185892) | Grasslands soil microbial communities from the Angelo Coastal Reserve, California, USA - 14_0929_05_40cm (SPAdes) (version 2) | ecosystem: Environmental > Terrestrial > Soil > Grasslands ...
GCGCCGTTGGCGCCGATGAGCGCCACCACCTCGCCGGGCTGCACGCGCAGCGACACACCCTGGAGCGCGCGCACACCGACGCCGTAGGCCACGTGGACGTCGCGCACCTCGAGCAGACTAGCGGGCGCCACGACGCTCACCCAGATAGGCGCGGATCACCTGGGCGTCGCGCACCACGTCCTGCGGCGCGCCCTCCGCGATCTTGACGCCGTAGTCGAGCACGATCACGCGATGGGAGAGCGGCATGACGACCTCCATCACGTGCTCCACCACGCAGATCGTCACTCCGAGCTCCTGGTGGATCCGTCGCACGAGCCGCACGGCAGCGGCGGTCTCGAGCGGCGTGAGCCCGGACATGGCCTCGTCGAGCAGCAGCAGCCTGGGCCGCGTGGCCAGCGCGCGGGCGATCTCCAGGCGCTTCTTGTCGGCGAGCGTCAGCGTGGCGGCAGGCGCGTCGCCTCTGTCGCGCAGCTCCGTGAAGTCGAGCAGCTCGCCGGCGCGGGCGCGCGCGTGCGCGATGCGGCTCGTGCGCGCGAGCGCCCCGCACACCACGTTCTCCAGCACCGTCATGCGGCCGAAGGCGCGGACGACCTGCCACGTGCGCGCCACGCCGAGCGCGCAGATGCTCTCGGGCCGTGTATTGGTGATTTCCCTTCCATCGAAGATGATGCGGCCGGCGTCGGGATGCATGTAGCCGGTGATGCAGTTGAACAGCGTCGTCTTGCCGGCGCCGTTCGGGCCGATGAGGCCGACGATCTCGCCCGGCGCGATGGCCAGCGACACGTCGCGATTGGCGAGCAGGCCGCCGAAGCGCTTGCTGGCGGCGTCCACGCTGAGTAAGGCGGCCATGGCGCTACGCCGGCGCGCCCGCCGCCCGCCGCCGCCCGATGCGCAGCCAGCGTGACCACGGCAGCGAGAGCAGGCCGGTCGGACGGAACGCCGCGATGACGATGATGATGAGGCCGTACACGATCAGGTCGATGCCGCGGCCGGCGAGCGGCCCGGTGCCGAGCGTCGTGCTCATGATCTGCGAGATCGGGATGAGGATGACGGCGCCGAGCACCGGGCCCCACAGCCGCCCGATGCCGCCGACCACCGTCGCCATGATCGGCAGCGTGGCCCAGTTGAGCTCCAGCACCTGCTCGGGAAACACCGACAGCGCCCAGAAGGCGTAGAGCACGCCGGCGGCGGCGAAGACGGCGGCGGTGATCGTGCGTGCGATCACCTTGTAGCGCCGGCTGTCGATGCCGATGCCCTCGGCGGCTTCCTGATCGTCGCGGATGGCGCGGAAGTAATACCCGAGCTTGGAGCGCTCGACCAGCGCCATGAGCGCCAGCGTGACGGCGAAGAGCACGAGCGCGGCGTAGTAGTAGCCCATCGCCTTGGTCGGCCCCGCGAACTGCAGCGAGAGCGCCGCGCCGATCACGCTCGCGTGGGCCTTCACGGGAATGAACAGGCCCTGGGCGGCGCCGATGTACTCCCAGCTGGCGCCGATGGGCTGGGCGATCATCCAGATCGCCACGGTCGAGATGGCGAAGTAGTGGCCGCGCAGCCGCGTGAGCGGATAGGTCAGCAGCGCGCAGAGCACGGCGGCGAGGGCGACGCCCGCCAGCAGGCCCAGCCACGCCGCGAGGCCGAGCTTCACGTAGAGCAGCGCGGCCGTGTAGGCGCCGACGGCGAAGAACACCTGCGGCGCGAAGTCGAACTGGCCGGCCCAGCCGCCGATGACGTTCCAGCCCACGCCGAGCATGGCGTTGACGAGCACGAGGAAGCCGACCGTCTGGTAGTACGTGGTGCCCTGGATCTGCAGCGGAATGGGATAGAGGATCGCGGCGAGCGCCCCGATCACCAGCGCGATCCGCGCCACGCTAGAACCGCCCGAACAGGCCCTGCGGCCGGAAGAGCCCGATCAGCAGATACGAGGCGAACACGAACGCGTCCTTGAACGCCGGCGGCAGGTAGACGACGGTCACGCTCTGGATCACCCCGACGAGGAGCGCGGCGAACAGCGTGCCCAGGACGCTGCCGAACCCGCCGAGCGCCACGATCGCGTAGGCCATCACCGTGAACTGCAGGCCCACCTGCGGATAGACGGAGAAGAAGTTGACGAGGATCGCGCCCGCGATGGCGACGAGCGCGGCGCCCAGGCCCCACGCCATCGCGAACATGCGCTGGGGCCGGATCCCCACGAGCCGCGCGGCGTCGCGGTCCTCGCTGGTGGCCTGCAGCGCCAGGCCGAACTCGGTGCGCTCGATGAGCAGGTAGAGCGCCAGGAAGATCAGCAGCGCCAGGCCGGCGGCGAGCAGCAGCGGCATTGCGAACGTGAGCCCGACGAGCTGCACCTTGGCGCCGCCGAGCCTCACCAGAAGACCCTCGTTGACGAAGCGGTAGTCGCTGGTGAAGACGGCCACCACCGCGTTCTGCAGCAGGAAGAGCAGGCCGATCGTCGCGAAGATCTGCGTGAACGGGTCGCCGCCCTGCACGCGACGCATGAGCTGCTGGTAGACCAGCATCCCGAACGCGTACATCACGACGGCGATCGGCACGATGGCGAGCAGCGGATCGAGCCCGAAGCGGGCGCTCAGCCACCAGCCGCCGAACATCCCCAGCATGAGGAACTCGCCATGGGCGAAGTTGATCATCTCCATGAGGCCCCAGATGATCGTCAGGCCCACGGCCACGAGGGCGTAGAGAAATCCCATCTGCAGGCCGTTGACGACGGCCTGGGCGAGCTCGGTCATCGCGTTGCCGCGCTCAGTGCCCGTGAACGAATCGCATCATCGAGGGCCGTCCCGGGTTTCCCGGGACGGCTCCGAGCGTTGGGGGTGTGGGGGCCATGTCGGGGCCCCCACGTCAATTGGCGGGCTTCGGCTTGCTCTCGCGCTCCTGCCAGCTCGGACTCGGGTAGACGGCCTTGAACCCGCTCTTGGCCGCGAGATCCCACGGCCACACCGTGTGCTTCTCGCCGTCCCAGCCGATCTGGGTCACCACGCCGGTGGCGAGCACGTTCTGCCCGTTCTCGAACTGCACGCCCTTGTAGTCGATGATGAGCTGCTCGGGGCCCATCTTGGTTTCGTTGGCCGCTTTCTGCAGCGCGGCAGGCTCGACCGACTTCGCGCGGTTGATGACGTCGGCCATCCACAAGAGGCCGGTGATCTCGCGCATCGCCAGCTCGCCCATGTTCTGGCCGCGGCTGTACTTCTTGTAGATCTCGTTGACCTTCTTCCACGCCGGCCGGTCGTGGACCAGGTCGATGGCCGTGGGATCGCGCCCGAGCCAGCCGGCGCCGCCGTTGGATTTCTTCTGCGCCTGCAGCCACGTCTCGTCGGAGTAGGCGCCGTTGCTGGTCATGATCACCTTCGGGTTCCATCCGGCGCGCCTGGCGTCCTGCTGGAACACGTTGGTGTCGGCGGTGTACTGCACGAGGAACAACACGTCGGGATTGGCCGCTTGCAACCGCTGCACCTCGGAGGCGAGCGTCGTGGCGCCGGTCTTCGACGTCAGATCCAGGACGATCTGGTAGCCCGCTCTGGGCGCCAGCTCGCTGGCCACCTTGCGGTTGTCCTGGCAGAAGAGGTTGTCGCACATGAAGAATGCGATGGTCTTGAGATTCGTGGGACCGCCCCTGTCGCGCCACTCGTGCAGGAACGTGAAGACGCTGGCGACCATCGTCTTGTCGGTGGGGCCCGTACGGAAGAACCACTTGAGCCCCTTCTCGGTCAGCGTCGGCGACGCACAGGGGTGGCACGTCATCGGCAAGCCCGCGCTCTCCACCACGGGCTGGATGAGCGAGGTGATGCCGCTCGTCCCCTCGCCGTTGATCCAGTGGACCTTGTTCACCGAGATCAACTGCTCGACGATGGTGCGCGCCTGCTCGCCGCGGCTCTGGTCGTCGCGCACGATGAACTTGATGGGCGCGCCGCCGAGCCCAGGGAAGCCTTTGCCTGGGCCGAGCGGCACCTGCAGATCCGGGTAGTCGTTGTTGACGATGTCCTCGGCAGTCTGCGCCGACCACAGGTACTGCTGCCCGTAGCTGGCAAAGGTGCCCGTAAGCGGCAGCACGGAGCCGATGAGCACCTCGGTGACCTTCGGCTGCGCTGGTGCCATCGAAGACGCGCCGAGGGTGACGGCTACGAGGACGACGAGAATGCTGAGACGCACGGGAAGATGTCGCATACGAAAGCCTCCAGGCTGGCGGGTGCGCGGTTCAGGCTCCAGTCGGCCGGTATCCTACCAGATCGGTTCACGGGGTGACGTATCCGTCTCTGGACGTTGACCGCAAGGAATTTCGGAACTACCAGAGTCATACCCGAATGCCAGAGATCGCCCGGTTCTTCGGAATCATCATCCGCATGTTCGCCGAGCCCGCAGCGCCTCACCACCGGCCCCATGCGGAAACCTTCCTCAGCGACAGCGCCGCCTGGTCGAGGCATGGGCGGAGATTCACCACGTAGAACTGCTCGCCGCCTGGGGTCGGCTACAAGCTGGCCGTCTGCCTGGTAAGATCGAACCGCTTCGATAGGAGGCAGAGCGCGTGGGGCATCCGGTCCACAGGGTCAAGTTCGTCGAGATCGTTGGGCCATACCGGCTCCGAGTGGGCTTTGAAGATGGCCTGAGCCGAACGATCGACTTTCGGCCAGTACTGGAAGGCGAACTCTATGGCCCCTTACGGGACCTGGATCGGTTCAACTCGGTATCGATCGACAGCGAAGTTCACACGCTCGTGTGGCCGAATGGCGCCGATTTCGACCCCGCGATCCTTCACGACTGGCCCGACCATGAGGCCGGGATGATCGCGCTGGCTCAGCGTTGGGCCGCGGAACACGGGGGGAAGGCCCGCTAGCATCCGCTTGGAGTAACATCGCGGCCCAATGAGACCGCCCATGACTCCACCGCCCACTCCGTCTCAGCGCACCCTGGCCTCCGACATCGATCCCGTCCGCTTCGAGGTCATCCGCAACGCGCTGCTCGCCATCACCGAGGAGATGGGCGCCACGCTGCGGCGCGCGGCCTACTCCACCAACATCAAGACGCGCGGCGACTTCTCGTGCGCGTTCTTCGACCGGGAGCTGCGCACGATCGCCCAGGCCTTCGCCCAGCCGTCGCACCTGGGCTCGCTCGCCCACATCGTGCCGCGGGCGATCCGCACCTACGGGGCCGAGCGCGTGGCGCCGGGTGACGGCATCTTGATCAACGATCCGTACCTCGGCGGCGTGCACCTGAACGACATCACGCTCATCACGCCGGTCTTCCACGAGGGCGTGCTGCTCGGTTACGTGGCCAACATCGCCCACCACGTCGACGTGGGCGGCGGCGCGCCGGGCAGCATCGGCGTGTCGAGCGAGATCTACCAGGAGGGGCTCGTCATCCCGCCCGTGCGCTTCGTGAAGGGCGGCCAGATCGATCCCGACATCTTCGCGCTGATCCGCTCCAACTTCCGGGGCACGCGTGAGATCTCCGGAGACTTCCGGGCCCAGACGGCGGCCAACCGGCTCGGCGCCCAGCGCATCGAGGCGCTCGTCGCCCAGCACGGCGCCGCGACGCTGACTCACTACCTCGAGGAGCTGCTGAGCTACACCGAGCGTCGTACGCGCTCGGCGTTCGCGGAATTCCCCGACGGAACGTTCGCCGCCGACATGCTCATGGACGGCGACGGTGTCACCGACGAGCCGGTGAAGCTCGCGGCCACCGTGACGATCGAAAGCGGGCGCGTGTCGGTCGATCTCACCGGGTGCGATGACCAGCGCAAGTCCCCGACCAATGCGACGTCCTCTCAGACGTATTCGGGCGTGGTGTACGTGCTCAAGTGCCTCATCGACCCCGATATTCCGGTCAACGACGGCTTCTACCGGCTGATCGACATCAAGAGCCGTCCGGGCTCGGTGGTCCACGCTCAGCATCCGGCGGCGGTAGCGGCAGGCTGGGAGATCGCCATGCAGCTCTGCGACCTGCTCTTCCGCGCTCTGGCGCCGGCGCTGCCAGACCGAGTCGTGGCGGGCACGAAGGGCTGTGTCTGCAACATCGCGTTCGGCGGCGTGAATCCGGCGAGCGGCGAGTACTTCACCTACTACGAGACCATCGCCGGCGGCTACGGCGCCACGCTCACCACCGACGGCATGGACGCCGTGCAGGCGCACTTCCAGAACACGGAGAACGCGCCCGTCGAGGAGACCGAGGCGAACTATCCCGTGCGCATCCTGCGCTACGAGCTCATCGAGAACTCCGAGGGCGGCGGCCGCCACCGCGGCGGCCTCGGCGTGCGACGCGACTACACGTTCCCCGGCCACGCGCCGAGCTTCTCGATCCTCTCGGACAAGGCGCGCTTCGCCCCGTGGGGCCTCTTCGGCGGCCAGGCCGCACGACCGGCGAAGTACATCCTGAACCCGGAGACGCAGCAGTCCCGTGAGCTGCCGTCGAAGATCACCTTCCAGCTCGCGCCGGGTGACGTCGTGAGCGTGCAAACGCCGGGCGGCGGCGGCACCCGGTCGCCGCTCGAGCGCCCCGCCGAGGACGTCGCGCGCGACGTCGCGCTGGGCAAGATCTCGACCGAGCGTGCTCGCGCCGTCTACGGCGTGGTTGTCGATCCCGCCACGCTGGCGCTCGATGCGGCGGCGACGGGCGCCGAGCGAGCGCGGCGGGCCTGATGAGCGCGCTGCGAATCGGCATCGACATCGGCGGCACCTTCACCGACGCCGCGCTGGTCGACGGCGAGACCGGCGCCATCCGCGTCGTCAAGGTGCTCACGACCCCGGAGGATCCGGCGCAGGGCTTCATGGCCGCGCTCGAGCGCGGCCTCGCCGAGTGCCAGGCCACTGGCCGCGACGTGGCCGCCGTGGTCCACGCCACGACGGTCGCGACGAACGCGATCATCGAGGGCAAGACGGCGCGGGTCGGCATGCTGGTGACGCGAGGCTTCCGCGACATCCTCGAGATCGGCCGCCAGATCCGCTCGCGCCTCTACGACGTGCACCTGCAGAAGCCGGCGCCCCTGGTGCCGCGCCGCTTCAGTCTCGAGGTAACCGAGCGCCTCGACCACGAGGGACGCGTGCTCCAGCCGCTCGACCTCGATGAGGTGCGCCAGGCGGCGCGGCGGCTGCGGCAGGAAGGCGTGGAGGCCGTCGTCGTCTGTCTCCTGCACTCCTACCTGAACCCCGCTCACGAGCGCGCTGTCGCCGAGATCGTCCGCGCGGAGTTGCCGGATGTTTTCCTGTCGGTGTCGGCGGACGTGTGCCCGGAGTACCGCGAGTACCTGCGCGCCAGCACCACGGCGGTGAACGCCGCGGTCATGCCGATCGTCTCTCGCTACGTCGACGCGCTGGAGTCGCGCCTGCACGCGCTCGGCGCGGTCGCGCCCTTCTACGTGATGCAGTCCAACGGCGGCGTGATGACATCATCCTCGGCCAAGGCGCGCCCCGTCTACATGGTCGAGTCGGGTCCGGCCGCCGGCGTCATCGCAGCGGGCGCCATCGCGGCGCCGTACGGCTACAAGAACGTGATGTCGTTCGACATGGGCGGGACGACCGCCAAGGTCGGCCTCATCCAGGACGGCCAGCTCCGGCTGTCCACCGAGATCGAGGTCGGCGCCCAGTCGGTGACCCCGCTCGGCGAGGGCCGCGGCGGCGGCTATCCCATCCGCACGCCGGTGATCGATCTGGTGGAGGTCGGCGCCGGTGGCGGCAGCGAAGCGTGGATCGACGCGGGCGGCGCGCTCCGCGTGGGCCCGCGCAGCGCAGGCGCGCGACCGGGCCCTGCGTGCTACGGCCGTGGCGGCACCACGCCGACCATCACCGACGCCAACCTGGTCCTCGGCCGCCTGAACCCCGCGTTCTTCCTCGGCGGCGAGATGGCGCTGGACGCCGGCGCCGCGCGCAAGGCGATCGCCGACCGCGTGGCCGCGCCACTCGCGCTCGATCCGATCGCCGCCGCCGCCGGCATCGTGGAGATCGCCAACGCCCACATGATCGGCGCGATGCGCCTGGTGTCCGTGCAGCGCGGCTACGATCCCCGCCAGTTCGTGCTCGTCGCCTTCGGCGGCGCCGGACCGCTGCACGCCAACGCACTGGCGCGCGAGCTCGGCATCCCCGCCGTGCTGGTCCCGCCGAACCCCGGCATCGCCTCCGCGGTCGGCATGCTGATGACCGACCTTCGCCACGAGTTCGTCACCACGCGCCGCGTGCGGCTCGACGCGCTGACGCCCGAGGCGCTGGAGTCGCTGTTCGCGGATTTCCTGGAGGAGGGTTCCGCCCGCCTCGACCGCGACGGCGTCCCCGCGGCCGACCGTCAGATGCTCCGCAGCGTCGATCTTCGCTACCACGGCCAGTCGTTCGAGCTGTCGATCACCGTGCCGGCGGGCTCGCTGACCGTCGCCGACGTGGGGCGGCTGCGCGCCGAGTTCGACGCGGCCCACGAGCGCGCCTACGGCTACGCCGCGCCGGAGGACGCCGTCGAGCTGGTCAATGTTCGGCTCGCGGCGATCGGAGTCACACCGCGGCCGCGGCGCGCGCCGCTGCCGCCGGGAGGACGTGACGCCGCCAAGGCGTTGAAGGGCACGCGCGAGGTCTGGTTCGCCGAGATCGGAGGCTGGCGGAACACGAGCGTGCTCGACCGGGCGAAGCTACTGAGCGGCAACGTCATCGGCGGGCCGGCGATCGTCGAAGAGCACGACGCGAGCACGCTGGTGCATCCGGGATGGGAGGCGACGGTCGATCAGCACGGGAACCTGGTGGTGCGGGCGGCGATGTGAAAGGCAAGCAGCTCGGCTAACAGCCGGACGGCGAACCGCCACTTCCGCCGTCCGGGCTGCCAGCTTCGCAGGCGTCTACCTGCCTCGGCGCTCGACGCGTTCAGGGCGCTCCACGCGCTGCGGTCGCTCGACCCGTTCGACGCGCTGAGGCTTCTCGACGCGCTCCACGCGCTCGGGGCGCTCCACACGCTCCACCTTCTCGACGCGCTCGACACGCTCCACCTTCTCAACGCGCTCCGGCCTGTCGATCCGCCCAGGGCGCTCGGCACGTTCGACACCTTCGGCTCGCTCTGGCCTTTCGGCGCGCTCAGGTTGCTCGATGCGTTCCTGTTCTGGCCGTGCACGATCCCGCGACTCGTGCTGACCCATTTGACTGAACGCCCGAGGTGTGGGGATGAGCAGGGCAAGCGCGACCCAGAGGGTTAACACCTTCGGCACATGCTGATATCTCATCTCAATCCTCCGTGTGTGGCCAATTGCGCAGATACTCCGTGAATCGAGTCGCCCGGTGAGCGCCCGATGCGCTCTTTTTCAGGCGACGCCGCCTCATAGGTGCAAGCAAGACGCCAGACGTGACGGCATATATCGTTTTTCTTGCGACGGTGGGCGTCGCCGCCCGTCGATCCGGCGATATAGGCTTGCTCTTGGCGCGCGCGAGATATATGCAGCAGCCGCCGCGGCAAATCCCCGCGCGAGCAGATGCCCACGCTGAAATGCCCACCGCCGCGCGGGAGGTGTAAGGTTCTCCGAGGCGTGGGGGCGTGCGGCGAATTCGAAATCCATCAATTCCATCGCGGCGCGCCGGAAGCGTCGTTTCCTGAGCCCGGCTCCGATAAGCCCAAGCACAATACCGGCGCCGAGGCGCGTGAGATCGGTCATTCGATCCCTGATCCACCCGCAGTTATGCTGCGGGCCCTCCCGCGCCTTGACGCCTGGCGCCACCGGGCGCTAGTGTCCCCTCGTCGTTCGTCCGACCGTCCGGCAACGTGGCGGGTTCGGACCTGGCGAGGCGGTCCCGTGCAGAGCAAGGAGGCCCCTTCCCATGAAACGATCCAGGCACAGGATCGGGCTGTTGGTAGGAGTGCTGACGCTCGTGGCAGTCGTGGTCGCCTGCGTGTCTGTCGTCCCCGCCGGGGCGGTCGACGTCAAGCCACGGCGGGTCATCAGGGACCGCGACCCGAACTTCAGCACACTGTCGGTCGATTCGGTCAATAACGAGATCCTCGTCGGCAACGACGCCCAGGAGTCGCTCCAGGTCTACAGCCGAACGGCTCACGGCCTCGTGGCGCCGCTGCGGGAAATCAAGTCGCCGCCGGCGACGGATACCACGTCGCCGCATAACACCTTCGTCACCTTCCCGGGTCAGGTCATCATCGACCCCCTCCACAACGAGATCTGGTCGGTCGGCAACGACATCGCCGACCTGGTCACCGTGTACAGCCGCACCGCCGACGGAAACGTTTCCCCGATCCGCCGCATTAACGGCAGGCTGCCGCAGTTTCGATTCAACCGGTCGTGGGGGCTCTCGCTTGACACGGTCAACGACGAGGTCGCCGTCACCCACCAGAAGCGCAACCGCATCAGCATCTTCGGGCGCACGACGAACACCGACACGGATCCCGCCGCCACGACGAAGCGGACGATCAGCGGCAGCTTGACCGGGCTCGCCGATCCGCACGGCGTCTTCATCGACACCTCCGCCAATGAGATTTACGTAGTGAATTCGGGTGAGTCCCTCGTGACGGTCGCCGGGCTCCCGGTGGGCGCAACAGCCTCGCCATCCATCACCGTCTACGCGCGCACCGCCACCGGCAACGCGGCGCCGCTCCGGACGATCCAGGGCACCAATACCGGGCTGGACCACGCCCGCCCGCTTTTCGTGGATTCGGGACGTCACGAGATCGTCGTGGCCGACGGCAGCCCGACCGATGCCATCCTGTTCTTTGATCAGAACGGGAACGGCAACGTCACGCCGCTCCGGGTCATCCAGGGAGACAAGACCGGCCTCAGCAACCCGACGGGAGTCTTCGTGGACGGGGTCAACAACGAGCTCCTCGTCGCCAACTGGGGCAATCACACGATCACCGTGTATCCGAGGGGCGCGGGAGGCAACCTCAAGCCGCTGCGCGTGATCTCGCCGACGAAGAGTCGGGTCTCGGCGGGTATCGGCAACCCGGGGGCGATCTACGTCGACCCGGAACGAGATGAAATCGGCGTCATCAACTGAGTGAGCCACCCCCGCCTGGCCGTGTTTGCCAGGAAAGCGAAAGGGCAGGTGGCCCCGCTCCGCATTCTCGAAGGGCAGCGGACCGGCCTCAGCCGCAGCAGCCACGGCGTGTTCCTCGATGCCGCGAACAACGAAGTGGTCGCCTCCAGCCCCCTGGGCGGCGCCATCGTGGTCTATGGGCGCGAACAGAAGGGAAACACTTCGCCCATCCGGATGATCCAGGGCTCGCTCACTCATCTGAACTCACCGCAGGGCGTCGCCGTGGACAACACCAACCACGAGGTCGTCGTCTCGAACGACGGGCGCCTCAGCATCCTGGTGTTCGACCGCCTGGCCAACGGGAACGTCGCGCCGCTGCGAGAGATCATCGGCCCCGCCACCGGCATCACCACGCCAGAAGGGATCGTCGTCGATCCTGTGCACGACGAGATCATCCTGGCCGACGAAGGCGATCCCGAAGCGAACCCCGTCGTCCCGCCGTCGCTGCGGATCTTCCGGCGGACGGACAGTGGCAACGTCACACCGTTCCGCGTGATCACCGGTCCGAGCACCGGGCTCATCCGGCCGCGTCAGCTCCAGCTCGACACCGAGCGTGACGAGCTCGTGCTCGCCGACCGCGGTCTGCCGCAAGAGTTCATCTACGCCCCGGAGACGCAGGGCTACATCGGCTTTTGGAACCGCACGGACAGCGGGGACCAGCCGCCCACGCGCATCATCCGCGGGCCGCGGAGTCAGCTCTCCAGTCCCCGCGCGGTCTACATCGATATGGAGAACGACGAGATCGGTGCCGGCGACACCACGAGCCACTCCATCATGGTGTACCGGCGCGATTTCGACGGGTTCGACGATCGCGACGATCGTGACGATGATCACGAGGCCCGTGATCGCGGGCATCGCGATCACGATCACGATCGGCGCGGCTTCTAAAAAGGGTGACGGGAGATTCGGATGAGGAAACGAGGCCTTGGCCCATTAGCGATCGTGTTGATAGTCGCCGCGTTCACGCTCGGCGCCGGCACCGCTGAGTGGACGGTCACCGACGACATCTTCAAGGCCATGAAGGTGAACCGGGTCGTCCCACCGGTTCCCGCCTCCGACCTGACGCTGCCCGCGCTCGACGGCGGCTCGATTCGGTTAGCCGATCTGAAGGGCCGCGTCGTCATCCTCGGATTTTTCGTGACTGGCTGACCGAGCTGCCGGCGGGAGGCTCCCGCCAGAGCGGCCTTGTCGCGGGAATTCAAGACCCAGGGGCTCGAGATGCTCGGCGTCGATCTCGAGGAGGAGCCCGAGGCGATCGCGGCGTTCGGAAAGGCGTTCGCGCTCCCCTTCCCCTTGCTCCTGGATCGCGATGGTCGCACACAGAAACTCTTCGGGCTGCGTGGGCATCCGTCCACGGCGCTCATCGACCGCCAGGGACGCATCGTCGGGAGGATTGCCGGAGAGCGGAACTGGGACAGCGAGGCCGCCCGCCGACTAGTGCGCACGCTGCTGGAAAGCGAGGAACCCCGATGAGAGCAGGCGTGATTGCAGCGCTCGGCATGATGCTCTGCGGGCCGGCGCCGGTCAGCGCGCAGACCGCCGGCACCGACGCGCTCGCCACGCGCGAACGCGACGCTGTCCACTTGACCGACGCGTTGCGGGCGAACGATCCAAAGCTTACCGACACGTTCGACGGCGCCGCCGATTCGCTCCGGGCGGGTCATGAACTCGTGATCCTGTTCGATGGCCGCAGCGTTACCGCCTTGCGGATGAACCCAAAGACGGAGAAAAAGACGCTGCTGGATGAGCTCGGTCTTCGTCCGGAGGAACAGTCGGCCTGGGCCCAGCGCCTGGGGCTGTCGGCGGCCCGGGCGCCGCGCAACCACTTCGAGCTGATGCAACGCCTGGCCGGCGCGGGAGCGAAGGTGTTCGTGAACCGGAACGCCGTGAAGTTGTATGGCCTGAGCGATGAAGAGATCCATCCCATCGCCACCCCGATTTCGGCGCGCCAGATGGGGAAGCTGCTCGACGAAACCGGTCTTTGCTACACCTACGGTCACTGAGGGCGCGCTGGTGCGACAAGAACACGGGGCCGTCGACCACCGTGCGCGGAAGGGCAGTGCCCGGATCGAGTACGCTTCCTCCCTAACCTTCAGCGAGGTGGCTTGACCTCAATCACCGCCATCATCCCCTTGTCTTCGTGCGACAGGATGTGGCAGTGGTAGACGAACTTCCCCACGATCACCGGATCGGTGAACGAGACGAGAATCTTCACTACCCCTCCGACCGGAACGTTGACGTTGTCCTGCACGCCGATGAAGGGCACCTGCCGTCCGTCCACTTCGACGACCTGAAAGTCGAGCTGGTGGATGTGAAACGTGTGCATCTCATCGGACGCGTTCCGGATGGTCCACTCCTCGACATCACCCAGGTTGACGGTGGTGTCGACGCGGTCCATATCGAACTGCTTACCGTTGATGAAAAACTTACCGGGCCCCTCCGAGAAGACGATCTCCCGCTTATGCGCAACCGGCTGCTTCCTCAGGTCGGCCACCGGTGGCAGCTTCGCGGGGAGTGGGAGGGGCTGCTGTGTCGGCCCCTCAGCGATGATCGTGGCGAGGATCACCTCCGGATTCTGATCTTCCGGCCCAGTATTGAAGGCGAGTGATCTGAACATGTAAGTTCCGGGCGCCCCACCCCGGACCAGCACTTCGACGCGTGAACCGGGGGGCAGAACGATCTCTTGCGATCCCACGATCTGATTCAGCCGGTTGCCGTCTTGCGCGATCTTGTAGAGGGTGTGCCCTTCGAGCTGGAGCCGGTAATAGGCGTTGGCGCCGATGTTCCCGATACGCCAGAACTGCGTCTCGCCCGGGCGGATCTTGACCGTCGGATTGATGAGGCCGTTGAGCGTGCGGGTCGATCGAGCCGGGTCGTTCTTCTGGCCGATCGTAGATCCGTCGATCTCGGCGTCTTTGAGGAGCATGACCCTCTCCCTGATTCCCTTCAGTTCGGGGAATGGGTCGAGGATGCCGTCGACGATCAAGCCACCTGACATCCCTCCGCCCACCTGCGACTCGGACAACCCATGCTGGTGCGAGTGATACCAAAACAGCCCGGAGCCGTGGTTTCGCGGGATGGTGATCTCGTAATCAAACACCTCGCTCGTCCCCAGGTGAACGAAGACATTGTCCGATCTCCCCCGGGGCGAGACTTCCAGCCCGTGGTAGTGCAAGCTGGTTCGAGTCCCGAGCGTATTGACGAGCCTGAGCTTGATCGTGTCTCCCGGACGTACCCTGAGCGTCGGTGGTACGTAGAGGCCGTCGTATACCCTCGCCAGAACGTCCTTGGTTCCGATCTTCACCATCGCTGTCCCTGCCGTCAGCGTGGCGTTCAGCACTCCGTTTGAACTGACGATCTCGGGGGGACTGACAAAGGTTTCAGAGGTCCTGGCTCGGGCGAGATCGCCACCGCCAGCATCGATACCGAGCGAGCAGACGAGAGATAGCAGTACGAGAGCAAAAATTACTCGTACAGCCTTTCTCATCAGCACTGCTCACCGTCACATGAGCTCCGCCGCCAGGCGCGCCCGCAGTACTTTGGCCGACCGCCTAGGCCGATGCGCGACCTGGCGAGTCCGGCGCCCCACACCTCGGCTCCATCCATGTCTGCCACCTCCCGTCTAGTTCGTTTCGATGCGATCCGATGCGCGAGCGTTGCAGGCAATGCCGGCCGCACGGCTCACTTTTTAGACGCCACCGTCGGGGCGTTGGTTGCTAGACAGGTTCTGGGAGCGATCGGGCTGCGCCACTCCTGTAGTATCGAATCGGAAGCACGCCGCTGGTGATCCACATGAATGTCCTTCGCATTGGCTCCCCCTCCTGGCCTTGTGACGGTGACGCGCATCGAGGTACAGCTGTAACCTTCGGACTCCGGACACGTCTCAATCGTTGAATCCAGTCAGTCGGGGTTGGTCGAGGGGCAGCGGCGTGCCCATAGCGCCTGGACCGCCCAGCGGGTCGTCGACGCCTTCCCAGACGACTTCGTGCCGTCCTACCTTCCTTCGCGATCGCGACAGCACCTATAGTCACGCGTTCTGGCAACGGCTGAAGCGCATGGGAACTCGTGAAGTGCTGACGGCGCCGTGATCACACCTGGATGCTGTGTCGACACGACGGGATACCTCCAAACGCCCCGGGTCAGGTTCCGCGTCGCGCTCGATCGGCACGCGTGAGCGTCACGCCGCGGGGAGCTTCACTCCAAGGGCGCGAGCTGTGACCGGGCCGACCTCGCCGTCGATCAGCAGCCCGCGGGTCGCCTGGAAGGAAACCACCGCCGCATGGGTGTTCGGGCCGAAGTCGCCGTCGATGCCGCCAGGCGTGAACCCCCTGTTCTTCAGCTTCTGCTGGATCTCCCGCACCGTGGGCCCGACCATATGCGGCTCGGTCAGCCGATAGATGACGACCCTCGGTTCTCCGACCGCGGGGCCCGCATCTCCCTCGGAATACTCGATCCCGGGGACGAGTATCCCCATGTCCCACCGCCGCTGTGAGATCGTCGACGCGATCACCCCGGCCTTCGCGGAGTGAGCCTCCACCGTGCCGCCCCGGCCATCCGAGATAACGATGTGCCCGACAGCACCGGGCTGAGGGCTGCGCAGGACGGCCGCGCCAGGTGTCCGCGTCGCTTGCGCAACCGAGATCTTCACGCCCAG
>Ga0209157_1002215_pt1 | contig 15663 bp, 18 predicted proteins | sample GraSoiAngelo_135_FD_185892 | JGI IMG/M metagenome (GOLD analysis project Ga0209157, IMG submission 185892) | Grasslands soil microbial communities from the Angelo Coastal Reserve, California, USA - 14_0929_05_40cm (SPAdes) (version 2) | ecosystem: Environmental > Terrestrial > Soil > Grasslands ...
CGTGGTCTTTGAAACGCCCACTCCTCCGGAGAGCGAAGTCGGGGGACCTCTTTCTCCAGGCGCCGAAGTCGAGTACTGGTCGGTTATGGGCAGGAACAAGATAATGCGGATAAAGGGCGGAACCTGAATCCGTTTGATGCTCTATCTGTACATTGATCTCTTCATCGTGACCTCAGACGGCTCTTCCGATTTCCTTCATCTAGAGCGGTCCTACCGAGTAGGAGAGCGAAATAAGTTTTCTCGACACCTGGGAGATTGGTGTGCTTCTGCTGATTCGGCGCCAGGTGAGTTCTCTCAACACTTAAAGATGGGCGCGCAGACCGCTGCCTCGAAATGGAACGCGATGTCATCATTGGCATAGCCCTGTTCGCCGTCGGCGGACTCTTCATCGGGGGACTCTTCGCTATCATCGGATTCGCCCTAGTCGGTCTAGGTTCTTATTACATCATTACGTCAGTGATCAAGAAGATATCTACCCCAACGGCCCCAAAGCAGAGCCAGGCGTGAGATGGGCCGGAGGCAGCTCACCCCAGCCTCGCAAAGCTTTCACCCACACAGAGCTTCCTACTCGCTTTCCTTCGAGTGTTCAAAACAGCTATCTGAAATAGAGCTGGGCAGGAGGGAGATTCATGCGCGTCAAAAGGGGGTTAGGAAGGACTCTCGCCGTTGTGTCCATCCTGCTAGTTGTCACCGCCGCAGCAACGGCTTACTCTTACTACCTCCTTCAGCAGAGCAGCTCGAGCCAGAGCCAGCTGCAACAGTTGGTCTCCAACTTGGAGAGTAGAAATACCCAGCTGCAGCAGGAATTGAATTCCGGAGTCACGCCGAACAACGCGTCCGTGCTGAGTCTCGACCCAGTCTCGATATACCGAAGCGCGAACAGAAGCATCGTCACGATACAGGGGGATCAGGTGACTACGGTCAACACTTTCTTCGGCCCGCAGCAGAGCCTTCAGGTCGTTCTTGGTTCTGGTTTCGTCATCCAGGACACGGGCTCATACTATATCGTTACCAACTTTCACGTCCTGTCGGGTGATACGAACCTCACTGTGACGTTCTGGAACGGCAACTCGTACGTAGGAAAGGTCGTGGGCACGGACCCGTACAGTGACCTCGGTGTCGTCTCGGTGACCGCACCTGCCTCCCAGCTATTCCCGATACGGATCGCGTCTTCCTCGTCACTGCAGGTCGGACAACCTATCGTCGCAATTGGAAACCCGTTCGGCCTTACCGGTTCGATGACTTTTGGAATCATCAGTCAGGTTGGAAGGACAATTCAGGACCCCGTTGCCGGAAACTTCTCGATTGCGAGCGCGATTCAGTTTAGCGCTCCGATAAACCCCGGCAACTCTGGCGGAGCCCTTTTGAACAGCAAAGGAGAGGTCGTGGGCATTACGACCGCTGTCGTTAATGGGGCACAAGGTGTCGGGTTCGCGATTCCGTCGGACACAATAGTTCGTGAGCTGCCCTCCCTAATCACCACAGGCAAGTACAATCTGCATCCTTATCTTGGAATTGGGAGTGCGGATATGAGCTACGCCCTTGCTCAGAAGCAAGGTACGAACGTTACCTATGGCGCCCTAATCGAGCAGGTCGTACCAGGAGGTCCCGCGAGTCGCGCGGGCCTGAGGACTGGAAACACGATGGTAACCCTCGAGGGAACACAGTACGTTATTGGGGGGGATATCATCGTCTCCCTCAACAGGACGAAGATAGTCAACACAGATGCGCTCTCGACCTACCTAGAGGGGCATGCGCTTGCGGGCCAGACAATTCAGGTGGGCATCATACGGGGCGGGAGTTTCCAGACCGTGAGCGTGGTGCTCGGGACGAGGCCTCCGCCACCCTCCTCTTGAACCGCTACTTCGGAATCAGTCTCGCCTTGGTTATCTCAAGATAGCCGGAGTCGCCCCTCCAGTGCTTCCTGGACTCCTGTACTTCCACACGTTTCGTGAAGATGGGGCAGTCTAGGACGAGGGTTTCGCCCTCCCCTCCCTCCAACCCCGCGTGTACGCCATACTTCGAGTGTAGATCCAGCAGCTCGTCAACTGCTTTGTGGTCGAGGAGACGCCCCAGCCATCCCTCGTTGAAGCCAAGCGCTGAGACGCTTGTCATGATGACCCGGAAGCCACTTTTGAGCAGGTTTCTGAGGTGAGTCTCTGGGTCGATGTGCCAGAGGGGCGAGATACTTTCTAGTGCCAACTCGTCACAGATTCTGTCGACCCTGGATTTCTGATAGACGCTGGCAAGAGCCCCGGTGTACAGGCCTTCGACCCGGTATCTTTCTTTCGCGAGGGAGAGGGCCTTGATCAGGTCTTGAAGCTCTAACTCTTTGGCCCCCTCCGTTTCCATCAAAATCTGTGGTACTCCCATAGCCTCGGCCTGGAGCCTTGTCGCCCAGACGTTGGGGTAATGAAACATGTACGAATCCTCCCTCAGCGGGGAGAGAGTTACCAGACACTCCAGCGAATCCCTCCTCTTGGCGAGGTAGGCCGCGTAGGTGCTGTCTTTTCCACCAGAAAATAACACTGCGACCTTCAAGACGAAAAGGGCCTAGGTCGTGGTCCTCTCTTAGGGGCTCTTGTCCGGCGGAGATGTGTCGAATAACTTGATGGCTTGGCAATCCGTTCGTTCGATGGCAGGAGTTTCGAACTCTCCTAGGATAACGATGCCTTCATGAGTAGTTCGTTGACTATATTCTCCCACCTCACCAGGTTATGTGCCCCCCGAACGTCCTCTTGAAGGAAGATATCGCCGACTCCACCACTATCGACCTCTTACCGTATCCGTGCCTCTTCTTCCACCTCTCGTAGTCTCTGAGTTGTTCAATCACGACGAGCTTCTTGGGCATGCACCATACGTGTGCACGGAGGCGTCCTTCCTGACCTTGATCACAGGTTCTATTCAATTCGTGTCCAGGTGCCTGAAGATCTCCCTCGAATCGTATGCTCCGTCCCCGATCGCTCTGGTCACGCTACCTGTCGATGATGCCTCCTCCTCTACTAGCGGCACGAATATCCTGCGGTCGTGGACGTCCTCCTTCGTCACCTGCATCAAGGGTATCTTCCCTCTCTCGTGTCCACCGCCAAGTGGACTTGACGAACCCACTCTTCACCATCCACTTCTGCCTTATCCACTCTCCCCTGTTCGAGATCTTGATTCCGGTGGAGTCAATTGTTATCGTTACGTCTTCGTCTGGGTCTACGCCTGGGTCCAGCTGCACCTTTGTCGTTGATATTCTCCACCACATCGTGGTGTAGTCCGGGACCCTCAGTCCTTCGACGTGCTCTGAGAACGCTCTGACGAACCCTTCCAGCTCCCTGTACGGCAGCAGGTACACGTGGATGGCTGCGAGCATACTCATTGAGGAGGCTGGATAGCGATACCCTGCTCCTTCCTTCTCCTCGTTCATTCTCCTTGGTTCTCTGCTCTATCCAGATAAAAAATCGATGTCGAACAGGAGCTCTCCCCTCCTCACCAACGGCTCATTGTGCTCTTCCAGTTCCTCTTCTTTGTGACCGTCCTGCCACGAGAGAGGGTTCTGATACATCTCATCTATAAGAGCATGATAGAAGCTTGACAAGCTGGTTAGTCATTCGACACATCTTAAGTATGGTAAAATCTCATAGTAAGTATATTAAAATCTCACGTATTATCTGATAAACGCTTATTAATTATTAAAAAAGTGGGGTTAATATGAATAAATTTTCGATTCCCATTCTCGCCATCTTTGCCAGCACTCTCCTAACAACACCGGTCTTCGCTGGACAAGCGAACCCTCATTTCATAGGTACCCCGACGCTCACCACGTCGTTAACCACGGGGGTCACCGCTAGCGGCAAGGCAGCCGGACTGGACGAACTCCCTACGGCGGCCTTCTTGACTGCAAGCAAGGTCACGGCTCAGTACGTCTGCGTCAACCATGGGGGCAACATTGCGCCGGGCCAGCCTCTTGCGTTCTCAAATGTGGTCGGACCAAAGCAGGGCATCACCCCACATAATGGTCAAATCACCTTTACTGCGACTATTCCACCACCGCCTACGCCCAAGTCTTCAGACGTGTGTCCCAATGGTAACTGGTCTGTCCAACTCCAAAAACTCACCTACGAGAACGTCGTGCTTCACATTCAGCAGGGCAACCCCCCCGCACCCCCGGACATCCTTTCATTCACCTTCCAAACCCCCATAACCATCACGTAGGATGGTCATCGGCCGAGGGGAGAGGACACTCCCCTTCCCCTTTTTCTTTCTTTGAGGGTAGCAACCTAGACAAGGGTGTGCACGGCGGGACTCCGCCCTGAATAGGTCCGAAAAGTGAATTTCACGGCGACGAGTGATTAGGGAAAAAGGCCCATCGGCTCCTGCTGCCGCGTCTTCAGGTCAAGCGCCAGAGAGAGGGTTCGCTGTGACTCTCCAGGTCAAGTCACAATATGCAGGTTGATTGGATTGGATTAAGATTATTGGAGGTATTTTCGAAATCCTTCCACTCGGCCATATACCGCCGGATGCTATCTCTGCCACCCGCGAAGGAGCCGGTACCTTATCTGAAGTGAAGAACCGTCTAAATAGCCGGTATAATGCGAAGGAAGAGGCTATGCTGGAGTCTCTAAGAGACGGCCTCCAGAATGCGGTGAAGCGGCTCCTCGGAGCGTCGACGGTGGATGAGCAGGCTGTGAAGGAATTCGTCCGCGACCTGCAGAGGACGCTCATTCAAGCCGATGTGAACGTGAGACTGGTCTTCGAGCTGACTGAGAGGGTTCAGAAGAGGGCGCTCGAAGAGAGGCCGCTCGGCGGCATCACGAGGAAGGATCAGACCGTGACGATCCTGTACGAGGAACTCTCTGGGCTCCTCGGCAAGGCAGGACCGACTCCGCTCGACAAGAACAAGCTCAACGTAATCGTGATGCTCGGCATACAAGGCTCGGGGAAGACGACGACTAGCGGGAAGCTGGCGAGATTCCTCACGAAGCAAGGTTTCAAGGTCGGACTCGTCGCAGCAGACACTTTCAGGCCGGGAGCGGTAACGCAGCTGAAGACGCTCGGCGCCACGGTCGGCGTCGAGGTGTACAGCGATGAGAAAGAGAGAGATTCCATCAAGATAGCTAGGGAAGGAAAAAAGTACTTCCATCAGAGTAAGAACGTGATAATCATCGATACCGCGGGAAGGCACAAGGAGGAGAAGAGTCTCCTCGATGAGATGAAGAGGATCATCTCCGAGGTGAAGCCAGACCTGAACATCCTGGTGATCGACGGAACGATAGGGCAGCAGTGTTACAACCAAGCTCTCGCGTTTCATCAGACGGCGCCTGTGGGAGGCATCATCGTGACGAAGCTCGATGGTGCCGCAAAGGGAGGGGGCGCGCTCGCAGCGGCGGCCGCGACAGGCGCACGGATTCTCTACCTCGGGACTGGCGAGAGGGTTGACGACTTGGAGGAGTTCTCTCCAACCCGCTTTGTCGGACGCCTCCTCGGGATGGGCGATATCAAGGGGCTCCTGGAGGTGGCACAGCAAGCCGAGATCGAAGTCGACCAGAAACGCGTCCAGAGGATGATGTCTGGAAAGCTGACGATGGATGACCTCCTCTTTCAGTTCGACCAGATGAAGAAATTCGGCTCTCTGAGGAAGATCGTTGAGCGCCTGCCGGGTGTATCTGGGAACCTGAAGGGTGAGGACCTAGAAAAAGCTGAGAGCAGGGTCAAGGTCTACAAGCCAATAATTCAGTCGATGACGAGGGACGAGAAGGAGAATCCGGAGAGGCTCAACGCCTCGCGAATAAGGCGGATTGCCGCGGGCTCTGGAACCGCCGAGAAGGATGTCCGTGAACTGGTTACGAGGTACAAACAGATGAAGAATATGATGAAGTCGGGCAAGACTCGTGAATTCAGACAGTTCATGAGAAGAATGGGCGGTCAGTGAGGTGATAGAGGCGATTCAGAGGTATGAGCTGTGCGAACCCTGTTCCCTCAGGCAAGGCTTTCGGGGAGCTCTCTCGACGGATCCCAGACGCTGTTTCATCTGCAGAGGGCTCACGACAAGAGTGGACGAAATTCGGTCCGGGATTCTGCGGAGACTAAGGGGCTACGAGTTTCGAACCTTCTCCGTCGGCCTCTCGCTGCCGGAGGGAATGCAGGAGAGAGAGGACCAGCTCCGTGCAGAGTACAAGCTGAAGGGTAGGGAGACGATAAAGGCCTGGCTCTCAAAGAGCCTCTCTGAGAGGGTAGCCAGAGCAACGCACAGGCGGGTCGACAAGATGAACCCGGAGCTTGCTGTCTTGGCGGATTTGGGAGCCTCCGAGGTGAGGCTGAACGCAAGACCCGTATTCATCTACGGCAGATACACAAAACCAGCCGGGGTTTCGCAGAGGAAGACTTTCTGCGCCAGCTGTCGTGGTGGTGGATGCGCGGTTTGCGGCTATTCTGGCTATGAAACGAAGGCGAGCGTCGAGTCCACCATACAGAAGAAACTCGGCCCCCTGTTGGGTTCGAAGAAGATGAAGTTCACTTGGATCGGAACCGAAGACCTCGAGAGCACTGTAGAACCCTCCGGAAGACCGTTTATGGTCGAAGCGAAGAATCCAAGAAAGAGGAGAGTGCCGAGAGGCTTCGTCTCAAGGACGGGAATGGGTCAGATACGCGTCAGCAGTTTGAAGTTGCTTCCAAGCCGGCCTTTGAAACTCCCGGGCTTCAAGTTCAAGACTAGAGTGGCAATCGAATCCACGAGCACGATAAACCCCGAGGATCTAAGGAGGCTCTCCAGACTGATGAGGAACGTCGTGGTCGAATTCCGGAGGCCTGGAGAGAAGCCTGCTTACAAGAGGGTTTATGGTGTGAAGGCGAAGGCGGCTGGGAGAGGAGGGATACTGGCGGAGATCAAGCTGGACGGTGGTCTGCCGGTGAAACGGCTCGTGAATGGGGACTCTGTCTCCCCATCGATTTCGGAAGTCTTAAAAGCCGACTTGAAATGTCGAAAATTTGACATTCTGAAGGTGGAGGTGGGCAAGTTCCAATTTGGCTAGGTCACACGGCTATAGGAGGAGGACGCGTTCTCTCCTGAGGAGCAAAGGGGTGAGGGGATTGAGCAGCATTCTCAGGGAGTACTCGCTAAACGACAGGGTCGTGATCAAGATCGACCCGGCTCAGGTCAAGGGTATGCCTCATAGGAGGTTCAACGGCCTGGTCGGGGTGGTGAAGGATGTCGGGACGCGTGTCCTCACGATTGAAGTCCCGGTCGGGGAGAAGATGAAGGTTGTGATAGCTAGGAAGGAGCACGTCTCGCCCCTGGTGGGACGCCGTTAATGGCTGAACATGTAGAGAAGAAGCTTCTCAGCATCCCGGAAGCCAACCAGGCTCTTCAGAAAATAAACGTGGAGAAAGCGGACCAGATTCAGAAGAGAACCCTGGACTACTTATCGAAGTTCTCGAAGGCCACGCCGGAGGAGGCGAGGAAGATGCGAAAGCAGCTCGAGAGTGACTGCGGGCTCACCCCGGAGGAGGCGGTGGAGGTAGTGAACATCATGCCGAAGACAATCGAGGAGCTGAGGACCTTCACATCCGGCTGGAGGAAGCTGCTCTCGACTGAGACCCTCGAGAAGGTCCTGAAGATTCTCCATCCGCGGAAGTGAGCAGACACTTTAGGTGGGCCTCGCCGAGAGGCCCGACGGAGCGATTATGGTTGAGGAAACTGAGGTTAAATATCGTAACCGCACTGGAGGTCCTGTGCTCAGAGGGAAACGTAACAGTGATGGTCTCGGAAATGAATTCCGCGATTCAGTTCTACGTGGAGAAACTTGGACTGACGTTGAAGGTGAGGTACTCTGACCAGTTTGCCCAGGTTGTGGCTCCGGGACTTACCATAGCATTACATCCCGCTGACAGACAAGGCCGGCGATCGGGGAGATCTGAAGGTCTCTCAATCGGCCTAAGGGTCGATAATCTCGAGAGGACAATGAAGGACCTTGAACGGAAGGGATTGAAATTTAGCCCGGTAGTTGAGGACGGACCAGTCAGGTTAGCCTCCTTCAAGGACCCCGACGGGAATCCGCTCTACCTGGCCGAATCACGATGGTGAAGAATTAAATAGCTTTACGTCTCTGACACAATGAGAGATTCGCAGAGGATAGACTATGAGAACCCATAGGGTTTCGGAAGCTGGGCCGCTTCGACTCTTGATCTACTGAAAAGAACGCGTGAGGGGCGAATCTCGATAGATGCTATCTGCGGAGAAGAAGTACGAGGAGTATGCGTACATATTGGACTTCTCGCCGAGAGGGAAGTCAGTCGTCATAAAGGGGCGAGAGGGACCAATCGTTCAGGCGATAGGCGAGGAGAGGTTGACACTCCTTGAGCTGCTCGCCGTTGAGAATCAGAATTTCGAACCCGGAGAGAGGGTCAAGATAGGAAAGGAGGGGAGAGAGAAGATAGTCAGCGTTCTCGGCAAACTCTCCTTCGAAGAGCTGGCACCCGAGTCGAAGAGCTCTCTTCTCAGCGTTGTCGAGAGGATAGTGAAATCAAACGAATTCAAGTACGTCACGTATTTCAACGAATTACAACCCCTCACTCCAAGACTGCATGGCCTCGAGTTGATTCCGGGCATAGGGAAGACGTTCATGAAACAGATCGTCGACGGGAGGGAGAGACAACCCTTCAAGAGCTTCGAGGAGATTCAACAGAGGGTCGGGCTGAGGGAGCCCGCTAAGCTTCTCGCCAGGCGAATAGTCGAGGAACTCTCCGGAGGGTCGAGAATCAACCTATTCATCAGAAAATGAAGCGGCGAAGCCTGGGTCAGCACTACCTGAGAGACGAAGGGATTGTTAAGAGGGTCATCGAGCTCGCCGCGATAAGGAATGGCGAGAGAGTCCTGGAGATAGGCACTGGAAGGGGTACTCTGACCGCGCAGCTGGCCAAGGTAGCGGACAGCCTTGAAGCCTACGAGATAGACCGCGAGAATTACCTCACGACGAAGAGCCTGCTCAACTCGCATCATGCGAAATTACGGCTTGGCGACGCCTTCAAGGCAAAGCCCCGATTCGATGTCCTGGTCTCAAGCCTCCCCTACTCTGAATCCTCCACCTTTGTCGAGTGGCTGAGCGAACTCGCTTACGACCGAGCGGTAGTCATCTTGCAGGAAGATTTCGCGAGGAAGATAACCGCAAATCCAGGGGAGAGGAACTATCGAGCCGTCTCGGTCATCGCACAACTCTCAGCCGATATCTCGCTCAAGAACCCAGTACCAAGGCATGCGTTCGAACCCCCGCCTCGTGTAAATTCGCGGATGGTCGTCTTCGTTAGGAAGAGGGAGTTGACGCGAAAGAAAATGGTGTTGATCAAGCTCCTCTTTTCTATGCGAAGGCGTAACTTGAAGGCTGCTCTCAGCAAGCTCGGTTTCGATTCTTCAGTCGGAACGAGCCTCGGTTCCAGGCGCGTCAACTCCCTCGCACCCGAAGAAGTTCACGACATAATTAGTTCCTTCAAGCCGTCTTTGGGCCGCTGAATGATTTGCTTCGAAACCTCTCAATCACGCTCGTTGAGCCAGAATACCCAGTCAACGTGGGATACGTGGCCCGGCTCGCGAAGAACTTTGGGGTCAGGAGGATCTACTTCGTCAATCCCAAGGTGGACCTCTCTGCTGCCTCGATCTACGCCGCCCACGGTGCGGATATGCTAGACCGGGCTAAAACCGTAGAATTCAGAGAAATTCGAAGGATCCACGACCTGCTGGTCGCAACCACCGCCATCAGGGCTAGGCGGAGGGGCAACTTGGTCAGAAGAGTGATGAGACCGGAGCGAGCCGCCTCTTATCTTCGGTCTGCGAAGTCATCCTCTCTGGTTCTCGGCAGAGAGGCGACGGGGTTGAGGAATGACGAAATTAGGTTCTGTGACGTCGTGACCTCGGTCGACACCGGAACCGAATACCCCACCATGAACGTCAGCCATTCGTTGGCGATCCTCCTCTACCTCGCTTCAAGGAGGGACCCCACGAGAGTTCGCCTGCTATCCAAGAGTGCCAGGGAGTTGTTTGCGCACAATCTGCACGAGCTTGCGGTCTCGGCAAGATTTCAGAGGCACCGATCGGATAGGCTGGGTGAAATCGCCAAACGAATTGCTGTGACCTCGCAGACCGGGGAGAAGGAGATGCTCTTGATGACGGGCATATTCAGGAGGGCGGTACAGACAATTAAGAAGGAGAATGAATCCCGGGCTCAGACGCGTTCGAAGACGTAGACAGCCCTCCCCAGCCATCTGGTGCTCCCAAAGGCAACCCTGACCGGGTATTCGAACCTCACGTGACCGGGCTGAAACTCCTTCAGCCCGATGCTCTCCGTCTCCTCGAGCCTAAGAAGAACCTCCGACCCGTCGGCGGTCTTTAGAGTAGGAACGACTATCACGATCCGACAGCCCTTTCGGACAGCCTCAGCCATGGAATAGAGAGACTCGGAGTACACACGACTGGCTTTGTTGACCAAGTGCTTCGCCTTTTGAGAACTCGGGGTGGAGTGGAATCTGGGGAGGAGAATCGGCTCTGTCACGATTCCGTCGAATCTTCCTTGAAAATCTCTTGCGTCCCCGGTTCTTATGTCGTATGCCAAGGTTTTCCCCGATTGCTTCTCCACCCACGCGAGATTCCGCTTTGCCTGGGCGACTCTGACGGGATTGGAATCGATGCCGACGCAGTTCAGGGACATGAGAGCGCCCTCCGAGATTATCGTGCCTGGACCGCAGAACGGGTCGAGTAGTCTCTGGCCCGGCGAGAGGCCTGAGAGGTTGAGCAGCAGCTGGGCGAGCCTGGGCGAGAGCGAGATTTCGGAGTGGGGCGCTGGCTTCTCGACTCCCCTCTCTCTCATCGGAGCGACGTCAGGGACCCAGGCGGTCGGGCCGAGTCCGTAGCCACCCTTGTATGGGAAGGCTATGAGGTCCAGAGCATCGCGAGACAGGACCTGGTCCGCGAGCAGCTCGTTGCCCTTCGGTCTCAGGAGCCTGATCTTCTTGAAGCCCGCCTGCCTGAACGCGTCAAGCAGCAGCCGAACGAGGAGCTCGTAGTCGGCCTCTTCCGTGTCGTATGCGCTCAGCGCGAACCTCGATACGTCGATTTCGTTGGTGATCTGTTCGACGAGCCTACGTATGACGGCCTCATCGCCTTGAAAATGCGTTAACAGAGGTGAAAACTTGTGGATGCCTGCCAGCTTCGTCTCGGACCGAAAAGAAGAAGGGTCGAGTTCGACAACACAGATGCGCTCGCACGGCACCTCGACCTTCGTCACGCTTCTGACGGCGGAGCACACCTCCAGCACGGAGAGCCTTCCGAAGGCCAGTACCAGCGCCAGCCTCTGCGCGCCACTCAGAGCCTCTGGAAGGGTGTATGGCAACGAACTTTTTTGTTGGCCTTGAGCCCTCCTATGAACATTCTAGCAAGGCTAGCCAGAGGCGTAGTTAGGAGGTCCCGGCGACGGCATCAGTTAGCCGCTCTGTTCTGCTTCGTCGCGAAATCCAAGAACAAGAAGGAGGTCCGCTCCGCTCGTGATTATGGCCAGCCACCAAACACCACAATAGGCTGAAACTGGGTGGTCAGTATCAGTTATCCTGAAATCTTTCCAAATGATGCTAGATGAGAAGTCGCGACGTACCCGACCGCTGCCTCGAGCTGCTCACCATCGGCCGTTAATAGGGGGCAGGACAAGAATCTCGCCAAAGCCACATACGAGGCGTCGTAGAAGGTGAGCCCTTTCCTCCTGGCAAGAGACATCGACTCTTGAGCCAACCCTTCCGATAGACCATCGAGCCTGGGGGAGATTCTCACCAAGAGCTTGACGAGGGTGCTGGCATGGCGAGCCCTGACGTTCGGATTCTTCCAGATTGAGTTTGCGACCTCAAAAGGGAGGTGGGAAGGGGCTATCAGTTCCAATTCGTCGCTGACCCAAGCCTTTCTGACGGCTGCGGCCTCATTTTCATACTCCTCTCCCCTGTTGAACCATTTGGCTACAACGCTGGCGTCTACCACGTACGATTCAGCCGTGCCTGCGAGCCTCCTTTATGGCTTGCAGCGTGCTGAACCCGGGCTTGACGGATTTCAGAACCATTTCCAATTCGACTTCCGTCGTTTTCTTGCTGTCCGCTTCGAGCTTCGCCTTGATTGCTCGCCGCAATTCCTCGCTCCAGTTGATCCGGGATTCTCTCATCCTCTTCTTCAACTCTTTCGGCACCCTCACCGTGATTAGTGATTCGTTCATCGTATATACAGCGTCTACACAGACTTATAAGGATTCAAGAAAAGAACCGCGCCCCTCAGAGCGTTTAGAAGGGTGTGGCAACGGACATTTCTTCTTGGCCGCTGCTCTCCTAAGAACAGTCTACGAAAGGAGGCGGCCGCGCTTTTAGACGGATGACCGGAGAGGAAGAATATCGTGAATTGGGGTGATCCTTCGCAGAGAGCTTATCCTTGATTATGAAACCTACCGAACAAGTAGGTTGTTCTGCAGGGCTAGACTTTGGCAAGGTCGGAGGTGTGTTCTGGAGCTTAGAATTAAGAAGAACTGCCCCGCATATCTGAGGTGAAATGCAGGGGAATTTCGCGTTCGTGATTGCGAGTATAGTTGTAATTGCCTCGATTGGAACGGTCTCGATTCTTACAGCGACTCCAGGTGCCTTCGGCTACTCATCGTCGATTGAGAACTGCACGCCAGGGGCTTTTCTTTTTCTGAGAAGTCCGGCTAACAACTCGATAACGTCGACGAGCACAATCTTGAGTTGCCTGACCGCCACGTCGACGATGACTAGCGGCCAGACCTGCATCGTGTTTGGCGAAGCTTCGGGACTGTTCGTCAGGGTCACGACGGACTCAGAGGTTCCTGTAGCTGGTGCCGAGGTGGACGCGGTGCAGAACGGTCCTATCATCAACAATGTGTCCTGCGGACTCGCAACAATCAATCCGCTGTACACACAAACAGCTGCTACTATAACGAACGCTGCCCGGTTTCATGAGCAGGCGGACGCGTGAACACGCAAGAGGCCTTGGGCGATATCTCCTCTCGTGAGGTCTCGATGCCTTGAAACGGGGATTTATCATTGTGCCACTGGGATTTCGGATCTGAACTGATTGGCCCGCGAAAATTCGGCGTCAAGACTGTTTAGCTCCTGAAACAGGCTGGCGGCGAACTGCTTGTATGCCTCACTGAGGCGCATTTCGCTCCCTTGGTATCTCATAATTGAGTTGTCGGCGTCCACCCCGGCTTGGTCGAGTTTGGCTTTGGCAGCACCAGTGGGATAGTAGAAGGTCAGTCCGCGCCTGTCCGTCTCCAGCTTGAAGTCTCTCCAAGACAAACCGCTGTCTAGAATCACCGCTAGGAGAATCTCCCTGTCCGCGAACTTGAACGGGTCGATCATGTCCAAGAGTAGCCCAATCCTGCGCGAGTTGTAACGCTCCCTGTGGAGAAACCCGTCGCACCTTCCTATGATTCCCACCTCGGCGTTGATTCGCTCCGCCTGCCGGAGGCGCCTTTGGTGGAGATAGTTTATCGCGGCGTCTACGGCCGAGTATCCCCTCGCCCTCCCGGTGGGGTCTCCCACAAACTCCATCACGAATCTCGATTTCTTCCTGGGGCCGAACCACTGCCGAGCCTTCTTCATGGCCGCGCCGTAGCAGAACCAGTAGTGTTTCATGGCAAGGGCTTCGTAGGTGAGGAACTTGGTCGGGCTCGCCTCGTTCTTGATCAGTGAGAGGTACTTCTCCAGTAGTGAGATGGCGGGGCCGACATCGCCTGGATACAGCTTCGCAATCGCCATGATCCTTCGAGTCCCATTCAGGGCGCTCTGTATCATCGCGACTGAAAGCCGCTTGGTGATGTCCGATGTCTGGGTCAGGTTGTCAACCTTCTCCTGAAGAGCTTGATTGAATTCCGGCCACCTGGGGCGCTCTTCTTCAGACTCCCTGGCCTCCTCCTCTGCCAGCGCGTCAAGACTCTCTTCCTGCTCCTCTATCAACCTCTTCTCTAAGATGAGAGGGAGCCTCACCCTCATCTCTCGCTTCCACGCCTCAAGGTCTGCTTTCGCGTCACTCCCCGTGATCGCACGATAGAGCCTGTTGTACTCGTGCTCGTAGGCTGTCATGACCTTCACCCTGTCTCTGAACCTCACGTACTTGGTCTTGCAGTGCTGACACGTCACGGCGACGCCGCCTCCGCGGACTGGTTCGCCGCAGATTTCGCAGTTCTCGGGAATCGCTTTCCGAAAGTGGTCCCTCTTCTTGTCGATGAAGCGCCCGCAAGCTGAGGAGTGGGGTCCTATCCTCGAGGCATACCTCATCTTGTGAATTTCGAACCCAGATACCGGCGAGCCCGCCTGCTTCCAGCTAAGGTCGTAGAATACGCGCTTCTTGTTTACGAGCCACCAGAGCCTGCACCTTCTCCTCAGGGAGAGGTAGAATGCGCACTGCCCGCATCTCCGCTCAATGAACGGGAGGTTTCCGGGAAGGACATACGCGAGCGCCGGCCTCCCGACCTCCCTGAACCAGAGCCGCCTCTCCAGCCCACCATCAGCGACTAGGCCGTCTAGGACCCGGCGAATCTGCTTTCTACTCGGCGAGAGGAGTGCCAGCCACTGCTCGTCAGTAACATACTCGTGCTTCCTGTAGATCGCCTCCAACCTGGAATCCCGGGCTCTGTTCAGCCCGTCGAGCCACCCCGACGCCTTACCCGCTTCGTATGGCACTGTAACCCACCCCGACCTTCGAACGTCCTCGAGCACTCTCTCCCGAAGCACCTCATTCGGAATCGCGAGTTCCCGTTTGAACTTCTTCTTGCGCCGGAAGAGCCGCTGGATCTGCCCTCCTTGCCCTTCGCGGTGATAATCGGGAGGCACCCTTACCACCATGCCCTGAACTAGTTCTTCGTCGAGGTCGTCAAGGCGGAGCCTCGGGTGGCCCTTCGAGATGCGCCATCTGTATCTTCCGAGAGCCTTCGCCAGCATCTCTTCAGTGAGCGGGATTAGGGTTTGGCTGGCCTCTTCGACCAGCTCTGACCGCGTCAGCCTGGTTCCGTACAGAAGAGCCCGCAGGACCGCACTGACGCGCGGTTCGTCGACAGGGACCAGGAGAGGGGCACCGCCCCTTGCGACTACCACCACTCGGTACACCTTACCCATCAGCCTCGCCAAGAGGCCATCGATGTATCCTCCATACTCCTTGTCAGAGACGGCCAGTAACGGTTCGATCAAGATGATCGTATGGAAGGCCCTGAATCGCTGAGTGCGCATGTACCACTGGAACCACTCAGTATAGCCACCGACGACAACGCGCCTGGACGGCTTCACAATCTTCCTCTGGACAAGGACCCCTGACCACTGGTAGTCTTTGTTGGGGTCGAGGCCCTCCGATCCCAGCCGCGTGAGCGCCTCGAGAAGGGCTTCGTCTCCCATGATCGCCACCCGACCCAGCCTCTTGGCCCGCGAGCTCTCGAAGATGACCCTCGCCAACTCCTCGGCCGGGAAGGCGCCATCTGGCTGGTACCGCACGAGACGGACAGCGAGAGCTCTTTCAGAGCCAGATAGCAAGATTCTAGCTCTTTTTAGGTAAATGCGCAAGATAAAACCTTTGTGGTGTTTATTAAGCTTGTTTCCATACTATTGTGATTGTAGTTGTCGGCGCGATGGATGGACAGGATGCACTCTCTGGTA
>Ga0209157_1002218_pt1 | contig 15662 bp, 20 predicted proteins | sample GraSoiAngelo_135_FD_185892 | JGI IMG/M metagenome (GOLD analysis project Ga0209157, IMG submission 185892) | Grasslands soil microbial communities from the Angelo Coastal Reserve, California, USA - 14_0929_05_40cm (SPAdes) (version 2) | ecosystem: Environmental > Terrestrial > Soil > Grasslands ...
ACTGCGAATTCCCGGATCCAGTCGCAGGCAAGGGTCAAGTTATTGTTGACGTCGAATACTGCGGGGTAAACCATCTTGACATATGGACAAGGATTGGCATTTCCGGCAAAAAGATCAAGCTCCCACATATCTGCGGCTGCGACATTGTCGGGACCGTAAAGGGTCAGCGAGTAATGGTATACCCGGGCTTTTCTTGTGGCAAATGCAAGTACTGCAAAAGCGGGCATAAGAACCTCTGCACCGAGTTTGCAGTCATTGGCGGCATGAGCGATTGGAATGGCGGCTACGCGGAAAAGGTAGCGGTGCCTGTAACGAACGTCATCACGATACCAAAAGCGTTGAAGAGCGAAACAGCGGTTACGCTAGCAGTTTCTTACTTGGTGGCATGGAACATGCTCAAAGCGAACGGCGCTGACAAGGGTAAAACGATACTTGTTTATGGCGCAACAAGCGGAGTAGGGATGGCAACGATCCAGCTTGGTAAGGCACTTGGGGCTAGAGTGATAACAACGGTTTCAAACGGAAAAAAGCGTGAATTTGCAGAAAAACTTTACCCGCACCATATCATAGATAGAACAAGCCAGAATATTGCAGATGAAGTAAAAAAAGTAATTCCTGCCGGTGTCGACATTGTGATTGATCATGTTGGAGCCGCGACTTGGCCTACCAGTATTGCTGCTCTGAGACAAGGAGGAAGGTTGGCCGTTTGTGGCATGACATCAGGCAATGATGCTATGGTTCCAGTGAGGATGTTCTACACCAAGCAGATAGTCATGACCGGCGCGGTAGGGGGAACAAATGCGCAATTACAAGAATTGATAAGGTTCATCGTTAGGAAAAAGATCAAGCCTGTGATCGATTCTATATACTCGTTGAAGGATGCCAAACAAGCTCAGAGCAAGATGGAAGCTAATCTGCACTTGGGCAAGATTTTGTTAAAATGCAAATAGTCATAGCTCCATTATTGTTCTGAGATGAAATGCGAAAGGATCTCTCGGATCATTAAAGGCATCAACGCTAAACCCGTGCTTTTGAAGCCCGGACTTTAGAATCGCGGTAATGTCCTTCTCATCATCTACAATTAGAATTTTGGCTTTGTTTGCTGTATCTGTCATGTCCAAATCATTGCAGTAACTAAATGGCACCGCTACTACAAAAGCTTGTTGACAAGGATGGAAGACGCTATTGGCTGCGGCCGGGCGAATTGTCAAAAAACGAGCAATGCTCTATTGGGAAGCAGTCGTCCTTGCTCCATCTTCTGTAAGAAATGAAATTTCTTCCTCTAAGATTTCAGGATGGATGTCCGTCGGTATTGTAAATGTAAAAGTAGCGCCCCTTCCGTCATCATTGTTTTTGCCGGTTATCGTACCTCCATGAGCTTCGACAATTTTCTTGGATACAAAGAGTCCAAGACCTGTCCCACCGTCAGACTTTGTTGCAAATTTCTCATATAGTCGTTTCATTATTTCGGAGTCTATTCCCTTCCCTGAATCTTGTACTTGAACCTTAACTTCGTCGTTGTAAATTGAAGCAGAAATAAGGACTTCGCCTGATTCGGTGAACTTTACAGCATTGTCAAGAAGGTTGTAAAGTGTTTGCCCCATCTTTGGTCCGTCGCAATACACCCTTACACCGTTTCCGCCGCTAGAGGCTGTGCGCAGTTCGGAATCAAAGAGTATCCTCAGGTTGTCTCTTTCACCTAGATACTTTTTTTCTATATCTGCTATTACTGTCCTAACAAGCGTTTCTATGTCAACTTCCTCCAAATTTAGAGAGAAGACTCCACTTTCTATCCTGCTTACTTGCAAAATATCCTCGGATAGTTTCATTAATCTTGACGCATTACGCATTACCATAGACGTGCTGGAAAACAATTCTTCAAAATCCTCCTTCCCTAACTTGTCCTTTTGCTTCATTAAGCCTTGTTGGATGAGGTCTGCACCTGTAAGAATAGGCATTATGGGATTTCGAAGTTCATGCGCGGCGATGTTCACAAATTCCTCTTTTATCCTCTCTGCATCCCGACTCCTCTCATAAAGATCTGTTTCTCTCCATAGACTTTCAAAGATTGAAGCGCAGGGCACTACTGTTGCCTTGCTGTTAGAGTATACGGCAAGCCCTATTGCCTGGCTAAACGTTCCCTTTGAATCATCCTTTGTCTCTACGACAAGTAGAACCTTCTTGTCAACAATTAGCATGTTAAACTTTGTTTCGGTAGGAGTTTCAATTCTTCTAACAACAATGCCACTTGCCCTCAGCTCATCCAGCTTGCTCTTAGTGAAATCGTCTTCTGCAGATAAGATTCTAATTTGCACGCCACGTTTAACTGCCTTTTTTAATTCATCCACGATACCGATATCGCGTTCTCGGTGAATTGTGTTTACAGTCGGGAATGTTAGCAGAATTTCAGATCGAGCAACTCTGACCAAACTAATGTACTGCCGTCTTACCCTGTCTGGTGTTGACAAAACCTGAATTGATTCGTGTTGGGAAACGCCAAACCCTGTCTCTCCGAGAAAACTACTCAATAAGAACGAGTTAGTTTCCAATGTTAATAAATACACATGAAAAACTCTTCTAGCGATTTGCTATGATAGTATTAAAAGTATTTCTTAGTACTTTTTTCCGACTTATCGACTGACCTCAGTCTATATTACGTGTTAGATCGAAGCAGAACTGTTTATCGGAATATTCCTTTGCAAAAAGTGATTAAAATTAGAGCGACGATAAGTGTCTTGGGATGAATGATGATATCAACCACGCTATTCATTATCATGAGGAAACTAAGCATTCCGAACTAGGTCTGCAAATGTCACGACATTACTTAGATTGGGATGACAGACCCAGACCGTTCAAGGTATATCAGGAGCTATCTTCAATCCCTCTTCCGCAAGACTTTCCCGTTCCAACCGCCGACGCTCTAACCTGCATTCGCAGTGTACGCCCATTTTTGCCCGAGTCTCCGCTTGACATCCGAGCATTGGCTCAATTCCTATTCTTCTCAGGAGGCATAACAAGGGAAATGAAATATGACTCTGGCACCTATTACATGCGCGCAGCCTCCGCAACAGGCGCTCTCTATCCAATCGAGCTGTACGTTATTTCCAAAGAGTTCGCAGGCTTACCCGCAGGAGTGTATCATTTTTGCCCAGGCAATTTTTCGCTTGTAGAGCTACGCAGAGGAGACTATAGAAGCAAGTTGGCAGAAATGGCTGGAGGTAACCCCAATATACTGTCTTCTGCAGTAACGGTAGCGCTTACATCCTTTGCTTGGCGAAACGCATGGAAGTACGGCGATCGTTCATACCGTCACTGGTTCTGGGACTCGGGCGTTATCGCTTCTAACCTCCTTGCAGTAGCCATCTCGGCAGGCGTGGAACCAGCTCTGGTGACCGGATTCTTGGACGCAGGGGTCAACAATCTCCTGCGTCTTGAACAAAGAAGTGAAGCTGCTGTGGTACTGGCCCCCTTGGCTTCTTCACTTGTAAAGGGGCCAGAAGTATCGGACTTTAGATCGGATCCCGAGCCCTTGCCGGTTCTTGACATTCCAAGAATTGTTCCTATCTCCAAAAGGGAAACAGAACATCCTGAAATCTGGAAGCTCCACGATGCATCTAGCCTCCTAAGTGCAAAGGAGGTCGCGCAATGGCTGAGCTCTAGCAAAAACAAGTTCACCAATGTCGTTTCAGAAGACCTTTCTCAAGAACACATGCAAGATAAGAGGCAAGACCTTGATTCCTTGAGCGATGTCATTTTGCTTCGAGGTTCAACCCGACGGTTCTCGCGCTCGCCAATTTCCAAGGACCATTTATCGACCATCCTATTTAGCTCAACCAGAGGCGTTCCGCTTGATGTTCTAACTAAAGGGGAGAGTCTAGTTGATATCTATCTCATAGCCAATGCAGTCAAAGGCCTGGCCCCCGGACATTACTTCTATAACCGCCACGCCAAGTCATTAGAACAACTTGATGCAATGAACGAGCTAGCCAGCCGAAACGAGTCTGGATACCTCTGCCTTGGCCAGCCGCTCTTCAGCGACGCCAGCGCGGTCCTTTTCATGATGACTGACATTAATGCGATTTTGAAGACCCTTGGCAACCGAGGCTACAGAGTATGCCAATTCGAAGCGGGAGTAGTTGCAGGCAAGATCTATCTTTCCTCTTACGCGCAAGGCCTGGGAGCCTCCGGATCTACTTTTTACGATGATGCGGTCACTGAATCCTTTACTCCACATGCTAGAAATAAGGCCGCAATGATTGCAGTCGGCGTTGGAATGCCTGCATACAAAGCTCGACGAGGGAAAATCCTGGCAGCGAGGTTGACAAAAAGTCAACTTCTGTCGAACGGGTGATCGCATGTGCCTGATAGGACCTAATGAGAGGCGAATTAGTATGGCAAGTTTGATTGGATAGCCGCATTCGTAGGCTTTCAGTCATATTCAGCCACGTATCGACAATAAAGATTATCAGCGGGAAAAATCTAATGATATCATCACAATCGACAAACGAATGATGATAATTGGTCAGTGGGTCGAGACCCCCAGCTCGCAGCGCTACAAGTATAGAATGTCGTGGCTCAAATGAACACTAGTATCATAAGAAATGCAATCGCCAATAAGGAGGTCATCGAGTTTACTTATCAGGGCTACCCAAGAGTAGCAGAGCCTCATGTTTACGGCATAAAAGCCGGAAAGAGGAAGATCTTGGTTTATCAGATAGGAGGCTTGACATCTTCGGGCAAGATACCTGATTGGCGGCTCGTGAATATTGATGAAATATCTGGCCTGCGAGTGATAAAGGACCAAAAGTTTGCAGGACCGCGAGAATACCATGAAGCAAATTACAAAGATTGGGACACCGTTATTGCTTCTGCAAAGTAGATGTTATTCCGCCATGCCTGAATCACGTTTGTGAAAATTTTTGGGCGGGAGATGTCAAGCTAACAGGACCTGCACACGGATACTGGTAACTCGGGCCCGATACTTCGCAGTGTCCTCGAACACCAGCTATAAATATTCGATGAACGTCTATTTTTTCGGTGCAAAATAGTGACCTCTGGAAAATTCTTCAATAAGGGCGTAATGACGAAGGATACACCGCACGTAGGTTACGTTGTAAGAGAGACGGATGATAAGATTGTTGTTTTTGGCGAAAAGGATACTAGGTATGATATACCCAAGTCTAACGTGAGTTTCGTCAGCAGAAACGTCCTGGTGGACCTTCCTGTTAAGGAATTAGTAGTCTACAAGACGCCTAGGGACGCGCCGCTGCCGACAGATAAAGAAGTAATAGGTCCAGATGCTGAACCAATGGATCTAGCAACTTACGAAGGAAAATATCCCAAATCACTGTTCAATAAAGGTGTAAGGACAGAAGATGAAGACCACGTCGGACATATCATGATGGAAACAGACGACAAGATTGTTGTCTACGGACATCATGACTATAGGTTTGACGTACCAAAATCCAGAATAATAGCAGTAGGTCGAAACGTCATTCTTGACATGAAATACAATGATGTTTTCAAATACAAGGTCGACAGGAATGCTCCGTTGCCCACAGGTGATCCCGTGGAAAAAATTGCGGAATACCACTAATGATTGGTGGCCGTGTCCCTAAAAATGACAAACAGCGTTCAGAGCGCAGCCACTACTTTTACCGGTATTATTGCCACAGGCTTTGTGGGTTCTGGAGAAGCAAGGTCTAGCGGAGTATTTGAGGATAGCAAGATTGTGTAGTCTCCAGGCGTATCAGGATTCCAGTACAGCTCTAGCTCGATGCCGCTTTGCGCCGCAATATCTCCTCTAAAGTAAGCCGCCTGGTCGTATTGGCTTTGTTCTGTCGTTTCTGACGAATTGTTGTAATCTACCACACCACTTCTAATGTTCAAGCTAATGGTATGATTCTTTACTAATCCGTCGTTCTGATTAGCAAATTTGGCCAGGATAAGCACAGGCTTGTGTACTTCGAATTGCATTCCCGGACTTATCTCGCTTGATATCAATCTACTTTGATCCGTTGCCAAGATTGACTCTAATGTTGGCCGCAAATCTAATGAAAACTGCACTTGCTGATTCGAGCTAAGGTTTTCTTGGGGCGAAGCGGGCTGGTCGGTGCTCTTGCCAAATAGGGGAGCAGCGCCATTGTTACCAGCCTTTTGGCCAGTGGGCTCGTTTGTCTTTTCTTGCCGACTCTGTTCCAGATTAGTATTGATAATACCTGAATTTGCGCTAAAGATAGAGAGTGCAAAGACAAATCCAATGGCTCCCGCAATGCCAATCCCGGCCATGCCATAGGTCGGAAGCTTGCCCATTGATTATTTGTTCACTCCTGATACGTTATTAACATAACGCATTAAAAGAAAGAAAAAGAGATCGATCCCAATTCTAACAAATCATGGGACCGTTTGGTGGATTCGTGCAGTTTGTGTTATCTTTTGTACTGGTCGCTCCTGATGGTGTTATAGAGGTCGATGTGCCGTTGGTGAAGTAAAAGACCACGCTCACTGTAGTCGTGAGATCTTGCTCTCCTGGTAGAATAGGCGTTGCCGCTTGTCCTGCCACTGCACCTGCATCTAAGCTCTTGGCGTAGTACGGGAAGTAGACATCATTGAGGTTTACAGACTGTACGCTGGAGATTTGCATTCCAAGAGCCCCCGCTGCCACATCTGCTCGGTGTCTGGCGTTGAGTATCGCATCCTTCGTCAGGGTATCTCTTATCTGCTCTTGTTTTTCTGGCGAAACAAAGAAGTATACTCCATTGATGTTGTTTGCTCCTGCCTTAACCGACGCGTCTATGACTTTGCCCGCGTCAACAGCTCCTTGTGCATCAAGAGTCACTGTTACGCTGTTTGAAGCACGGTAGCCCGTCAGTTGTTGACCTGGCTGGCAGTCTGGAGGCGGCGGATAGACCTGTATACAGACTTTGGATGGTTCTCTGTACTCATAGACAGGATACACATTGAAGTTGCTTGTGCCAATTTCGTTTTCCTTCACGCCAAGCTCCTTCAGAGCTACTATCACTTGAGCCATCAAGTTGGCATTCTTTGATGTTGCTTCTTGAGCTGTTGTGCCATTCGTTTCAACTCCTACTGTAATTGAAAACTTGTCTGGTTTTACCTTGGTCATAGCTGTGCCGGAAGTTGAAACCGTAGATTGTCCTCCGTAATTGTCATGGTAGTAGGGGCTGGAAGCAATCTTGCTGCCGCTGCTGTCAGTCGTGGTGCCATTACCCGCGGTATAATTGGTCTGCGCCAGTGCTGCATTGAACATCTGGCCTGCAGTTAGTGCTGCGGCCAAAATTCCGACTGCAAGTATCCCTGCGACTACTGCAAACTTTGCATTTTGCTTGTTTTTGTTAATGTTGTTCTTATTCTCGTCGTTTCCTTTCGAATCATAGTTTGTTGACATATTCTGTTACCATAGGTCTAGGTTCGTCTTGTTAGTAAGACTACGTTTCAGAACAGTCTTGTCGTTCCATTCTACCTTTTAGAACGCCCTAATAGTTCCAAAAATACGGCATATGACGACAGGCGGCTAATACCTTTTGTCGTTAAAGGATGTCGCATTGTCTGCCATGTTCCTATTACTCTGTCCAGCAAGGCCGTTGCGGCTGTTTTTCCTGCGAAATTATGTCGCTTTCCTTTATTGAAATCGCGAGAAAAAGAAAATGAGGAACGTAACAATGACGTAGTAATTTCAGCAAGTTCCATGCCGATTGGGGACGGAATGAAAACAGGGAAGCTAAGCAGACCAGTTAGCGACAACTCACAGAGTGGGATCGTCATAGTCGGGAACATCACAATACCAATCCTTGCAAGAGACCAAAGTCTTGCCTTTCTGACCTTTGATCGTATATAGCGACTTTTGAGGTATTTGCTATTCACTTCATTGTCAGCAGACCGGAGTGGCTGACGCTGAAGAAGAAGAACTAACGGTGTTGCACATACCCTGACGATTTTTTCGCTTTTACTCACTCATTTCCTACCTCGTGCGGAATGTTTTGGTGCACATCTTGACGCGCGTTAAATCAGACCAAGAAGCACTCTGAGCAGTATTATCAGCACTATGACGTCCAGGATGGTCCAGATGATGTACCAAAGCACAACGCCAATGGCGCAGATTAAAAGATAAGGCCTTTACAGAAGTTTTAGCTTATCAAATACAAGCTAAATGAGGCAGTATGATGTTCTACAATCGCTTTTAGGGATAACGGCGGCTAAAAACATACAATGCCCGATGAATATGAAGTCAAAATCAGGAGAAAGAGTGAAGCAGAAAAAGGCCTGGAAGACGTCGCAGACAAAGTTCAGGCGGGAGCAAAAGCAGTGGCGAACAAGGCCAAAGATGTTGGCAGAGATCTTGACTGGGAATACAAAAAGGAAAAGCTAAAAGAAAAGCTTGATTGAAAGGCCAGACCCCATTTTTCTTCTTTTTTGGAGGTTAGCAATCAATAATGTGGATGACTGTAACCCCAGATACTTCAACTTGTAAAGCCCATCACCGGCATGAAATGCGCTATCGTTAACCAAGTCCGGCCATGCCGTCTTCTTAACTGGACCCTCGTTACAATTGTTGGTTTTCCCCTAACGAAATCAAAGAGTCAATATCCGGGTCTGGCAGAGATGCAATATAAAGTATAAAAATTAACGTGCGAAGTTAATGTAATGGTTCAGATTCTATATCAGGATATAAGCAAGACAGCAGACCCGAACTACTTTTACGTGGGCATACCAAAAGACTGGAGTGGGGGCAGCGACAAAGAGGTCACAGTGATTGTGGACGACGTAGTCGTAGTTGTTCCGCAGACAATAGCTGGCGCCACAGGTGAATTGATTGTCCTCAGGCTGTTAGAAGCGATGATGGCCGGAGACGTGATTGATGCAGGAGACATACAGAAAGCCATAGAGCACATTCTATAGCGTGAGTGTGGATAGATATGCTCCTCTGTGTTCATTCTGGGTTAATTAGTTGATCGAGCTTTGTTGACATTTTATGCCCTAAAGCCCTGCGTCATTTCATGACAAGCTTGACTGTGTTTGATCGCCTCTTGCCTTTCACTCTTTTTGTCAATATCAAAGACCTTGTTACAGGTATAACATCTAATCAACATCATTACGTGTGATATACGCCTACCAAGAATCTACATTTATCTGATGACAATAAAATTCCTGCGTCAATGCTTCTTATTCAACATCTCGAGCGTGTCGTCTGCAATGTCCATTGCGGTGTGCGAGTCAATGTTTGGCTCTAACGTAACCAGCAAGATTTTGTCATCCATGTAAAAGGTCAGAATTGATATCTTTTCGCGCTCGACGTACGCGAACCTTGCCCTGCCCATTGCGTCGTCAAAGCGCTCCCTCATCGACTTTCGCAGCGCAGTCTGGGTGAGGAAGAGCTCTTCATCTGTTTCCGTGACTATCGAGTCTATCCCCTTGCGCATGCCGCCTCCAATTGACAGACCTGTATTGTTGATCACGCCGGCGTACCTGATGTCGTCGTTAAGGGCAAACACTTGATTGCAAAGCTTTTCAAAATCCATGCTACACTTTGTTATGGATGGTGTTTATTGAATTTTTAGTAAGGCCTATTAGCAATGGATGCCAAGCTAGTATATGAGCACGGAGAGAAAGAATCCGTTCAAGCGCGATCAGGCACTAAACGATGCGACCTCTGGCCAGCTTGGAGAGGAGCCGAGCCCGGACCCGTACCCTGAGAAAGATCCGAGAAGGGAATTTGTGCGTAGAAAGTCGAAACACGTTTCACAATGAACCTTTCAACTGGGAAAGCGAAGGCAAAACGCCAACAGTAGCACTGAAATACCCCGGTTACTCTATGGTGGCACATGCCCGAAGTTAGCAAGTCCTTCTATTTTCCCAAAACCGCAAAGGTCGAAATACACGAAATCAGGGATGGGATATACAGGATATCCGGGTTCGTGGACGATTATGGTATAACCTTTAACCAGTTTCTTGTGAACGACGAGCAGCCCACTCTGATTCACACTGGACCGATTGGAATGTACGAGCAGATCGAACAGAAGGTAAAAGAGGTAATACCACTAGAAAAGCTGGCCTATGTCGCATTCCTGCACTTTGAGAGCGACGAGTGGGGTGGAATGGAATTCCTGAAAGCGCCAAGGGCCAGGCTCGTATGCAGCGATCTGAGCTCAAAATTGAACTTGACTGGCTGGTCCAACGTGCCTGCAGATCACACATCGTTTTGGGACAATGAGACTTTGAGCACCGGTAGGAGAAAATTCAAGTTTATCATGACTCCCCACGTGCACCACTGGGACAGCATGATGATTTTTGAAGAGACGACAAAGTCGTTGTTCCCGTCAGACCTATTTATCCAGCCCGGCAACAACAAACCGGTGATCTCTGACGACCTGTCAGACAACATGATCAAACTGTATCAGGCCGTTGGCATTTTTGCCAGCGAGAAGCCGGTAAGGCAGACCGTAGAAAGGCTTGCAAAGCTCAGGCCGGAAATGATCTATCCCATGCACGGCTCTTGTTTTGATAGCTCTTTGTTCTCAAAGTACGCCGATGCATTGATGAAAAACCAGTTCGCATATACTGGAATGTTGCTTGGACAAAAGTTAGAGATCAGCTGATAATTCCGCTATGAAAAATATTAGAGGGCATCACTGCCTTCTAGGTGTGCACTCAGCATCCATGCCATCTTTTCGTGTTTTTGCAGCGCTTCAAGGAAAAAGTCGTTTGTGGCCATGTCGTCATATTGTTCTTCAGCTTCGTCAGCGTTCTTTCTCAGCGTCTTGATTATGGTCTCGTGATCCTTCAGCAGATTCGATATCATTGTTTGCGCGTCCGGATACTGGCCTGGGTGCTCGTTAATGCTCGAATGCCGGGCAAATTCTTCGAGCGTTCCAACCGATTTGCCGCCAAGCTGCCTTGCCCTTTCCGCTACCTCGTCCACAATCTCGTCCAGAATTTCATACTGCTCCTCAAAGAACTCATGCAGCTGAGAAAAACGTGGCCCTATCACATTCCAGTGGAAGTTCCTTGTTTTTGTGTAAAGCACATATTCGTCGCACAGACGCATGTTAAGTATCTCCACCAGCTTTTTGCGCGCATCATCCTTCACGCCAATATCGGTTCTGACATCCTTTTCCATTATCGCCGTTTCATTGTTACTTTTCGAAGCCATGCTCCCATTGCGGCATGAAATTATTTATGAGATACATAACAAATTACTCTGCTTAGGGTACAAGATTCTACACTAACATTACTCCACTAAGCTTTTTATCTGGTTTTTCGCCAGAGGCAATAGCGAATGCATGAACAGTCATTTCACGACGAAATGAACAGCATAGACCAGTGGTTATCCGAGCTGCGGTCGCTAGGTGTATCACCGAAAAGAAAGAATAACTTGAATGATAAAAAAGAATTACAGGATCTGACGGAAAACATCAAGCAGGAATTGTACCAACAATATAAGACGGCTTATAGCGAAACGTAACCTTCTATTTTTTTGGCGCCTCTAATTGGCAAGAGGTTGGCCTAATCGTTTTTAGATTAGTCCGAATAAGACCTTGAGCAGTATTATCAGGACGATGATCCCAAGGATTGCCCAAATCATGGTCCATATCATGTGAAAAATAGTGCGCTAAAAAAGAAATAAACTCTTTGAATATCTTTTACCGGTTCTCGTCCATCAACAATCAAACAGTACGATTCTCTACAATTCCTTTAAACCATGTCTCAGGATGTAACCTACAATGTCAGAGAGAATACAAGGAAAAGGTAAAGGTCGATGAGACCGAAGCAAAGATAGAGCGCGAATCAAAAGACGAATTCGGCAATAAAGTCAAGGAGAAGCATGAAATAAAGACAGACTAGAAAGCCAAGATGCGTGCAACCCTTATTCGGGGCTTTTGGGTCGCCGCGACTAAATCTTTTTTGCCAGCTGGTTCGAGATCACATATATCGTAAGTCAGTATTTAGTAGAGTGTTCATGACAATTACGGAGCAAAACCCTCTAGTCAAGTGCCAGCTGTGTTTCGCCGATATTGAACCCGTGCTGCGCGAACATCATTTGAAAGAGATACACAAGGTATCCGAAGCCGCCATAGATGACAACAAACCCCTGACACACTGGTTCAGGTCGGTTGCACCTGCAACAGAATAGTCGGCCAAATCAAAACACATACTGCCGGCCTGGCCAAGAAGGTGGCTGTGCAGGTCAACTTCAAGATCAGGTAATATATCGCAGATAGCTAGAATGCCGCATTGAAGATAGGCACAGTGTCAGTTGGCGGCAAGCTCGCAACAAAGGTGATGGGCATTATCAACGCCAGCCCTGAATCATTCTACAAGGGCTCTGTCAGGACAGGCGAGCAGGAAATCGCTGCCGCTGCAAGGCAAATGCAGCAGGAAGGTGTGCACATCATCGACATCGGGGCCATGTCCACTGCACCCTACCTTGAAACGATGATCCCTGTCGAAGAAGAGACAAGGAGAATGAAGCGAGCGATCAAGGCAGTGAAAAATGCCTGCGATCTGCCCATCTCTGTAGATACTCCGCGCTCAGCTGTTGCAGACGAAGCAGTGGCGGCTGGCGCGGACGCGATAAACGACGTAACCGGCTTGAAATACGACAGCAAGATGGCAGATGTAGTAGCCAAAGCCGGCGTACCTGTAATAGCCGGCGCGTACAGCAGGATACGGACCACGGGCAGGCTGGCCGGTACGCTCGCAGCATTGAAAGAAAGCATCGTCATTGCAAAAAAGTTTAGCATCAAGGATGTGATAATCGATCCGTCAATAGGCTTTTTCAGGCGTGAAGGCAAGAATCAGTTTTTCACGAAGATGACAGACATGCCGTGGTACGCGCGGGACATCGCTGTTCTGTCAAGCTTGGACAGTCTGTCGGCTCTCAAAAAGCCGGTATGCGTCTCCGTGTCAAGGAAATCGTTCATCGGGCACCTGCTCAATCTGCAGACTGAGGACCGCCTGATACCCTCGATAATATGCGAGGTAATAGCAGTTCTCAACGGCGCAAGCATAGTGAGGACACACAATGTGAGAGAGGCGCTGCAGGCGCTGACGATGCTGCAATTGTTGAACCCTTAATGGCAAACGCTTATAATCCTACTAGGCGGTTTAGCAGCAAGGGAATAGTTGGACATTAGAGAAGGTCTGACATTTGACGATGTACTTATTGTTCCTAAACGGTCGCCCATAGTTTCTAGGTCCCAGACCGACCTGCGCACGAAACTTTCCCGCAACATCACACTCAATATACCAATCATCAGCGCCAACATGGACACTGTCACCGAGTCTGGAATGGCCATAGCGCTCGCAAGGGAGGGCGGCATCGGTATCATTCACCGATTTATGGCAATTGAGGATCAGGTCGACGAGATCTTGAAGGTCAAGCGCTCTGAATCCGTCATGATAGAGCAACCGTATACCATCAAGCCGGACATGAGCGTGGCAGAAGCGAAGAAGGCCATGGCGGAATACGGCGTTTCAGGATTATTGGTGGAGGAAGAAGGCAAGCTCGCCGGCATCATCACAAGGCGCGACATCACGTTTGAAAAGAACAACAGACGCAAGGTCTCTGAAGTGATGACAAAGGAAGTCATCACTGCGAAGGATGGCTTGACAATAGAGCAGGCAAAGGAAATCCTTCACAAACAGCGAATTGAAAAGCTGCCAGTAATAGATGACAAGCGCAGGATCGTTGGACTTATCACAAGCAAGGACATTTTAAAGATGGAGCAGTATCCACACGCGTCAAAGGACAGGAAGGGCAGGCTGCTCGCTGGAGCCGCCGTAGGGGTCAAGGGCGACTACCTTGAGCGCACCGAGGCGCTGCTCGAAGCCGGCGCAGACGTGCTTGTGGTGGACATTGCCCACGGTCACAGCGAAAATGCGATCAATACTATTCATATGATAAAGAAGGCCTTCCCCAGCTGCGAGCTGATTGCAGGGAACGTCGCGACAGGCGACGGTGCAAATGACCTCATCAAAGCCGGCGTGGACGCGGTCAAGGTGGGAGTCGGCTCAGGTTCGATATGCATAACAAGGGTTGTGACGGGCTCAGGCGTACCGCAGCTAACGGCGGTGATTGACAGCGTTAAGGTTGCCCGTGACCATGACATCCCGGTAATTTCAGACGGCGGCATCCGCAACTCTGGTGACATCACAAAGGCCCTGGCGGCCGGCTCGTCATCGGTTATGGTTGGAAGCCTCTTTGGCGGAACCGACGAAAGTCCCGGCAAGACGCTTGTGAAGAACGGCAAAAAGTTCAAGATGTACCGGGGCATGGCGTCGTTCTACGCGTCGCTTGGCCGGAAATATCGCGAAGAAGGTGCGCAGGTCATCGACTCTGACGACCTGAACGACTATGTGCCTGAAGGCGTGGAGGCGATGGTGCCTTACAAGGGGAGCGTAGTCGAGATCGTCAGGCAGTTGGCAGGCGGACTGCGCTCGGGTCTCAGCTATTGCGGCGCCAAGACGATACCAGAAATGCAAAAGAACGCTGAGTTCATAAAGATGACTTCGGCCGGTTACATCGAAAGCCAACCACACGACGTTGACGTCATGTAAATCAAACTGCAGATAAGCATTCATTCCTCGTTAATTGTTTAACATGCCGGCTAGATTTGATTTAGGGACTACGCCTAAACGGCCAGAGCTGCTGCAACGTCTATGCCACGGACAGAGAGAGCTCTAATATGATCATCGCGGCGCAGTAAAGTGCTATATAGCGCCGCACTGCGACTCTGTATGTTGACTGGCAAGCTATTCTATGCTGCAATTGCGGCAGGAATAGCTTTTATTGTTATAGGCGCGGCGTCCAGCATCTACTCCGTCACCCCGGTGGATGTCGCGCTCGATTATACCATAAGACCGGGGGCGTCAGATGTTTTAACGCCGGATATGAACGTGGGAAGCGCCGCGAGCATCACCGTAACCGGCTCAAAGTTTGACATCAAGATCAAGGATCCGGACAGGCAACCAATATGGTCAGAAAGCAACGTCACGTCTTTCAGCTATGACCTGACGGCGCAAAGGGCTGGCGAATATCGCATAGAGATTAACAACACTGGCAGCACGGACCTCACGGTCAGTGGGCACGCGCAGACAAAGGCAAGCCTGCTTGGACTGAGCGGCGCGCTGATGCTCGTCGTTACGGGCATAATAGTGATAGGCCTTGGTCTGCGCTTCAGGAAGCACTAGCAGAATCCGGTATGGAAGCGGATTTCGCTGGAACGATAGAATTGACTGGGGCCAACCAAAAGCTCAGGAGCAGGGCTTGAAAATCTATTTAAGAGGAGAGTAGCGATTATGAGACAAAGAAAATGCCCAAGGGATCACGACAAACAGTTAAAACGCTTACTCTGGTCAAGAACAGAGATATCGTAGTTGATAGGCTGATCAAGCCGTGCGAAGAAGGTGATCACTCTAAATGCACAGGCTGGGCAGTACTCAGAAAGGAAGTTTCACCGATTGATGCAAACTACTTTCTTAAATGTACCTGCCATTGCCACAAGAAGGAACTGAAACAGATCAGGATGAAACAGCTGAAGAAGCGAATAAAGAAAAGGACGAAGAAAAAACAGAAGCGCCACAAGAGAAGTAAAAAAAGCAAGAGGGCCAAGCGCCGCTAGGAGCTTGGAGCTCGCGCCTTT
>Ga0209157_1002225_pt1 | contig 15614 bp, 15 predicted proteins | sample GraSoiAngelo_135_FD_185892 | JGI IMG/M metagenome (GOLD analysis project Ga0209157, IMG submission 185892) | Grasslands soil microbial communities from the Angelo Coastal Reserve, California, USA - 14_0929_05_40cm (SPAdes) (version 2) | ecosystem: Environmental > Terrestrial > Soil > Grasslands ...
CGCCGGAAGTAGCCGACCTCGTCGCCTTTCTCGTCTCGCCGCGCGCCGCCTCCATCACCGGCACGGAGTACGTCATCGACGGCGGCACCGTCCCGACGGCCTAACGCTCCGACCGTCGAGCGGCGATGCCGCGATACTTGGCTCCTCGGTTTTGTCTCGGCCGGTGGATTTCCGTCCCGTCCCGATACTCGTTGACTCAACACGCCGCAAGTTCCTGATTCGCTGGCAAAAGCGCGCGGCGGTGTGGGAACACGGGTTCGAATCCCGTTGGGGCCACCAAGTGAATTTCGTTGATGTTTAACGGCTGCATGTTCGATTCGCGTCGCCGACCAGCATCGCTTTCGCCGCTGTAGGCTTCTCGTGACATTTGGGATCAACCTCCCCACTTGTCGACTTCGTCTTCGTTCTCGCGGCCCGGGGATTCGCCCCCTCGGGCCGCTCATTTATCGCGTCAACTTCTCCACGTCGCTCGCGCGCACGAACACGCGCCGAAGACCACCAGGTCGGACAACACGGAGCCGCCGTTTCGCGATGAGCCGTTCGACCGACCTTCGGCCGACGCCGCCCAACACCGCAGGGGCCGCGTCGAGAGAGAGCAGTCTCGGCAAGTCACCGGTGGCGAGTCCCCGGCTCCACGAGCTGAGCGACAGGCTGTCGGTCCGTTATCTGGCCCAACGGCCCGGCCTGCGCGGCGCGCACCGCCCAGCGCCCGCGCCTGCTCGTGCGCGCGGTCCCCGGGCGCTGGCTGACGTGGACGGACCACGAGTGGCATCCGTGGTACAGGCGAGGCGACGCCCCAGCGCCAATCCGCTTGTCTTTCTGAAGGAGAGCCGCCATGTCAGGCCGCGATCTGTTAACCAAAGGTGATATCTTCGGCTAAGATGACAAGCGTGATGCGCTTGTCAAGCGAGGGTCGGATTTCACCTCTCTCCTCAGGGCCGTGCTGTCTCAACCACCCATTTTTGTAGATGGAAGGGGCAGCACGCATCCCCGATGGTTTAGCCTTCCTCCGCGACGCCCTACGTCGCTTCGCCGCGGAGCGTGACTGGGATCAGTACCACTCCCCCAAGAATCTGGCCGCGGCGCTCTGCGTCGAAGCCGCCGAACTCCTCGAGCATTTGCGATGAGTCGCACCGCATTCGCGAGACAAGCAATAGCCGTTTCGTGAAGAAAAGGCTGCGCTCCACCAAGGCTCAGGTGCGTGAGATTCTCGACGCGGCGAAGGTCGCCGTGTTCTTCATCGATGATCGCCAGATCGTTCGGCCAAACGAGATCGGCTCGACCACGTACATCCAGAAACGTGCCGCTGAGGTTGGTGCCGAAGTTTCTGAATACGAGCTCGAAGTGCAGTTTCGTTGTGCGGGCTCCGACGGCTTCGTCAACTGGATCGACAATACGCTCGGCGTTCGCCGCACCGCTAACGTCATCTGGGATGGCTCAGATGGATTCGACTTCCGCATCGTTGACTCGCCACGGGAACTCGAGGTCGCGATCCGAGAGCGTGCTGACGGCGGCTTCACTGCACGCGTGGCCGCAGGGTTCTGCTGGCCGTGGTCCGAGCCGAAACCTGACGGTACGCTTGTCGAGGACGTTGTGATCGGTGACTATCGCCGCCCATGGGACGCCAAGCCGGGGAACTGGCGTCTCGCGCCCGGGATCCCGCCAGCGTCGCTCTGGGCCACCGACCCCAATGGCATCAATCAAATCGGATGTGTCTACAACATCCAGGGCTTCGAGCTCGATTATGTCGGCGTTATTTGGGGTAAGGATCTTCGTTACGATCTGGATCGTCAGCTCTGGCTAGGCGATAAGAAGCAGTCCGCGGATTCAGTGGTCAAGCGATCGAAGGAACAGTTCGTCGACTTGGTGAAGAACACGTACCGCGTACTGCTCAGCCGTGGCATGAGAGGTTGTTATGTGCACTTCATGGACAAGGACACGGAGCGATTCGTGCGAAGTCGGATGGAGACGTCGCGAGAGCACCCAGGGGTAAGCCAGGCCGACGGAACAAGGGTAGCTGCGCACAAGGTCATCCCGTCCCGGCCTCGTATCGTGTACCCTCCTCACGAGGAGCGCTAAGCTTCCAGACGGTCATTTGACGGCCTGCCTCAGATCGCAATCCTAAGGGAGATTTCGTAAAAACCGCCTGCGAGATCCTGACTTTGCGCTTCCCCGCGCTGCGTCCGTGGCCGATCCGAACGAGCCCGTATCGCTCTCTAGGAGCCGCAGGGCGTCCTGAATGTTCTTTAGATCGCGGCCCGCGATCTTTGCGAGCTCGTAGATCGAACCAGGACGTTTCGTGCGGATCGCCCGAAGAAGCGCGAGGCTATTCGGAGTGAGAAGGTTCCGCGCGGTTTCAACGGCCTTGAAGGTCTCGCAGAAGCCTTTGAGCGCTTCGCCGGCCGTCTTGATTTGGATTGGCGCGATCTCCGGGTGCTCCAGGACGCCGGGTTCCCGATCTACGACGACAAGGCGCCGAACGGTCAGCAGGGACTCTGGCGAGTCCACGAGGAGTTCAAGCAGAAGCTGCCGCTTAAGCTCAAGCTCTCGCTCGCGGAGCTGGCCGCGCTATTGATGAGCCGCCAGCTCCTGGCGCCGGCCGGCGCGAGCCTTCTGGGGCCGGCCGTGACGAGCGCGTTTGACAAGATCACTGGCGTGCTGAGCCGCGACGCCCTGCAGGTGATCGACCGCATGCGCGACACCGTCGGCGTGCGCGCCTTCGGCGCCAAGGTCCGGCTCCCCGCGACCGAGCATCTGCCGGCCATCCAGGACGCGCTCGTCGAGCACCGCGGCCTGCGGGTCCGGTACTACTCCTTCCAGCGCGACGAGGAGACCAAGCGCGAGGTCGATCCGTACCACCTGCGTATTTCAATGGAGGGCTCTACCTCGTCGGCTACTGCCACCTGCGGCGCGCCATTCGCGTCTTCGCGATGGAACGCATTCGCGGCCTGGACGTGCTGGGCCGCCGGTTCACGCTGCCCGTGGGCTTCCGACCCCGAGAAGTACCTGGCCGGTGCGCTCGGCATCATCAGCGGCGATCTCGTCACCGTGAAGATTGTCTTCGCCACGAAGCTCGCGCGGTACATCCGCGAGCGCCTCTGGCACCCGAGCCAGAAGTTCCGCGACCTGACGGACGGGCGGCTCGAGCTGACCCTGCATGTGGCCGATACGCTCGAGGTGCGGCGGTGGATTCTCGGCTATGGCGTGCAGGCGGAGGTGATCGAGCCGGCGGGGATGAGGGAGGCGCTGAGGCAGGAGGCGGAGGCGCTGGCCGATCGCTTGGCTCCTCAGCGAAAACCGCTTGCGGCGGCGGGCGCAGCGAGAGCACAACAGCGCTCAGCTCGTCGATCACCCTATCGGAAGTAGGCTTCGATCCACAGTCGTAGTGTCCGGTCAGTGCGTTCCTGATCACCGATCAGGATAGGTCTCAGCTCTCGCTCATAGCGCGCGCGAAGGAGCGCCGGGTCAAGCGGAACGCCCCGGGCCAACTGAGCCACGTCCTCGCGATCGATCGGACTATTCCGGACGAGCTTGGAGAGGGCCAAGTCGTGAGGGTCGAGCGCGGACAGCTGGAGGCGCCGGAAGACTCCATCGGCGAGAGCCACCAAACGCTCTGCATACGAGTCCGGAAGGCTGGCTACGCCGACGTGCTGGAAGTGCAGGCGGTGTTTCGCCGCCAGGGCGGAGCCTTGGCCCGCGAGCTGTTGCAACATCGCTGTGGCCTCATGCGGAACTACCTCGATGTAGTCGAGGTCGTTCGTCGGGCGGGGTAGGTCGTAGTAGAAGGCCGCGACGAACCCGCCGAGGCAATGGATCTCAACTGGCTGTATGAGCCCTCGGTCAACATCCGCAAGGAAAGCCCGCCATGGTGCCGGCAATTCACGCGACGTAACGGACAACTTCCGCGGTCCAGTCGGTCAGGAGATTCCAGCGCCTGGCCTCTGCTGGTCGATTCACAGTGAGCCAGCGTCGTTCCGCCTCGGGCATTGAAACGCGACAGAGCGTGTCTTCGCGTGCGAGACGACTACGCTCGAGCGTGCGCTCGAGATCTGCGAGGGACTCCACCTTGCGCCGGTCGCCGGCGCGCTCGGCGAGGCCGCGCGCCAGGCTGACGACAAACCCCAGGCGGTTCTGCAGATCGTGGACCTTCGCCGCGCACACGACCCAGGCCCAATCGAGCGGCAAATAACGGAGGACTAGCCAGGGCAGTGCCTCGACGAGACGAGGCTCCAGATCATCCTGAGCAAGAGCCGCGAGGAGCACCTCGCCAGGGTTCTTGGGCTTCCACCGTCGTGGACGCAGGTATGCGAGCGCAGGGTAGCCCAGACCGGCGAGGTCTCGAGCCAATGCCGCACCAGCGAGTGGGAGACGGGGTAGTGCCGATTGCGACGGCGGTACCGCCGTCGGCGGCACACCGTAGACCCGGACGGCACGCTGTGTGAGCTCCGACGTGAGTCGGCGCTGGCCGCGCTCAAGCATGACCAGATAGGGCTGGGACACACCAAGGCGACGTGCCGCCTTGACCTGGCTCCACCCCTTTTCGACGCGCACGGCGCGAAGACCTTTGGCGTCCATGACTGAAGACATACTATCACATACTTGTAATATTGCGCGGTATCGCTGGAGTAAAACAAACTGCGTGTTCAGTCGCGTCGATTTTCTGCGAAACGGGAAGTCGCCCGGTTACCGAGGCAGGGGGGCGCCGGCGCTACGTTCTCGTGACCCACAATCACCCCTCCCCTTCGCTCAGGAGCGCCATCACCAAGCTCAGAATTCCACGGACCTCCGCATCAGGGAGACAACGCCTCAGGCCCCATGCACGCCTAAATGGCAATCTTCAACGCGATCTGGTCAAACACAGCGTGTGGTACTCGCACTCGACGTTTGCCCGAGCTCGTTGCGTCGGCCATGCGGACTAGCCCGTACCTCTCCAACAGCCGGAGATCGTCTTGGACGTTCTTCAAGTCTCGCCTCACCATCTTCGCAAGCTCGTAGATCGAGCCTGGGCGGCCGGATCGAACCGCACGGAGAAGCGCAAGTCGGTTAGGAGTGAGGAGGTTCCGCGCGGCCTCGATGCTGGTGAAGTAGACACCCTCGCGTCGACTGATCCGCCGACGCGCCTCGACGGCTTTGAAGGTGTCGCGGAACCCGTCGAGAGCGTCACCAGCCGACTTGATTTGAATCGTTAGCGTCTTGGCCATCTATCGTCCCCCGCGCGGACTCGCAGGTACTCGCCACATCACCAGTTCAGTTCCAGGATGTTTCCTTGTTCGTCGATCACCTTCTCCCGCAGAATCGGGGTTGCACGGGGCATCCTGGACAAATATAGGGTATCGAATACCTTATATCAAGACATCAGGTCGTCGGAGGATGCGTGTTTCAGACCGGCCTTGATTCGTCGTGGGAGGCGTTGCCGAAGACGTCGTAAAAAGGGGCGAAAACGTGGCCGGACTCATACACGGGTTCGAATCCCGTTGGGGCCACCAGTCTGATTTCGTTAACGTTTTCGCTCCGAGTTTGAGGACATCTCGCTAAGGTCCTCAAACACGGAGACCGTCGTGCTTGGTTTCATCCCTGCCTTTCCGTGTTTGATGCTCGTCTCCCAGCCCCGCGATCACGCGTCCAAATCACGCGCGAGCAGGACTCAAAACACCGTTTTTAGCCGCCAAGCATCCGTGAAGCTTTCTCCTCGTAGAACGACACCGCCCGCTTGAGCCGGGCGGGGCGGATGGTCGCGTAGATCTGCGTGGTGTCGACGCGCGTATGGCCGAGCGGGGCGCGCACCTGCTCCACGTGGTGGTGCTGTTCGAGCATCTCCATGGCCACGCCGTGCCGCAGGTCGTGCGGCTTGAGCTCGGGCGCGCCGATGTGACGGCCGTATGTTTTGCAGAGTCGCCAGATGTTCTTGCCGAGGAGCGGAGCGGTGGTCACCGCTTTTTCCGCTCGAGCGCCTCCGGATTGACCACGTCGATCGGCTTGCCCGCGGCCCACGCCAGCAGCCGCTCGACTCCGCCGGCGTAGATGCCCTCGTACCCTTCCTGTTCCGCGTAGCCGAGGTGGGGCGTGCACAGCGCATTGCTCATCGTGAGCAGCGGGTGCGCGCCGCCGACGACGGGCTCCGTTTCGTAGACGTCCACCGCCGCGAAACCCGGGTGGCCCTTGGCCAGCGCGGCGACGAGCGCTCCCTCCGCGATGATGGGGGCGCGGCTCGTGTTGACGAGGAGCGCGGTCGGCTTCATGCGCGCGAGATCGTCGGCCGTGACGATGCCGCGGGTCTCCTTGCCTCCCGGCAGGTGCAGGCTGAGGACGTCGGCCTCCTCGAAGAAGGCCTCCCGGCTCTTCGCGACCTCGAAACCCTCCGCACGGGCGCGCGCCGTCGAGCCTTCACGGCCCCAGCACACGACCTTCATCCCGAACGCCCGTCCGACCCGCGCCACTGCGGCCCCAATGTGGCCGAAGGCGTAGATGCCCAGCGTATTGCCCTCGAGTCGCGTGCCGACGGTCGTGTGCCAGTGTCCCTGCTTGAGGCGCTCCACCTCGAAGGGCAGGTGGCGCAGCGACGCGAGGATCAATCCCCACGTGAGCTCCGCGGTCGTGGAATAGGGAGTGCGCCCGCCGCCCCCTCCACCCCGGCCGGCGGAGACCACCACGCCGTGCTCGGTGCAGGCGCCAAGGTCGATGTGGTAGACGTTGGCGCTCGTCTGACTGATGAATCTCAGATCGGGGAGCCGCGCGACGATCTCGCGGGTCACGGGCACCCGCTGCTGCGTGAGCAGCACGGCCTCGTAGCCGGCCACCTGCTCGACGACGCGCGCCGGGTCCGTGTAGGCGTCGGTGTGAACGACGACGTCGTGCCCCTGCAGCCGCTTGTAGGCGCGCGTCGTGCGAAAGACGTCCGCGTAGTCGTGAATCACCGCGATTTTCATGGGCCTTCCTCGAAAGTTGATGGGATTAAACGACGGACGATTGTATCGCGCAAGCAGCTGGTATGATCCGCTCGGGAGAACGACGACATGCGATTCGGCCTGTTCGGCAGTGCGTCGGCGAGGCGCGGTGGTGCGGAATTCGACAGCAGCGAGGGATTTCGCGATTTCATCGACTACAACGTCGAGGCGGAGGCGCTGGGCTTTCACAGCACGTTCGTCGTGGAGCACCACTTCACGGGCTACGGTCAAGTGTCGGCCACGCTCAATCTCCTGACCTGGGTCGGAGCGCGCACGCGCCGGCTGCGTCTCGGCACCGCTGTCATGGTGCTGCCATGGCACAACCCGGTGCTGCTGGCGGAACAGGCCGCGACGCTCGATCTCCTGTCCGGGGGCCGGCTCGATTTCGGGATCGGCAAGGGCTATCGGTACAACGAGTTTGCGGGCTTCCGCATGTCGATGGAGGAAGCCGACGCGAGGTTCGAGGAGTGCCTCGAGGTCCTGCTGAAGGCGTGGACCGCCGACGAGCCCTTCAGCCATCGGGGCAAGTACTGGGAATTCGACGACATCGTGGTCGAACCGCCACCGGCACAGAAACCGCACCCGCAGATCTGGATGGGCGCGGGCAGCGAGCGCTCGATCCGCCAGGTCGCCGCCCACGGGTTCAACCTGCTCCTCGGGCAATACGCGTCGCTCACGAGCGTGGCCTCGCACATCGCCGCCTACAAGTCCGAGGTGGAGGCTCGTGGCCGCCGCTTCGACCCGATGCAGGTCGGGGTCACCCGCGCGTTTTTCGTGACCGACGCCGCCGAGGAACGAGAGGCGGCCCTGGAGCGCCGGCTGCAGAATCGGGTCCGCCAGCTGAAGCTCGCCACCTGGCCCGACGGCACGGTGCTCGGCGGCCCGGACCGGGCCACCGGCGATCCCCGGACCATCAACGAGGCGAGCGCCATGTACGGCACTCCCGACGGCATCGCGAAAATACTCGACGAGCTGCGCAATGTCGGGGTCGGCTACGTCCTGATCAACGGCGGCGGCTCAGGGGGTGGCGCGCGCGGGCGCGAGAGCCTGCGCCGCTTCGCCCGCGACGTCATGCCGATGTTCGCCGAGTGAGGGAAACGCTATCACGCGGTCCAGCCAACAGCGTCGAGCGCGTCAGCCGCGCGCGGAGGACGGGTCGCAATGAGAAACGGCTACAAAGTCTACGACAGCGATACTCATGTCGGGCCATCGGCTGACACGCTCGAAAAGTATCTGTCGTCCCGGGTCCGCGAGCTGGTGCCGGATCTGGAAAGCCGCAAAGTGCCCCAGAGAAGGCATTCGGCGAGCATTGCGTACGACTCGCCGTACCCGACGCGCTTCCGCCTCGGCAGCGGCGGGGCCGTTGGTGGCTGGGGAGCAGACGTCCCGCGCACGCTCGGCGAGGCGGAGCCGCGCGCCGCGACGGGTGGGGCCTCTGGACGGTTCATGGGGAGCAAGGCTCCGAACCTCTTCAGCGATGACTGGGACGTCGACGGACGCATCCGTGACATGGACGAGGAGGGAGTTGACGTCCAGCTCCTTGTCAACAATGGCGGGCCGAGCGGGCACGAGAACCGTGAGGTCAACGTCGAGTTCATGCGGGCGCAACATCGCTTTCTGGGCGACTTCTGCGGCAAATACCCGCATCGGCTCAAGTCGATGATCAGCACGAACGCCAGCTACATCGAGGAATCGGTGGCGGAGATCAAACGCTGGAGCGGGTCACCATGGGCGGTTGGTGTGTACGTCAACCTGCCGGTTGACCACCCGCTGGACCACCCCGACTTGCACCCGATCTGGCAGGCCGTGGACGAGGCGGGGCAGTGCTTCATCCACCATAGCTTCTCGCAGGGGTACCCGGGCTATCGCGACCTCTGGCACAACCCATTCCTTGGCCGCTCCGCGTCGCACCCCTGGGGCGCGATGCGGGCGATGGGCGCGTTCTTTGGCGCCGGTCTCCTGGATCGCTATGCCAATCTCCGCTTTGCGGTGCTGGAGTCGGGATTTGGCTGGATCCCGTTCTGGGCCGCTCGAATGGAGGACCAGGCGCACTACATGGGCTTCGTGGCCGACGGCCTGCAGCATACGATGCTGGAGTACACCACGGGCGGACGCTTCTTCGCCTCGATCGTCCTGCACGAGGGCGGGAAGATGGTCAAGCTGGTCTCGGAGTACCTCGGCGAACACCTTCTCATGTTCAGCTCGGACTACCCGCACGCCGAGACGCGCTTCCCCGGTTCCGTCGACCTGGCGCTGAGCTGGCAGGAAGTCAACCCCGACCTGATGCGAAAGATCCTCTGGGACAACGCCGTCAAGGCCTTTGGGGAGCCCTAGCCCATCACACGCCCAGGTCGACTTCGACAGGCACTCCTTTCGGAAGGTTCATGACGATTCGAGGCACCCTGAACGCGTCCTCGCGATTATAGATCTTGCGGAGCGCCGGTCGGCGGCTCAGCCCTGCGCGGACGGTGGGCCGAAGACCGGGAGGTTATACTCTCCGAACTTGTCGGTGGCATCCGTCCAGCGGAGCTCCAGGGTCATGCCTTCGCGGAGATCGGTCGGCTCGATGTCAACCGGGTAGGAGATGAAGAGCGGCCCTTCGGCGAGCTCGAGTGCCAGGACCGTGTGGGGCGGTGGATACTCCGGGAAGTAGCCGCGGCGGAACGTCGTCCAGGAGAGCACCTTCGCCATGCCGCTGAGCGGGGACCACCCGAAATCGTCGGACAGGCAGCGGTCGCAGGTCGGGCCGGGTGGCCAGCGGAACTTCCCGCACGCGGAGCACTGCTGGAGACGCAGCTCCCTGTCCAGCGTGAAGGCCCAGAACTGCTCGGCGTACGGGTCCATCGCGCGAACCGGGCGGGCGGTGGCCATCGTCACGCTCCCCTGGTGTAGATCAGGCTCTTGCACTTGCCGGCGACGTCGTGGACGTACTGCGCGACCTCGGCGCCCTGCACCTGGCGGTGTCCGAGACCGCCCCGCAGCTGGCGGACGAGCTCGGGCTGGTGATTCCAGCTCTGCATGTAGCTCTCGGAGAGCATGCCGCCGCTCGTGTTGCACGGAAGATCCCCGCCGATCTCGATGCGGCCTCCCTGCACGAACGCGCCGGCCTCGCCCTCCTTACAGAAGCCGAAGCCCTCGAGCGACGCGAGCAGGTGAACGCTGAAGCTGTCATAGGTGGCGAACACGTCGACGTCCTTGGGGGTCACGCCGGCCATCGGATAGGCCTGCGCCGCCACGTCGTGATGGGCGCCGTGATAGAAGGACTTCAAGCGCGGCCGCAGCTGCGTGGCGTCGACGTTCTCCTCGGACCACCCGAAGCCGCTCACCATGATCGGCCGTTGCTTGAGGTCTCTCGTCATGTCAGCGCGCCGCACGATGATCGCGACGCCGCCGTCGTTGATCAGACAGTAGTCGTAGAGCCGGAGCGGCTCGGCGATGTACCGCGCGTCGAGATAGTCCTGGATCGTGATGGGCGTCTGCATCACGGCGTTCGGGTTCAGGCACGCGTGCTTGCGGAAGGCCACCGCGACCGCCCCGAGCTGCTCCTCGGTGGTGCCGTAGAGCAGCTTGTGGCGCTGGAAGAACAGCGCGTAGAGCGCGCCCTGCGACGTCATGCCCCACGGGGCGTAATAGAAATACGAGGTGATGGCGCCGCCGGTCACCCGGGCGCCGCCGTAGGCCGTGTCCATCGAGCGCTGCGCGTTACCGTAGACCAGGGCGACGGTCGTGCAGAGCCCCGCGTTGATGGCCAGGGTCGCCTCGATGATGCATTGCGCGGCGTCGCCGCCGCCGCTCCAGCGCGGATTCAGGCCCCACTGCTCGCTGGCCCGCTCACCGGACAGGGTGCCTCCGGTGCACAAGCCGTCGATGTCGTCCTTCCTCAGGCCCGCGTCGTCCAGCGCCCGCTTCAGCGCCCTCGACGCCAGCGTGTACGAATCGTACCGGGCCTCACCCTTGCCCACGGCCTGGCCGCCGGCTCCCCGGTAGTCCTTCGCGTAATCGGTCTCACCCACACCGACGATCGCCACCGTATCTTTCAGCGGCGCGAGCCGTGCCCGGTCGAAGCTCACCGCCATCGATTCCTCCTCTCGCGCATCCCGTTATCGAGGGGGGCCACGGCTCCGCCGGGGCGCCCCGAGCGTTGGGGGATTTGGGGGGCGCCCGGAGCCCCCCATGCGGTCAAATCACCTTCTCTTGTTCGAGAGATATCATCTCCTTCTCGCTCAGGCCGAGGAGGTCGCCGTAGACGTAGCGGTTGTGCTCGCGCAAGAGCGGCCCCCGTCCGTGCACGAAGGCTGGCGTCCGTGAAAGCTTGACCGGATAGCCTTCGTACTCGAACTCGCCGATCTCGGGATGGTCGATGACGGGATGCATGTCGCGATGCTTCAGCTGCGGATCGTGCTCGACGCGGTCCTCGGCGCTCTGGACCACCGACGCGATGATCCCGGCCTCCTGGCACCGGCGCATGACGTCGTAGCGCCGTCGCGGCCTGACCCATCGGCCGACGATGGCGTCGAGCTCGTCCTGGTTGGCCACGCGTGCCTCGTTGGTCGCGAAGCGCGGGTCCGTGCACAGCTCGGGCTGGCCCATGATTCGACAGAGCGACTCGAACTGCGTCTGGGTCTCGCAGGCGATGAACACCCACCAGTCCTGCCCGACGCGATCCTTTCCTGAACATCGATAGGTGTTGTGAGGAGCCACCGCGGGCCAGACCGCGCGATTGCCAGGCGGGAAGCCCGGGCGCCGCGTCGTCCGGCCGTTCACCTGGAAATCGAGCATGTACGTGCCGAGCAGCGACATCGCGCCCTCGGTGACCGCGTAATCGACGTAGGACCCCTGGCCGGTCTTTCTCGCCTGGAGCAGCGCCATGATGAGGGCGAGTCCTCCCATCCACCCACCCATCACGTCCATATAGGAGAAGCCCCAGCCCGCCGGCGGCATGCCGGGCAACCCGGACGCGAGAGACAGGCCGGACTGGGCGGCGGCGGTGGGCCCGAAGCTTCGGTAGGCCTTGTACGGGCCGGAGTGACCGAAGCCCGACGTGCTCATGTACACGACGCGCGGGTTGATCTCGTGAATGCGCTCCCAGGTGAGCCCCCAGCTCGGAAACACCTCACCGCTGAAGTTCTCGACGAGCGCGTCCGAGATGCCGATGAGCCGCTTGGCCAGCTCGAGGCCCTTGGGATGACGCGTGTTCAGGCTGATGGCCAGCTTGCCGTGGTGCAGGATCGTGAAGTACGGGGTGGCGTAGTAGGGCTTCTTGCCGTCGGCATGACCGCCGCCGTGCAGCGGACCTGTGCCCTGCCCGGACGTGAACTCCTTCTGCGGGCCCTCGACGATCGGGCTCGGGTGGGCCGCGTAGCGGTGATCGTCCCAGGATCCGACGCGCTCGACGTGGATGACTTCGGCGCCAAAGTGCGTGAGCAGGCGCGGGGCCCACGGCCCGACGGTCTTCCACGTGAAATCGAGGATGCGGACTCCGCTGAGGATGCCGGCCGGCGGGGCGTTCATCGAATCACCCCGGCGGCGGCCAGCGCATCGACTTGTGCGGCGGGAAGACCGAGATCGGCCTCCAAGACCTGCCTCGTGTGCTCCCCCAGATGAGGCGCTCGTCCTCGCGGCGCGATCGCGAGCGCGTCCGACATGTACGGGCCGCGCGGATAGGGAATGGCGCGGCCGATCTCCGGGTGCTCGACGGTGCGCCAGAAGTCGCGCTGCTGGTAGTGCTCGACGTCGTAGTTCTCCTCGGGTGCCCGGACGAGCCCCCACGAGATGCCGTACGACTGCGCGCGGGTGAAGACTTCCTCTCCCTTGCAGGCGGCGATCAGGCGACGGATGCCTTCGCGGACGGCGGTCCCTTGGCGATAGTCCGCGATCCGGAGGGCTTCGTCGCGGTACTTCGGGTTGGTCAGCTCGCCGGCGACGCCCTTCTCCTCCATCCACTCGATCAGCTTCGCCCAGCCCTGGTCGCCGAAGGTCTGGTTCACCGCGATCACGTACATGCCGTCGGCCGTCGGCAGCTCGAGGTCCGGTTGCCGCCGCGCGGAGGCGTGCATGCCCGTCTGCCGGTAGAGGGTCGCGCCGTTGTACAGCCACTCGGGCACCGCGGACTCTGTGCCGATCGAGCAGGCGTCGTGGATCGAGACGTCGATGTACTGACCCTCACCGGTCGTCATGCGGTCGAGGAGCGCCAGGGTAATGCCGTGCAGCGCGAAGACGCAGCCCATGTGCCACGCCTGGTGACCCTGCCCACCGATCGGGGTGACGCTGGGATCGGAATATCCGCTGCTCGCCATGTGGCCGCCGAGCGCCAGGTGGGCGGCGTCGTTCATCTGGTAGTCGCGCCACGGGCCGTCCTGGCCGAAGTCGGTCAGCGACGTGTAGATGAGCGCGCGGTCGCCCGAGACGGAGCCGTAGTCGAGGCCGCACGGACGTAGCGTCCCCGGGAGCGTGCTTTCGAGGAAGATGTCCGCGCGCGCCACGAGTCGCCGGAGCAGATCCTGAGCCGGCTGACGCCCGATGTCGAGGGCCACGCTCTGCTTGCCGGTGTTGTACCACCAGTAGTCGAGACAGCGGTCGGGATCGACCTTGTCGTCGACGAAGGGCCCGCACCAGCGCCCAGGTCCGCCAGCGGGAGGCTCGATCTGGATCACCCGCGCGCCGCCGTCGGCCAGGAGCTTGCCCGCCCGCTGGTTGCGGCGATCGGCCAGCTCGACCACGGTGAGTCCGTCGTACACGCCACTCATCTCCGTCTCCCTTCAGGATCGATGGAAGGAGCGACCTGCTCCCCGACTTTGCGCCACTCAGGATGAGAAGATCGGGGCAGTTGCCCGGTTAAGGGTGAGCTGCTCGACCTCCTGGGGCGGGACGTCGCCCAGGGCGCTGTGGGGTCGGACGGCATTGTAGTCCAAGCGCCACGTCTCGATCGTCTCGCGCGCCTGGCCAAAACTCATGAACCAGTGCTCGTTCAGACACTCGTCGCGCAGGCGGCCGTTGAAGCTCTCGACGTGGGCGTTCTGGTTCGGCTTGCCCGGTTCGATGAAATGCAGGTCGACCCCGTGGGCGTAGGCCCACGCGTCGAGCGCCCGGCTGATGAACTCCGGACCGTTGTCGGTGATCAGCATCGCCGGCCTTCCGCGCGTGTCGATCAAGCGTTGCAGCACCTCGGCGACACGCCGCCCGCCGATCGAGGTATCGACATCAATCGCCAGGCAGGCGCGGATAAACGCCTCGTTGCTGAAACTCCGTGGGAGTAGGCCGTGACTACCGCGGACTTTCGCGACCTGATGCGAGATCCGCCAAAGACCATCTCGGCAGCGCGGACAGTGCAGGCCGTCCCACGCGAAGCCGCGTCTCGCTCCGGGAGCTCGGTCTTCCGGAGGCCGGTGCTCAGGACTATTCCCTGAGAGTACGTTCTCCAGCGCGGAGGATCCACAGAGCAGATTCGCCATCGTATCGCCCGTGGATGTCGCCGAATCGGCCTAACACGGCGGAGAGGCTAATCCGGGCGAACTGGTAGGTGATGATCGCCCACGAGATGCCGAGGACGGGGCGTGGAGCGTGTTGGCGATGGTGGGAAGGGCACCGACGAAGCTCGGGTCACGCCCGTCGACACGGACGCGTCAAGGGGTGCGCCGATCGACCATCATAGGCGTTCAGGGGCCCTTCTAGAAGCGATCTGTCAGTCGAAATCCCGGTCGCCGAGCCATGATCAGCGAGCAATGAAATCGCGGACTTCAATTCTGCAAGTTCGATCGAATCCCGTTGGGGCCACGCCCGCCAGGCTAGTTTGGAATGCCTCGCCCCCGATGAGCCGCTCGATGGTAAGCGTGCCGCGGAAACGATATCCGCGCTGGCGCCCTGACATCCGGCCCGAGAAGGGCGTCTACTACCGGCTTGCGCTCAACGACCAGGTGGACCGGATCACCTACGACGAGACGATCGAGCAGGCTAAGCACGTGCCGCCGCAGACAACGCGCGCCCGCCTGCGCGGCGAGTTCATCCGTCAGGCAAATCTGAAAGGCAAGGACTGCCGCGTGGACTGGGTCTACCTGAAGCTGAACGACCCGGAACGCGAGACGATCGTCTGCAAGGACCCGTTCCAGTCCCACGACGAACGGGTCGAGCGCCTGATCCGCTCCTTCTAGCGCGCCGCCCCGACGTCGTCTGCTGGCCGCCTCACAGCGTAAAGTTGCGTCGGTCCCCGCTGCCCCGCCCACTGTATCGCCTGACGCCGAGGTTGACGCCCAGTGGGCATGACTAGAGCGACTTCAAGCAAAAACTCCCAAGCCACAAAGGCCAGGATGGCCTCGTCGTGACTCATGCCGCCGGCGGGGCTTCCGCTCGGTACTTGGCCGGGCTCCGCGCCCTGAGCGCCGAGTGGGCGCCGGACGGTGAAGCGGCCGGGGTCACGACTCGACCCGGGCCGCGCAGGGAAGACCCCCACCGGAGGGGTTCCCTGGGCAGTCTGAGGGGGATCTCTCTCCTCGCTAATACATGTCGCCGTGCGGCATCGCAGGCGCGGCCGCCGACTTCTCCTCCGGGATATCCGTGATGAGCGCCTCGGTCGTCAGCAGTAGCGACGCGATCGACGCCGCATTCTGCAGCGCCACGCGCTCGACCTTCGCCGGGTCGATGATGCCGGCCTGCATCATGTCGACGTACTCCATG
>Ga0209157_1002226_pt1 | contig 15613 bp, 10 predicted proteins | sample GraSoiAngelo_135_FD_185892 | JGI IMG/M metagenome (GOLD analysis project Ga0209157, IMG submission 185892) | Grasslands soil microbial communities from the Angelo Coastal Reserve, California, USA - 14_0929_05_40cm (SPAdes) (version 2) | ecosystem: Environmental > Terrestrial > Soil > Grasslands ...
TCGTCGTCTTCGCGCTCGTCTACGTGCTCGCGACGGTGCTCTTCCTGCCGGGCGTCATCCTGACGCTCGGAGCCGGCTTCGCGTACGGGGTGGTGATGGGGACTGGGGTCGTGTGGGTCGCGTCGAACGTCGGCGCCGCGGCCGCGTTCCTCCTCGGGCGCACGCTCGCGCGCGACGCGATCGCCGCCCGCATCGGCACGAGCCCGCGCTTCGCGGCGATCGACCGCGCGGTCGGCCGGGAGGGACTCCGGATCGTCCTCCTCGTCCGGCTCTCGCCCGTCTTCCCCTTCAACCTCCTCAACTACGCCTTCGGCCTCACGCGGGTCACGCTGCGCGACTACCTCATCGGCTCGCTGGTCGGCATGCTGCCGGGGACAGTCATGTACGTCTACCTGGGGTCCTTGGTCACCAGCTTCACCGAGCTGGCGGCGGGGCGACCGTCGGGCGGAGCCCTGCAGCAGGCGTTCTACTTCGGGGGTCTCGTCGCGACCGTGGCCGTCACGCTGTACGTCACGCGCGTCGCCCGCCGCGCGCTCGCGGACGCGACGGGGGATGAAGCGCACGCGGAACCGGCGCCGCCGGTACCTCCTTCGCTGGTCCAGCCCGACGACGAGCACAACCGCGTGCTCATCTCTCACGTGCACCCGCCCGGCTGGACCAACCCGACCCCGGCCGCGCGCTACGACCTCGTGGTCGTCGGCGGCGGGACGGCGGGCCTCGTCTCGGCCGCGGGCGCCGCGGGGCTCGGGGCACGCGTGGCCCTCGTCGAGCGTCACCTCCTCGGCGGCGACTGCCTGAACGTCGGCTGCGTGCCGTCGAAGGCGATGATCGCGGCCGCGCGCACGGCCGCAACGGCTCGCGAGACGTCGGCCTTCGGCGTCGGCGTGTCCGGCGTCGACGTCGACTTCGCCGCGGTGATGGAGCGGATGCGGCGCCTGCGCGCCGGGATCGCGCCGCACGACGGCGCCGAGCGCTTCACGCGGCTCGGCGTCGACGTTTTCCTCGGCGAGGGCCGCTTCACCGGCCGGGCGACGCTCGAGATGGAGGGCCGGCGGCTCACCTTCACGCGCGCCGTCATCGCCACCGGGGCGCGGGCGACGGCGCCGCCCATCCCGGGGCTCGAGGAGGTCGGCTACCTCACCAACGAGACGGTCTTCTGGCTGACGGAGCTGCCGCGCCGGCTCGCCGTCATCGGTGCGGGCCCCATCGGCTGCGAGCTGGCGCAGGCCTTCTGCCGGCTCGGCAGCCGCGTGACGGCGCTCGAGATGCTGCCGCAGGTGCTCGGGAAGGAGGACCCGGACGCGGCGGCGATCGTCGAGCGGCGGCTCCGCGCCGACGGCGTCGCGATCGTGCTGGGCGCCAGGATCGAGCGCGCCGAACGGCGCGGCCGGGACAAGGTCCTCGTCTACGAGGCCGGCGGCGCGCGCCGCGAGGTCGCCTGCGACGCGATCCTCGTCGGCGCCGGACGGGCGCCCAACGTCGAGGGGCTCGGCCTCGAGGCCGCGGGCGTCGCCCACGGCCGCGACGGCGTCACCGTGAACGACTATCTCCAGACCACGAACCGCCGCATCTATGCGGCGGGCGACGTCGCCTCACGCTTCAAGTTCACTCACATGGCCGATGCCCTCGCGCGTATCGTGCTGGCGAATGCGCTCTTCGGCGGCTGGAAGAAGGCGACCGGGCTCCACGTCCCATGGTGCACGTACACGTCGCCGGAGGTCGCGCACGTGGGCCTGTACGCCGAGGAGGCCGAGGCGCGCGGTCATGCGGTCGACACGATCACCGTTCCGATGGCGGACGTGGACCGCGCCGTGCTCGACGGGGATGAGGCCGGGTTCTTCCGCGTCCACCTCGAGCGCGGAAAGGACCGCATTTTGGGCGCGACCCTCGTTTCCGCGCACGCGGGGGAGACGATCTCCGAGGTGACGCTCGCGATGACGCGCCGGCTCGGGCTCGCCACGCTGGCCGGCGTCATCCATCCCTACCCTACGGAGGCCGAGGCGATCCGCAAGGCCGCCGACGAGTACAACCGCCGGCGGCTCACCCCGACGGTCAAGCGCGTGCTCGGCTGGTGGCTCGCGGCGCGGCGCCGCCTGTGAGGAGGACGCATGACGTCTTCGTGACGGCGCCGTACTTCTGTTTCCCCTGCGGCGTCGCCTTCTCGAACCGGGCGGTCTTCTTCGACCACCACCACCGTTTCCACCCACCTTGCACGTGTACGAAGAGAGTAGAATCATCTCGTCGGCGGCATCATGGAGCGTTCCTCGGTCAACCTCGAGGCCATCCGTCGGCGCGTCGCCCGACAGCTCGGGCGACGCGGACGGGGCAAGTTCGTCGCCATCGATCGCAAGACCGGCGACTACCTGGTTGCCCCCGACCTCGACGCGTTGGCCATGGCCTTGTCGAAGGACCCTCGCAAGACGACGAGCTTTCGCATCATCCGCCTCGGTTACCGGGCGGCCATCGAGCTGCGTGGTCGCCGGTGATCCGGGGCCGCGTCCGGGCAGGTCGCGAGGCGCTCGTGCCGATGGCGATCCTCGTAGGCGGCCGGGTCGGCATCGCGGACGCCTGAATCGACAGATGCTCACGACCGCGTCAGCTCGAGGACAGCGAGCGCCCGCTTGCGCGCGCACGGTCGTGGAGGCGCGCGCGTTGACCCTCGTTCGGCGCGCGTGATACGCGCGCCGCGATGGACGGGGCGGCCACGGGGGAGGGGATGGCACGGGCTCGCTCCATCCCCGTCGCCGCGGAAGCCGGCCGCGCGCCCGAGGCCGAGTTCCTGCGGGCGACGTGGGCGCTCGCGTGGCCGGTCATCTTCTCGTTTTCCATCGAGTCGTTCGTCGGCCTCTGTGACATGCTGATGGTCGGCCGGCTCGGCCGGACGGCGGTGGCCGCCGTCGGCGTGGGCGTCCAGATCCTCGGCGCCGTCGACGCCGTGATGTTCGCCCTCGGGATGGGTGCGCTCGCGATCGTCGCCCGCCACGTGGGAGCGGGAGAGCGGGGTGCGGCGGAGGAGACGCTCCGCCAGTCGCTGCTCACGGCGGTCGCCGTCGCCGTCCTGATGATCCTCCCCGTCCTCGCCTGGGCGCCGGCGCTCGTCGCCGCCTTCCGCGTGGACGACGCGGTCATCGGGACAGGGACGCGATTCCTCAGGGTCGTCATGCTCGGCGTGCCCGCCAGCGCCTTGCTCTTCGTCATGATCTCGAGCCTGCGCGGGGCGGGCGACACGCGGACGCCGCTCGCGATCGGCGCCGTTGTCGGAACCGTGAACGTGGTGCTCGCCTACGGCCTCATCTTCGGACGCCTCGGCCTCCCGCCGCTCGGCGTGACCGGGGCGGCGATCGCCACCGTCGTCGCCTTTGCCGCGGGCGCGCTCCTCGGCCTCGCGCTTCTCGCGCGCGGCCGGCTCGTGCTCGCGCTCCGCGGGCGCCCGCTGCGGCTTCGACCCGACGTGGTCCGGCGGGTGCTCCGCATCGGCTACCCCGCGGCGATCGAGCACCTGCTCATGCAGGTCGGCTTCTTCCTCTACATCGTGTTCGCCGCGCACCACGGAACGGCCGCCGTCGCCGCGTACTTCATCGGCGTCCGCATCCTCTCGCTCTCCTTCCTCCCGGGCTTCGGCTTCGCGGCCGCCGCGGCAACGATGATCGGACAGAGCCTGGGCGCGCGGCGCCCCGACGACGCCGAACGGAGCGGCCGGGCAGCCGTCCGGCTCGCCGTGTGGCTCATGACCGCGGCCGGCGTCCTGATCTTCGCGGCGGCGCGGCCGATCGCCCGTCTCTTCGTCGATGACGCCGCCGTCGTCGCCGACACGGTCTCCTTCATTCGCGTGCTCGCCGCCTGCCAGCCGCTCATGGCGCTCGACTTCACGCTCGGCGGCGCGCTCCGGGGCGCGGGCGACACGCGCTTCCCCCTGGTCGCGGTCTTCCTCGGCTTTTACGTCTGCCGGCTCGGCTTCGCCTGGCTGGTGACGTTCGCGCTCGGCCTCGGCGTCGGCTGGCTCTGGCTGGCGCTGGTCGGCGACTACCTCGCGCGCTCGGTCCTCAAGGGCGCGCGCTTCCGGTCCGGGGTGTGGAAGACGGTTGCCGTATGAGGCGGGGCGCAGGGCCGGACCCCGGGACGCAGAGGAGCTGCGCCCCGCCGGTCGCGACGAGGCGGCGATCGGCGCTCCAGATGCGGACCGTGCCGCCGATCAGACCGCCTTCGGCGATCGGCGCGACCGCGTCGCCGAGCAGCCACTCCGAGTCGTCGGCTGCGCGGTGGAACCACGCGACGACGTCGAGGTTCGGCGCGGTGAACGGCGGCGCCACGTGCCGCTGGCAGGCCGCCGGCCAGACGAGCGTGTCGATCAGGACGAGGGCGCGGCCGGCGTTCACGAACGGATCGTCGAAGCGAGCGACGGGCCGGTAGCGGTACCACTGGTGGAGGAGGGGCGGTCGCGCGGGGCGCCCCTCGCGCCACAGGTCCGGGTCGACGGGTCGGCCCTCGAGGTTCTGCCAGAAGGGGAACGTCGGCTGGCCTGCGTAGACCTCGTCGGAGGATCGCAGGCCCTCGGGACCGGGAACGTCGGGCGGCTCGGTGTGCTCGTGTGTCAGGCCCGGAAGCTCCGCTGCGGTGCGTACGATCGCTTCGAGGACGGGTTTCCCTTCCTGTGTCATCGACACGCGGAGCGACTCGGAGCGCCGGCCGCGGTGGACGGCCGTTACCTCGAGGTCGACCGGCGCGAAGCGCGCCACGGAGAGATAGTGCGCCGCGAAGGCGACGGGGCGAGGGATACGTGCCTCGGCCCCGGCGGCGCGGAGGGCGATCGCGGCGACGTACCCGCCGTCCGGCCCCCAGACCTCCCACTCGGGTGAGATGACGGCCCGGTAGCGGCCGGCGGCGCCGGAGACGCGGGTGTCGAGGTCGAGGGACGCCACCGCTGCAGTTCATACCCGGCTGGGTAACTTCAGGAAACGATCGCGGTCGGTTCCTGGCTCGACAGTCGTGGATGCGCGCTATCTCGATCGACGGCCACCGACGCCCGCCGCCAGGATGAGCCGCATGGGCGTGAGCTCGCGGGTCACCGGGTTGACCATCAAGCCGAGGCTCTCGAGGGTGAACGCGCCGAGCAGCGGGGTCACGGATGGAGGCGCGAAGAAGACCTTCGACGTCGCGCGCTTGTCCCCGAGCTCGAAGAATGCCTCGCCAACGGGGTACTCCCGCTTCGTTCCGTCGGCGAGGGAGCACTCGAAGTGGCGGCGCCCGTTCAGGACGCGCACGCGGTCATCGAGCCGCCGCCCAGCGCCTCCGTCGCGGCCGGCGCCAGCGGAAGGATGACGGTGAACCGTGCGCCGCGGCCCTCGCCCGCGCTCTCCGCGCAGACGGTGCCGCCGTGGAGCTCGACGAGCTCGCGGACGATCGCGAGTCCGAGGCCGAGGCCCTGCTGCGTCCCCCCGGCCTGGCGAAAGGGTTCGAAGACGTGGGGCAGGAAGGCGGCGCTGATGCCTCTTCCGGTGTCGGTGATCGTGAGCCGCGCGCGCCCGTGTACGCGCCGGAGGCGGACCAGGACGCGACCGCCGAGGGGCGTGAACTTGACGGCGTTGCCGACGAGGTTCCACACCACCTGTTGCAGGCGCGTCGGGTCTGCGAGCACCTGCAAGGGCTCGGCCCCCAGGTCCTCCTCGAGCGCGATGCCCTTCGCCTCGGCCGCCACGCGCAGGGCATCGAGCGCGCCCGACACGGTGCCCCCCAGCACGAGCGGACGGATCGCCAGCGAGAGCTTGCCGGCGGTGATGCGGGCCACGTCGAGGAGGTCGCCGGCCAGCCGCTCGAGCGTGCGCGTGCTGCGGTCGATCGCCTCCAGCGCGGTCTCGTCCACCTTTCCGCGGCGAAGCAGGCGCGACCAGGTGACGAGCTGCGCCAGCGGCGCGCGCAGCTCGTGCGACACGGTGGCGAGCAGGTCCTCCTTGGCGCGGCTCGCGGCCTCCGCGTGCGCACGGGCGGCGCGCTCCCGGGCGAGGAGAGCCGCTCGCTGCTCCTCGGCCCGCTTGCGCGTGATCGCCTCGCCGAGCACGTGGGCGATCGCCTGCAAGAAGTGGCCGTCGTGGGACGCGAGACGTCGCGGCCGCGTGGCGTGCGCGCTGACGACGCCGAGCGCTCCCTCCGGCCCGCGGATGATCACCTTCACGAGGGTGACGCCGTTGCGCGCGGGTAGGTTCGCGCCGTCGTCGATCAGGAGGGACGCGTCGGAGAGCACGTCGGGATCGAGCGTGACATCCTCCACCATGCCCCCCCGGCAGCAGACGGCCGCGCGCAGCGACGCGGCTCGACCGTCGCCCGGCAGCTCCCACACGGCGGCGTACTCGATGCCGAGCGTCCGGGCGACGTGCGTGGCAGCCTCGTGCATGAGCCCCGAGAGCTCGCCGCCCGCGAGCGCCAGCCGGCCGACCTCGGCGACGACCGCCTGCTGGCCGCGCTCGGCCTCGGCGCGTCGCCGGGCGGCGCTCAGCGACCCGGTGAGCACCGCCACCAGCACGAACATGCCGACACGGAGCGCGTCATCGAAGCTCTCGATCGCGAGCGAATGCACCGGGGGCACGAAGAAGTAGCAGGTCGCGAGGGCGGCGAGCGCGGTCGCCAGGAGGGCCGGGCGAACGCCGCCGTAGCACGAGCTCACCACCACGGCCGCGAAGAAGAGCGGCGAGGGCGTGGTCTCGAGACGGGGCCAGACGAGAAACGTCAACGCGAGCGCCACCGTGCTTGCCAGCAGGGCGACGGCATACGGTGCCGCCGTCGATTGCGCGCGCCCAGGATCGTGACCCATCCGCCGCTTGGGGCAGCAAGGTCGGTGCCAGATGAGTTGCCGGCGAATTCAGGCCGGCTGCACGCGGCCGCGTGCTCGGAACGGGACGGAAGGCGGCACCCTGGTCAGCGGGTGGGGCATTTGGTCCCGCTGCCTCCGCCGGGAGCCGCGAGGCCGCGGCTGCGAAGCCGCGGTATGAGGGCGGGGACACGCGCGGCGTAGCTCGCGTAGGCCGCACCGAGGACGCGGCGAAGGGCGCGCTCCTCGACGACGATCTTGAGGCCGAGCCCCACTCCGAAGCCGAAGGTGAGGCACGCCGTCCCGGCCGACGGGTGCGCCAGGAGCGAGCCCGCCGCGAGGAGCAGGAGCGAGGCGTAGATCGGATGCCGGACCACCGCGTAGGGGCCGCGCTCGACGACGGTCTGTGCCGCCCGCACCGTCACGACGCCGGACCAGCTCGCGCCGAGCGCGTGACGCGCGCGGACGTGCAGGACGAGACCGCCGGCGGCGAGGGCGAGCCCCGCGCTCGCGAGCCACGGTGGCGCTGCGAGACGTCCCGCCCTGCGCTCGATCAGTGCCAGGCCGGCGACGGTCGCCGCCACGAGCAGGATCAGGAGCGCCGCGTGCGGCCGCCGTCCACCCACGAGCGCGGGGCCGAGCGCACGGCGAGCCCCGCGCTCGCTCCGAGCGGCCTGGAGGTCGACGACGGCGAGCGCCGCCCACGCCGATACGAGCAGGACGTCGACCAGCCCCGTGCTCACCGCCGGTGCCGACCGTAGAGGGCGGCCGCTCGGGCGTCAAACGCCGCTGCGCACCAGCGCGTCGTGCGCGGCCTCCTTGTCGCTTCAGGTCCGATCTGCCAGAGAGGCCGCATGGCGATCCTCAAGGTCGCACGCCTCGGTCATCCGGTCCTGCGCTGCGTGGCCGACCCGGTGCCGTCCGAGGCGCTCGCCGCGCTGGACACGCAGCGGCTGATCGCCGACATGCTGGAGACGATGGCCGAGTACGACGGCGTCGGGCTCGCCGCGCCCCAGGTGCACGTCTCGCGGCGGCTGGTGGTCTACGGCGTCGCCGCGAACCCGCGCTACCCGGACGCACCGGCGATCCCGCTCACCGTCCTGGTGAACCCCCGCATCGCGCCCGTCGGCGACGAGCAGGAGGAGGACTGGGAGGGCTGCCTCAGCGTCCCGGACCTGCGCGGCAGGGTGCCGCGCTGGACGCACCTCCAGGTCGAGGCGCTCGGCCGCGACGGGCAGGCGCTCCGCTATACGGCGGAGGGCTTTCACGCGCGCATCCTCCAGCACGAGATGGACCACCTCGACGGCAAGGTCTACCTCGACCGCATGCGCTCGATGGAGAGCCTCGCCTTCCTGTCCGAGTTCCAGCGCTACGGGCTCAAGCGCGAGGACTGAGCGCCCGCGAGGGCCGCAGCGGCGCGAGATCCGACTGGGCTCGCTCGGCCTGAGCGAGCAGCCGTTCGGCAACGGGGCCGTGAACCGTCCCGGCACGCTGACCGCGCTGCACGGCGGCGACGAACCCGCGGAGCAGCTTCTTCGCGCGCGACAGCTTGCTCGCGGCGCGGCGGCCGTGTGCGGAGCGCGCGCCCTCGAGCGTACTGCGCAGCGACCTCACACGGGATACCAGGCGGGCCTGCTGCTTCCCGCCGCCCACCTCCGTCGGGGAGGTCTCCAGGAGCACCTGCTGGACCTCGATGACTCGACAGTCGACCTCGTCGAGCCCGGCGAGCGCGTCGCAAGGCGGAATCGTGGTCGGTGGCGTGGTCGTGGAGGTGGAGGTGACCGGAGGCGCGGTCGAGGAGGTCGTGGTGGTCACGAGCGTCGTCGCCGTCGAGCTCGTGGTCGTTGGCGGCTCGGTCGACGTGGTCGTGGTCTCGAGCAGGGTGGTCGAGGTGGTCTCCGGGAGGGTGGTCGTGGTTGTTTCCGGCGCGACTGTCGTCGTGGTGCTTGTCGTCGTGGTGGTGGTGACCGGCGGTTGAGTGGTGGTGGCCGTCGTCGAGGTCGTTGTGGTCGGCTCGACCGTGGTGGACGTCGTCACGGTCGTCGTACTGGTCGTGGGTGGCTCGCTGGTGGTGGTGACCGGCGGCTCGGTCGTGGTGGTGGATGTGGTCGTCGTCGACGTGGTGGTCGTCGGCTCGAGCGTCGTCGTGGTCGTTGCCGGTGGCGCGGTCGTGGTCGTCGTGATCGTCGTCGTGGTGGTGGTCGGCCGCGGAAAGGTCGTGGTGGTCGTCGTGCAGCCCTCGATGCGTGTGTGCGTGCAGCCGCCGGCCGCCACCGAGCACGCGTCCGTCGTGCAGGCGTCGAGGTCGTTGCAGAAGGGTGTGCGGCACGTCGCGTTGCAGCAGGCGTCCGGGTGGCCGCCGGTGTCGCAGGTCTCGGGGAACTCGATCAGCTGATTGCCGCAGACCGGGCAGGGTGTCAGGCAGGCGAGCTGGCCCACAGCGGTACAGAACGGCAGGAGCTGCACGTCGCCCGGGGCCCCGCACGTCCCGCCGCCGCAATCGCCGTCCACACTGCACGGCTGACCGGCCCCCGTCCCGCCGACGCAGATCGGGCTCGGGGGGGCGAGCGGTGGCGAGAAGCCGGCCGCGGGCACCGTGGCACCGATCGGCAGCGTGACGCGGTTTCGGCTCCTCGGATCGCCGCCGTCGGTCGTCTTGATCTGCGCGCCGGGATCGACGACGAGCGCGCGCCTTGCGCGCAGCGTGTTCCGCGCCTGGCGATCTCCACTCGTGTCGAGGGCCGCGGTCGGTCCGAAGTGGATCGTGCACCCCTCGAGCGAGGCGAGCGCGCTCACCGTTGGCGAGGAGCCCTTCGCATGCACCTTGCCGTTGACGGTGAGGTCGCCCGGGAGGTCGGGGGTGCCGGAGACGAGGCAGATGAGCCCACCGGCGTTGCCGGTGACTGCCCCTCCATCGGCATCGATGACCGCCGTCGGGGCGATCGTGAGGTCGCCGCCTCCCTCGAGGTCGACGCATCCGCCGGAGTTGTCCCCCGTGGACGAGGCGTCGACCAGGCCTGAGCCTGACAGGGCGACGGCGCCGTCGGCGATGGCCATCACGCCGCCCCCCGGCGCATTCGGGCTTCCAACCACGCTCACGGCACCGTTGATGGCCAGCCCGCCGGCGCAGAAGCTGATGCAGCCGCCCCCGCCGGAGCCGTCGGCGCGCACGGCGCCGGCCGTGCTGATCGTGCCGAGCGTCTCGAGGTCGAGGGAGCCGCCTCCGCTGCCCCCGCCGCTCACGTCGATCCCCTGTGTGAAGCTGGCCGGGCCCTGGCCGTCGAGGCACACGGTGCCGCCGGCGCCGTCGAGACCCACGCCGGTGGCGGTGACCGGCACCCCGATGGTGATCTCTGCGGGCGCGGTGTCGTTGCTGATGGTGATCGCCCCGCCGCAACCGTCCGGTCCGCCGTCGGCCGCGATCTTCCCGTTGCTGCCCGGGCCGAGCGTGACCGGGCCGCTCTGCGCCTCGACGGAGATCGTCCCGCCCAGGCCACCGGGGTCGCCGGCGAGGGCCGCGCTGTGGCCGACCGCGGTGATCGCCCCGGTGAGGCCGGCGCTGCCGCTCACCTTGCCGCCGGCGAGCACGCTGATCGTGCCTCCCGAGCCGGCGTCGCCGAACCCATCCGCGGAGAGCAACGCGCCGGCGGGCGGAACGCCGAGGATCACGTCGTTGTCGGCGGTGAGGTCCATCGAGCCGCCGCCGAACGTACCGCCGAAGACGCTCACGGTGTTCTCGATGTCGATCGATCCCCCGTTCGCGGTGAGGGAGATGGTGCCACCCGCCTTGCTCGACGAGCTCGAGGACGCCTCTGCACGCAGTCCCTCGCCGGCCGCGCCCCTGAGCGTGATGCTGCCCGACGCCACGACCACGTTGCTCACCTGGCGCCCCGCCGTGAGCATGATCTTGCCGGCGGAGGTCGAGGTCGTCCGAGCGCTGGCCAGGACGAGTCGGCCGAGCGAAACGTCGCCGTCCGACTCGACGATCAGCGTGCCGCCGCCGGCACCGCTCGCGTCCACGGGGTTGACGCGCGCGCTCGTGGCGGGGCCGACGTCGAGCCCGCCACTGCCGAGCGTCAGCGTGATCATCCCGCCCGGAGCGCTCGTGCCCCCGGACGCACTCAGCCTGCCGGTCGAGAGGATGGTCAGCTTGCCGGCGCGGATCTCGAAGGCGTTCGACCCGCCGATGAAGTTGCCGTTCGCGCCCGGCTGTCCGAGCGTGACTTCGCGTGTCCCGAAGTCGAAGGTGCAGACGCCGCCCGCGACCGGCGGGGTCACGCTCACCGTGCGGGTGATCGTGCAAGCCGTCGCGGTGCAATTCGCCGTGCAGGAGCCACCACAGCCCGCCATCACCTCGGCCGCCGTGCAGACCGCGGCCGCGTCGCGCGCCGGGGCAAGCCCGACCACGAGGAGCGCCACGAGGAGCCAGCGGCTCACCGGCATTCTCCCATCATGCCGATGCGGCACTGGACGAGGGGCGCCATCATCGTGCTCATCATCTCGGACAGGTGCCCCGAGGGGCCCATGAGGCCCGCGTTGTCGGCGCCGCGGTTGCCGCCGCCGTCCTCGACGCCTCGACCCATGACCCAGATGCCGAAGGTGCGGTTGGCCGTCGCCGTGCTGTCGCGGACGACCAGCCCGCTCCCACTCGCGACCAGACCGCTCCGACCGTTCGCGTCGGCGTGCACGCCGGCAAAGAGCGTGTGCACGACGGTACCGACGAGCCCGTCGCCCCCGTTGCCCGCGGTCGTCGCCCCCACCACCTGATGCATGCCGCCGAGCAGCCAGAACCCGTCCATGCCGTTGGCGCGCGCCTCGTTGCCGATCCCGCCGCCCACGTGCGCGCCCATGCCGACGAGCTTGAACCCGTAGCGCCCGTTGCCAGACGCGCGGGTGCCGTCGAGCGCGTAGCCGGTGCCGCCGAGCGCGAAGCCGTCGCGCCCGTTGCCCTCGGCAACCGATCCCTCGATCGAATAGCCGTCGCCCTGCGCGACCAGCCCGTCGAGCCGATGGCCGGCGAGCCGGACCGCGACGACGCTCGCGAGCGGCACCTCACCCTGCGCGCGGACACCCGTCTCGAACCGCTCGATGCTCCCGGGGCCGACGAGTGAGAGCGTGCCGCGCACGACGAGCACGCCGACGCCCTGGCCGTTGCCCGCAATCGTGCGTCCGCCGAGGTCGAGCCTGACCGGACCGGAGGCCGCCACGACGAGGCCGTTGCCGGCGCACGGCTTCTTCGTCACCGCGTCGGCCGCGCCGAGCGTGCGCGAGGACACGAGCAGGTCGCCGCAGCGGCACGCCACGGCCTTGCCGCCGACGTCGTCGCCGCAGCGGTGCATCGCGGACGCGCGCCCGGCCGCGAGCACCAGCCCGGCGGCCATCAGCAGCCCGAGAGCCCTGCGCCGCGCGCGGCAGAGACCAGTGGCGAGTCCAGTCCGCATGACCGGGCGGCATCCTTACACGAGTGGGGGCCGCCGACGGTAGCGCTTGCCCGAAAGGCGGCAAGGGCTGTGCGACCTGCTATGTAGGATGCTATGCGCTGGCGGCGCGCTGGCGCTCGGCGCCGGGTGCAGGGACGCACACGCGGAACGTGGAGCCGCGTCCAGGCTCGCTGTCGACGGTGACCGTGCCGCCGAGCAGCTCGACGAGCCGCTTGACGATGTGGAGGCCGAGCCCGACGCCGCCGAACCGCCGGGTGGAGGAGCCGTCGGCCTGGCGGAACATCTCGAAGATGACCGGCACGTCGGCCGCGGCGATGCCGATGCCGGTGTCGCGCACCTCGAGCGTGAGCCGGCCGCTCGTCCACGTGGCCGTCACGTCGACGCTCCCCGCGGGCGTGAACTTGAGGGCGTTGCCGACCAGGTTCTTCAAGATCGTCTTCAGCTTGACGCCGTCGCTCGGGACGGGCCGGACGCCGAGATCGTTGCGCCAGCGGAGGACGACGCCGTCGGGCACCATGGCCTCGAGCTCGCGGCCGAGCTCGTCGAAGAGGCCGTCGACGTTGACGAGACCGAGCGCGACGCTCTCCCGCCCGCTCTCGAGCCGTCCGAGGTCGAGCGTGGCGTTGATGAGGTCGAGCAGCTCGAGGGCGCTCCGCCGGATGCGCCCGAGCGTGTCGAGCTGGCTGCCGGCGAGCGGGCCGAAGGCCCCTTCGGCGAGGAGGTCCGTGTAGCCCGTGATGACGTTCAGCGGCGTGCGCAGCTCGTGGGACATCATGGCCACGAACTCGGACTTGAGCCGGCTTGCGGACTGGAGATCGGCGATCAGGCGGGCGTTCTCGAGCGCCACCGCCGTCGTGTGCGCGATGCCGAGCGCGAGGCGCCGCTGCTTGGAGGAGAACGGCCCCGTGCGCGTGCGGTAGCCGTGGATGAGCACGGCGACGATGGTGTCGCGCCGGGCGATCGGCACGTAGAGCGCCGACGACGCTTCCATGCGCCGCGGCAGCTCGACCGGCACGAGCGACTGCTTCTCGAAGTCGGCGATCTCCAGCACCTCGCCCGGGCGCAGCGCGTCGAGGACCGGGAGGCTGCCGGGCGGGAACTCGAGCTGCGCAAGCTCGGTCAACACCTCGGCCCGCGTGCCGGCGCTCGCCGCCAGCCGGAAGGCCTCGCGGCGCCCGTCCCAGACGAAGGTGCTGCTCCAGTCGCAGGCGAGCCGCTCCACCGCCAGCCGGCTCACGCGTTCGAGCATGTCGGTCTGGTCGAGCTGGGCGTTGAGCGTTTCCCCGACCTGGACCAGCGCCTCCGCGATCTCCGCCTCCTCCTGCTTGACCTCCGAGGCATGGACCAGGAGCTCGGTGCGGACGAAGGCGGCATAGCGATAGCGGGCGAGGAAGATGGCGCCGCATACGGACGTCGTGCCGCCGGTCAGGAGCGCGAGCATGGCGTACGCGAAGGGCTCGTCGGAGGGGCGTGCCGGCACGGCCAGCGCCAGGCTCAGGAGGGAGACGGCCGAGACGAAGAGCTGCGGGCGCCAGCCCCAGGGAAGGAGGACGACGAGGCCGCTCAGGAGGCAGACTTCCGCGGTCGCGAAGCGCTCGACCGGCCCGCCCACGTGGCCGTTGTACCAGCTGAGGAGCACGGCCAGGGTGGCCGCCAGGGTGGCCGCGACGGCGGCGGTCCGGTCCCTCAACCGCGGCCGGCGGCAGGCGACGATGCCGGCGAGACAGGCGATGACCTCGGCCAGGTAGACGAGGGTCGCGGTCCGCTGGCGGTCGGGATGGTAGGCTCCCTCGAGGACCACCGAGACGCCGACCAGCGCGACGAAGAGCGCGACGGTCAGGTTCAGGCGCTGGCGCAGGATCCGCGCCGTGTCGGCCCGGTAAGCGGCCTTCACGTCCGCGGCGGACTCCGGCCCGGCGCCTGCTGCGGCTGGTTCGCTGCGGCTCATCTCCCCGCCCACTACATCGACCGGTCGGCCCGAGAACTTTAGCCGCCTCGCCGCCTTGCCAGCCGCGACGGGCGCTGTGTATTGTCGCGCGCCGGATGGCCGCCTACTCGGTCGGCATCGACGTCGGCGGCACCTTCACCGACTGCTTCGTGACCGACGGCGTCCACGGCTGGCGGGGCAAGGCGCCGACCACGCCTCGCGCGCCGCTGTGCGGCCTGCTCGCCGCGCTCGAGGACGCGGCCGCGGCGATCGGCGTCCCGCTCGCCCGCGCGCTCGGCGACGCGGTGCACCTCGGCCTCGGCACCACGGTAGTGACGAACTGCCTCGCCGAGCTCGCCGGCGCTCCGACCGGTCTCCTCGTGACCGAGGGCTTCGGCGACCTCTGGCCGATGGCACGCGGCCACCGGCTCGGTGTCGGCGGCATGAGCCGTCCGCTGCCGACGCTCGTCCCGCGCCGGCGCATCGCCGAGGTGCGCGAGCGGGTCGATCGCGAGGGCGCGGTCCTGGTCCCGCTCGATGAATCCGGGGTCGTCTCCGCGCTCGAGCGGCTGGTCGGGGAAGACGGGGTCGAGAGCCTCGCGATCTGTCTCCTCTGGTCGTTCCGCAATCCCGCGCACGAGCGCCGGGTGGCGGCGATCGTCCGGGAGCGCTACCCGGAACTCCCGGTCTCGTGCTCGGCCGATCTCGTGCCCGTGATACGCGAGTACGAGCGCATGACCGCCACCGTGCTGAGCGCGTACACGACGCGGTCGTGTGCGGCGTTCCTCGACGAGCTCGAGGCGCGGCTCGCGGCGGCGGGACTCCGCGTCCCGGCCGCCGTCATGCAGTCGAGCGGCGGCACGCTGTCGCCGGCCGCGGCGCGTGCCCGGCCGATCCTGCTCGCGCAGTCGGGGCCGGTCGCGGGCGTCGCCGCCGCCGAGGCCCTCGCCGCCGCCCTCGGCGTCTCGGAGGTGGTGACGGGCGACATGGGCGGCACGAGCTTCGACGTCGCGGTCATTCATGCGGGAGCAGCCGAGCGGCGGCTCCGCGCCGAGGTCGCGAGCCTGGCGACCGCGCTCTCGACGGTGGCGGTCGGCTCGATCGGGGCCGGGGGCGGGAGCGTCGGGTGGCGTGACGCACGCGGTCTCCTCCGGGTCGGGCCCCGCAGCGTCGGCGCCGATCCGGGGCCGGCATGCTACGGACGGGGTGGGAGCGAGCCGGCGCTCACCGACGCGCTCGTGGCGCTCGGGTTGATCGACCCGCAGAACTTCCTCGGCGGCCGGATGGTGCTCGACGGCGAGGGCGCGGTGGCCGCCCTCGCCCGGCTGGGGCGCGCCGTCGGCCTCGAGGCGGCCGCCACGGCGCGCGGCATGTACCGGCTCGCGCTCGAGGAGATGCGGCTCGCGGTCCACGGGCTCCTCGTCGAGCGCGGGCTCGACCCGC
>Ga0209157_1002228_pt1 | contig 15609 bp, 14 predicted proteins | sample GraSoiAngelo_135_FD_185892 | JGI IMG/M metagenome (GOLD analysis project Ga0209157, IMG submission 185892) | Grasslands soil microbial communities from the Angelo Coastal Reserve, California, USA - 14_0929_05_40cm (SPAdes) (version 2) | ecosystem: Environmental > Terrestrial > Soil > Grasslands ...
GTGCGCGGCGGCAGCGAAGCGCGGAATTTTTTTACTGCTGCAAGCTCCCCCATGGCGCCGGCCCACGCACCGACACGCGGAAACCGTTCGAGCAGCTGCTTTCCTTCCGGCGCGAAGCCGAGCGAAGTCAGCGTCGGCAGCAGGAAATAATTGGCGAGCGTCGGCGACACGTCGGCGAGGAAGCGCTGCTCGCCCGAGAGCTGGTCCTCCATTACGGCGAGCGCGCGCTCGATCCTCGGCAGCGCGGCCGCCACCACCGCTTCGTCGGCGGCAATGCCGAGCTCCGGAAATACCACGCGCTCGTGCACCAGGTAATAGACGATATAGGGATAAAAGTAGCCGCTCAGGCTGCTGATCCACTGGTGCATTTTCGCGCGCTGGCGCACCTCGACGGGCTGCAGCCGCGGGCCGGCAAAAGCCTCGTCGACGTAGAGCGCGATGGCGCTCGTCTCGTAGACCCAGTAGGTGCCGTGCTGCAGGACCGGCACCCGGCCGAACGGATGCCGCCGCAAGTGTTCCTTGCCGTGCATCTCGTCCTCGGTATCATGAAAGAGAAATGGCACGCCCTTCGCCGTGAGCACGAGGCGCGCGACGTTGACATAAGTGCTGCGCTGAAAGCCATATAGGGTGACGGAGTCCATGGCGCTCTCACCGGTCCTTGCACCAGGCGTAGAGCGCGTCGTAGACGAGCATGCCGTGCTCGAGCATTTCGTGGTCATCCTCGTAAAGGCGCGACAAGCCGAGCGAGACCGCGAGCAGCCCGGCGGCCTGCGGCGCGAGATCGAGACGGTTCGTATCTGCGCCGCGCACGATGATCGCGAGCTCCCGCAGTGCCGGATCTTCCTTCAAGCGGAAGAATTTCAGGAAGGCATCGAAGCTGCATTCCTCGCCGGCGTGGGAGAACTCGACGTCGGGGATATCATAAGGCTCTGCATTTTTTTCCGATGCAATTCTTCTTACGTCGGACGTGGGGACATACAGGAACTCGGCGTCCGGATCGATGAAGCGCCGGATCAGCCACGGGCAGGCGATGCGGTCGATCTTCGGCCGCTCTCGAGTGACCCAGCGCGAGGAAGAATTGACGGGCTTCTGAAAAACCTTGCCGCCCGTTTCGCGCCAGGCTTCGATCCCGCCCTCGAGGTATTTCGCCCCCTGCTCGGGGTCTCTCCTTAGCGCACCGTGGATGACATCGCTCGCTTCACGAAAACGTTCATTACGGCGCACGTCGATGACGAGCGGGGGATGGTCTGAACCGATGGCTTTGCGCAGCGCGGCGGGCTGGATGGCGTCCATAGCTCTCTCCTTGAGGATCAACGCCGCAGGGCGGGCAAGCAGGTGTGCCCGCCGCCTTCGAGCGGCACCACCTGCACCGCGACGTGGTAGAGCCGTTGCAGCGTGTCCGCCCGGATCACCTCGCGCGGTGCCCCCAGCGCGAGAACCCGACCTTCGGCGAGCAGCAGGGCGCGCTGCGCGGCGAGGAAGGCGTGGTCGGGATCGTGAGTGGAAAAGAGGATCGAGATGCCGCCGGCGGCGAGCGCCGCGATGCGCTCCAGCACGCGCACCTGGTTGCCGAAGTCCAGGCTGGCCGTCGGCTCGTCCATCACCAGCAGGCGGGGCTCCTGCGCGAGCGCGCGCGCGACCAGCGCGAGCTGGCGCTCGCCGGCCGAGATTTCCGTGACCGGCCGGTCGGCGAGCTGCGAGATTCCCAGCGACTCCAGCACGCGCGCCGCCACCTCTCGATCGCGGGTGCCAGGCATGGAAAAAGTGCCGAGGTGGGCGCTGCGGCCCATCAGCACCATGTCGCGCACGCTGTAGGCGAAGTAGGGCTGGTGGGCCTGAGGAACGTAGCCCGCAACGCGCGCCATTTCGCGGCGGGGGAGAGATGCAAAATCTTTCCCGTTGAAGAGAATCCTTCCCCCGTGTAGCGGCAACAGGCCCAGCAACGTTCGCAGGAGCGTCGTCTTGCCGCTGCCGTTCGGGCCGAGCACGCACATCACTTCGCCGGCGTCCAGGGCGAAGCTCACGTCGCGCCCGACTGTATGGTGCGGATAGCCGAAGGCGAGCGAGTCGACGGCGAGCATCACCAGCTCCGCCGCGACAGCGCGAACAGCCACAGGAACAGCGGCGTGCCGATCAGGGCGGTCACCACGCCCGGCGGCAGCTCCACCGCCGTGGCGGCGCGGCACAACGTGTCCACCGCCAGCAGGAACGCCGCGCCGAGCAGCATGGCGAGCGGCAGCAGCCTGCCGAAGCCCGGCCCGACCAGGAGCCGCGCGGCGTGCGGCACGAGCAGCCCGATCCAGCCGATGATGCCGCTGATGGCGACAGCCGCCGCGGTCATCAAGGTCGCGGCGGCAATCACCAGCAAGCGCAGCCGGCCGGGGTCGGCGCCCAGGGTACGGGCCTCGTCGTCGGGCAGCGTGAGCAGGTTGACGCGCCAGCGCAGGAGCACGAGGGGAATCAACCCTGCGACCGCGAGCGGCGCGGCGACGGCCAGCTCTCGCGGCGCCACAGAGGCGAGGCTGCCCAGCAGCCAGAACGTGATCGCAGGCAGCTGGCCCAGCGGATCGGCGAGCGTCTTGAGCAGCGAGACCACCGCGCCGAGCAGAGTGCCTACCACGACGCCGGTGAGAACCAGCGCAAGCAGAGGATCATGGCCGCGCAGCCGGCTGCCGATCCAGTAGACCAGCGCCACCGCGAGCAAGCCGCCGCCAAAGGCGAAGATCTGAACAAAGATAATCTGCAGGGAAAGCAGCATGGCCGCCACCGCTCCCAGCGCCGCGCCGCTCGACACGCCCAGGATGTCGGGCGACACCAGCGGGTTGCGCAGGATTCCCTGGTACACAGTTCCCGCGGCAGCAAGCGACGCGCCCACCAGAGCGGCCGCCAGCACGCGCGGACCGCGGATCTCGAGCACCACCGTCTTGAGCATGGGGAGGTCGGAGAGCGAAAGCGGATAACGCCCGACCAGCAGGGCGAGCACGACGAGGGCGAGGAGCCCGGCGAGTGCGATGGCGAGCGCGGCAGCGTATCGGATGCGCTCGATGCTATCAAAAAAAAAGGCGGCGACGCCAAAGTACAATGGCTCATGATCAAGCGCATCGTTTTCGCTCTGGCAACCCTGCTGTGCGCCGCCACCGCACAGGCTCAAACAGTGAGGATGGCGACCACCACCAGCACCGCCAACACCGGGCTGCTCGACTACCTGCTGCCGAAGTTTCGCAGCCGAACCGGCATCACCGTGCAATACGTGGCGGTAGGCACCGGCGCCGCGCTGAAGATCGGCGAGCAGGGCGATGCCGACGTGGTGCTGGTCCACGATCGCGAGTCGGAGGAGAAGTTCGTCGCCGCGGGCTTCGGCGTGAAGCGGCGCGACGTGATGTACAACGACTTCGTCATCGTCGGCGCGCCGGCCGATCCGGCGCAGATCCGCGGCATGAAAGACGCCGCCGAAGCGCTGAAGCGCATCCGCGCCGCCGGATCCGCGTTCGTGTCGCGCGGCGACCGCTCGGGCACGCACCTGCGGGAGCTGCAGCTCTGGCGCGCCGCCGGGGTCGAGCCTAAATGGGGGGGCTATTACCTGTCGATCGGCCAGGGCATGGGCACCGCGCTGATCATGGCCTACGAAAAGCGCGGCTATACCCTCACCGACCGCGGCACCTATCTCGCCTACCTGAAGAAGACCGATCTGCAGATCATGGTCGAGGGCGACTCGCGCCTCAACAACCCCTACAGCGTGATAGCGATCAATCCGTCGCGTCATCCGAGGATCAACCATGCCGGCGCAACCAGGTTCATCGACTGGCTGACCTCGGACGAAGGCCAGCGGGCGATCGCCGGGTACAAGGTCGGCGGCGCGCAGCTTTTCTTTCCTTCGGCGAAATAGGGCGCATGGATCTGCTCGAGCCGACGCGGCAGGCCTTTGCCCTGCTGTTCAGCGGCGACCGCGAGCTGTGGGGCATCATCTGGCTTTCGCTCTGGGTATCGGTGGCTGCGCTGGCGCTGCTCGCACCGCTTTGCGTGCCGCTCGGCTTCGTCGTCGCGCGCATCCACTTTCCGGGACGCCGCGCGCTCGTCGTCGCCATGCAGGGCTTTCTCTCCTTTCCCACGGTGGTGGTCGGGCTGGTCTTGTACCTGGTCCTCTCCCGGCGCGGGCCGCTCGGCGCGTTCGAGCTTCTGTTCACGCCTTCGGCGATCCTCATCGGCTACATGGTGATCGCGCTGCCGATTCTCATGGTGTTTACGGTGGCGGCAGTGCAGGGCGCAGACTCGCGCATCTATGAGACTGCGCGCTGCCTGGGCGCGCGTCCGCTGCGCGCGATGGGAACCACGCTGTGGGAGGTGCGCTTCGCGGTGACGGCGGGATTCGTCAACGCCTTCGGGCGCGTGGTGTCGGAAGTCGGCTGCGCGCTGCTCGTCGGCGGCAATATCGCCGGCCTGACGCGCAACATCCCTACCGCGATCGCGCTCGAGACCTCCAAGGGCGAGTTCGCGTACGGCATTGCGCTCGGCTTCGTGCTGATGGTCATCGCCGTCGGCGTCAACGTCGCGCTCGCCTGGCTGCAGGGAGAAGGTGGCCTGGAGTGAGCCCGCTCTTCAAGGCCGAGGGCATCGTCAAGCGCTTCGGCGAGCGCGTCCTGTTCGACGCCGCGTCGCTCGAGCTCGAGACCGGGAACGGCTACGTCCTCATCGGGCCCAATGGCAGCGGCAAGACGACCTTGCTGCGCGTGCTGGCGGGCCTGGACTCTGCCCAGGAAGGAAAACTTGTCTACCGGGCGCGCGAGGCCGCTGCAGCAGGCCCGTACCCGGAACCCTGGCGCCGCGAGATCGTGTACGCGCATCAGCAGCCTTATCTTTTCAGGACGAGCCTTGCAGACAACGTGGAATATGGTCTCGCGCGCCGCGGCATGGTGCGCGAGCGCCGCGCCGCCCTGGCAGCCGAAGCCCTCGCCTGGGCCGGGCTTACCGCGCGCCACGGCGTGCCGCCGCACCGGCTTTCCGGCGGCGAGAAGCATAGAGCGGCGCTGGCGCGCGCCAAGGTGCTCAATCCGGTGCTGCTCCTGCTCGACGAGCCGACCGCCAACCTCGATGGCGAGGCGCGCGCGCAGGTGCTCGAGCTGGTGCGCGCGCTCATTACCGAGAGCCATACCGTTCTCATCGCGACGCACGATCCGGAGATCATTCGCCTCGCCATCCTCACGCGCCTGCGGGTCAGCGCTCAGCGCATCGAGGTAGCCGAGTAACCGGCAGGGGAATGGTCCTAGAATCCGCCACCATGAAGATCTTCGGTTTTGCCGGCTGGTCGGGCAGCGGCAAGACCACCCTCATCGAGAAGCTGATCCCGCGCTTCGTGCAGCGCGGGCTGCGCGTGTCGCTGATCAAGCACGCGCACCACACGTTCGACGTCGACCAGCCGGGCAAGGACTCCTGGCGCCACCGCCACGCCGGCGCGGCCGAGGTCCTCGTCACCTCGTCGCGGCGCTGGGTACTGATGCACGAGCTGCGCGGCGCGCACGAGCCGGCGTTCGAGCAGCAGCTCGAGCGCCTTTCGCCCTGCGACCTGCTGCTGGTGGAGGGCTTCAAGTTCGCCGCCATCCCCAAGCTCGAAGTCTGGCGCGCCGCGACCGGCGAGGCGCTGCTGCATCCGAACGATCCGCATATCGTCGCTGTCGCGAGCGACGAGCGCATCGAGACCAAGCTGCCGTGGCTTCACCTCGACGACCACCCGGGGATCGAAAACTTCATCGTCAAATACCTGAAACTGGCATGAACCAGGGCCTGCTCTCCGTTGACGATGCTCTTCAGTTGCTGCTGTCCAAGGCACGCTCGGTGGTCGACATCGAGGAGGTTCCAACTCTTGAAGCGACCAACCGAGTCCTCGCGCGAGCGCAGCGCTCGACGATGGACGTGCCGCTGATGGACAACAGCGCCATGGACGGTTACGCGGTGCGTACCCGGGACGGGGAAAGACTGCGCATTGCTCAAAAGATCATGGCCGGTTCCACTGGAAAACCCCTCGAGCCAGGCACAGCGGCGCGGATCTTCACGGGCGCGCCGATCCCGCCGGGCGCCGATGCGGTGGTGATGCAGGAGCACTGCGAGGTTCGCGGCGACGAAGTGCTGATCAGGAAAGCGCCGAAGGCGGGGGACTGGATCCGGCTCGCCGGCAGCGACGTGCGCAAAGGCGGCGAAATCCTGCCGGCAGGCAAGCGCCTCCTTCCTCAGGACACGGGACTGGCGGCCTCGGTGGGCATCAGGACCCTGCCCGTGTTTCGAAGAATCAGGCTGGGACTGTTCTTTACCGGCGATGAGCTGGTGATGCCGGGAGAGCCGCTCGCGCCGGGGCGCATCTACAACTCGAACCGCTTCACGCTGCGCGGGCTCGCCGAGGTGTTCGGCTGCGAGGTGCGCGACTACGGCATCGTTCCGGACAGCCTCGACGCGACGCGCGAAGTCCTGAGGCGCGCAGCCGCGGAATGCGACCTCATCGTCACTTCGGGCGGCGTCTCGGTCGGCGATGCGGACTACGTCAAGCCAGCGGTCGAGGCGGAGGGGGCGCTGCTCATGTGGAAGATCGCCATGAAGCCGGGGCGGCCGCTCGCCTTCGGGTCGATCAAGCAGGCGTTTTTCATCGGCCTGCCCGGCAATCCCGTCTCCAGCTTCGTGACCTTCCTCCTCTTCGTGAGGCCGTTTGTCCTCAGGACCCAGGGAGTTTCCGACGTCCTGCCGCGCGCGGTGGAAGCGCGCGCGGATTTTGCGTGGCCGCAGCCCGATGCCCGGCAGGAGTTCCTGCGCGTAAAATGGAACGCGCAGGGCGGGCTGGATCTCTATCCGACGCAGGATTCGGCGGTGCTCACCTCCACGGCGTGGGCCGACGGCCTGGTCGACAACCCGCCGCGTCACGCGATCAGGAAGGGCGACATGGTTCGCTTCCTGCCTTACTCGGAGCTGTATCGGTGAAAGTGACGGTGCGTTTCTTCGCCAGCGTGAAGGAGCAGCTCGGCAGGGAGCTCGAGGAAATCGAGGTGCCGGCCGGGATCTCGACGGTGGGCGGCCTGCGCGCGCACCTGCGCGCCCGCGGCGGCCGGTGGGCGGAAGTCCTGGCCGAGACACGGCGCGTGACCGCCGCGGTGAACCAGGACATGGTGAAGCCGGGCGCGGCGATCAAGCCCGGCGACGAAGTGGCGTTCTTCCCGCCGGTGACCGGGGGCTGATTGAAGATTCTCGTTCAACGAGAGGATTTTGACGTCAGCCTTGAAATAAAGGCGTTGTCAAAGAACCCCAGCATCGGCGCGGTAGCGAGCTTTATCGGCATGGTGCGCGAAGTGGCGATGACGCTCGAGCACTACCCGGGGATGACCGAGAATTCAATAAGGAAAATTGCCGAGGAAGCGCGTTCCCGCTGGCAGGTGATCGACTGCACGGTGATCCATCGCTACGGCGATCTCCAGCCGAACGACCAGATCGTGCTCGTCGCGGTGGCAAGCGCGCATCGCGGCGATGCCTTTGCCGCGTGCGAGTTCATCATGGATTATCTCAAGACGCGCGCCCCGTTCTGGAAAAAGGAGCACGCGTCCGGAGGCTCGCGCTGGGTCGAGGCGAAATCCTCGGACGACGACGCGGCCGAGCGCTGGCGGCTCAGGCAGGGCTCAACGAAGCCCTGAGCTCGGCGAGCTCGCTTTCGCCGAGCGTCTCCTTCTCGAGCAGCTTCTGCGCCCAGCGCTCCAGGGCGGCACGCTCGCGCGTGAGGATCGCCTTGGCTTTCTCGTAGACGGCGTCGACGATGTCGCGCACGGCGATGTCGATCTCGCGCGCAGTGGCCTCGCTGTACTCGCGGTTTTTCTGAAAAGGCTGAACACCCAGAAAGGCAGCGGGCTGCTCCTCGTACGCGATGTGGCCGAGCGACTCCACCATGGCGTAGCGCATCACCATGCTGCGCGCGATGTCAGTCACCTTGGCGAGGTCGTTCGCCGCGCCGGTCGACTGGTGCCCGAAAATCACCTCCTCGGCCGCCCGCCCGCCGAGCAGCACCGCCATCTTGTTCTCGAGCTCGCTGCGGGTCATCAGGAAACGGTCCTCGGTCGGCCGCTGGATCGTGTAGCCCAGGGCGCCGACGCCGCGCGGGATGATCGAGATCTTGTGGACCGGATCGGTGCCGGGAAGCGCCATGGCGACCATGGCATGGCCCATCTCGTGGTGCGCCACCACCCGGCGCTCGGTCTCGTTCAGCACGCGGTTTTTCTTTTCCAGGCCGGCCACCATGCGCTCGATCGCCTGGTTGAAGTCCTCGAGCGTCACCGCATCGGCGCCGCGGCGCGTGGCAAGAAGCGCCGCCTCGTTGACGAGGTTGGCGAGATCGGCGCCGGAGAACCCCGGCGTGAGCGCCGCGACCTTCTCCAGGTCCACGTCCGGCGCGAGGCGAACCTTCCTCGCGTGCACCTGCAGGATCTGCAGCCTACCTTTCCTTTCCGGGCGGTCGACCAGCACCACGCGGTCGAAGCGCCCGGCGCGCAGCAGCGCCGGGTCGAGGATCTCCGGCCGGTTGGTGGCCGCGATCAATACCAGGCCAGAACTAGGGTCGAAGCCGTCCATCTCGACCAGCAGCTGGTTCAGGGTCTGCTCCTTCTCGTCGTGCCCGCCGAACCCGGAGGCGCCGCGCGCCCGGCCGAGCGCGTCGAGCTCGTCGATGAAGATGATCGCCGGCGCCTTCTGCCGCGCCTGCTCGAACAGATCGCGGACTCTCGCGGCGCCCACGCCGACGAACATCTCGACGAACTCGGAGCCCGAGATCGAGAAGAACGGCACGCCCGCCTCGCCCGCGACCGCGCGCGCGAGCAGCGTCTTGCCGGTTCCGGGCGGCCCGACCAGCAATACGCCTTTGGGCACGCGGGCGCCGAGGCGGCCGTATTTTTTCGGCTCCTTCAGGAACTCGACCACCTCCTGCAGCTCGGCCTTGGCCTCGTCGACGCCGGCCACGTCGGCGAACGTCACCCCGGTCTTGTTCTCGACGTAGATCTTGGCGCGGCTCTTGCCGATGCTCATGAAGCCGCCGCCGAGCCCCTGCGAGCTCGCCATGCGCCGGGCGAGAAGGAACCAGACGCCGAAGAAGATCAGCGCCGGCAGGATCCAGGAGAGCAGGTCGCGCAGGAAGGTGCTTTCGTAGACGCGGGTGTACTTGACGTCGTACTTCGACAGCCGCTCGGCGAGGTCCGGCGGCACCAGGTTGGCGACGGCGACCGTCTTGCCGCCTTCGGCGGATTTGAGCTTGCCGGTGATGCGCTGGTCGGAGATCACCACCTCGTCGATGCGGTGCTCGGCGAGCAGCTTCTCGAACTCGCTGTAGGGCACCACCTCGACGGTCTGCGAGCGCTGCCACCATTGCTGCAGCGCCAGCATGGCGATCAGCGCGAACAGCAGGTACGCGAGGTTGAACTGGGCGCGACGCTCCATGGCGCTATTGTGCTAGCAAAAACGCGCTTGAATGTGTCCCGGCAGCCCCCATCTCGGCTACAGCCGTAACAGGATAGCCATAGGGATCAAGACCATGCGTTACGAAAAGTTCACTACCAGGCTGCAGGAGGCCCTCGCCGAGGCGCAAAGCAATGCGCTGGGCCAGGACCACCAGTACATGGAGCCCCAGCACCTGCTCGCCGCTCTCCTCAGCCAGGAGGACGGGGGAGTGGCCGGGCTTATCAGCAAGGCGGGCGGAAATCCGAATGCTCTCAAGAAGGCTCTTTCCGACTCCATTGCGCGCCTGCCCAAGGTGGAAGGCACCCCTGGCGAGGTAATGGTGTCGCGTGACCTCGCTCAGCTCCTTAACGTCGCCGACAAGGAAGCGCAGAAGCGCGGCGACCAGTACATTGCCTCGGAGCTGTTCCTCCTGGCCGCCGCGGCGGACAAGGGGGAGACCGGAAGGATCCTGAAGTCCGCCGGGGTTGCCAGGCAGTCGCTTGAGAAAGCCATCGAGCAGGTCCGGGGTGGAGAAGCAATTTCTTCCCAGAGTGACGAGGGGCAGCGCCAGGCTCTCGCGAAGTACACGCTCGACCTGACCGACCGGGCCCGCCAGGGCAAGCTCGACCCGGTCATCGGCCGCGACGACGAGATCCGCCGCTGCATCCAGATCCTGCAGCGCCGCACCAAGAACAACCCGGTGCTGATCGGCGAGCCGGGCGTCGGCAAGACCGCGATCGTCGAAGGCCTGGCGCAGCGCATCGTCAACGGCGAAGTGCCCGAGAGCCTGAAGAACAAGCGCTTGCTGGTGCTCGACCTGGCGGCGCTGCTCGCCGGGGCGAAGTACCGCGGCGAGTTCGAGGAGCGCCTGAAGTCGGTGCTGAAGGAGCTGGCCAAGGACGAGGGCAACACCATCGTCTTCATCGACGAGCTGCATACCATGGTCGGCGTCGGAAAGGCCGAGGGCGCGATCGACGCCGGCAACATGCTGAAGCCGGCTCTGGCGCGCGGCGAGCTGCATTGCATCGGCGCCACCACGCTTGACGAATACCGCAAGTACATCGAGAAGGACGCCGCGCTCGAGCGCCGCTTCCAGAAGGTGCTGGTCGGCGAGCCGAGCGTCGAGGCGACCATCGCCATCCTGCGCGGGCTGCAGGAGCGCTACGAGGTCCACCATGGCGTAGAGATCACCGACCCGGCGATCGTCGCCGCGGCCGAGCTCTCGCAGCGCTACATCACCGAGCGCTTCCTTCCCGACAAGGCGATCGACCTGATCGACGAGGCGGCGGCGCGCATCAAGATGGAGGTCGACTCGAAACCCGAGGCGCTCGACCGCCTGGAGCGGCGCCTGATCCAGCTGAGAATCGAAAGGGAAGCGGTGAGGAAGGAGAAGGACGAAGCCTCACAAAAAAGATTGGCCCTCATCGAAAGCGAAATCGCCCGGCTCGACAAGGAATACGCCGACCTGGAGGAAGAGTGGAAGGCGGAGAAGGCCGCGGTGCAGGGCACCCAGCACATCAAGGAGGAGATCGAGAAGCTCAAGCTGCAGATGGAAGAGGCGCGCCGCAAGGGCGACTGGCAGAAGATGTCGGAGATCCAGTACGGAAGGATTCCACCGCTTGAAGCTCAACTGAAACAGGTCGAAAAAAAACCTGACTTGAAAAGGCCCAGGTTGCTGCGCACGCAGGTCGGCGCGGAAGAGATCGCCGAGGTGGTGTCGCGCATGACCGGCATCCCGGTCGCGAAGATGATGCAGGGCGAGCGCGAGAAGCTGATCAGGATGGAAGAGAAGCTGCACGAGCGCGTCGTCGGCCAGGACGAGGCGGTGAGGCTCGTCGCGGACGCTATCCGGCGCTCTCGCTCCGGATTGGCCGATCCGAACCGGCCTTACGGGAGCTTTTTATTCCTGGGACCAACGGGAGTCGGCAAGACCGAGCTCACGAAGGCGCTCGCGGCGTTCCTGTTCGATTCGGAGGATCACCTGATCCGCATCGACATGTCCGAGTACATGGAAAAGCACTCGGTCTCGCGCCTGATCGGCGCGCCGCCGGGCTACGTCGGCTATGACGAGGGCGGCCAGCTCACCGAGCAGGTCCGGCGCAAGCCCTATTCGGTGATCCTGTTCGACGAGGTGGAGAAGGCGCACCCCGACGTGTTCAACGCGCTGCTCCAGGTCCTGGACGAGGGCCGCCTGACCGACGGCCAGGGGCGCACCGTGGACTTCAAGAACACGGTGATCGTCATGACCTCGAACCTGGGCTCGCAGATGATCCAGAGCATGGCGGGAAGCGACTACGCCGCCATCAAGGTCGCGGTGATGGCGGAAGTCAAGACGCATTTCCGGCCCGAGTTCGTGAACCGGATCGACGAGGTGGTGGTGTTCCACGCCCTCGGCGAAGAGCAGATCCGCGCCATCGCCCGCATCCAGCTCAACGCGCTCAAGGCGCGCCTGGCGAAGATGGACTACGGTTTCGAGGTGTCGGACGCCGTGCTAGGCGAGCTGGCGAAAGTCGGCTTCGACCCGGTGTACGGGGCGCGGCCGCTGAAGCGCGCCATCCAGTCCGAGATCGAGAACCCGCTGGCGAAGGCGATCCTCGAAGGGCGCTTTGCCCCCAAGGACTCGATCCGCGTCGACTGGCGCGGCGGGCGGATGGTGTTCGAAAAAGCGCCGCGCCGCGCCGCGGCGTAAGACGAGTTATTCGCCAGCCAGCTTCTGCAGCGGCATGTAGTCGGCGCTGGAGCCGTGCCCGCCGGCGAAGCGCGCCGGCTCTATGCCGTGCTTCTTGACGCCGGTCACGACCGAGGCGAGCGGCGGCGTGATCTTCGCCGGCAGCGGATCGCGTCCCGGGCTCCACAGGTCCGTGACATAGCCCAGCTTCGCGTCGGGCACATAGCCGATCAGGTACGACTTCGAATGCGGGTTGTCGATGCGGTAGACGATGACCTGGCGCCCGCGGGCATCGGACATGACGTGGCTCTCGGGTACCTCGAGAATCGGCGTGCCCCTGAAGTCGCGCGGTCGCAGGTCGGGGTTGCGCGTGGCGGGAGCATCCAGCACGCGGCGGAAATGCGCCCCCGCGCCCTGGCCGACGACCAGGATCGCGCCCTCGGCGAGCAAGCCTCGAACTCCGCCGGTGTGGTCCATGTGATGATGCGTCAGCACCACCCAGCGGATCGGCTTGCCGGGGAATTTTTCTTTCGCGGCGTTCACCACCCATAGCGACTGCGCGTCGGTCACCGGCGCGTCGAACACGATCAGGTGGTCGCTCATTTCCACCAGCAGGCTGTTGTGCGTGCCGCCGACCACGTGCTGCACGCCCGGCGCGAGCTCCTGCAGCCGCAGGCCGCCGCCCGCGGCGCGCGAGTCATAGCTCAGGTTCTCGGAATCGAGATAAGTGCCGATGAACTGGCGGCGCAGCACCCACTGGTAAGGCACGTTGCCGGTTGCCGGCTTGGGCGCGCTGGCGCGAAGCGCCGCCGGTATCTCGAGCCGCGCGCTATCGATCGGCTGGTTGACGCGCGCATCGGTGTAGGTGATCTCGGCTACCGTGCGGCCGTTCAGCTCATATTTGCGGTTGAACGGAATCTTGCCGGCGCCGCCGACGTCGCGCCAGTCGCTATAGACGAGGTCGTAATCGACGTCGCCCCACACGTTGTCGTAATCGAGCGTGCGCACGCGTGCCGGCAGACCCGTCTGCGGATCGAATGCGACGATGTAGTTTTCGTACGCAACCGCCGGATACGAGCGGCCGGCGACCACGATATCGGGCGCGGCCTGCACCCGATCAGGATTGCCGCGCATCGCGAGCACCAGGCTGTTGATCGCGCCGCGGCGCTGCTCGCGCTGCGCGGTAGCGAGCCGCAAGCTTGACATCGCGTGCGCCGGCGGATTCATCTGCAGGTTCTGCGCATTGCGTGCCGTCGTGTCGACGCCGATCACATAACCCGCGTCCGGCGTGAGGATCTCGCTGAACTTGTAAGTGCGCGGCGCGGGGTAGGCGAATTTCTTCTCCAAGTCGGTGCGGCCGACACGGCTCGCTCGGTCCACGGCGGTTTCGAAGCTGGCTTCATTGGCAAAGCGCATTTCCCCGCCCGGTACGTCCGACTGCTCGGGTTCCCATTGCTTCACGGTGCCTTTGATCGTCACGGTTTTGACGCTGGCCCATGTGTCGCCGCCAAACCCATCGGCAGCCCGGTTGACGAGGTCCTGGGGGCGCGACGGCCCGCTCGCGCAGGACGCCAAGCCAAGGATTGAAAAGAGAACGACGACCGCGCGGTTCATGATTCCTCCTCCGGGAGAATGGACGTCCTTAGGCGAACAGCGTCAGTCTGCCACTATTCCGGCGCGCGAGGGGAGCTCCGCCCCGAAAAATCTCAGTAGGAGAGGCTGGCCCGGATGCGGCGCGTGGCTTGCAGGAGGTCCTCCCACATGCCGTCGGTGTCCTTGCGGAAGACGACTTCGACGTCGGCGTCGAGCACCGACCACAAGCCGCGATCGATCTCGCTTTTCAGCTCGCCCGGACGCCAGCCGACGTAGCCCACGAAGTAGCGCGCCTCGTTGGGGGTGGTCTCGATGACGTGATCGATGGTGTTGGCGCGGAACGCGAGGTACACGTTCTTCATCAGCAGCACGGCGCCTGCGCCCGGCGTGTTGTCGGCCTTGACCAGGGCCACCAGCGCGCCGCGCGAGAACGGCCCGCCGTAGTACACCGGGTCCATCACTTTCTTGGACGGCTCGTGCTCGGGGAACAGGCTGCCGAGCGAGCGCTTGGTGGGGCGATTGAGAATGACGCCGACGTGCCCCCCATTCGGCGCAGGCGCGGCGATCAGCACCGTCTGCCGGTACTCGAGGTCGCGGAACGCGGGGTGCGCCACGAGCAGGATCGCGTCCTCCTGCGACTGAGACAACGCCGGCGCCGCTAGCGCGGACGCCGCGAGGAGCAGCAGGCTGCAGAGGACTTTCTTCATAGGCAAAGTATACGCTGCGGCGCCGCAGCGTCTCCACGGAGTGGCGCAAGCCACCATGAAATAGTGCCGCTCTTGCGGCATTTTCTCGGGCGGCGTGCTCGCCGCGCGCCTCCGCGAGAAGCTCGCTCCACAGGCCGGCGGTATCTTTGCGGAACAGCAGGTCCACGCTCGCCGGCAGCACGTACCAGCCGTCTCGCGCGAGCTCCGCCTGGAGCTGGAGCGGCGCCCAGCCCGAGAATCCGGCGTACAGGCGAAAGCGCTGTCCTCGGCGCGCCAGCAGGCGCTCGACGGTTTCTGGCTGCATCGTCAGGTAGACGTCTCGCAGGACGCGAAATGCCGGCGACTCGGGCCGCTCACGCGACTGAAAGAGGGCGAAGATGGTCTCGCGCAGGACCGGCCCGCCGAAAAACACGCTCTCACCTGACAATTTCCTTTCAGTAGGGCGATTGAGGATCACCCCGACGGTCTGGGCGTCGGGTGTCTGCGTGACAAGCACCACCGTCTCCCGGAAATTAGGGTCGGTCAGACCCGGCTTGGCCACCAGCAGCACGCCGTTCGGCCGCTCCGCCGGCTGTGCCGCCGCCAGCATGGCGAGAAATAGCAGCGACAGCGGCCGGATTTCAACCGGGCGCATGTTCCTCGAGGATCTTGGCGTAGAAGAGCGACCCGCCCGTCGCCTCGCGGTATACCGCCTGCGCAAACCCGGCGCGCTCGTATACGCGCCTCGCCCGCACATTTTTCTCCTGCACCTCCAGGGTGATCTTGCAGCAGCCGAGCTCGAGCGCCTTTGCCTCCACCGCGCGCAGCAGGTGCCGCGCGAGGCCGCGACCGCGGTGCTGCGGCAGGATTGCAAAATCGTGGATGTTGAGAAGCGGCCGCGCAAAGAAGGTCGAGAATCCCAGGAAGCAGGTGGCGATCCCCGCCGCCTGCCCTTGCAGATAGGCGAGGAAGATGAGCGTCGTGGGGTGCCGCCTGAGGCCATCGATGAGACGGTCGAGGGCCTCCTGCGCAAGAGCGCTGCCTTTGCCCATCGGGTCGAGCGCATACGCCGCCGTCAAAGCGAGCACGACAGCTCGATGATCGTCCCGCCCTAGATCAGCCTGAACGATGTCTAGAGCTGAACTTTGATCCACTTCGCAACCGCCTGGCCGGCGCCTTCGTCCGGCCTGATCTCGACCTTTCGGCCCGGCT
>Ga0209157_1002230_pt1 | contig 15592 bp, 6 predicted proteins | sample GraSoiAngelo_135_FD_185892 | JGI IMG/M metagenome (GOLD analysis project Ga0209157, IMG submission 185892) | Grasslands soil microbial communities from the Angelo Coastal Reserve, California, USA - 14_0929_05_40cm (SPAdes) (version 2) | ecosystem: Environmental > Terrestrial > Soil > Grasslands ...
GCGCAGCGCCGCGCGAGCGAGCGCGGCATGCTCGGCCTCTACGCCGAGGCGGTCACCGTGCATCCGTATTCCCAGAAGAGCAACCTCGCCCTCGGCTTCACCGAGGTGGGCGTGCAGCTCGGTGACGAGGCGCCCGTCGACTTCAAACAGATCGCGGGGACCGCCTCGAAAGCGCGTACGGCAACCATGCTCTCCTTTCTGAAGACGAACGAAGGCCCGCGGCGAGTGATCTATGCGCCGGCGCATCACCGGGCGATGATCGAGCGCCTCTACGAGCATGGAGGCTTCCGGCGTGACGTGAAGGATTCATCCGCCGTGGCCACCTACACGGCTGGCTCGCAGGTGAGCGTCGACGTCTCCATCGAGTGGAGCGAGGCGTCCCTCCGCGTCACCGCCTACGGCGCCGACCTCCCGGATCTCGTGCGCGCGCGGCTGCGCGAGCTGTGCCGGCGCCGGATCGACTGGATCGGCCTCGACCTGCCGCTGTCGCACCCCGAAGCCGGACAGGTGTGTGCGTCTCTCGAGGCTCTGGGGTTCTTCTTCGCCGGAGTCGTTCCCGATCTCGTCGGCGACGATATCTTGCGGCTGCAGTACCTGAACGAGATCGAGGTTGACGTGGCGTCGGCGCAGATCGCGTCGGATTTCGGCAAGGATCTGTTCGCTTACGTCGTGCGGGCGATGGCCCACGCCTCCGGCGCGTCCCCCCGATAGCCTGGGTCGGGCCCCTCGGGCGATGACGCTGAGCCGTGGCGCAGTCGCGATGTGCGCGGCTCAGGCGTGCGCTCAGATCGGCGCCTTCAGTGTGGCGGCGCTCCTGCCGACACTGATCTCCGCGTGGTCGCTGAGCAACATCGAAGCTGGGTGGATCAGCGGGATCTACTACGCGGCGTACACGGTCGTGGTGCCGCTGCTCTCGTCGCTCACGGATCGCGTCGATCCCAAACGCGTCTATCTCGGCTCCGTCGCTCTGACCGCCGTCGCCTTCTCCGGGTTCGCATGGGTCTCGACCGGCTTCTGGTCGGCGCTCGTGTTCCGGGCGCTCATGGGCGCCGGGTGGGCCGGCAGCTACATGCCGGGGCTCAAGGCGTTGAGCGACCTGACCGAGGGTCCGCAGCAGTCCCGAGCCGTTGCCGCGCACGCGGCGGCGGTCGGCGTGAGCGGGGCGCTCTCGTTCGGCATCGCCGGCGCCGTCAACGCCTGGCTCGGCTGGCAATGGGCATTGGTTCCAGGCGCGCTGGGAGCCGCGCTCGCATTCGTGCTGGTGCTGGTCGGCTTGCCGGCCCGACCCCCTTCGGGCGGCCCCGGGTCCGCGCGGCGCGCTGCTGGACTTCCGACCGGTCCTTCGCAACCGGTCGGCGCTCGCCTATTCGATCGCGTACTGCGTGCACACGTGGGAGATGTCTGCGCTGCGCGGCTGGGTCGTCACATTTCTGACGTTCGTGGCCGCCCAGACCTCCAGCGCCTGGACGCCGCTGGCGCCCGCCACCGTCGCCAGCGTCATGGGCCTCGTCGGCGTGTGGGCCAGCGTCTGGGGCAACGAGCTGTCCATTCGATTCGGCCGCCGCCGTTTCATCCTCGGGACGATGCTCATCTCCGCGGCGTTTGCGGCGGTGATCGGTTTCAGTGCAGCGCTGCCGTACGCCGGCGCGGCCGCTCTCGTTCTGCTGTACGCGATGCTGATCTGGTCGGACTCGTCGTCGCTGACAGCGGGTAGCGCCGGCAGCGCCGAGCCTGGCCGGCGTGGTGCGACGCTGGCCCTCCACTCGACGCTTGGCTACGCCGGCGGTTTCCTCGGTCCGCTGGCGCTCGGCGCGACGCTCGATCTCCTCGGCGGCGCGAGCGTGTTGGGATGGGGGGTGGCATTCGGCCACGTCACCGTGGCCCTGCTCCTGGGAGCGCTGGCGTTCGTGTGGTTGCGCCCGGCCGATCTCGCCGGCGATCGTTCGATGTCGGCTGCCACAGCCTCTGCGCCACCCCTGAATCGAGCCTGACCTCGGCCCGGACGGCACAATGCGGTGCTATCATTCCCTGGGATGCTTCTACGCCGGCAAAAGTCGCTCGTGATCGGCGTCGCCGTGGTGTGGATCTTCACGGGCCCAATCGCTATGGTGTTCAGTGGTTGCGCCGCGATGGCGGGCATGTGCGAGGCGCCATGCGGCACCGGGGCTCCGATGGTTGCCGCAGCTGAAAGCGAGCCTATCCTTACGCCGGTCCGTGCGTCTGTGCCCGTGCCGGCGGAGTCCTGCCCGAGCGGCGTCCTCCGTGTCGTCGAGCTTCCTCCCAGACCCGCTCCCATCTCCGCCTAGCCCGTAGTCTGTCCGCATAACGGGTAACGCACCGGCCGGAGTCCGTATTCCGCCCGGGGGAGGGAGTGTCCGAGTCCGTGATCAACTGGCTCATCGAGACGTCGCTGCGCAACCGTTTCCTGGTGGTTGGCTTGTTTCTGCTTGTCGGCGCCTGGGGGTATTGGGCTCTCCTGACGACGCCGATCGACGCGATCCCGGACCTCAGCGACAACCAGGTCATCGTCTTCACCGACTGGACGGGCCGCTCGCCTCAGGAGGTCGAGGACCAGATCACGTATCCGCTCACCGTAAGCCTCCAGGGTCTTCCCGGCGTCCGTGTCGTCCGCTCGTCGTCCGCGTTCGGGTTCTCGATGATCAACGTGATCTTCGAGGATGCGGTGGATCTCTACTTCGCGCGCTCCCGCGTCCTCGAACGGCTCAATCTCCTGACGAAGTCCCTTCCCACCGGCGTGGTGCCCACGCTGGGGCCGGACGCCACCGGCGTGGGCCACGTCTTCTGGTACACGGTCGAGGGGAAAGGCTATTCGCTGAGGGACCTTCGCTCCATCCAGGACTGGTTCATCCGCTACCAGCTCAACTCCGTGCCGGGCGTCGCCGAGGTCGCCAGCATCGGCGGCACGGTCCAGCAGTACCAGATCGACGTCGATCCCACCCGGCTGCGGGCCTACAAAATTCCGCTGTCCGCCGTAGTCGACGCCGTCGTGCGAAGCAACCGCAACGTCGGCGGCAACGTCATCGAGGCGAGCGGGACCTGGTCGGTGATCCGCGGGCTCGGTCTGATCGAGAACGTGCATGACATCGAGCACATCGTCGTCGGCGCCGAGAACGGCGTCCCCATCTTCGTCAGGCAAGTGGCGTCGGTGAAGATCGGCGACGCCTTCCGGGCCGCCGCGCTGGTGAAGGGCACTGACGAAGCCGTGGGCGGCGTGGTGGTGGCCCGCTACGGCGTCAGCACAGTGGACGTGATCAACCGGGTGAAGGACAAGATCCAGGCGCTTCAGGCCGGGCTGCCCCGAGGCGTCAGGATCGTGCCGTTCTACGATCGCTCGGCCTTGATCGAGCGCGCGGTGGACACGCTGAAGCGAGCGCTGATCGAGGAGACCATCGTCGTGACGGTCGTCAACATCCTCTTCCTCCTGAACCTCCGTTCGGTGTTGATCGTCACGATTCCGCTGCCGCTCGCGATGCTGACGGCGTTTCTCTTCATGCGGTACCTCGGCATCAGCTCCAACATCATGTCGCTGGCGGGCATCGCCATCGCGATCGGTGTGCTGGTGGACGCGGCGATCGTGGTGACCGAGAACGCCTTCCGCTTCGTGGAGCAGCGGGGCGTCAATACCCGCAATCGCCGTCGGGTCGCCGAGACGGTGTTGGACGCCACGCGGCTCGTGGGCCGGCCCATCTTCTTCTCGCTCGCCATCATCATCCTGGCGTTCCTGCCGGTGTTCGCGCTCACCGGCCAGGAGGGCAAGCTGTTTCACCCGCTCGCGTACACCAAGACGTTCGCCATGGCCGGGGCGACGATCCTGTCGGTGACGCTCGTTCCCGTGCTCTGCAGTCTCCTCATCGGCGGCAGGGTTCGGGGCGAAGAGCGTAACCCGGTGATGCGGCCACTAGTGTGGCTCTATCGGCCCGTGCTCGACCTCGCGCTGCGGTATCGCGCCGTGACGCTGGCCGGCGCTCTCGTCGTCGTGGCCGGTGCCGTCGCGCTGGTGCCTCGCATCGGCTCCGAGTTCATGCCTCCATTGAACGAAGGCGATCTCATGTTCATGCCGGTCACCGATCCGTCCATCGGCCTCGGCCAGGCGATCGAGATCACCCGGAAGCAAAACGAGGCGCTGCAGAAGTTTCCGGAGGTCGCCTCGGTCGTCGCCAAGATCGCGCGGGCGGACACCTCGACGGACCCGGCGCCGGTCAACATGACGGAGACCGTCGTGAATCTGAAGCCGGCACGCGAATGGCGGCTGGGGATGACGCGCGACAAGCTCATCGGCGAGCTGGACGTAGCGACCACGCTGCCCGGCGTGTCGAACATCTGGACCCAGCCGATCATCAATCGCATCAACATGCTGACGACCGGCATCAGGTCCGAGGTCGGCGTGAAGGTCTTCGGGAACGACCTCAACGTCCTCCAGGAGGGGGCCCGGGCCGTCGCCGACGCGCTGCGCTCGGTCCCGGGCGCTGTGGACGTCTATCCCGAACAGGTGACCGGCGCGCCCTACCTCGACGTGCGCGTGAACCGGGAAGCCGCGGCCCGCTATGGCATCACGGTCGGCGCGATCCAGGACGTCATCGAGACCGCAGTAGGAGAGACGAACCTCACGCTGACGATCGAGGGGCGCCAACGGTTCCCGGTGCGCGTCCGCTACGCTCCCGAATACCGCAGCGACCCCGCCGCGCTGGCCGGAGTCCTTGTGACGGCGCCCAACGGCACGCAGGTGCCGCTGGGCCAGGTCGCGGAGATTCGTCACGTGTCAGGGCCGTCCATGATCTCGAGCGAGAACGGCCTGCTCGTCGTGACCGTGCTGCTCAACGTGCGCGGGCGCGACGTCGGCAGCTTCGTCGAAGAGGCGCGCCGGGTCATCGCCGAGCGAGTCGCGTTGCCCCAGGGCTCGTACATCGAGTGGAGCGGCCAGTACGAGAACGAGCGCCGGGCTCGCGAGCGCCTGCAGATCGTCATCCCACTGGTGCTCATCGTGATCTTCGTGTTGCTCTACCTGACCTATCGATCGGTGCTCGACGCCGCCCAGGTGCTCCTCGCCGTGCCCTTCGGCCTGGCCGGCGGCATCTATCTGCTCTATGCCCTCGGCTACAACTTCTCGGTCGCCGTCTGGGTCGGATTCATCGCGCTGTTCGGCACCGCCGTCCAGACGGCGGTCGTCATGGTGATCTACCTCGAAGAGGCCGTGAGCAAGAAGCGCGAGGCGCTCGACGGCCGGCTCACCCGCGAGGCGCTGATGGAGGCGGTCAAGGAAGGCGCGCTGCTGCGGCTCCGTCCCAAGGTGATGACCGTCTCGACGGTGGTCGCGAGCCTGCTGCCGATCATGTGGAGCCATTCGACCGGCGCCGAGGTGATGAAGCCGCTGGCGACGCCGGTGTTGGGCGGCATGGTCAGCTCGCTCGGTCTGGTGCTGATCGTCACGCCTGTCATCTTCTACTGGTTGAGGGAACGCGAACTGCGCACAGCCCAAAAGGAGGGAACGTCAATGAGGCATGTCACCGCAGTGGTCGTGGCCGTCGTGCTCCTCGGAGTCGGCACCGTGTGGGCCGCCGAGAAGACGGTCGCGACGAAGAAGACGAAGGACGTCGTCGTCACGCTCAAGAGCGAGTCCGGGCAGTGGAAGGAGGGCAAGAACTCGTTCGTCCTGGAGCTCACGTCGCCCACGGATCAGCAGCCGGTCGACGCCAGGAAGGTCTCGGTGAGTACGAGCATGGCGATGCCGGGCATGGCTCCGATGATCGCGGGGGCGACCCTGACACCGGAGAAGCCGGGACGATACACGGGGACGATCGAGTTTCCCGACCGCGGCACACGCCAGGTGACGGTGACCTGGGACGGGCCGGCCGGGAAAGGCTCGACGAAGTTCTCCGTCCCGGTTCGGTGACGCCCATGAGGCGCTCGCAATACGTGTCGTTCGTCTGGGCACTGGCGGTCGTGGTGCTCGGGGCCAGCGCTGCCGTCGGCCAGTCGGCCGGGGACGTCACCGTCGACGAGTTGGTGACCCGCTCCTTGGCCGACAACCCCGACCTCCGCGCGGCGCACGCCGAGGTTGACGCGGCGATTGGCCGGCTTCGGCAAGCCGGCTTGCGCCCTAACCCGATGCTGGAGCTGGGAGGGCAGAAAGCACTCAGCTCTGACAACAACCTCACCGTGGGAGTCAGCCTGCCGTTGGACCTCAACGGGCGCAAGGAGGGTCGCATCGGCGTCGCCGAACGCGAGCTCGAGCTCAAGCGCGCCCAGGTGCGCGACCGCGAGCGTCGTCTGGCGGCCGACGTGCGGATGAAGGCGGGCGAGCTGCTGGCGGCGCGCCGCGGTCTCGACGTGGCCGATGAGCTGCTGCGATTGAATCGTGACGCCTTGAGGCTAGTGCGGGATCGGGTTCGCCAGGGCGCTACACCGGCGCTCGACGAGACTCTCGCGCTTGTCGAGGTCAACCGTCTTGACGCGAACCGTCAGATGCAGGCCAGTCGGGTCGAGGTCGTGTCGCTTCAGCTCAAGGCGCTGGCCGGCATGGCGCCAGATGCTCCGCTCGCACTTCGTGGCGATCTGGCCTCGAGTGCCGACCCGCCTGCCGTCGAGGATGCCATCCGGTTGGCGCTGGCCACGCGGCCGGATCTCGACGCCGCGCGGGTGGACGTCTCGGCGAGCCACGCCAGAGTTCGCAAGGAGCAGGCCGAGGGGCGTTGGGACGCCAGCGTCAACGTCGGCTATCAGCGTCAGGACATGGGATTCGGCCTGCTCGGGTTGACCCCGAGCGGCACCACGCGGCCGATTCAGGATGTCTTCCACTTCTTCGGTGCCGGCGTGAGCGTCATGCTCCCCGTTCGAAATCGCAACCAGGGCAACATCGCCGCGGCCCAGGCCGAGACGCAGGCCGCCGAGCGGCGGGTCGAGTTCGCGGAGCTCCTGGTGCGCCAGGAAGTCGCCGCCGCCCTCGCTCAATACGCCGCGGCGCGCCGATCGCTCGAGATCTACGGGCGGGGCGTGCGCGACGTCGCCGCGCGAAATCTCGACGTCGTGCGCCAGAGCTATGCGCTGGGGCGCGGCTCACTGCTCGACGTCATCGCCGAGCAGCGGCGGTACATCGACATTGAAAATGGCTACACCGATGCGCTGAAGCAGGTGTACGACGCCGGCGTCGAGATCGCGCGCGTGACCGGTACGCCGGCGCTCGCGCCGGGGAGGTGAGCGGTGGACCGCGATGACGAGGAGATCAAAGGGCGGGCCTGGCGTCGCCACGCCGCCCTGGCGGCCGTCGCGGTGCTTCTGATGGTCGTCGGCGCGGCCGGTGGAGTCATATGGAGCGAGCGTCGAAGCCGCGGAGATTCGGCCAAGGCGCAGGCTCCACAGGCTCGAGCGGCGTCGTCAGCGGCGGGTGCGACAGAAAGTGCTGGCAAAGGTGAGGAGGCGCTGGAGATTTCGCTCACTCCCGATGCGATCGCGCGCGCGGGAATCAACATCGCCGAGGTCAAGAGCGGAGCGGCAGCGGCGGTGCTCGCGGTTCCAGCAACGGTCACGTCGAACGCCTACCGCGATACGAAGGTCAACGCGCTCGTCGGCGGGATCATACGCGATGTCTCGGTCGAGCTCGGCGCCGCGGTACGCCGCGGCGAGCCTCTCGCGGTCATCGTCAGCTCGGATCTCGCCGACGCCCAGATGAAGTACGTCTCGATGCGCGCCATGCTCGAGGCCGACCACCAGAAGCTCGAGCGGACACAGAAGCTGGTTGCACTGGGCTCGGCGAGTCGGCAGGAGCTGGAAGAGGTGACCGCGCTCCACACCGGCCACGAAACAGAGGTCGCCGCGGCCCGGCAGCGCCTGCTCCTGCTCGGGTTTTCTTCTGACCGCCTGGAACGCCTTCAGAACGCCTCGCAGGTCGTCTCCGAGGTGACGGTGCCGTCGCCTGCTGACGGTCTCGTCATCGCGCGCAGCGTGAACCCGGGGCAGGTGATCAACAGCGGCCAGGATCTCTTCGTCGTGACCGACCTCGCGACGGTGTGGGTCATCGGCGATCTCTACGAGAGGGATTTCCCGCGCGTTCGGGTCGGATTCCAGGCCACGATCACGGTGCCGTCGGCACCTGACGGCAAGATACAAGGCCGCGTCGCGTACATCGATCCGCGAGTCGATCCGGCGACCCGGACGGCCAAGGTGCGTGTCGAGGTACCAAACCGAAGCGGCGACCTTCGGCTCGGCATGTTCGTCACCGTCGCCTTTCAAGCCAGCTCGACGGAGCGCGTGACGGTTATACCGCGCGCCGCCGTGCAGACGATCGGGGACCGCTCGGTGGTCTACGTGCCGGTGGATGGCGACGACGGCAAGTTCGTCGAGCGCCAGGTGAGGCTGGGAACGCCCTTGGGCGGATTCGTGCCGGTCATCGAGGGGCTAAAGCCCGGAGACAAGGTCGTCACGGATGGCAGTTTCTTCCTACGGGCCGAAGCCGCGAAGACTCGATAGGGCTCTTTACCTTGCCCCATGGGGCAGGACGGAACAATGATGGAGGGCGGTGCCCGATAGGCTTATCTCGCGGCACAACACGAGCAGCGTCTTAGTTCGCGGTGTTCGGGGCTACGCCTGATCGAGAAGGACGTGCTGCGCGCAGAGCCGGCGGCGCGGTTTCCTCCGGGCTCACTTCGCGCGTCAGGAGTGGGACCAGCCACGGAACGCCGGAGCGGGCCGCGAGGCGGATCGCGTAGAACGCCTGGAGGGCCTGATGATTGTCCGCGCGCAGAGTCATCGCTCCCTTGGGTGTCGAGAACTCCAACCCCTCGAAGGCCCGGACGAGATCCTCGGTGTTGGTGCTTTGGGCCTTGCGGATCGCCGCTACGACTGCCATCGCGGCCGCGAATCCACCGGCTGTGAACGTGTCGGGCGGCTTACCGAACCGGCGCTGGTGCTGCTCGACGAACCATTCGTTCACAGAGTTCTTCGGCAGATCGTGAAAGTACGGCACGGTCCCGAGGGCTTCCTGCAGTCCCGCGGCATTGAGCCGGCGGAGCGCGTCGAGACCACTCGCACGTGTGGTCAGGACAATGCCATGCCGGTCGAGCTCCGCGGTCGCCAGCTGCGGATAGGGCGGATGCTCGCCCATCCACGTCACGAAGAGATATCGCGAGCCCGTTCTGGTCGTGAGCGCGCGGACGATATTGCCGATCGGAACTGTGAAATCGGTCGCGTTCGCCGGCTCGTATTCCTCATGGACCACCGACGCGCCCAGGCTTTGAAGCGCGTCGCGGTACGCCGCCATTTCGCGGCGCCCCGCAGGGTAGTCCTGCGCCAGGGTAGCGACGATGGCGCCGGGTTTCCCGATTGTGAGTGCGCTCGCCGCTGCCTCTTGCTGCATTGTCCAGCTCGTACGAAAGACGTAGCGATGGTCTCCGGTCTCGGGCTCGGCCTGGCCGGCGAGTGGCAGCACCGGCCGTCGCATCCGCAGTAAAGGATGCGCGACGCCTGGCTCGATCACGAGAATCTTTCTGAGCGAGGACGTCAGCGCAGCGATGGACTGAGACGCGGCCTCGCTCGTGGCGCCGACCACGAGAGCGACTTTGTCATCTTCCCACAGGCGGGCGGCCAGGCGCCCGGCCCTCTCGGGGTTCATCTCATCGTCGCGGACGATGAGCTCGATACCTCGACCGAGGACGGTCATGGTGCTCGCTGTCGCGTGCTCGAGGCCGAGCTGGAACCCGGTCACCACCTGCTTCCCGTACACGTCGAAGGTGCCGGTGAGGGTTTGAACGAGGCCGATCTTGATCGGCGGCGCCTGACCGGGATCGGCCGGGTGGACTGAGATGAGCCCGAACAGAGCAAGCAGAGTTACAACGAGGGCACACGTCCTCACGCGAAATGTCCTCCTTTGAACTTCAACGGGACAGCAGGGAGCGCTAAGGCGCACTCCCCGCTGCCCCGTCCATGTCAACGGTTCGCGTGACGGTCGTGCTCGCGCTCCTCGCGCTCGCGGTCCTCACGCTCGTGCTTCTCATCCTCGTGCTTCTCGTCCTCGTGTCGCGTCAGATGGACGTGCTTTGCGACGCTCGGCACGCCCGCCTTGTTCAGGACGAAGAGCATGTAGTTGCCCGGCACGGCTTGGGCTACATGGCTCGGAGCTTTGACCTCGATGCGACCGTGCTTACCCTTTTTGTCATCCACCTCGAAGGCGAGCTTGACGTATCGGATACCGGTCGTGAGGCCATGCGTGTTCACGTCGGTCCGCATCAGCACGATGGACCCGATGTTGCTCGCCGGCCCGGCAACGCTGATGTCGAATTCCTCGCGATACGTGATGCCCTTCGGGGCCGATTCGATGACGGGCCGGGGCGCGAGGGTGCCGTCAGCTTTGAAGAGATACGGCGGCTTGAAGATCTGCCCGTTGGGCACTCCAAGATCGGGATCGCCAGGCGGGAACGCTCGATCCCCTCTGGGCACCAAATTGATGCGGTCCTCGCCGACGATGAAAATCGTTGCGTCCGGCATCAGGAAGACGTTTCCGTGCAGTCCACGGGACACCGTGGTCTTGGCGAGTTGCCGGACCGAGCCGTCCACGGGGTTGAAGTGTTGAAGCCGCAGACTGTGGAATTCCTCGAATGTCCCTTTGCTGGTGTCTCGGCCGCTCGTGATCACGACGGTCCCGTCGGGCAGCGGCACTGAATGGTGGTTGAGCCCGGTCTGCAGGAGATCGCCCTGTCGTACCCAGTGCGGGTTCGGCTGGGCCCAGTCGATCATCTGCACGGTCTTGGTCGCGCGCCGGGCGTTCGGGTTCGTGGATCCGGGGATTGGCTCCTTGCCTGCGAAGAGCACGACCTTGTGTGAGAGGGTCTGGCCCTTCTTGCCGAGGGTCAGGAGGCTCGCCGTGGAGCAGCAGTAGTCGTGGCCTTCTGCGGCCTCATCGATCAGCGTCCAGTGCTTCTCAGCCGGCACGTTGCGGTCGGGGTCGGCGAGCGCAGCGTGCACGTCGAGGCACCACGTCTTCCCCGTGTAGGGGCCGTCGAACTGGATGCCGAGCGGGCTGTCGCTGATCGCCGACTGCCCGCCGATCGCGCATACCTTCCAGTCGTTCCGCCCGGGACCGGTCTGCACGATTTCCGCTTGCGGATACACCGACCAGATCTTCCGGGCGTTTTCGAGCGCGATCGTGCGATCGGTGACCGGATCGTAGATCTCGGGAACCACCTGATGGATCTTGGATGCCCGGAAAGCGGCATCAGAGTTGTTGTCTCTCGGGAACGGCACCGGCGACGGTCCGAGCGTCGCGTCCTGGTCGGTTCCGCCGAGGACGAGCACCTTGCTGTTCGGCAGGATGATCGCCGTCGGATACCAGCGCGCATACTTCATGTCGGACGGGTCATCCGGCTGCGTGCTCTCGATCTCCAAGGGGTTGCAGCCGGGGTAATACGGCGCGTGCGGATCTGCGGCGAACAGCTTCGTCCCGAACGGATCGTCGGCCCAGTTCTGACGCGTGCAGGGCCGAGTGCGCGGCGCCCAGGTCTCGGTCTCAGGGTTGAAGATATTCACCTTGAAGAGACCGTTGTTGCTGTTCATGTCGTGGCCGCCCACGAAGACCACGCGGCCGTCTTCCAGTGTCGCAGCGCCGTTGCAGTACAGGTTGTAGTTGAGCCCGCGAGAGAAGCCCGTTTCCTTGAAGGCGGACAGGTTCAGCTCGAAGTCGTCGGTGTCCAGAAGCGCCACGTCGAAGACACCGTGGTTCGCGAATGCGGACGGATGAGTCGGATCGAACAGGAGGGCCCGCTCCATGAAGAGGTTGTAATGGATCCGCGTCGGCACGCTACGAGCCAGGCCTTGCCGGAGGAGGAAGCCGCCGTAGACGAGCTGTTTGAAAGAGTTCCGGAGCGAGAAGTCGAAGTCATTCCCGTCGTTGGGCGGCGCGCCGATACCGTTGAAAAGCTTGCCGGCCGCGATGGCGGCGTCGATGGCGTCCGGGTCGGCGATGTCCTTGCCCATGAATTCTGGGAACCGCGCGTGGAAGATCAGCTTTGGACTCTCCGCGCCCTTTTTCCACACGAGCCCAGCGTGGACACCTTCAGCGCTCTGCATGGGTGTAAGCGGCTGCAGTTCACCGCACAGCGCGCGGTTCGTGCAGGTGTCCGGCTGGAACTGCCCCGGGATGTCACTCGGTGGCGGGGGTTCGTCGTGGGCCGCTACCTGCGCGACACCGTAGGGGGCGACGCACCAAATCGTAGCAGCGAGAATCGGCAATACGTACTTCCATCTCAGCATCGGTTCCTCCTTGAACTACAAGTCGAATGCGACGGTCGTGACGTCCGTCCCTCAGCACTGTTACGGCCGCGGTCGTGCGCTACAGCGCTTTTCGGCGATACCGGTTGAATCCGAGGCGCTGTCAGGAAGGAGGAGAGGCAACCGAGCGTGAGACAACGGCGACGGAGAGGCTCGCAATCACAGCGGCAATACAGCACCCGTCTCGAAGCATCATGGGCCCGCGCCCTCACTCCCGAGCGGATTGCTGCCATACAGCCGAACGGCTTCGCTGCATGTCACAAAAGCGACAGCGAGCGTCGCGTCGTCGGAGTGCAAAGAGTCGACCAGCGCCTGAATACCTGCCAGTACGAGAGTTCTAGAGCGGGAACGCATGACTGAGCGGTGAAAACTGGACGGTTTTCCGACACCCCCCTTGGTCTAATGTGTCCACTGAATGAAGTGATGATCATGCCGGAGCGCCCACCACGTGACGCCGGCTTTCCGGGGTACGACTGTCGCCGGATCCGCGTAAAGCCGCGCCGCGCTGACGCAAAGCGGGCATTGCTTCTTCCGGCTCCAACCTTGGAGAGTTATAGGCGATGAACGTCTTGCTCGCGGCCGACATCGAAAGGTCTTCCGACACCGCTGGACAGCCGTCGAGGCTCTAAGTCCAGCTTCGTCAGCTGATCCAGTTCCAGTAAAACTGTGAATGGTGGAGCCTCATGCGGCGGGATGTACGCTGATCTGCCAATCACCCGGAACGGTGTCGGAGAAGTTGCTGTCTCGGCCGTCGACGATCCACCAGAGTATTGCCGAAGGATCGCCGTCGGGGTGGTTCACTCTGGGAACGATAGGCCAGGTGACACCCTCACGCTGGGAGTTCCTTCCTCCTTGAACTTCAACGGGACAGCAGGGAGCCTCAAGCGCACTCCCCGCTGCCCCGTCCAATGTCAACGCTTAGCGCGACGCTCGTCCTCGCGCCGGTCGTTCTCATCCTCGTGCTTCTCGTGCTTGTGTCGGTCGTCATCGTTTCGCATGACGGGCACGCGGACATGCTTGGCCATGCTGGGGACGCCGTTTTTGTCGACGACGAAAAGCATGTAGTCGCCGGGGATTGCCTGGGCCGGTACCACCGGCGCATGGACGGTCAACTCACCTTTGCGAGCGTCCTGCTCAAAGGCGAGCTTGATGTAACGGATGTTCGCGGACTGACTGTGAGTCGGCAACCCGGTGCGGATCAGCGCCACAGTCTTGATCCGAGTCCCTTTCTCGACTTCGATGTGGAAGTCCTTCCCGTATTTGACTTCGTCAGGGGCCTCTACGATGGCGGGCCGATCTGCCAGGCTGCCGTCAGCATTGAACAGGTACGCTGGATAGTAGATTTCCGCCGTGTCGACGCCCAGGTCGGGATCGCCAAACGGCGCCACCCGATCGCCGACTGGCACCGAGTTGGTGTGATCATCGCCGACGAGCATGACGGTCGCATCTGGGAGCAGGTGGATATTTCCATGAGAGCTTCGCGGGACCGTCGATTTGACCCGCAACTTCTTCGTGGTGCCATCCGCGGGGTTGTGAAGCTGGAAGTGCAGGTTGGCTCTTTTCTCGAGCGCCGGGTTTGAATTAGCCTGTCCGGCTCCAATGATGACCGTGCCATCGGGCAGCGGCGTACTCTTGGAGTTGGTCGCGGCTTGATAGATCGGCTGCTGCGACTTCCAGTGGGGGTTCGGCTCGGCAAAGTCGATCATCTTGACCTGGTCAGTGGCGATCACGGCGTCCGGATTTGCCGGATCGGGGATCTGGCCGCCGAAGGAAATGATTTTGTGCGAGAGCAGCTTGCCCTTCTTGTCGATTTCCAGGAGCTCAGCCGTTCCCATCCGGTTATCGGCGCCCAAGCTGTCGACGAACGTCAGGTGTTTCTCACCCGGAGTTCCTCGCTTGGGGTCGGCAAGCGCGGCCCGCACGTCGAAGAGCCACGTTTTGCCATCGTGGAATCCCCCGAACCCCTGGTCTCCTCCGAGGCTGGATAGCAGCGAGCCCGGGAACACCACCACTTTCCAGTCGTCTCTTCCCGGACCCGTCTGGATGGGAAACGCATGCGGGTATACCGGGCTGATCAGCCGGGCATTTTCCAGGGCCCGAGTCCGATCCGCCTCTGGATCGTAGATCTCCGGTACGACCTGAAAGATCACGCTGTCTCTGAACGGCCCGTCGGTCAGGGCATCCTTCGTGTAACCGCTCACTGGATCGAGGTCCAGGACCTTCCGGCCCGTTGCCGGGTCGATCTTGGTTGGTTTGGTCGTTCCAAGAGACTCATTCTGATCTACCCCTGACAGCACGAGCACCTTATTGTTCGGCAAGGTGAGGGCGGTCGGATACCATCTTGCATACCTCATGTCCGAACGGTCGGGAGGCGAGGTGACCGTCGGCCCCTCGTACCGTATGAAAGGAAACCCCATCTCCATCGTGACCGTGGCCCTCGCCCCCCCGGTCACGGGATTGCAATTGGGGAGGAAATACAGCGCGGCTTTCTTTGCTGCGTTCGTGGGGTCGTCGAAGAAGGCCTCATACAGCGGGGCAAAGAGATGCTCGAAGAACGGATCGTCGTGCGGTGCGGCGGCCCAGGCCGCCCTGTGGCACGGGGTGGCTCTTGGCGCCCACGTCTCGGTTTCGGGATCGAAGATGTTGACCTTGTACTGGCCGTTGTTGCTGTTCATGTTGTTGCCGCCGACAAACACCACTCTTCCGTCGGCGAGTTTCGCCTGGCCCGGGCAGTAGATGTTGTAGCGAAGCCCCTTGGAGAAGCCGGAATCCTTGAACGCGGACTTGTTGAGGTGCGCCCCCGCCTCGGTCATTTTGGCGACGTCGTACTTTCCCTCACTGGCGAATGCGAGCGGGTGGGACAGATCCCACATCTGAACGTCTTCGATGCCGCGGTCGAGGTGAATCCGTCTCGCGACGCTGCGGCCATGGCCGACGATGCTGAAGCCCCCGTACATGCCCCAGGCGTAGGACTGTCTGACCGCTCCCTGGAAATTGCTTCGCGGATCCCTGAACGCCCCTTCGTTGCGGCCCGTGAGGGGATTCCTTGGCGCATCAGTGACGCCGAGCGGTAACGGCAGGTCTCCATCGATGAGGCGCTCGAGGACTTCGGAGCTGACGACGTCCTCGGCTCTGAACTCGGGATGTCTGAACCATAGGAGATATTTCGGTATCTCGGAGTCGTTCTTCCAGATGAGGCCCCCGTGTACACCCGTGGTGTGCGTCGCAATCTTTGGGCTGAGTAGACCGCCGCACAACTTCGGGTTGTAGCCGGGATGGCCATAGGGGTTCGCGAGCGATTTGGAGAAACAGGGAA
>Ga0209157_1002231_pt1 | contig 15590 bp, 13 predicted proteins | sample GraSoiAngelo_135_FD_185892 | JGI IMG/M metagenome (GOLD analysis project Ga0209157, IMG submission 185892) | Grasslands soil microbial communities from the Angelo Coastal Reserve, California, USA - 14_0929_05_40cm (SPAdes) (version 2) | ecosystem: Environmental > Terrestrial > Soil > Grasslands ...
AGGACCGCAGCGAGGTCGCAGTCGCTGATGCTGTCGCTGTTGACCATGAAGAACGGGCCGGAGCCCTTCAGGAATGATTCTGCCTTCTTCAGCCCGCCCGCGGTTCCCAGAATGACCGGCTCCTCGGTGTAGTGCACCTTGAGGCCGTGTTTCCGGCCGTCTCCGACCAGGCCCCTGATCGATTCCGGCTGGTAGTGCAGGTTGATCACGGCCTCCTTCACGCCATGACGGGCCAGGTGCTCGAGGGTATGGGCGATGAGCGGGCGATTGATCAGCGGCAGGGACGGCTTGGCCCGCTCTTCGGTCAGAGGCCACATCCGTTCGCCGAGACCGGCGGCCAGGACCATCGCCTTCATGATGCTATTGCGCCATGCGTCGGCGGAGCGACATGTCTTGAAAGCCGCTCCGGACGGGCCTGTGGAAAACTCGGGTATGGAGAATTGCGCTGATCAGGCACGGGGTGCTCATGCGATAAAGACAAAACATCACCGCAGAGAATGTCCGTCACCATTGATCAAATACCCTATTGGCATGATCTAAGGGGCCTCGAAAAGCATGTCCTTCAGTGGTAGGCCGCGAAGCTTCAGGTACTCTTGGTAGAGGGCCAGGTAACTCTTGGCGATGTAGTCCGATGCTTTATAGCCAAGCTGCGTCGCGACCTCGTCGATCAGGGGTTTCGGTCCTTCCAGCTCGAGGAAAACCCCTATCGGCGTCTCGTCCACCGTGATGATCAGCCCGGAGTAATGGTAGACAGCGCGGTACTTCTGGTAGCGGAACAGCGGACGCATTCCGAGCCTGGAAAGAATGGTGGCCATCGTCTCGCCCGAAGAGATGACCACCTCCATCTCGTCCCGGACCTTGGCGCCGCCCTCGACCCGCGGCGCCTCCTTATAGGTGAGGGTTGACTCCCGTTTCAGGATGCGCACGCGCAGCATCGACTGGTTCATCTTCAGCGAGAAGCTCGGAAAGTCGTAGAGCTGGTTGTCCTCGAACTCCCTGGAGTGAACTTCCGCAGCCCCGATCTGCCGCAGCAGGGCAGGAACGGTCGCCGGATCCTCGACGCGCAGCTTCACCTCGACTTCGGTCTTCTTCATCCGTGCCCCGCCCGGCAAACGCTCGCGTACCTTATCATAGGCATCCTCATGGGAAAGACCACCAAGGCCACCCTGGTGTTCCTGGTCCTGTTCATCGGAGGCGTGGTCTACCTCAGCACGCGGATTGCCCGCTCTACGTGCCGAGTCTGCGTGACTTATGACGGACACACGATCTGCCGCACCGCCGCCTCCGGAACCCGCAAGGCGGCGGTCGAAAGCGCCGTCACCAGCGCCTGCAGCGGTCTGGCCTCGGGAATGACCGAATCGATCAAGTGCGAGAACACGCCCCCCGACAGCGTCGAGTGCGCAGAAGATTAGGCGGGGGGGCTCCGGACAGGTTCCTAGCGCGCGGTGGCGAGGGAGCGCTGGTCGACGTGCGTCCGGTTACGGCCGGCCCCCTTGGCGCGATAGAGGGCGTCGTCGGCGGCCTTGACCAGGTCCTCGGGACGCTGGATCCGGTCGTTCAAGGGGAAGGTCGCCACGCCTGATGACACGGTGATCCGGATGACCGGCTCGGGGGCATCGGCGCCATGGAAGCGGTGGGCCTCGGTGACCCGACGGATCCGCTCGGCAAGACGCTGGCCGTGCACGGCGCTGGTCTGGGGAAGCAGGGCGACGAACTCCTCCCCGCCGTAGCGGGCGATGATGTCGGTCTCACGCGACGAGCGCACCATGATCTCGCCGAACTCCCTCAAGACGTTATCGCCCGCAGGATGGCCGTAGCGGTCGTTGACCTCCTTGAAGTGGTCGATGTCGAACACCGCGAGCGTGAGTCGGTTTGAATAGCGCCGCGCCCGCTTGAACTCGTCGGTCAGACGCTCGATGAAGTAGCGGTAATTGTAAAGACCGGTCTTCTCGTCGAACTGGATAAGGCGAGCCATCCGCTCGTTGGCCCGGCGCAGCTCCTCGTTGGCCTGCTCCAGCGCCCTGAACACCTCGCGCTTCTTCAACATGGTACGGACGCGCGTTTCGACCTCCTCGTACTGGAACGGCTTCATGATGAGGTCGTCGGCGCCGGTGTCGTCGAAGATCGCGGCGCGCCGCGTGTCCTCGCGGCCGGTGAGGATGATGACGGGGACGGTGGGATCGCCTCTTTTGAGCTCGCGCGCCACGCTCAGCCCGTCGACTTGGGGCATGACCTTGTCGACCAGGATCAGGTCGGGAGGATCCTGGCGGGCGATGTCCAGCGCCTCGCGACCGTCCCGCGCGCAGCGTACATAGTAATCCTGGGCCGACAGCCACTCGCGCAGCAGGCCGAGGTTGTCTTCCCTGTCGTCGGCGATCAGGATCTTGTAATGGTTGCCGTCGGGCATCTCAATCCATCTGCTTCCTCAGATATGTCGGCACGTCGAGCTCGTCCTGGAGGGAGGCGTACCCCAGGCTGGCGGAGACCTCGGCTGTCCGCGCCGGCTGCGGCGCGGGCCCGCGGCGCAGGAAGGTCGGCGAGTCGAGGTCGCGCGCCGGACGGGCCGCCACCGCCGCGACGTCGGCCGCAGCCGGACGCTGGCCGAAGCCGCGCTGGGCCGCCGCGGCGACGTGGGCCTCGGCGGCCTGCTTGCCGTCGCGGTTGAAGCCGGTCGCGATCACGGTGATCTTGACGTCTTCCGTCATCGCCTTGTCGATCACCGTCCCGAAGATGATGTTCGCCTCCGGGTCGGCGGTGCGCTGCACCAGGCTCGAGGCCTCGGCCACCTCGTGCAGGGTCATGTCGGTCCCGCCGGTGATGTTGATCAGGATGCCGCGGGCCCCGTCGATGGTCGCGTCCTCCAGGAGCGGCGAAGAGATGGCGCGCTGCGCCGCCTCGATGGCGCGGTTGGGCCCCGAGGCCACGCCCGTCCCCATGAGCGCCATTCCCATGCCGCTCATGATGGTCTTGACGTCGGCGAAATCGAGATTGATCTCTCCCGGAATGGTGATGAGATCCGAGATCCCCTGAACCGCCTGGCGCAGGACGTCGTCCGCGAAGAGAAACGCGGCGCCCAGCGGCATCGCCTTGTCCACGGAATTGAGAAGCTTCTCGTTGGGAATGCAGATGACCGTGTCGACGGCTTCCTGCAGTTCCCTGAGGCCCTGCTCCGCCTGATCGCGACGTTTTTTTCCCTCGAAGCCGAACGGCTTGGTGACCACGGCGACGACGAGGGCGCCGAGCTCCGAAGCAAGACTGGCGATGATCGGCACGGCGCCCGTGCCGGTGCCGCCGCCCAACCCGGAGGTGATGAACACCATGTCGGCCCCCTGAAGGGCCTCGATGATCTTCTCGGAGTCCTCCAGTGCCGCCTGGCGGCCGATGTCGGGGTTGCTGCCGGCCCCCAGCCCCTTCGTCAGCTTGGCGCCGATCTGGATCTTGAGCGGTGCCCGAGACCCCTTGAGGGCCTGGCAGTCGGTGTTGGCCACCATGAACTCCACCCCCTGCAGGTTGGTGGAGATCATCCGGTTCACCGCGTTGCTGCCGCCGCCGCCGACGCCAATCACCTTGATGTTGGCGCCGACCGCCTTGTTCTCGTCGAAGGACAACCTCAACGCGGCCTTCGAGTCCTTCTCTTCCATCAGGATCATGCGTGTCTCCTCTAAAAGAGTTCGCTCAGCCAGCCTTTCACCATGTCGCCCATGCGGGCCAGGAGGAAGGGATGGTGCGGTTTCAGCGGCATGCTCTCGCGGCGCCGCGCGCCGTAAAGGGTCAGCCCCACGACCGTGCTGTGCTGCGGTGTCGCGGCGGCATCGGCGAGCCCCCCGAGACCGGCGGGCGAGCCCCGGCGCACCGGCACGTTCAGGCAGCGCTCGGCCATCTCCTGGATCCCCTCGAGCATCGACCCGCCGCCGGTCAGGACGACACCGGCGTGGAGGGTGCGGTCGAAGGCGCTGCGCACGAACTCCTCGGCGATCAGGGCGAAGATCTCCTCGACCCGGGGCTGGATGATCTCGCACAGGAGCGTACGCGACAGGACGCGCGGTTTGCGTCCGCCGACCGTCGGCACCTCGATGGTGTCTTCCTCGCCGACGAGCGAGGCCAGGGCGCAGCCGTGCTTCCGCTTGATCCTCTCGGCTTCAGGAATCGGAGTGCGCAGACCGACGGCGATGTCGTTCGTGACGTGCTCTCCGCCGGTGGGCAGCGCCGCGATGTGCCTGATGGCGCCACGCTCGAAGATGACCAGATCGCTCGTCCCGGCGCCGATGTCGATGAGGGCGATCCCCATCTCCTTCTCGTCGGGGCTCAGGACCGCGTCGGCGGCCGCGAGCTGCTCGAGGACGACCTCCTCGACCTCGACGCCGGCGCGGTTGACGCTGTTGACCAGGTTCTGCGCCGCGGTCACGGAGGCGGTGACGATGTGCACGTTCGCCTGCAGCTTCGAGCCGGTCATGCCGACCGGGTCGTGAATGCCGTCCTGGTCGTCCACCATGAATTCCTGCGGAAGGACGTGGAAGATCTCGCGCTCCGGCGGGATGTTCACCGCACGCGCCGCGGCCAGGACGCGGTGCACGTCGTCACGCGTCACCTCGTGATCGCGCCCGGAGATGGCGACCACGCCGCGGCTGTTCAGGCCCCGCACGTGCGCGCCGGCGACACCGACGAAGGCGCGGTCGGCAGAGCAGCCGGCCATCAGCTCCGCCTCCTCCACCGCCAGCTTGATCGAGGCGACGCAGGCGTCGAGATTGACCACGACCCCCTTGCGCATGCCACGCGACGGGGCCGACCCAAAGCCGATGATGTCGATCACGCCTGCGTCCCTGGGCTCGGCGATCAGGACGCATACCTTGGTCTGACCGATGTCGAGTCCCACGATGTGGGTGCCGGGTCGCGGCATCTCAGTCTCCCTTCATTCCAACGAGAGGCCGGAACGCGATGCGGTCCCGGAACCTCAGATCGACGTACGCGCCGTCGCCGAAGTCGGTGGCGAGGTAGCCACGCAGCGTCAGGTAACGATCGAGATTCGTGCCGAAATCGCGCGGGTTGAGGCGCACGGCCGGCCCCCCCCGGTTCATGCGCAGCTCCAGACGGTCGTCGCGCGACAGGTCGACCTCGGAGATTTCCTTGAGAAGGTCGGGATGCGTCTCCTGCAGGAAGGCGACCAGCGAGACGCCACGCTTCATCTGCGCCCGCCCGCGCTCGCCATTCCGGTCGTCGATACCGACGAGGATCGGATAGGAATAATCCTGTGTCTGCCGGCCGTTGGGGTCGATGGCCACGCCCTCGTCATCCACCAGCCAGACGCGGTCGTGCAGCAGCGCCAGCCCCTTCGGCACACGCTCCTCGATGGCGCAGAACACGCCATCCGGCAGGACGCGTTTCACGACCGCCCGCTTCACCCAACGGCGCGCCTCGAGATCGCCCCCCAGCCGGACCGGGTCGAGCCGGAACAGGTTCCGTCCCACGTAGCGGGCGAGCGACCGGCGCAGATCGGGCTGCGGAGCGTAGCGCGTCTCGGAGAACTCGATGCGCCGCAGCCGGAAGTACGGCGAGTGCGTCAGGTAGTGCCGCGCGCCCTCGACCGTTCCGCCGAGGATGATGGCGCCGCAGAGGGTCGCCAGGAGCACGAGCCCGCCCCGGCGCCGGCGCTTGCGGAGCGCGCCGCTCCGGTGACGGCGCAGGATGCGCAGAGGTTCGGCGTCACCGCCGGCCCGCGCGGCGTCGATGGGTCCAAAGGCCGGACGCGCGCGCTTCATCTCCAGACGACCACCTCGGTCTCGAGCACGATGCCTGTCCTCCTGCCAACCTCGTCGCGCACCCTGTCGATCAGCGCCGCAACCTCGCCATAGTTCGCGCCGCCCCGGTTGACGATGAAATTGGCGTGCACGTCCGAGACGATCGCCCGGCCGACGGCGAGCCCCTTCAGGCCGCTCTCGTCGATGAGCCGCCCCGCGTGCCCGCCCGGCGGATTCTTGAAGATGCAGCCGGCGTTCTTCGCCCCCGTCGGCTGGCTGCCCACGCGGTGGTCGTGATAGACGCGCATCCTTTCCCGGACGAGCGCCGGGTCCTCGGGCCTCAGGCGCAGGGTCGCGGCGGCCACGAAGCGGTCGCCGACGCCTGGACTCTTGCGGTACTCGAACGTCCCGGGGCCGGCCACGACCTCGTCGACCTGTCCCCGGCGGGAGATCGCCGTGAACGTGGCGACGGCATGGCCGAACATCCCCTCGTGCCAGCCGGCATTCATCCGCAGAGAGCCGCCGACGCTCCCCGGGATCCCCTCGGCGAACTCGATCCCGGACAGACCCGCGGACGCCGCACGCTTGACCAGTCGCGGCACCGGATACCCCGCCCCCACGCGCACCGTCTCCTTCTCGATCACGGGCTCCGCGTCGAGGCCCTCGGAAGAAATCACCACGAACGACGGTCCCTCGTCCGCCACCAGGAGGTTCGAGCCGGCTCCCAGGAAGTCGAACGGCACGGAGGCGGCGGCCAACCGGCGCATCACCTGCGCCAGGTCCTCGACGCGCTCCGGAACGAGGACGATGCGGGCGGGGCCGCCGACGCCGAGCGAGGTGCGCGCGCGCAGAGGCACGTCGCGCAGCACGCGGACGGAGGACTCGCCCAGGATCGCCTCCGCCTCCGCCACCCAGTCCTTCGCCGCCACCATCAGCACCGCCGCCTCAATGCCCCGGTGACCCGGCCGCGTTCAACACCTTCAGGAACTCGTCGCCGGCCTTGTAGACGCTCCCGGCGCCCATCGTGACCACCATGTCGCCGTCCCTGGCCCGCTCCAGAAGCCACTCGGGAACCTTCTTCAGGTCCTTCACCAACGTCACGTCCTTGTGACCGTGCGTCTTGATCGCCTGCGCCATCCCCTCGGCCGTGACGCCTGGAATCGGGGCCTCGCCGGCCGGATAGATGTCGCACACCGCCAGGACGTCGGCGTCGTAGAAGGAGCCGGCGAATTCGCCGAGAAGCGCCTTGACGCGCGTGTAGCGGTGCGGCTGGAACACGACCACCGTACGCCGCCCGAAGGACTTCTTCGCGGCGGCCAGGGTGGCCAGGATTTCCGACGGGTGGTGCCCGTAGTCGTCGATCACCATGATCCCCCGGCTCTCGCCCTTGAGCTGGAAGCGGCGATCGGCGCCGGAGAAGTGCTGGAGCTCGGAGGCGATGGTCTCGAACGGCACTTCCAGATCGAGCCCGCAGGCGATCGCCGCGAGGGAGTTCGCGATGCTGTGCCGGCCCGGCACGCGCAGGCCGACCCGCCCCAGCTTCTTTCCCTGCAGCAGCACCGTGTAGGCCGCCGTGAATCCGTGGAGCTCGATGTCGGACGCCGAGAGATCGGCCTGCGCCGAGAACCCGTAGGTCACGACACGGCGCGACAGGCGCTTTAGGATCTCCTGCACGCCCGGATCGTCGAGACAGACGATCCCGACCCCGTAGAACGGCACCTTGTTCAGAAAGTCGGCAAAAGCGCTCTGGAGCCGCGGCAGCTCTCCGTAGTGGTCGAGGTGCTCGGCGTCGATGTTGGTCACGACGGCGATGGTCGGCGTGAGGCGCAGGAACGATCCGTCGCTCTCGTCCGCCTCGGCGACCAGGAGATCGCCGCGCCCCAGCTTGGCGTTGCTCCCGAGGACACCCAGGCGTCCTCCGATGATGATCGTCGGGTCGAGACCGGCGCCCGACAGGACCTGGGCCACCATCGAGGTGGTGGTGGTCTTGCCGTGCGAGCCGGCGATGGCGATGCCGTACTTGATGCGCATCAGCTCGGCCAGCATCTCGGCGCGCGGGATGACCGGGATCTGCCGGCGGCGGGCCTCCAGGACCTCCGGGTTGTCCGACCGCACCGCGGAGGATACGACGACGACGTCAGCGTCGCCGACGTTCTCGGCCGTGTGGCCGCGGGTGACACGCCCCCCCAGGGTCCGCAGGCGCTGCACCGTCGCCCCCTCCTCGAGGTCGCTGCCCGTCACCTGGTAGCCGAGGTTGATCAGCACCTCGGCGATGCCGCTCATGCCGATGCCCCCGATTCCCACGAAATGAATGCGGCGCGTCTTACGGAGCATCACCAAGGCCTTCGCCTCCCGCGCGCGTAAGCACGTCTCACGCCAGCATCTCCTCGACCATGTCCACGATGCGCGAGGCGGCGTCCGGGCGCGCCAGGGACGCGGCGGAGCGCTCCATCGCCACGACGCGCCCCGGGTCTTCACGGAGCCTCAGGATCGTCTTCGCCAGCTCCTCGCCGGCAAGGGACGATTCCTCCATCAGGAGGGCCGCGCCCGCCTCCTCGAGCTTGCGCGCGTTGTAGCGCTGGTGGTCGTGGGCGGAGGTCGGGAGCGGTACTAAGATCGAGGCCTTGCCGCAGGCGGCGATCTCCGACACGCTGCTGGCTCCGGCGCGGGCGATCACCAGGTCCGCCCACTCGTACGCCTCGCGGATGTTCGTGATGTACGGCACCACATTCGCCTCGAATCCGTGTCCCGAGTAGGCCGCCGACAGGCGTTCATGGTCGCGGACGCCCGTCCCGTGCCAAAACCGCAGACCGAGCCTGTGCGCCCTCAAGTGGGGGAGTGCGTCGACGACAGCGCCGTTGATCGCCTTGGCCCCCTGACTGCCGCCGAAGACGAGGATATTGAAGGTGTCGCCCCGCGCCTTGCGCCTCGCCCCCCTGAAGGCGGCGCGGATCGGGTTGCCGGTCGGCTCGCCGCGCCCGCCGAAGTAGTGCCGGGTCTCCTCGAACGACACCGCCACCCTGCGCACCCACGGTGCCAGGAGCCGGTTGGTCAGCCCCGGGTAGTAGTTCTGCTCGTGAATGAGGGCGGGCAGGCGCAGCATTACCGCCGCCATCACCATGGGTCCGGAGGCGTAGCCGCCGACCCCGATCACCACCTTCGGCCTCAGCCGCATGAGTGTCCGGATCGACTGGGCGAAGCCGGCCATCGCCCGGCCGATCCCCCGCATCCTCCCGGCCAGAGACTTGCCCACGATCCCGCCGCTCTTGATGGCGACGAGACGAAAGCCGTGGGGCTCGAGGATGTCACGCTCGAGCTTCGTGCCCGCTCCCGCGAACACGATTTCGACGCCCCGGCGCCGCGCCGCGAGTTCCTCGGCGATCGAGATGCCGGGGTACAGGTGGCCGCCGGTCCCGCCACCCGCGATGACGATCGTCTCGGCCGCCACGTCCGGGGGCAGGCCTACGACGAATGCTGCGAAATGTTCAGCAGCACCCCGAGGGCGCACAGGCTGACGACCAGGCTCGAGCCCCCGTACGACAGGAACGGCAGCGGGATCCCCTTCGTCGGCATCAAACCCAGCGTCACGGCCATGTTCAGCATCGCCTGCACGACCAGCCAGATCGTAATCCCCATCCCGAGGTAATAACCACCGCGGTCCGGGGCGCCGGCCGCCGCCACGACGCCGCGCCAAAACAGTACGCCGAACGCGACGATCACCGCCGCGGCCCCGATGAGCCCCAGCTCTTCGGAGATCACCGAGAACACGAAATCGGTGTGCGGCTCCGGCAGGAAAAACAGCTTCTGACGGCTCTCCCCGACGCCCTGGCCGTGCAGTCCGCCGCTGGCCACCGCCAGGATCGACTGGCGCACCTGGAAGCCGGCCCCCAGCGGGTCGTCGTCCGGGTTCATGAAGGACAGGATGCGGCGCACGCGGTACGGCGCCTGCAGGATCAGGAGACCGATCGCCAGGGCGCAGGCGCCGCCGCTGAACACGAGGTAGCGCCAGCGCAGCCCGGCGAGAAACAGAAGCACGATCGCCAGGAGGACGTAGATCGCCGCCGTACCGAGGTCGGGCTGCAGGTACACCAGGAGGGCGAGCTGCCCGACCACGACAGCGCAGGGGATGACCGTGCCGACGACGTCGTTGACCCGCGCCTCCTTGCGCGCCATGAGATACGCCAGGAACAGGATGAGCGCCAGCTTGCCGATCTCGGACGGCTGGATCTGCACCGGCCCCAGGACGATCCAGCGATGGACCTGGTGCGCACGGTCGGAAGCCAGGGCCACGATCAGAAGCACCGTGCTCGCGAGGATGCCGAAGTAGACCACCGGCCGCTTCAGGAGGCGGCGGTAGTCGACGTGCATCGCCACGATCATGCCGCCGATGCCGAGGGCGGCGGCGATCGCCTGTTTCACCAGGAACAGGTGGGCGTTGCCGAAGCGCTCCAGGGCGATGACCGCCGAGGCGCTGTAGATCATCACCAGACCGAACAGGGTGAGGCCGATCCCCACGCCGAAGAGCGTCTTGTCGAAGGCCAGCTTGCGCGCCATCATGACCTCGGCAGAAGGCGGAGGACGAGGCGGCGGAAATCCTCGCCGCGCTCCTCGAAACCGGTGTACTGGTCGAACGAGGCGCAGGCCGGCGCCAGGAGGACGACGCTGCCCTCCTCGGCGACCTGCCGCGCTGCCTCGACGGCCTCCGACATGCTCACGACCTTCGTCGTCGGGACGATCGTTCCGAGCTGCGCCGCGATCACGTCGCGCGCTTTTCCCATGAGCACCAGGTGCGCCACCCGCTCGCGTATGAGCGGGATGAGCCGCGGGAAGTCGCCTCCCTTGTCCTTGCCGCCCAAAATGAGCACGACCCTGCCCGGGAAGCTCTCCAGCGACTTGATCGTCGCGCTCACGTTCGTGGCCTTGGAGTCGTTGTACCAGGTCACGCCGCCGACGTGGAGCACCTTCTCGAGCCGGTGCGGCAGGCCGCGGAAGCCCGCAAGGGCGCGCTCGGCGCGCGGCAGGGGGACGCCGCACAGGTCGGTGACGAGCAGGGCGGTCATGACGTTTTCGACGTTGTGCGCCCCGAACAGCGGGATCGAGGCGAGGGAGATCGCCCGGATGTCGCGACCATCCCTGCGGACCACGATCCGATCGTCCCTCAAGCAGGCTCCATCCTCGACCGTGGTCGCGCGGCTGAACGGGTGGACGTGCGCCTTGAGGGTCTTCGCCAGACCCCAGACCTCCTCGTCGTCACGATTCAGGATGGCGTGGTCGGCCCTCCCCTGGTTCCTGAAGATGCGGGCCTTGGCCTGGTAGTACGGTACGGGGTCCGGGTAACGGTCCTGATGGTCGGGGGACAGGTTCAAAAGCGCGGCGATCCAGGGGCGGAAGGTGTCGATGCCTTCGAGCTGGAACGACGAGAGCTCGACGACGTAGTAGTGATCGGGCGCGTCCTTCGGGATCAGGTCGGTCAGGGGCAGCCCGATGTTGCCGCAAGCGGTCGCCCGGAGGCCGGCCTGCGCGAGCAGATGCGCCGTCAGCGCCGTCGTCGTGCTCTTCCCGTTCGTGCCGGTGATGCCGATCAGGATCCCCTGCAGGAACCACGAGGCGAGCTCGACCTCGGCCACCACGCGCACGCTCCTGCGCCTCGCCTCGGCGATCGGCTCGATGGTAAGCGGGACGCCGGGGCTGACGGCGACGAGATCGGCCGAGGTGAAGCTCGTCACGTCGTGTCCGCCGAGCTCGAGTCTCGCCCCTGCGCGCCCGAGGGTTCCGACCTCCGCGCCGAGGTTCTCGAGCGGCTTGAGGTCCGTCAGGACAACGGACGCCTGGCGCGACACCAGGAAGCGCGCCATCGCCACGCCGCTTTTCGACGCGCCGACCACGACGACACGACTGCCGGCGAGGCGGGGCGGGGTCGGGGGCCTGGGGAGCGCGCTCATCGCATCCCTATCGGAGTTTGAGGGTGGACAGCCCGATAAGCGAAAAGATGATGGCGATGATCCAGAAACGGATCACGACCTTCTGCTCCGGCCAGCCCGCGAGCTCGAAGTGGTGGTGGATCGGCGCCATCCTGAAAATCCGCTTGCCTCGCAGCCGGAACGATGCAACTTGGAGGATCACCGACAGCGCCTCCACGACGAACAACCCGCCGACGAAGACCAGGAGGATCTCCTGCTTGATCACGACGGCGACGGTCCCGAGAGTGGCCCCGATCGCCATCGAACCGACGTCTCCCATGAACACCTCGGCCGGATTGCAATTGAACCAGAGAAAGCCGAGCGAGGCGCCGACCAGCGCACCGCAGATGATCGCCAGCTCCCCGCTGCCCTTGACGTTCGGCACGTCGAGGTAGCCTGAGACCTTCGCGTGCCCCGCGATGTAGGCGAGGATGGCGTAGGTCCCCGAGGCCACGAGAGACGAGCCGATCGCCAGGCCGTCCAGCCCGTCGGTCAGGTTGACCGCGTTCGCCGCTCCGACGATCACCAGCATCGCCCAGACAACGTACCAGCCGCCGAGATCGGGCGTCCACTTCTTGAAGAACGGGAACGAAAACTGCGTCGTGTAGCGCCCTTGGTCGGCGAGCCACAGGAGCCACAGGCCGAGCACGAGCGCCACGGCGATCTGAAGAGCCATCTTCTGTCTGAAAGTCAGCCCGAGGGACCTCTTCCGGGTGATCTTGAGGTAGTCGTCGGCGAAGCCGATGACCCCGTAGAGGAGCATGGATACGAGAACCATCCACACAAAGGGATTGGTGAGATCTGCCCAGAGAAGGGAGGGGAGCACCACCGCGATCAGGATGAGGAGCCCCCCCATGGTGGGTGTACCTTTCTTGGTTTGGTGGGAAAGAGGTCCCTCGGGTCTGATTTGCTGCCCAATTTGGAACTCGCGCAGTCTTCTGATCAAACCGGGTCCGAGGGCCAGGCTGATCAGAAGGGCGGTCAGAGTTGCCAGCGCCGCCCGGAAGGTGATGTACCGGACGACGTTCATGATCTTGATGGAGGGATACAGGTAGAAGAGCAGATGGAAGAGCATCAGGCCGGCCCCCCGGCATGGCCCGCACCGCCCGGGGCGTCGTCTCCGTCCTGCAGGAGCAGGGCCCGCACGACGCGCTCCATCTTCATGCCCCGCGATCCCTTCACCAGGACGAGATCACCCGGTCGCACGTCGGAGGCGACGAAGGCGGCCGCCGTCTCCGCGTCGGGGAAGTGCCGGACGTCCACCCCGCCCGCGGCCCGGGCCGCGTCGGCGGCGCGCCGGCTGAGGGGGCCGACGGCGATGAACAGATCGATGCCGGCTTCCGCCGCCTGCGTTCCGAGGCGCGCGTGCGCCTTGCGCTCGTAGGGGCCGAGTTCGAGCATGTCGCCGCTCACGAGGACGCGCCGGCCGCGCGGCGCCGCGGTCCTCAGGGACTCGATGGCCCTCTCCATCGCCGCCGGGTTGCTGTTGTACGAATCGTCCAGGACCTCCACCCCGCTCGGAAGGCGGTGCAGGACGCCGCGCATGCTCGCGGGACGCACGGCCTCGAGCCCGCGCCGGATCTCCTCGCCCTGCAACCCCAGGACGATCCCGACGGAGGCGGCCGCCAGGGCGTTGAACACGTTGTGCCGGCCGGGCAGGGCCAGGCTCACGGGGACGCTCCCGCCGTCGGAGCGCAGAATGAAGCGGGAGCCTCTGAGGCCCTCGAGCTCGATCGCCTCGGCGCGGACGCGCGCCGTCTTCGCAGTGACGCCATAAGAAATCTTGGGCCCCGGGAACGCACGGCCCAGGCGGGCGACGAGGCGATCGTCGGCGTTGAAGACGGCGACGGCGTCCTTACGCATCCTCTGGAACAGCTCCCCCTTGGCCTCGGCGATCTTCTGCACGGTCCCGAAGTGCTCGAGATGGACGCGCAGGACGTTCAGAATCGCCCCGATGTCCGGGTCGGCGATCTCGACCAGCCGCGTGATCTCCCCGCGAGAGCTCATACCCATCTCCAGGACCGCCGCCTCGTGGATCTCTTCCAGCCGCAGCAGCATCAGCGGCAACCCGTAGGTGTTGTTCAGGTTCCCTTCCGATTTCAGGACCGGAAACCTTTGCCCCAGGACCGCCGCGGTCATCTCCTTGGCCGTCGTCTTGCCCGCGCTGCCGGTGATCCCGACGACCCGCAGCGGCCGTGCCCGCCGCACGTGCGCCCCGAGGTCCTGCAGCGCCCGCGTCGTGTCCTTCACCCGGATGAGCGCCGGAGAGTCCGGATACTTCGCGGCGCCGCCTTTGGCGACCACCGCGGCAACCACCCCCCCTGCGACCGCCGCCTTCACGAACTCGTGACCGTCCAGCCGCGGCCCGACGATCGCGAAGAACAGCTCGCCCGGCTTCGCGGTGCGCGAGTCGATGCTGTACCCGTCGACCTCGTGCTCCGCCCCGCGCTCCGGCGGCCGGGATCCGAGGATCACCTCGCCGCGCACCGCCCGGGCGATCGCCGCCAGGCTGAGCCTCGCCATCTCCGCTCCCCGGGCCGCGCGGCGGGTCCCAATCACCCGGCGGCGTGGTTGCGCGATGGTCGCCGCGCCGCCCGCAGGATCTCCCGCGCGACCTCGCGGTCGTCGAACGGGATGGTCCTCTCGCCCAGGACCTGGTAGCTCTCGTGCCCCTTGCCGGCGATCACCACGCAGTCGCCCTCCTCGGCGAGAGCCAGGGCGCGCCGTATCGCCTCCTTCCGATCCGGGATCACCAGGCAGCGGTCCTGGTCCGTGAGACCCCGCGTCTCGCCGGCGAGGGCGCGACGCGTGCCCGGCAGGATTTCCTGGATGATCGCCATCGGGTCCTCGCTCCTGGGGTTGTCCGACGTCACGATCACGATGTCGCTCCCGCTCGCCGCGGCGAAGCCCATCAGCGGACGCTTGCCTCTGTCGCGGTCGCCGCCGCAGCCAAACACGGTGACGATGCGGCGTGGCTGCAAGTCACGCACCGCCATCAGGAGGTTCTTGAGGGCGTCGTCGGTGTGGGCGTAGTCGACCAGGACGGTGAACGGCTGCCCCTCGTCGATGCGCTCGAAGCGCCCCGGGACGCCGCGCACGGCCGCGAGGCCCCGCGTCACGGCGTCGGGCGACGCGCCCAGCGCCAGGGTGGTCGCCGCCGCGGCCGCGATGTTGAAGGCGTTCGGCCGGCCCAGGAGAGGCGAGCGGACCTCCAGAAGTCGGACGGCGGGCGCGGCCTCCGAGGCGCGCATCCCTGCGCCGCCGCCGGACGGCTCGACCCCGGCCGCGATCGACAGGGTGACCACGGTGCCGGTGATCGTGGCGCGGATCGACGCGAGGCGCACGTCGGCCCCCTCGGACTGCCCGAAGGTGACGACGCGCGCGCGCGTCAAGGAGCGCAGCCGCGGCGCGTGCCGGTCGTCGGCGTTCAGAACCGCCACGGAGGATCCGGAAAGGCTCCGGAACAGAAGGGCCTTGGCGTCGAAGTACCCCTCCATCGTGCCGTGGAAGTCCAGGTGGTCCTGGGTGAGATTCGTGAAGACGGCGGCCTCGAAATCGATCCCGGCGGCACGGTCGAGGGCCAGCGCGTGCGACGAGACTTCCATGGCGCACGAGCGCGCCCCGGCGGTGGTGTAGCGATCGAGAAGACGATACAGGTCGAGCGACTCGGGGGTGGTCCGCCCCGCCTTCGTCTCGTCGCGGTTGTAGCGGTACAGGACCGTACCCAGAAGGCACGGCTTCAGGCCGGCCTCCCCGAGGATCGCCTCCAGGAGGAAGCAGACGGTCGTCTTGCCATTCGTCCCGGTGACGCCGATCATCCGCATCCGCCGATCCGGCCGGCCGTAGTAATTGCGCGCCGCAAGAGCCAGGCCGCGCCTTTCATTCTCGACCTGCG